>OEIV010000058.1_pt1 | contig 66406 bp, 59 predicted proteins | sample 1539231 | NCBI WGS metagenome assembly OEIV01 (sample SAMN03794762, study PRJEB22550) | activated sludge metagenome | feature: wastewater treatment plant; material: activated sludge; isolation source: Wastewater treatment plant of a petroleum refinery complex | place: Argentina: Buenos Aires ...
AAAAATCACCAATAGCAAAGGCTTACAGTTTAGCCAAACAGTAAGAAAAAATTAATCTCTCATTGAATAACTAAAAAAAGCCGTTCATAAACATGAACGGTTTTTTTTATTTGAGTTATTCAATTAATTTTACAGACATAACTAATTTTTCGATTTTGATTAAAGATATTTTAGCAAGAATTTATTTCATTTATGGCATGTTGCTATTTGCCATTACCATGATACCGGTGGCCGTTGTAATTTTTTTATTTAAAACATTTGCTTCCGAAAATACATTTTCTAAGGCTGTTCAATATTCATTTCAAATTTGGATGGGTATATACATGCCCATGATATTTTGTCCAGTTAAACATGTGGGAAGACATCATTTTTTAAAAGGTAAAAACTATGTAGTAACCCTTAATCATAATACTTTAGCAGATGTGCCTGTTTCATCTCCAGGCATACCAGGGCCTAACAGAACACTTGCTAAAATAGAAATGGCAAGTATTCCTATTTTTGGATATATATACAAGGCGGGATCTATATTGGTCACCCGACAAGATGCACAAAGTAGAAAAGATAGTTTCCCTAAAATGATTGAAGCGTTAAACAAGGGTTTGCATTTATGTTTATTTCCTGAAGGAACCAGAAATAAAACAAGTGAACCATTGGCAAGGTTTTACGATGGTGCATTTAAAGTGGCTATTGAAGCACAGAAACCTATTATACCGGGGTTGATATTTGGAACAAAAAAAATATTACATCCCACTAAAAAGTTATGGGCCTGGCCACATAAAATTCAATTTCATTTTTTGCCAGAGGTTTCTACAGAAGGATTAGAGGTAAAGGATACTGAAATGCTCAAGCAAAAGGTACATGGAATTATGAAGGATTATTATTTAAAAAATATAGATTTGACTTAGTAACAGGTATTAGGGGCAAATTACAAATCAGAAGTATTGAAAATTATTACAACAATATTAATGCTTATTTTATATCCCCAATTGACAACAAATGCTCAATGCTCTATTGCTGGACACTTATATGATCAGATTAAGAAAACCAATGTAAAATTTGCGGAAATACAACTTCTTGGTTTCCCAAATAAAAACAATATATCAACTTATACAGATTCTTTAGGAAACTATTTTATGGACAGTATACCTGTAGGTAGTCAATCTTTTCTTTTTTATGCTAGTGGGTATCAAGATACCATTGTCTATGATATTCCATTTAAGAAAGATTCTATAACGTATGTGAACATTCTTTATCCAACATTTTGTAAATACCCAGATATGAAATCAAATTGTCCAATATGTTTGAAGAAAAATAAGGTAATCCCAATTATATATGGATACCCCAGTGATAAAATGCGTAAAAAAAATGAACAGGGGAAAATACGATTGGGTGGATGTATTTTGACAGGCTGTGACCCGAAATGGTATTGCAAAAAAGATAATAAAGAATTTTAATACGCTCTCTCTAAATGTAGATTCATATCAACGATTTATAAAAGAGGGCCCAATTGTTACCAGCTTAAATGTAATGTGTGTATGTATGATACCGCTATTTTCAGATAAATACATTTAGTATAACTTCTGTGTGGATATCCTTTGAACCAGTTCTTATTTTAAGTCGGTATTACTTTTATTCAGTTCATTGATTTTTGTAAACCAAATTTTATTTTGCGAATCGATGCTACCGGATGCGGTTTCGGTTTCATATTGTTTTCGTAATGTTTTATATTCGGTATAAACATTGTTGAAAATCGTATTCATTTCCGCTCTAAAAGAGCCTATGCTAAATTGATAATTCTTCATTTCATTGGTCAGTTTTGTTCCGTAATAGGTACAAATATCAAAATGACCTTGTTGATAGTAAAGCCATTGATCGTTGCTAGTATTTGATGGTTTCCAGCTATTTTTTTTATTAAAAAATGCATAAATGTAAATGTCTAATTTAATTTGTTTGTTGGATTCTTCTGAAGAAGCTTTGTAGGTTAGAATAAATTTGGCAGAGCCTGATTTGATGTTTTCCTCTGTGATGTTTTTGCTAGGCCATTTTAATTCCTGAAAATCGTTCCATGTGAGTTTTTTGTTTGTATTGCAAAAAATGGTATCGGTCGATAAGGATTTATTGTAATGTATACGAACTTCAATAGGTTTCTGGTATTGGTTTTCAGCGTTTTTAAATGTTTGTTGCCATTCTTTTTTATTTTCAAAAGAAGCTTTAAATTTTAAAATGGCTGAAGTGAGGGCTCTTGAAATATAATTGGCTAAAACTTGATCTGCCATTTCGAAAGTGCCAAAAGGATTGGACGCGTTGAAAGTAAATAAGGGCACTTGCTCATTGTTTACAATGCCCATAAATTCACCTTGAAAATAGAAAGTATCTGTATAGTTAAATTTCCCTTTAACGGTGGGAGAAATATGCATTTTTTTTATTTGAAGTACGATGGGTGTATTTTTTTTATCTTGTATAAATTGATCATGTATCAATTGTGTGATTGCATCCGCTTTGTTTTTATCAAGCAATGCATACGTGTTTCCTTTGTTTTTGACTGTTGCAATCATACCAATAGTATCTGAAACGGTATTTGCAAAAATGACTTTTTGTATATAAAAGGGGATTTCTTTCTTATTGTTTAAGGCATTTAGTTTGAGAGTCACCGTCTGATGTTGTGCATGAACGAAGCAAAACATACAACTAAAAAGAAATAAAAAAAGGACTTTCATTTTTTTATTTCAAAAATAAGCAAAATAAAACCTATTGCGCTATAGACTTAATCAATTAAATTTGCATCCTAATATAAATAAATGAAAAAAGTAATCTTTTTATCTTTGCTGTTTCTTATACTTTTTGCCACTGGTTATATCTATTGGTTTTATTATAACCCCTATAGTGATGGTTCGCGTGAAGGTATTTTATATAAATTTTCAAGAAAAGGGAATGTCTTTAAGACTTATGAAGGCGAAATTATACAGCCAGGACTTCGTTCTATGCAAGGCGGGGTAATCAATACAAATAATTTATCTTTTTCGGTGACTGATATTGCCCTATCAGATAGTTTAAATAAGATACTCGGTAAGAATGTAAAACTGCATTATATTCAATATCGTAAATGCTTGCCTTGGCGCGGTGAAAACTATAATAGTAAAGAAGGCAATCAAAACGTTGGACAATATATAGTAGACCGAATTGAACATGTAAGTGATGCCAATCCGAATATTGGTTTGTAATACCAACGAGCGTCGGTTATAAGTCTATTTTAATTCTAAGCAGACCCTATTTAAGAAAATGATTGCTATGTACACTATTATTGCGCATACAATAAAAAAACGGCTGGAATTTTGTGATAATTGAGTTTAACTTTTTTCCAATCTTTTATCATTTGTGCCACAATATGCTCATCTGTTGCAGTGAGGTTGGCAGCAACACATAATTGGGTATTATCTCGACAGTTTTTTAATATTTCTTCAATCAACTGATGATTTCTATAAGGGGTTTCAATAAATATTTGGGTACAGTTATGTGATCGGCTATGTACTTCAATTTCTTTGATTTTGATTGAAAGCATCGGTTGCTTATTGGGTAAATAGCCATGAAAATAAAATTGTTGACCATTAAACCCGGAAGCCATTAATGCCATGATGATAGAATTGGGACCGATATGTGGCACCACTTGCACCGATAATTCGTGTGCGATTGCAACCAAATCCTGGCCAGGATCAGCTACAGCAGGGCAGCCCGCTTCACTGATATAGGCAATACTTGTACCTTGTAAAAAGAGATTTTTTGCCAATGACAGTGATTCTTGGTGATGTTCGTTTAAAAGATGAAAAGTCAAATCGTCGATGACTATTTGTTTGTTTAACATTTTTAAAAACCTTCTGGCGCTTCTGATCTCTTCTACATAAAATACTTTAATCTCATTTACGATATCGATGAGGTAAGAAGGCATTTTATGTGCTGTATTTTCAGCAAGAATATTCGGAATTAAATGTAAAATACCTTTTTGCATATTTTATAATATTAATATAAAGTTAGTAATTTCTATATTTGAGATGCATATATTTTAAAAAAAAATGTATTTTTGATTGATCTAATACAATTATGGAGTTACAAGCCGGTCCCCTTTTAAGCACAATCAAATTTCCAGCTGATTTAAAAAAAGTAAATAAAGAAGATTTATTGCAGGTTTGCACTGAGCTTCGTCAGTTTATTATTGATTCAGTGAGTGTAAATGGAGGGCATTTTGGGGCAAGTTTGGGTGTGGTAGAATTGACTGTGGCTTTACATTATGTGTTTGATACCCCGTATGATGCTTTGGTATGGGATGTGGGTCATCAAGCATACGGTCATAAAATATTGACAGGGAGAAGAGAACAATTTCATACCAATCGAAAATATAATGGGTTGAGTGGATTTCCTAAAATGAGTGAAAGTGAATATGACGCTTTTGGTGTAGGGCATTCATCTACCTCAATTTCTGCTGCTTTAGGTATGGCTATTGCATCTTCTTTAAAAGGTGAAAAAAACAGACATCATGTAGCCATTATTGGTGATGGGGCTATGACCGCAGGTTTACCTTTTGAAGCATTACAACATGTAGGTTCTTCCGGAGCCGATATACTCATTATTTTGAATGATAATAATATGAGTATTGATCCAAATGTAGGATCACTGAAAGAGTATTTGACCGATATCACCACGTCAAAAACCTATAATAAAGTTCGCAATGATGTATGGAAAATATTGGGAAAATTACCTGGAGGTACTTTTAATCAACAGGTAGCATCCAAAGTAGAAGCCGGCATTAAAGGGGTCGTTTCTAAAACAAGCAATTTATTTGAAGCTTTGGGACTTCGGTATTTTGGTCATGTAGATGGGCATAATATTTTGAAATTGGTAGAAACCCTCAAGGATTTAAAACAAATCAAAGGTCCCAAAATATTACATATCAATACCATCAAAGGAAAAGGATATGATCTGGCCGAAAAAGACCAAACCTTATGGCATGCACCAGGTGTATTTGATAAAATAACCGGGAAGATCAATAAAATAGTATACGATGCCCCTCAACCACCCAAATACCAGGATGTATTTGGAAAAACAATTATTGAGCTTGCCAAATTGAATGATAAAGTAATGGGTGTAACCCCTGCTATGCCCTCTGGCTGTTCACTTAAGTATATGATGGCAGAAATGCCGCAACGTGCTTTTGATGTAGGGATTTGTGAGCAACATGCGGTTACACTAAGTGCAGGATTGGCCACACAAGGCATGAAAGTATTTTGCAATATATACTCATCATTTATGCAAAGAGCCTATGATCAGGTGATACATGATGTAGCTATTCAAAAATTACCTGTCATTTTTTGTCTTGATAGGGCAGGGTTGGTGGGTGACGATGGACCTACACATCATGGGGTATATGACATAGCCTATATGCGTTGTATTCCAAATATGATTATAGCAGCACCTATCAATGAAGTGGAATTGCGCAATATGATGTTTACGGCACAAAGTGAATCAAATAAACTCCCTTATGTGATACGTTACCCCAGAGGAGAAGGGGTGATGAGCGATTGGATAAAACCCTTTGAAACCATAGAAACAGGCAAAGGAGAGTTGATAAAAGAAGGTCGTGACATAGCCATTTTATCGATTGGACATCCGGGTAATTTTGTGATAGAAGCATGTCAGGTTTTAGCCGCTAAAGGCATTCACCCAGCGCATTACAATATGCGTTTTGTAAAACCGATTGATGAGCAAATACTGCATGAAGTAGGTCAACATTATTCTCATGTGATTACTATTGAAGATGGTACCATTGTGGGGGGATTTGGCAGTGCTTGTTTAGAGTTTTTTGCAGCACACAACTATAAACCTTCTGTGGTGATGCTAGGCATTCCAGATCGATTAGTTGAGCATGGCAAACCTGCGGAATTGCATCGTGAATGCCATTATGATACCCAGGCTGTTATAGAAACCGTTGAGAAAATATATGCAGTAGTGGCAGAGGGTACAGGTTCTCAAAGAGCACCTTCAAATGTTGCATAAACACACATTACAAGAATTGGGAAACGAGCCTTTTTAATATAAAAAAAAGTTCAAGTCAACATGTCAAAGCCAAAGATTTTACTACACTTTCCATTTTAGCCATTCCCGTAAAGCATATTCATATCTGAATGACATACAACATAAGGTATCATAACAAAATGAATGGTAGCATAATCATAATGCCATTTTTATTCCTCATTTATTTTTTCTAGTGCCCATTGGTAGGCAATTTGCAATTGTTCATCCATGGTATAATGGCTATTGTCTAGTTTTATTGCATCATGTGCCATGCGAAGGGGGCTAATAGCCCTTGTAGAATCAATATGGTCTCTATGTTGCAGGTTTAATGCCACTTCTTCGATACCTATGTTTTTGTCTTTAAGCAACATCTCATCATATCGTCTTTGGGTGCGAATGGCTTCATTGGCAAAAAGGTATATTTTTAAATCCGCATCAGGAAATACAGTGGTCCCAATATCTCTTCCGTCCATCACAATACCTTTATGTTGACCTAATAATTGTTGTTGTGCTACCGCAAAATTTCTGACAGCAGCCAAGGCTGATACTTCGCTCACATGATTTGAAATTTCCATTTTTCTAATCTCATCTTCCATGATTGTACCATTGAGACAAATTTTATTTTGTTGAAAAGAGATTTCGATTTGCTGTAAGGCATTGTTTATGGCAACATCATCAGATAAAGCGATGTGATTCTTTAAAAAATACCAAGTGATCACCCTATACATCGCACCGCTGTCGATATAGGTATAGTTGAGTTTTTGTGCTAACTGTCGGGCCAATGTGCTTTTGCCGGTAGATGAAAATCCATCTATTGCGATGATTATTTTTTTCATGATGAAATACAAAGAAAGCTATTTTTTTTTGATTTTCTTTTGTTTGATATTCTAAACAATTTACTTCTAACAATGACAAAAATGGCTTAGATGAATGATTGTTTTCATTTATTTTTCCTAATGAAATTTAAAAAGAAACCTTTCATGATACATTGAATGGGTGTAGAAGCTATATTTGTTTACAAAACAATATTACTTATGAGCCAAAATAAAGCATTAAATATTACACTCACGATCATCAGGGTGTTTGTAGGCGTACTATTTATTTTTTCAGGTTTAATCAAAGCAAACGACCCATCGGGCTTGGCTTATAAAATGGGTGAGTTTTTTGAAGTGTGGGCAAGAGATGGTTATTTGCCATCCTTAATGCATTGGCTTAATACGTATGCCATGGCCATGTCTATACTCATGATTACGTTTGAAATTGTGGCTGGGGTTGCCTTAATCATCGGTTATCGGTTTCGATTGTTCTCTTTTTTAATTCTATTGCTCACCATATTTTTTACTTTTTTAACGGCATATGCCATGTATAGTGGTAAAATAAAAGAATGCGGTTGTTTTGGAGATTGTATCAAATTGCAAGCGAATGAATCATTTATGAAAGATCTTATTTTGCTGGCACTTGTGCTGATACTGGTTTTCTATCGTAAATTAATCAAACAAAGTTTCTCAGCTACAATGGCTACAGGTATGATGGTTTTAACTTTCGTGTTATCAATCATAATGCAATGGTATGTGCTTAGAAATTTACCTGTAAAAGATTGTTTGCCTTATAAAATAGGCAATAATATACTTCAGGAAATGACCCCTGGTCCTAATTATGTGCCTGAGGAAGTGAAAACCGTATTGGTTTATAAGAAAGATGGTGTAAAAAAAGAATTTGACTTAACGAACTATCCATGGCAAGATTCTACTTGGACTTTTGATACCACCATCAATACCATTGTTAAAAAAGCACAGAATGAACCCACCATCAAGGATTTTAGCATAAGTAATTACAATGGGGAAGATATTACCAAAACGGTACTAAGCTATAAAGGCCATGTATTATTATTGTTTATTAAAGATGTAAAAACCGCTAATACCAGCAATATGGATCGATTAAGATTGCTGATCGGGGCTTGTAAAAAAGCTTCAGTGCCTTTTTTAGTATTGAGCGCTTCAAATGATTTAGAATCAAACAAATTTAAATCAACCCATCAGCTTGATGTAGAATTTTGTGTGATTGACCAAACGGTTTGCAAAACAGCTATGCGTAGCAGTCCAGGTTTGATGTGGTTGCATCAGGGAGTTGTAAAGGGCAAGTGGAGTTATGCAAATTATCCTTCTTTTGCTCAATTAAATTTAGATTTAAAAGATAATGCAGTTCCACTATTTCCGCAAGAAGAAGTAATGCCTCCCGTGGTAACAGATACCACGATGCAGCAATAATTTTATTGTACATTTACGCTTGTAAATCACTTTCCTTATTTTGTTTCATTTTTTATTAAAAAAAATATTCAACAGCTTCCTAATTCTGTTAGGTGTAGTGACAATTGTGTTTGTATTGTTTTTTGTTTTATTGCCTGCTGATACAGCAAGACTGACGATGGGGCAACGAACTGATGCAAAAACGATTGAAAATATTCGGAAAGAGCTTTATTTAGATAAACCGGTGTACAAGCAATTTTTACTGTATCTCAATGATTTATCGCCACTGGCCTTACATCAAACGAGTGAAGAAGCACAAATAAAATATCATTATTTTTCGTTGTTTTCGGTAAGTAAGGAACTGTCATTGGTCATTAAAGCACCTTATTTAAGACGTTCATACCAAACCAAAAAAGAAGTAAATGCCATGTTGCTCGATGCATTTCCGGGTACTATGATATTGGCGACCTGTGCCATTATAGTGGCAGCATTTTTAGGTATATTGTTGGGGGTGGTGGCTGCATTGAAACAGCATACATGGCTTGATACTTCAGCCATCTTTGCGAGTGTACTGGGTATTTCGGCTCCTTCATTTTTTGCAGGTATTTTGATTGCTTATGTTTTTGGTTTTGTGTTAAAAGATTATACAGGTCTTAGTATTATTTCTCCAATGTGGGATTATGATCCTTTTACAGGTCGTCATTTGGTATTAAAAAGTTTGATATTGCCTGTTCTTACTTTGTCTATTAGACCATTAGCCATTATTACACAAATTACACGAAGCTCGATGCTTGACGTGATGAACCAGGATTTTATCAGAACAGCTTATGCGAAAGGCTTAAGTAAAACGGCTGTGGTATGGAAGCATGCTTTACGCAATGCGCTCAATCCCGTGATTACTTCCATTTCGGGTTGGTTTGCTGAATTATTGGCGGGTTCCTTTTTTATCGAATATATTTTTGGATGGAAAGGAATAGGCAAAATTACGGTAGATGCATTAAACAAGTTTGACTTTCCTGTAGTAATGGGGGCGGTATTGTTTACAGCACTCATTTTTATAATGATCAATATTTTAGTTGATGTATTATACACGATGATTGATCCTCGTATACGCCAATAACAAAGTACCTAATTATGAAGGGAAATAAGGGGCGAGTATTTTTCTCAATCTTTCAGGCATGGGAACTCTTTTTTTAGCAATGGGGTCGTAAAAAGTAAGCGTCACTTCTCCGATATGCAGGAGTTCATTTTGTTCATTATACAGCTTATGTATAAAAGTGATAAAAGGATGTTTATGAAGTGCCAGTAGGGATGTTTCCACGCGAATGAGTTCTTCGTACAATGCAGGTTTTAAAAATTTAGCATTCATTTTTACGACGGGCATCACAGTGCCATCACGTTCCATTTCGTTATAGGGGTAACCAGCATTGCGTATCATATCGGCACGGGCTACTTCATAATAGAGGGCATAGTTTCCATAATATAAAAAACCCATTTGGTCTACTTCGCCATATCTTACTCTGATTAATGTGGTACTTGTCATCATATTGCTTGATACTATTATTGATTCGACTAAAGGATGTTTTTTTCTTCAAAGGGTAAATCAGTGAATAGGTGTTTCTTTTTTAGAAAATAATCTACAATGATACTGTTTTTATAGATGCCGAATTCATTTTGTTGTTTGAATAATTTTTTTGATGCTTGCCTTTTTCGATACCATTTATTAAACGATAAAAAGAAGCTCCAATGCGCTTTGATAATGGTTTTTACTTCAGTAAATTCTCCTTTTAACAGACATCTTAAACCGCTGACACCGTCTAAGCAAAGTCTGAATGGGAGCATCCAAAGTAACTTTTGGGTAGCCAGGTTTTTGAGTAGTAATATTAAACTGTTTCTATAATTATAAAATAGTTTTTGTGGACTTCCATAACTGATTACACTACCTCCAATATGGTAAACGGTGCTACTGCCACAATAAGCAATTCGAAGCCCAGCATTTTTCATACGCCAACATAAATCAACTTCTTCCATATGGGCATAGAGGTCAGCATCTAAGCCGCCCATGGCATGATACACTTCTGCTCTCACAAACATACAGCCACCACTTGCCCAAAACACTTCAATGGTATTGTCATATTGGGCATGATCTTCTTCTAAAGTAAAGAAAATACGACCTCTGCAAAACAAATAACCCCATTTATCTATAAAACCGCCACCAGCCCCAGCATATTCAAATTTAGATTTGTCTTTATAATATTTTATTTTAGGTTGACAAGCAGCTATGTCCGTGTGTTGTTGCATTAATCGGTACAAGGGTTGAAACCATTGTGGTGTGACTTCGAAATCAGCACTCAGGAGTACATAATATTTGGCTTGTATTTGTTTGAGGCCTTCATAGTATCCATTGGCAAAGCCTTTATTGACGGTAAGTCGTACGATAGAAACCTCAGGGAATAGTTGTTCAACTACACTTGCGGTATCGTCTGTACAAGCATTGTCTACCAGTACCACATCGTAATGACCTTGTGATTCAGAAAGTAAAAGGGGGAAAAATAAATGATGTAAATCTTTTCCGTTGTAGCTGAGAACAACTACGGCAGTGTCATGCTTGCAAACAATCATGCTTGCAACATTTATTTATATTTTGGATTGTATTGGGTGCTTTCAGGAACTTCAATCTTCTCAGTACTTTTGTAAGCGCGAGTCCATAAGCCATAGTTACAACCTACAAAAAACAATAAAAATCCAAATAAACCTAAATAGAATAAAAATTTTGATTTAGTAGGTTGTGAAAGTTCAATATCTACCGGATTATCTACGAATTCTATATGATTTTCCATGAAACTGTGTATTAATTATTTTTTGCAAAAGTAGAAACTAAAATGGGGATATGCAAATTAGTTTTTCTTTTTTTTGAAGGAAATCAATCAATCTGTTGCTTTTGTTTTTAAGTGATTCAAGTATAGCATTGCACAATGATAAATTTAGGTTATGATATCCGTTAAATGAGCGTTAGCCCTCCCATTCTATAGTTTGATTTATTGAATTGATCAATTAAAGTTTAAAATAGGATTTATACCAGGTTGTTTCATGATGGTCTTTTTGGGTAGGGTCAATCACATGGGTTGTATCTATTTTTGCGTATAACACTTCAAGGGAAGCAAAATCACGTTGACTTATGACCAGAAAATTATTTTTCATTAACTGTGCGGCACAAACACCAGCACCTATTTGGTATTGTTTATTTTCTGCATTTCGATTGCCATTATACACCACCTGACTTCCACAAGCAGCACTGATATCCATCATGATGGCAAGTTCAATTTGCTCTTTGCGTGCGATGTCTAACATTTTTAATGAAGCTTGTATCATGCCTTCAGTCCAATCAATACCCGATGCTGTCATAACTTTTGCATTGCCATTGATGACGTCTAATCCTGTACCGCCATGAATATCACATAATTCTCTAGGAGTGCCAAATGATTCGTTTTCAGGACAAAATGCGACCTTATGGACAAGGTTGCTTTTTAAAATTTTTAATAATGCCGGATATTCGCCATAGGCAGTGCCATCATAGCCACAGGTTATGCCTGTTAAACAAGCACTGAATAATATTCTCAGGGGCTTAGAAGGGGTGGGTGTTCTGAGCGCTTGAATGGCAGTTAATGAGGTCATATTTTATTTTTTTATCAACATAAATATTCTATTCATGAGAGGGATGATACTATAAAACACATTTTATGAAATGTATATCTTCCTGAGATGATTAGATTTTACCCAAAATACGATGCAATTTTGAAAAATCAATATTGTTGATATCTAATCTATTTTTTTGAGGTATAAGATGAACGATTTTTGCTTTTCATGACCCATTCTCCACTTTCCAACCTTATATTTGCACCCTAAAAAATAGTACACATGGCGCAAGACTTGTATCAACATCCTGATTATTTTGCTTTAGATGAATTATTAAGCGATGAACATAAACTCATTCGTGATATGGTGAGGTCGTGGATCAAAAAAGAGGTTAGTCCCAATATTGAAACATGGGCCCAAAACAATGAATTTCCAAAGCATTTAGTTCCTCAAATGGGTGCATTGGGTGTATTTGGTCCCACGGTACCAGAAGCATATGGCGGCGGTGGTTTAGATTATATTAGTTATGGCATCATGATGCAAGAAATTGAGCGTTGTGACAGTGGCATGAGAAGTACTGCCAGTGTACAAGGTAGTTTGGTGATGTATCCAATTTATGCCTATGGCAGTGAGGAACAACGTATGAAATACTTGCCTAAGCTGGCAAGTGGTGAATATTTAGGTTGTTTTGGTTTAACAGAACCAGATAGTGGAAGTGACCCGGGAAGTATGATTACCAACATTAAAGATGCTGGTGACCATGTAATATTAAATGGGGCTAAAATGTGGATTAGCAATGCTCCTTTTGCGGATATTGCTGTGGTATGGGCAAAAGATGAAGGTGGTGTTATAAGAGGACTCGTAGTGGAAAAAGGCATGGAAGGCTTTACTGCACCTGAAATACATGGCAAGTGGAGTTTAAGAGCAAGTTGCACAGGTGAGCTTGTATTTGATAATGTAAAAGTGCCAAAAGAAAATATATTTCCCAATGTGCAAGGATTGAAAGGACCATTGGGTTGTTTAAGTAAAGCACGTTATGGAATAGCATGGGGGGCATTAGGAGCTGCGATGGATTGTTATGACAGTGCCCTTAGATATACTTTGCAACGCCAGCAGTTTGGTAAACCCATTGCTGGGTTTCAATTGCAGCAAAAAAAGCTTGCCGAAATGATTACAGAAATCACAAAAGCTCAGTTACTTGTATGGCGATTAGGTGTATTGATGAATGAAGGCAAAGTGACCCCAGCACAAATATCGATGGCAAAAAGAAATAGTTGCGAAATTGCACTAAATATTGCGCGTGAAGCTCGTCAGATGCATGGAGGAATGGGAATCACTGGTGAATATTCAATTATGCGTCATATGATGAATCTTGAAAGCGTGATTACCTATGAAGGCACCCATGATATACATTTATTGATAACAGGTATGGATGTCACTGGGTTGAATGCTTTTAAATAAGATGTGAAATAAGTTCATTTTCAGTAACTTATATTCGTTTAAAAATTTGTTTTTTTAATTTTTTGTTATTACATTTGATTAGAAAAAATTGATCACATGAAGTTTGATGAAATTATTAAATCTATTTCTGATGATTTTACTAAGGCGTGGAATGATTGGGATGTAGACAAAATGAAAAATTATTTAACAGATTATGTCATTATTTATTCGCCAAAAATTCAATTGGTGTATCCTGATAATGTGGGATGTAAATTAGAAGGTAAAGATCAAGTGATTGAATACTGGAAACAATTAAAGTCAAAAATTGAGAATTATAAGGTTGTACAATTAAGTGTGTGTAAAGACAATAGAGAAGTAAAAACAGTAAATCGAGTAGTTGGAAGCGATATCATAGTTTATGAAACTTTTGTGGTAAACGAGTACGGTAAAATTGAGTATTTAAAATATGAATATGAATAATATTTTAAAATAAACTTTATGCAATTCAATGCAATCATACTACAAGTATCTAAAGATTTTATTCATGCTTTTAATCAAAGGGATTTTGACAATTTATCTCACTTTTTAACTTTACATTTTTACATTCAATCAGATAATATTCAAAAAATTTATCCCAATAAAGTTGACAATAAAATAGTCGGTATAGAAGAAGCAATCGAATATTGGAAGGAACTTGTTGTGTTAAATCCAACTTTTAAATTTGATGAATCTTTTCAGGTTATCTCTAATAAAGGTAAAAATATTCAATATTCTGGATTGTTGACAAATGGGAAACCTTATCAGGCAAAATTTATCATTAACGAATATGCCAAGTTTGAATGTTTAATACTCGAATATCCTGAATCTATTTGAAAAGGTTAAACCCCAATAAATTGCATTGATAGTTTATTTTTCTAAAGAGGTCGCATGATAAGCAATAAGACCTTTCATGGGTTTTTGAATTACAGACCCACAATTAATTTCGTACTGATTACAAAGATTCACTAAAATATCTTTTAGATAATAGGCCACTGATCCCGAAAAATGAACGGGTAGTTTATGAATATGAGGGTATCGTAAAAGATGATTGATAAAAAAATCATTTAAGCAATCTTCAGCTATATTTTCAATCATGTAATGGCCTCGATTTTGAAAAATAAATGAAGCAAAATGAGCTAAGTATCTGTTTGGAAGAGGTTTTCTATATATGGTTTCTAATATGACTGCTAAGTTGGTATCAAATGATTCTTCAAACTTTATTTTTAGTTCACGATCAAATATATCATGTAAATAATATTGAAGTATTTTTTTTCCTAAATGAGTACCACCTCCTTCATCACCTAATATGTATCCTAATGTAGGCGTTTTGAATCCCATTTTTTTTCCATCATAATAACATGAATTGCTACCTGTACCTAATATACATGCAATGCCTTTTTGGTGATTACATGTTGCACGAGCGGTTGCAAGCATATCGCTGTAGGAATAGGCTTTTTTAATATTGAAATATTGTTTAAGGCTTTTTTCAATTCTTTTTTTATTGTCAACACTGTTGATACCAGCACCATAAAAATGAATTTCATCAATATGTGTCTTGAGCGGATTTATTTTTAACTCATTGTCAAAAATTTGCATGATTTCATGTTCTTGTAAAAAATAAGGATTGATACCTTGTGTTTTCAATCCTTTTTTTTTGCCATTTTGTATCAAACACCAATCTGTTTTTGTGGAGCCACTATCGGCAATGAGTATATTTTTTTCTGACATATTACAAAGGTATAAAAAGGGCTTATTTTTTAATAGATGATTTTAATTGCATTAAATGATTTCTTAATTCGATGGCTTCCTGGTTATCAGGGTTAGCAGCTAAATACTGATTAACTCTTTTTTCGGCCAAACTAATCTTTCCGACATTTGTATAATAGGTTGCGGCTTCATAATCTAAATTTACATCGTCGTAATCAAATGGTTGATAGGCTGGGTTGAAAAGATGATTGAGCGTAGTAGAAAAAGATGATTGTGGAATAGGGGACCCCTGCTTGAAAATATCCCCTTTGGGAATATCATCTGTTTTTTGATACACCGCTGCTACCGCATCAATAAATGTACAAGCATATACAGAGTCGTTGTATAAATATTGATGTAAAGCTTCATTCGATTTTCTATAGAGAACAACATAGTCAAATTTTTCAGTTTGATCAAGGGTATAAAATGATTGAGGGTTGTTGATGATGTCTAAATATTTTTCAAAAAAAGCAGTACTGAAAACGTCTAAATCTCTAAGATCGATAAAGGTCTTAAAATCTGGTTGTAATTTCCATAATAAATAGGAAGAAGTTAAATAATCAGAAAAACCTTTTTTTGATTTGAGTTGTTGTTGTTCTATGAATTGAGCAGCACCTGATGGGTTATTGATGCTTAAAACTTCTAAGCCAAACCGGTCTCTCGAATTCGTAAGCGTATAGTATTTGTTCGATACTATCATTGCATACATGATTATCCCAAACAGGGCTAAAGGGATGCTCAATTTATCGATATGTTTAAACTTTTTATAGAATAGATAAGCGATAATAGGGATGACACTAAGGATAAAAAATACGATATTTCGGTAAGCGGTAAATGAAAGGAATAAAAAGGCCATACAGATGCCTAAATAGCCTAATGGAAATTCAGATTGAAAGGTGAATAATTTATTTTTTTTTAATTCACTCAATAAATAATATAAAAAACATACAGCAATGATGATAAAGAAATAGGATTCTTTGTGCCAGTAATCGGCAGTGAAAATAGAATCTAATTCAGTGGTGTATTTATTTTGTTGTACCTGATTAAAGATATTGAATGGGCGTGTCAAAAGGAGTATACCACGAGGGTTTATTATAATTGCAGCTATGCTGATACCTGTGATCAAACTGATTTCGTAGGGTTTGCTTTTTTTTAGGATCGCATATTCAAACCATTTGATAAGTGTATAGATGCCTAACATAACAATCCCTATCGCATAGGCTTCATGCATATTGCACCAAAAAATTTGCAAAGGAATGACCCAGTATATGTGTTTCGATTGGGTGTTTGTGTACTTCAGTAATAAATAAATAAACACCACTACGAATAAATGTGAAAACATTTCAGGGCGCCCAATGATACGGTATTCTATACCAAATAATAACAGGATGGTTGTGATAAAAAAAAGCGTTGCATTGTTGAGATTAAATAATTCGCCTATCTTTTTAATAAAATAAAGAATAAGCAAAGAGACGAGCATTTGTATAATAAAAATAGATTCAGGGCCCAATGTTTTGGATATCCAGGCGGCCAATACTTCAAACCCCCATTTAATATTTATCCAATCTTGACCTTGTTGTGTAAATGAAAAAACATCTACTGTGGGTACTTTTTGATGATCAATGATCCATTCGCCTGTTCTGATTTGCCACCAAATATCTGGTTCGCGCAGGTTTTTGATACTAACCACTGCGACTAATAAAAAACTTAGTATGTAAAGAAAGGGATTGATTATTTTTTGCACCTAGTAAATATAAAAATCAATATTTATATTTCAAACCAATATTCACCCCATGCATGTATTTATTTTCGCCATTTGTATGGTTATCTTGTATTGGTAAACTTCTATTGGGCATAAAACCAATATTATATTGAATAGAATAAATCAAGTTTTTTCTAAATACAGTACAACTGTTTTCAATACCAATAATGAAGAAAGGGTTTAAGGTAGGTATAAATTTATCGGTGTATTTATTCGCTGGCGAAGTCGTATACTTTAATTTTTTATTGACGGTTTCATGATCCATTAAATTTAATGGTCTTGCCAATCCAATGCCTCCTATGATTCCAACACATTTATTGATTTTGTAAATGGAGTTTAAACTGAAATTGGCATTGAGTTTCGACTTTTTATCATTTTCTATTTGTTGTTTAGCTTCAAAATCAGCAATATGTTTTTCCAGGTTTTTTTGCATGATATTGAAATACGAAATAGAATATTGTAACGAAAAATTTAATTTGTAGTTGATTGTAAATCGATTTTCGATACTGGCAGCATAGGAAAAAGAGGGGAGTCCCATTTTGTAGGTCGCAATAGCGTAATGATTATTTTGAATCGGAGCTACCACACCTGCCTGGAAGCCAATATAGGTAGCTATTTTGCTTTTTTGTGCTGAAGCAAAAAGGGTAGAAAAAAAATACAATAATAGTAAAGGTACCTTTTTCATGATTTGTTGTAAATAATAGAACGCTTAAAGATAATATTTATTTTATTTATATACGAATTTTTTTTCTCAACACAAATGGATTAGTCATCAGGAGATTTTATATATTTGCAAACGAATGGCTTCGTAGTTCAACTGAATAGAATATCAGATTTCGGCTCTGAGGGTTACAGGTTTGAATCCTGTCGAGGTCACAAAACAGAATGAGTAGGAGAAAGAGAAACAGAATGAATTCATTCTCATTTTCCTACTCTTTTTCATTCTATATTCTTTAATTTAAAAATCATTAAAGCTTTCCAATAGATTGGTGTTTGTTATTTACCTGCCAATTTCACAAAAAGTAGCTTAAGTGTGAGCAAGAAGTGCAAATACAAGCACTGATTTTTTTTTTAAGCATTCGCACTCATTCTCACGTTAATTGATAATAATCTGGCTTAAAAATTTCCCCAAAAAGAAGTTAGTTTTCTTTTATAGATAATATTTTTACTAATTGTAAGATTTTCTGTTTTCTCATAATCTTTATGCATACCAAAAATTTCAGGGATGTAAAACCAGTATCAGAATGCGCCTATACTTATATAAAATCAGCAAACTTATTTTTTTAACCCCAACGATTTAATAAGATTTTTCTTATCGGTAAGTCCTTCAATGTTCATGGCGTGTTTGCCATTTTTGTAATAAATCAAGAATGGAATACTACGAATCTTTAATTCATCTGCCAGCGACTTATTTTCATCGACATCAATTTGAATGATTTTTATTTTATCCTTGTATTCGGCAGCTAAATCATCTAAAATGGGCGAAAGTTGTTTGCATGGTCCACACCATTTTGCTTTAAAATCAAATAATATGGGCGTTTTGCTTTGGGTAAGTTGATCATAGGCAGCTTTCGTCATGCCTATCCAGCCAGTAGTATTATTTTTGTTGTTTTCTAATGGAAATTGATTGGCTTTCCATTCAAGGATGCCCCCTTTCATATTGATTACTTGTTTAAACCCTTTTTTTGTCATCACATCCATTGCTGCACTACTTCGGCCACCAGAAAGACAATAGATATAAGTAGGTTTGTTTTTATCTAAAGCATTGATTTGTTGTTCAAAATCATTGCCATTGTAATTGATATTAATGGCTCTTTCAAGATGGCCACTTTCAAACTCTTCAGCGGTACGCACATCTACTAATTGGAATGATTTTTCGCCTGTCAATTGCGCTCTGTAAGCTTTTACATCAAGACTGCTCGCTGTTTGGGCTGAGTTTGTTTCGCATGATACGCAACATATAAAAAGGACGAGTAAAGACAATGAAATGAATTTGTTCATCATAATGGGGTGTTTTTTTTAAATTAGCCGATGCAAAATTAAGCAATCATTTTCCTTTCACGCTTTTTTTCTATGTACATCATCAATGTATGCAAAGCCACACTGAATGCAATAAGCAAAATACCCAGATAAAAACCGATGCCTAAGTCCTTATTTTCATGATAGATCAACATAGCCAAAAGGATGCCATAAACAGGCTCTAAGTTAACCATGAGCACGGTTGTGAACGAAGAAAGCTTTTTCAATGCACTCAAGGCAAGCGACTGTCCCCATACTGTACAGCAAAGGCTGAGAATTAAAAGCCATATCCAATCGAAGTGTATAGGTACAAATGAAACATTGGGTTGTAAGTATAGATAAACAGGTAGCAAAAGTGTCAGAAACAAAAATCCTGAACCGATTTCATAAAAAGCAACCAAGCGGGAAGGGTATTTGTGGATGATTTTCTTATTTAAAATGGTAAAAACAGCACTGAGTATGGAGGCGAAAATGCCCAGCATAATGCCAAATGCATATTGAACTTCAAAATGATAAATGCTGTACATGCCTATCAATGCAATAAAGCCAATAATTATTTCTTTTACATTGAATTTTACTTTTAACACTATCGGTTCTAGTATGGCTGTAAATATACCTGCTGTGGCAAGGCATGTCAATGCAATTGAGGCATTGGCATATTTGATAGAACCATAAAAAGCCACCCAATGAATTGCAATAATAGTCCCTATTCCCATAAAACGTAGGAGTTCGCGTCCTGTAATTTTTATAAATTCTTTTCTGTAAAATAAAATAATTACAAAAATGGTGGCAGTTATCATTGTCCGATACCATACCAAAGGGTACTCTTGCAAGGTAATGGCCCTTCCTAAAACACCCGTAAACCCCCAAAGAAACACCGCTAAGTGCATCTTTATCAATGCATTTTTCATATTTTTGCACAAAATAGAAGAAAAAGAAGATATTAATTGATATTTTTAAATAATATTGTTACCTTTGCACTCCTTAAAAAAACAGTAGTCATGCCAAAAATGAAAACCCACTCTCGTGCTAAGAAAACTTTCAAAATCACTGGAAGTGGAAAAGTGAAAAGATTTAAAGCCAACAAGAGTCACTTATTAACCAAAAAGTCAACTTCTCGTAAGCGTCATCTTCGTGGAAGTACCATGGTAGATAGCGCAAATTCAAAAATGGTGAATAGACTTTTGTGTATTGGAGGATAGTATTCAGGATGTTGTACATGGAGTACAATTCGATGAAAGCTTTAAATAAAAATATTATAACAAACATTCTTAAAAATTAAAATATGCCACGTTCAAAAAACGCCGTCGCAAGTAGAGCCAGAAAAAAGAAAATACTTAATCAAGCTAAAGGATATTATGGTAAACGTAAAAACGTATTTACCGTTGCTAAAAACGTAGTTGAAAAAGGGATGACTTACAAATTTGTAGGTCGTAAGTTGAAAAAACGTGATTACAGAACACTATGGATTGCACGTATCAACGCCGCTGTAAGAGCTGAAGGTATGAATTATTCAACTTTTATCAATAAATTGTCAAAAGCCAATATTACTTTAAACAGAAAAGTACTTGCTGATTTGGCTATGAACGAACCTGCTACTTTCAAAAGTATCCTAACACAAGTTAAATAATCTAACTTTTTTATATTTTAAAGCGCACTGAAAAGTGCGCTTTTTTATGTTATACCCAAGTATATATAAAGTATACCCCAAGTAATTTATAATGTAAGCCATTGTCATTGATAAAGGAAACCAATAATTTTATAAATCTTATACCAAACGTATTGAATAAATAGGTTGAAAAAGTTCGGCATCTTGCCTACTCACATTGCATCTAAGCAAATTACAAATGGACTGTCTTTAAGGTGTGGTTGGTATTAAAATACTAAATGCTGATTGAAAGGATATTATAAGTTAGTATTTGAATTGTCCTATAGACGCTTCTTTATATCACATCGGTATAAAAGGATCATTGGGCTTTTCCTTTTTACATCATCGATGTTTCATTCAATAAATACTCATAAATAGAATGGGTTAGCCACTAATATTGTTCTTGTTCATTGGGGAAATCCCCACTTTTTACATCTTCTATATAATGTTTGGTGGCATCCAGTATTTGGTCATAAAGATTGAGGTAACGACGTAAAAAACGAGGATTAAACTCCTTATTGATACCCAACATATCATGCATCACCAATACTTGCCCGTCTACATACATACCAGCACCGATGCCAATGATAGGGATTTTGAGTTCTTCTGAAACTTTTTTCCCAAGTAAAGCGGGTATTTTTTCAAGTACTATGGCAAAACAACCTGCTTCTTGTAATAAATGGGCATTTTTTAAAAGTTCTTCTGCTTCTGCATCTTCTTTGGCACGTACATTATAGGTGCCAAATTTATAGATACTTTGTGGCGTAAGTCCTAAATGTCCCATTACAGGTACACCAGCCGAAATAATTCTTTTAACCGATTCAATGATTTCTTCTCCGCCTTCCATTTTTATAGAGTGAGCTCCAGCTTCTTTCATGATACGGATGGCACTGTTGAGCGCCTCTTTTGAATTACCTTGATAGGAACCGAAGGGTAAGTCTACAACCACCAAGCTTCTTTTTACTGCTCTAATCACAGAAGCTGCATGATAAATCATTTGATCAAGTGTAATGGGTAAGGTGGTTTCATGACCTGCCATTACATTACTTGCGCTGTCACCAACAAGCAATATATCGACACCTGCATCATCTAAAATAGTGGCCATGGAAAAGTCATATGCCGTAAGCATAGATATTTTCTCACCTCTTTCTTTCATAGCTTGCAATGCATGGGTGGTGATCTTTTTAAATTCTTTATTGGTTTGCGTACTCATACTAAATCAAATGGGATTATAAAAGCAAATGTAGAATATTTTGACAATTAAAAACGGATTCTAAGGGTAGAACTATAATATTAAGCAAGTGGCCAAATTGAATCATTTGCATATAAATTAGCGAAGGCTTTTTGTATGAAATATAATACATACATTTACTTGCAACACAATAAAAACTTAACATAGAATACATAGCTTGTCTTCTATATTTGCACTTTGAATATGAAGAATAAGAAACCCCCTACAAAGATTATTAGGGATATTAGCTGGTTAGCATTTAATGCAAGGGTATTGCAAGAAGCCACAGATCCCACAGTCGCCATTGCAGATCGTTTACGATTTTTAGGTATATTTTCAAATAATCTTGATGAATTTTTTAGGGTAAGGGTGGCTACCTTAAATCGAATGGTACAGTTTGGTAAACAAGCCAAAATGTATATGGAAAGCAAGCCTGCCAATATTTTAAAACAAATTCAGTCTGTGGTTATGTTGCAACAGAAAGAATTTAATCGAATTTACAATGAAGTGCTTCTTGAAATGAAAAAAGAAGGGGTGAATATTGTGAATGAGAAACAACTCAACAAAATACAAAAGGAATTTATTGCAGGCTATTTTAATGACAAAGTACGTACAAACATTGCGCCCCTGATGATTGAAAGTATTTCGGATCTTCCCTTGTTGCACGATAAGTCTATTTATCTTGCCTGTATTTTGTCAAATAGCAGTAATTCATTTATGAATAGTTATGCTTTGATAGAAGTTCCAACATTTTCATTGCCAAGGTTTGTCATACTGCCATCTCCTAAAGGGGAAAAAAATATTATCTTACTTGAAGACATCATCAGGTATTGTTTGCCTAGTTTGTTTACACAGTTTGGGTTCAATACTTTTGAAGGGTATATCATAAAGGTCACGCGTGATGCCGAATTAGATATTGACAATGATATCAACAATGATTTGATTGAAAGTATCGAAAAAGGGTTGAAAAATCGTAAAAAAGGGAAAGCCGTAAGATTAGTATACGATAAAGCGATTCAAAAAAATTTATTAGATTATCTCATCAAACTACTAAATCTTTCCCGAAAAGATCATTTAATACCAGGAGGCCGAATTCATAATTTTAAAGACTTTATGGATTTTCCGATGGAAGTATTTGAAAAAAGACCCCTACGTGAAAATCCATTTGTACATCCATTATTTACGCAGCCTGTGCGTATTTTAGATGTGTTAAATGAGCGAGATGTGATGTTGCATTTTCCTTATCACTCATTTGATAGTATTATTGATTTATTGCGCGAAGCTGCGATTGATCCGTATGTTGAAACCATCAAAATTACCTGTTATCGCTTGGCAAAAGACTCAAAAATTGTGAGTGCATTGATCAATGCCTTACGAAATGGCAAAAAAGTAACAGTAGTGCTTGAACTGAAAGCACGTTTTGATGAAGAAGCAAATTTGAAGTGGAAAAGGATCCTTGAAGAAGAAGGCGTAAGGGTTTTAGTGGGCTTACCTGATCGGAAAATACATGCGAAACTTTGTTTGATTACTAAAAGAGTGGGTAAAACCTTAAAAAATTATGGCTTTGTAAGTACGGGTAACCTTAATGAAATGACTGCAAAAATATATGGAGATCATTGTTTGCTCACTGCTGATAAAAGAATCACAGCCGATATCAACAATATTTTTAAACTCATCGAATTTCCAGCTCAAATTCATTTATTTAAACGATGTAAAACCTTGCTGGTTTCACCTTACAATACAAGATCATTTTTTATTGAAAAAATTAAAAATGAAATGAAACTACATAAAGCTGGTAAGTCTGCCATGTGTTGTATTAAGCTCAATAGCCTTTCAGATGTAAAGCTCATTGAGGAAATCTATCATGCAGCTCAAGCCGGGCTTGATTTAAGGTTAATTATTCGGGGCATTTGTACAGCGCATACCGAAAATAAAAAATGGCCTAAGCCCATTCATGCCATCAGTATTGTGGATCAATATCTTGAACATGCCCGTATCTTTTATTTTAAAAATGGTGGGAAAGATGATATTTATATTTCAAGTGCTGACTGGATGATTCGAAACCTTGATTTTAGAATAGAAACCACTACACCCATTTTTGATACAGAAATCAAAGATGAATTAAAAAAGATATTAGAGATACAATTGGCCGAAAATGAAAAAGCAAGAATCCTTGACAATAATCAATTAAATCAATATGTGGCAAGAGGGTTGAAAGAAAAACATGTAAGATCTCAAGTAGAAATATATAACTATTTAAGTGCTAAAAAATATTCTTAAAAAAAATATTTGCCTAACTTGCACTGAATAATGATTAATAAATATGAGACTTGCTGCAATTGATATAGGTTCTAATGCCGCGAGGCTTTTAATAAAAGATATCACCACATATATAGATGGGACTTTAGATTTTACAAAAGTCAATCTTGTGCGGGTACCTCTGCGTCTGGGTTTTGATGTATTTGAATCAGGAAGTATCTCCGATATTAAAATTCAACAACTCATAGAAACCATTCAGGCCTTTAAACATTTTTTAAATATTTATGAAGTCCAGGCCATTAAAGTATGTGCAACTTCTGCGATGCGGGATGCCAAAAATGCCTCTGAGATCGTTCAACAAGTGTTTAAAGAAACCGCTATAAAAATCAATGTTATCAGTGGTAGTGAGGAAGCGCAGATATTATATGAAACGCATCTTGCAGATAATCTGGATGCAAAATTTAATTATTTGTATATTGATGTAGGAGGTGGTAGTACCGAATTGACTTTGTATACAAAAGCCAAAGAAGTAATCAAAAAATCGTTTAATATTGGTACCATTCGTTTGCTCAAAGATAAAGTAGAAGAAGAGGCATGGGATGAAATGAAAAACTTTATCAAAACTGTTTTGAAAGCACATTTACCTGCACAAGCCATTGGTTCGGGAGGTAATATCAATAAAATATTTTCATTGTCAAAACGTAAGTTAGGCAAGCCATTGCCTGTAGAAATATTGAGAGATTATTACAAAGAAATGAATGCTTTATCGGTGAATGAAAGGATGCATAAATACGGATTTCGGCAAGATAGGGCAGATGTAATAGTACCTGCATTGCTCATTTACAACAATATCATGCGTTGGGCTGATATACAAGAAATTTATGTACCACAAATTGGCTTGGCAGATGGACTTATCAGACTCTTATACAATGAAATGAGTTTTACCAGTATGATGGGTATTGCTAAGAAATAAGTCGTCATTTGAGTAAGGTAATATAAAAGGCTAAGCTTTCTCTAAATCTCTTATTTTTCACCTCACTTAATTTCCTTACTTTCGCATAAATTATATAAGGCTATTTCATGAAAAACCTCCGTCATCTCACACTTGCAGAAATCGAAACCCTTTTGGCTACATGGGGCGAAAAACCTTTTCGGGCAAAGCAAATCTATGAATGGATATGGAAACATGGAGCCAGTTCTATCGACGAAATGCTGAATTTGTCAAAAGCATTGCGTGAAAAAATGAAAGAAGAATACGTACTCAATGCAGTAAAAATACATCATACCCAGTTGAGTGATGATACCACAATCAAAAATAGATTTGTGCTTCATGATGGACATTTTGTAGAAGGGGTATTGATACCCACATCTACCCGAATGACAGCTTGTGTATCCTCTCAAGTGGGGTGTAGCTTAAGTTGCAAGTTTTGCGCTACAGGGTATATGGAACGCAAACGCAATATCGACTTTGATGAAATTTACGATCAGGTGTTTTTATTAAACCAACAAGCACTCACACATTATGGTAAAAAACTTACCAATATTGTTTACATGGGAATGGGAGAGCCATTACTTAATTATAGTAATGTGTTGAAGTCGATTGATAAAATTGTTTCCACCGATGGATTAGGCATGTCACCTACACGTATTACTGTTTCTACTGCAGGTATCAGTAAAATGATTCATAAACTGGCAGATGACCATGTAAAGTTTAATCTAGCCCTATCATTACATGCTGCCAACGATCAAAAAAGAAATGAAATCATGCCTATCAACGAAACCAATAACCTGGAAGTGATAGAAGAAGCATTGAATTATTATTTTCAAAAAACGAAAAACGCCATCACCTTTGAGTATATTTTATTTGCCAATTTTAATGATAGTATTGAAGATGCCGATGAGCTGATTAAAATTTGTAGAAAGATACCTAGTAAAGTGAATATTATTGAATATAACCCTATTGAATTAGCCAAATTTGCGAAACCAACTGAAGCTAAGGTAGATGCCTTTATGCAGTACTTGGAACGAAATCGTGTGAATGCTCGTTTGCGTAGAAGCAGAGGCAAAGACATTGATGCTGCTTGTGGACAATTAGCGAATATAAATCATCCAACCATTTAATTATTTTATATTTGACTTATGGCCAAAAAAATAACCCATTTTTCTGCTGAGTTTTCTAAAAAAAAGAAACCCACCATTGCCCCTAAAGATGCAACATCATGGGATGATGAATCAAAAGCGCCTGAAAAAAAACATCGCAAAAGCAAAAGAAGTTTTTTGCCCAAATCAGCTTCAACAACTACCAAAAAAAGTTTTTCTCTTGCCGAAAAAAAGAAACATCCTGAACGAAAAAAGCAAGGTGTAAAAAAAGCGTATGAAGTAAAATTGAATGAAAATCAATCATACCCCGAAAATGAAAATCCTTATTTTCAATCTGAAATCAAAGTGCCTAAAAAAAGCAAATCCACAGCTAATGATGAAGCTAATGAATACATGCCTTTAAATAAATATATTGCGCACTGTGGTATCTGCTCACGCAGAGATGCTGTGGAGCTTATCAAGAAAGGAAAAGTAAGTGTCAATAGCAAAGTTGAAGTAAACCCTGCGGTGAAAGTAAGTGAAGCCGATGATATAGTGTATGAAGAAAAAAGAGTATTTCCCCAGAAAAATTTGGTATATTATTTATTAAACAAACCTAAAAATTTCATTACTACAACGGATGATCCTGAGGATAGAAATACTGTTTTAGATTTGTTTAAAGGGGTTGATACCACCCGCTTATACCCTGTAGGTCGGTTAGATAGAAATACAACGGGCTTATTGTTGATGACTAATGATGGTGAATTGGCTCAACGATTGTCACATCCAAAATACAATATCAAAAAAGTATATCAGGTAACCCTCGACAAGCCTTTAACCAAAAATGATTTTGATAAAATAGCAGAGGGGATAACCCTTGAAGATGGATTAGCTCCTGTAGATGAAATTGCATTTGTAAACCCCAAAGATAAAAAAGTGATTGGCGTGCAAATACATATTGGTAGAAATCGAATTGTACGAAGAATTTTTGAACATCTGCAATATAAAGTAACTGCTTTAGACAGGGTGGTGTATGCAGGTTTGACCAAGAAAAACATTCCCAGGGGGACTTATCGTTTATTAGATGAAAAAGAAATTATTTACCTCAAGCATTTTAAATAATTTTTTACGCAAATTATGAAATTATCCATTATTTACGAAGATGACGATTATATCATTATCAATAAACCTTCTGGGGTATTGAGCATTCCCGATAGACATAATGCAGAATTACCCTCAGTGACAAAAGTACTGAGAGACAAATATGCTTCAATTTTTATTGTACATCGCATAGATAAAGAAACCAGTGGTTGTATTTGTTTTGCCAAAAATGAAGAAGCGCATAAATATGCCTCAATGTTGTTTGAAAAACGATTGATTGAAAAAAAATATTTAGGCATTGTACATGGTAGTTTTGACCAGGCAAGTGGTATTATCGAAGATGCAATCATGGAACATCCTGTGATAAAAGGAAAAATGATCATTAACCAAAAACAAGGTAAACCTTCTACAACAGTGTATGAAACCATTGCCAACTATGGAACTTACAGTTTGGTTTCTTTTCATATTCTCACGGGCAGAACCCATCAAATACGCTTACATAGTGCGAATTTAGGACACCCCATCGTTTGCGATGCCTTGTATGGACTAACGAATCCGGTATATATATCGTCTTTGAAAAAGAAATACAAGATGTCGAAAGATATTCTTGAAGAAACACCCATTTTAAATAGATTAGCTTTGCATGCATTTTCACTTAAATTCACTACTGCCAAAGGAAAGCAAATTGTTGCTGAAGCTCCCTTGTCAAAGGATATGGACGCTATGTTGAAACAATGCAATAAATGGCTTAAACAATAAAAAATAGCTTTTAAACATACATTATAAACTTAAAAACAACGTAAAATGAATAAAACAAATCTTTTAACCTGTTTATTGATGTTAATCACATCCATGTCATTTGCCCAGGGGTATCGTGTAAACCGAACCAACGAAAGAACAAAAGCAAAAGTAAAATCAGCTGGTTTAGGAAAAAATATTATTGCCTTTTCACCAGCCCAGTTTTCTGTAAACAATGTAATGGGTGATGGAAATGGGTATGTTTCAGTTGGATTTAGTTATGAAAGGATTTTTGATAACGAATTAATCAGTTTAAAATTACCTGTCAACTTTACCATTGAACATACAGGGGTTATCTTGATGCCTACCATCAAACTTTACCCTAAAAAACAAGGGGTTGTGAAGTATGCAGTTGGTCCACAGTTTCTCATTGCTATGATTGACGAGCCATATTATAACTATTTTTCCAGTTATTCATCATCAATTAATTATACTCGCAAACAGTTTGGCTTTGCCTTAAATAATAGTCTCAATTTTACCATCTCAAAACACCTATATCTGGGTATAGATGCTAGTTTGGGGATACTATATTATGATAGTTTCAATGATATGAATAAAAATTATAATGGAGGAAATAATTATTATAATGACAGTCCAATGAATTTAAATCAAACGTTTAATCTTGGATTTAATATGGGATTTCGTTTCTAAAACTGAAATCCATACTGTAACCCAAAAATATATAACTCATTGGGTTTGTACACTTTGATTTCGTTTTGTACCAAATAATAAACACCCACTGTACTGCTATTGCTGATACTATAGTCAATACCTAGGCAATGTCTAAATCGGTGTAAACCATAATCAGACTCTGGATTTCGTGGGTCATGAAGTTGAAAACGCAATTCTTCCGAAAAATATGCTTTGATATCTTTGGTATAATTATAGCCAATTTCAAATTTGCTTCTTAAGAAAGATTCAATGTAACGCCCATCGCGACTTGAATAGATATTGTTGTTTTCGAATTGAGCCCTTTGTCTAAATTGAAATACAAATTTCTTTGAAAGTTTTTCTTTATAAATAACATCCAGCATAATTCGATGTTTGATATCGTAACCTCGGCCATCAACAGCTTTTTGGGTAATTCTATAAATAAAGGAGGCTTTTAGTTTTTTTGAAAATTTATAATTCAATCCAAGGTTAGTATAAAACAAATTAATTTTTGAGAGATTTTCTCGAAGCCTAAACTCTTCATCTATTGATACAGATATTATTTTGTTCAGTTTTTTTTCAATGCTCAATGTATTCCACATGCCAAAATCAGGGTATACAACCTGTGTAAACCCCTTGTTAGCCATCAATAGGATGATAAGTATCGAAAATACTCTACAATAATTAAGCATATTCTCGTTTCTTATTTTACAATTTCAATATCAGGTAAAGTCAGGGTTTCAGTCGCATTTTTTATTTCAACTATTTGTTTTATTTCAACCGTTTTACTGTTGATGGTAGAAGAAGTGTCATCAGATAATGCATACACTACATATTTGCCTTTGCGAAGGTATTCAAACTGGTAACTTCCATCATACGAAGTTTTAACTGATTTGCCTACACCAGCTTCATCTCCATATATAATATAAACATTTTCACCCTGGGCATAATACTCATCTTGTAATGTAAAAGGGCCTGGAGGAGCCGTATAATTTTTTACATATACTTTCCCTTTTATAAATGCCCTTCCACCTTCACCAGGGCCCTTTTTACATGCAGCCATGATAGCTATGATCCCCAGGCTGAATATTATTTTTTTTACCATTTTAGTTGTTTGAAAAATTTAACTCAAATATAATATGAATACTTTTTATTTTGATTGAATATGCTATAAATCAGTTAAATGTTTAGATAATGGTGATTCATTTAAATCATTTCATAAACCGATTTTGAAAATTTTTCTAAACCTGGATCTCTCGCCCCCATTAAAAGCAATACAGTGTCGTCTGTTAATGTAGGTAATAACTGTTCAAAAAGTGTCGTACGTTCTTCAACAAAGTAAGCATGCACACCTAATGCCTTCAAATCTTGAATTAGGTCATTGGCTGAAATGTCTTTTACGGCTGTGCCCCCCGCGTAATAAATTTCGCTCATCCAAATTTCATCTTGTGGACGAAGTGAAGAGGCTATTTCAGTAACCAGTTCTTTTCGTATAAATCGGGTAGGGCCATAGCCATGAGGTTGAAACCATGCAATCAATTTTTTAGCTACTGGTTGACATGCCTTGATAGAAGCGGCTATTTTTGCAGGGTTATGGGCATAGTCATCAATCACTGTGATGCCTTTTTTGATACCCAACAATTGATGACGTCTATAAATGCCTTCATAATTGGCCAAAGCATTGATACATTGTGCAATATTTACCCCCAGCAAATCGGCCACAGCCATGCATGCCAAAGCATTTTCCATATTGTGTATACCGATGGTAGGTATTTTACAAATTAAACTTTGTACTTCAAACGTAATATGAAAGCCTTGTTGTTGAAAATGGGTTCCTTCAAATCGTGTATGATTTCCAAAATCAACCTGTATGTTTTTTGAAAAGCTTTTGGCCAGGGCATGCGATTGATTGACAATAAAGGATTGTTTGCAATTGTTTTTAAAAGTTTCAAAAATGGTAAATAACTCCTCAAGTTCTTTATGATCTTTGTCTATACTTAAGAGCAATCCAATTTCAGGTTTGTATTTTACCAAGGTACCATCGCTTTCATCTGCTTCTATCAAAAGCCAGTCGCTTTGGCCACAATAAGCATTCCCGATTTTTCCTTCTTGTTGCAATGAAGCTAATCCAGCACCCGTAATCAATGAAGGATTGATACCATTACTATGCAAAATATGAAACAACATGGCTGTTGTTGTTGATTTGCCAGAGGTGCCTGCAATAGCTATAGTACGTTTACTTTCGCAGATAGCGGCCAATAAATCGGCACGTAAAATAATGGGTATGTTTAATGATTTAGCTTTTACAATTTCAATATTTGAATCTTCAATAGCTGTTGAAATAATAATGGCTTCTGTATGTTCATCAATCCCTGAACCATCTTGAAGAAAACATGCAATATGCTCATTTTCAAGTTGTGTACGGGTGTGGTTGTTTTCTTCGAAATTAAACAGTCGGTCACTTCCTTTGACGGTTTTGCCATTGCCCGCGAGGTATTGCGCTATGGCACTCATACCCGCACCTGCAACGCCAATGAAAAAAAAATGTTGTTTATTTAGTATTGGGTTCATAAAATATTTTAGGGCCTGTTGAGTTTGAATACTTTAAAAAATTATTGTGGTGAAAATAAAATACTTTTTGCTTCTCTGTTGAGGGTTTCTAAGGCAATGTCAGTAGGTAAAGTCGTTTCAGGATTTAGCACAAAGTCAGAAAGGGCTTTGATATAATTTGCCGCTGGAGTCCCCATTTCAAACGAACTGCCGATACGATTGAGCATGGTTATTTCCTGTTCCATCACCGTTTTAATGGTTTGCCATACTTCATGCGATACATAAATCTGTTGGGAAAGATTATGCTCATATTCAGCCCTAATACCTTGTACCATGGCAATTTGCAAATCTTGTACCGAAGCACCTTGTACATAATATCGTCCAATCAGGCTTGTGGCATGCATTCTTTCTATAAAAATGGAAAGTCTTTCATAGGCTTGTAAGCGCATTTGCAATGTGAGATTGCTATTTTGTTGAAAGATAGCCAGTTGTTTTTGTTGAATTTCTTTTATGAGAAATTTATTGACGACTAAATAGGTGGCGATAAGCACCACTACAGAGGGTAATATATATTTTGCAATGTCCAGAAGCTGTTCAACCATGATAAATAATCTATAAATTTTGGCTGTAAATATACATAGAATAAAATGTTTCAATATATTTAACTTCTATGAAGAAATATTTTTTAATTGTAAGCTTCTTGTTTTTTGGCTTTTGGCTTCAAGCCATTGATTATTCAGGCATTTACAACTATAACAAAGGGGTGAATAAAGCAAATGGTACCATTTGTCTTTTTCAAATAAATATGGATTCAGCCTTTTTTTATTTAAACAATATGTCTGGCGCACCCGATTTTAATTTAACCACGATTAAGGGTTTTTTAAGGATTGATACCAATGCTTGTTTTTATAAAAAAGATTCTTGCAAAATACAGTTTGTCTATGCCAACAATATTTTGACCGTAAGTCAAAACAATGCATGCAAATATGATTTTTCGGTTGATGGGAAATATAAAAAAATGAACAATACCTTAAAAAAGCCCAATACTTGGATGACAGAATATACCGAAAAAAGTGGTATCATACTTGCTGACTCTTCCCTTGTGTATATGGCTCCCCATCAGGCATCCAAACAAATTAGCATGTTGAAAAAAGAAACCAATGTGAAAGTGATAGATGAAATGAATGGATTTTATTTAATTGAAATTCCTAAACAAAAAAATGAATTTCTTTGGACCGCTAAAAAAAATGTATTGCTGAATAAAAAATAATGAAAAAACTCATCCTATCTCTTTTAAAATACCTCATACTCCCTTTTGCCTTGCTTTATGGCTTCATTGTTTTTATTCGCAATAAAATGTATGATTGGAACCTCATTTCATCTATTGAATTCAGTTTGCCGGTAATTTGTGTTGGTAATATCACGGTGGGAGGAACAGGTAAAAGTCCCCATATTGAATACCTCATTGAATTGCTTTCGCCTTACTATCAAATGGCTACACTCAGCAGGGGGTATAGAAGGTATACCCGTGGGTTTCACATCGCTCATGCACAATCAGATGCCAGAGATATTGGAGACGAACCCTTTCAATTTAAATCAAAATACCCCCAAATAACTGTTTGTGTAGCAGAAGAACGCATGACAGCCATTCCGCTTTTGCTACAACAACGTCCTGAAATAGATGTCATTTTATTAGATGATGCTTTTCAACACAGAACTGTGAGGGCTGGCTTAAATATTTTACTGACCGATTATGAACGATTATATACAAAAGATTACATAATGCCATTTGGTTTGCTTCGCGAAAGCAGAAGTGGCGCTAAAAGAGCTGAAATCATTATTGTATCAAAATGCCCTACGGATTTATCACTTGCTGAAAGCGAAAAAATAAGCCTTGAAATAGCACCTGCACCTCATCAACAACTCTTTTTTTCTACCATTCGGTATAAAAATTGCTATCCGCTTACAGCCTTTCATAAAGCCATCAACAACGAAACCCAAATTCTTTTGGTGACAGGAATTGCAAATACCTTACCTTTGCTTCAGCATTTGAAAAAAGAGTATGCCCAGGTGTATCAACTTGAATATAAAGATCATCATTATTTTACCTACGATGACTTAAAAGAAATGCAGGAAGCATTTCATCATATAAATACCGAAAACAAAATCATCATTACCACCGAAAAAGATGCCGCTCGTTTGATGCTATTGCAAGAAAAAATTATAGAATATCAGCTGCCCTTTTATGCACAAGCCATCACGATCGAAATATTATTTGACAAAACAACCCTCTTCAATCATACCGTGACTGATTTTATAGAATCAATAATTCCACCTGCTGTGGTTGATGAAGAAATAGTAGCTGTTTAATGCAAGCATTTCAACCTACTTAACAACTCCACACTGTAACGAAACTTTACAGTGTATTAAACAACAATTCAACATGAAAAAAAGAACAACGAAAGCACACAATAAAAGAACACCCAAAGAACAAACTAATAAAGCAACAGCTAAACATATCAATCCCAATAGTAAAAGCAATAGAACCTACGCAGCTGCTGTAACAGGTAAAATAGAAATTAATGCACAAGGAGTTGGTTATGTGGTTGTACCTGGCGTTGATACTGATATCAAAGTAAAACGAGAAAATGTAAAAAATGCCATGCATGGCGATACGGTAGAAGTTGTAATAATCAGAACCAGTAAAACAACCCAAAAACCAGAAGGCTTGGTGACCAACATTGTCAAAAGGGGACAAAGTGAAATGATAGGTACAGTAGAAATGAATATGAATTTTGCTTTTGTGGTACCCGATAATAAATCATTTACAAAAGATATTTTTATCAATGAAAAAAATAGCAAAGGCCTTAAAAAAGGAGATCGGGTAGTCGTAAAGATTACCGACTGGAACGAAAAGAAGAAAAACCCGGAAGGTGAAATTGTATCTATTTTGACAGGTGAAAAAATCAATGAAATAGCCATGAAGGAAATTTTATTGCAACAAGGTTTTTCACTTGAATTTCCGAAAGAAGTGATGGATGAATTAGCTGATATACCCTTAGAAATAACCGCAAGTGAAATAGCGAATCGCAAGGATCTTCGTAAAGAGTTGACCATTACCATTGACCCTCATGATGCCAAAGATTTTGATGATGCGATATCGTATAAAAAATTAGACAATGGACTTCATCAAATAGGGGTACATATTGCAGATGTGGGTCATTATGTAAAGCCTGGTACCGCTTTAGATAAAGAAGCTTATGCCCGTGCTACTTCGGTATATTTGCCCGATAGGGTATTGCCTATGCTTCCCGAAAAAATTTCGAATGAATTATGTTCTTTACGACCCCATGAAGATAAGCTGACTTTTTCGGTAGTATTTGATATCGATGATCATGCCGTAGTCAGGCAACATTGGATAGGTAAAACAGTGATACATTCTGACAAGCGATTTACCTACGAAGAAGTGCAACAAATTATTGAAACAGGAGAAGGGGAGCATCAGGATGTAATCAGTATACTCAATAAGCTATCACAAACCTTACGAGCTGATAAATTTAAAAAAGGAGCCATCAATTTTACCTCAGAAGAAGCAAGGTTTATTCTTGACGAACATGGGGTGCCTGAATCAGTAGTGGTAAAAGAAAGTAAAGAGTCGCATCAATTGATTGAAGAATTGATGTTGCTTGCCAACCGAACCGTTGCAGAATATGTAAGTAAGCAACGTTACAAGGGTCAGGCAGTGCCTTTCCCATATCGCATTCACGATTCGCCCAATCTTGAAAGGTTAGCACCATTTACTGTTTTTGCAGCTAAGTTTGGCTATGCTTTTGATCTGTCTAGCCCTGAAAGTATTGCCCGTTCATTCAATGCTATGCTCGCGACTACTGACCAGAATCCCGAACATCATATTTTACATATGTTGGGTATCAGAACCATGGCAAAAGCTGTATATGCACAGGAAAACATTGGTCATTATGGATTAGCTTTTGAACATTATTGTCATTTTACTTCTCCTATTCGTCGATATCCTGATGTACTTGTACATCGTATTTTATTGCAATGTTTAGAAAAAAATATTTCACCCATTCAACAGATGGATGAGCTGTGTGTGCATTGCAGTGAGCGTGAAAGAAAGGCCATGGATGCAGAACGGGATGCCACAAAATACAAACAGGTAGAATATATGAAAAAGTATATCGGTGAAGAATTTGATGCGATTATTAGCGGGGTCTCTACCTTTGGATTTTGGGCTCAAACCGTATTGCAAAGATGTGAAGGGTTTGTATCCATCCTCAATCTGCCACAAACTGACGAATACAGTCATATTGAAGAAGAGTATGCTATAGTAGGCAGACGTACCAAAAAGAAGTACCAGATTGGCAATGCGATCAGGATAAAAGTAGTGTCTGCCAATTTGTCGAAAAAACAAATCGACTTCGATTTAGTAAACGATTGATTTTAATAGTATAAAAACCGATACTTTTCATACACATCAGATATATTTGCACCCTAAACAAACATGATCATGCAAAAAGGACCCGTTTCTCATTTTATAAAACATCATTACAGACATTTCAATGCAGCCGCTTTAATGGATGCAGCCAAAGGATATGAAACCCATTTGTTAGAAGGTGGCAAAATGATGATCACCCTAGCAGGTGCCATGAGTACTGCCGAATTAGGCATTTCACTGGCCGAAATGATTAGACAAGATAAAGTGCAAATTATATCATGTACAGGCGCTAATTTAGAAGAAGATATTATGAATTTAGTGGCGCATTCACATTATAAAAGAGTGCCCAATTACCGTGATTTAAGTCCACAGGAAGAGTGGGATTTGCTTGAAAATCATTATAACAGAGTAACCGATACTTGCATACCCGAAGAAGAAGCATTCAGACGTTTGCAAGCCCATATTCATCAGATATGGAAAAAAGCTGATGACCAGGGAGAACGTTATTTTCCTCATGAATTTATGTATCAAATGCTGCTCAGTGGTGTACTTGAACAATATTATGAAATAGATCCAAAAAATAGTTGGATGCTGGCAGCGGCACAAAAAAACATCCCGATTGTATGCCCAGGTTGGGAAGACAGTACCATGGGAAATATTTTTGCTTCGTATGTTATCAAAAATGAATTAAAGGCGGTAACCATGAAAAGTGGTATTGAATACATGGTGTGGTTAGCAGATTGGTATCGTCAAAACAGTGGTGGTAAAGGGGTTGGTTTTTTTCAAATTGGCGGTGGTATTGCGGGCGATTTTCCCATTTGTGTGGTGCCTATGATGTACCAAGATTTAGAATGGCATGATGTACCATTTTGGGGTTATTTCTGTCAAATTTCTGACTCTACTACATCTTATGGTTCCTATAGTGGTGCTGTACCCAATGAAAAAATCACTTGGGGTAAATTAGATATTCATACCCCTAAATTTATTGTAGAAAGTGATGCCACTATTGTGGTTCCATTGATTTTTGCATGGATATTGGGTCAATAACATAAGCGAATTATTTGACGATAGGAGATAGCTTGCTTTGGAAACCTTCAAAGCGATTCCCCCATTTTCAATATTGGTTTTTTGGGCGGCACACACGCTATTCGTTTCAAGTACACCCATGCGAGGCGCATGGTGCGGGCTTTTCACTGCTATCGTTGCCGCAATACAAGCAAGATTTGTAATTCATGTTTCTCCTTCTGTTTTTAGTTTAGCCTTTTAAAATTAATGTTTGAGATATTTTAGTATATTCACACAAAAAATAAAACAATGAAATATCTAATTTTATGTGCCATAGCATTAACCTTTATGGCTTGTGGTGAAAAAACAAGTACTTCAGAAACAACCAAAACAGAAACAACCAAAACAGAAACAACTTCTACACCCGCTCCGGCAGAAACAGTAAGTAATGGCATTGTACTGAAGGAAAATGGTTTAAAAGTGTCTAAAGCTATATTGCTTCATGCAGATGGTTCAGCCATTAGTGATGATAATACGGTAGGTATTGGCGATGATGTGTTGTGCCGATTGTTTATCAGTGGTTGGAAAGAAGAAAATGGTCGCGTGAAATTGGGTGCAGCCCAAACCATTGAAACTGGTGATGGGGATATTGTATTAGAACAAGAAGATTTATTTGAAACCCTTGAATCAGCGAGTATAGAAGATGCAGGTGTGATAACGGTTAAAGCGACAATCACCGAACTTAAAAAATCGATTCGTGATTTTGTAGTCAATTTTCGTATTTGGGACAAATCTACACAAGCTGAAGTTTCAGGTTCGTATAATTTTCATTTAAAATAGTAACATCATAATATAGATAATAAGGTGTGGTACTTATAAACGCTTAGCTTGTATATTTTTAAGTTTTTCTATTAAGTTTCTATATGTAGAAGCTGGTGATTGATACTGTTTTCTAATATTTTGTAGAAAGAAACTGATTTATCCTACTTTTTAAACTGTTTTATGAGTATAAAAGAGGTATAAAAGGCATGAAGGTGACATTCATTTTTGTACACAACAAAGCAGAAAACATATGGTGTAAAAGAAAATTAATTTTATTTTATTCTTTTCTAATATTGAGTTTGGAATTTTAAAAAATAAATATATATTTGCACTCCCAAAGCAGTTCTTAATAACAACACAATCCGCGGAAGTAGCTCATTTGGTAGAGCACGACCTTGCCAAGGTCGGGGTGGCCAGTTCGAGCCTGGTCTTCCGCTCATTTAAAGCCATTCAATAGAATGGTTTTTTTTTCACACCTTGGTGGTGAAATTGGTAGACACGCAGGACTTAAAATCCTGTGGGCAGCAATGTCCGTGCGGGTTCAAGTCCCGCCTGAGGTACAGATTTAAGCCGTTTCGAAAGAAACGGCTTTTTCTTTGTAATATACTTCGTATAATATATCAACAATAATCTCACAAAGGAATGCTTTATAGGTATTAGTATTCACATCCTCTGTTCAAATTACAAAAGGGCAACGCCTCCTTTCTTCGCCATACAAAAAAATATTTCAATAATATCAACGCCTTTAAAATGATATATTAATTACTTCCTAAATCTGCAAACAGATTTTATATATTCGTTTTATAAGCACAATGCAAAATTTTCAATAGCAGAATTATTTTTTAAAATAAAATAAAAGAAATAAGGAACTGCTAACGATTCATTTGAATAATAACTTCTACTTTTTTTATCAGAACTTTCTCAATTGATCATTTGAATGCTTAATTGCAACTAGACACCTATGATTCCATTTCTAATCAAAGTCACACCCTTTATCGGCAACTTGCATACACACCGAAGGTTATTCAAAATATAATCGTCTAAATGAAGTTGTAAAGCAATTTAGCTTTTTACGTACTTAATAAATTTATTGAATGATTCGATTTTTTTTCTTTTTGATTTTAATCCCAACACTTTCTTTTGCTCAAAAAAATACACAAAATATTCGAGGTGTCATTATTGACAAACTTTCTCAAACACCATTAATAGGAGCATCTGTGCAAATTTTTTCTTTACAAAAAGGAACAATGACTGATACATTAGGAAAATTTGTTTTTTCAGATATAGCACCTGATAGATATGAAATTAAAGTTTCGTATGCAGGCTACAAAAGCATGACGATTCCAAATGTGGTAGTAACTTCTGGTAAGGAAGCCATTTTAGATATTGCCATGGAAGAATCATTTAAACAATTAAATCAAGTAATAGTAAAAGCAAATAATAAAGGTGGGGTCATTAATAAAATGGCAAGTGTTAGTGCAAGAAATTTTTCAATGGAAGAAGTTAATAGATATGCAGGGGGGCGTAGTGATCCAGCTCGCTTGGTCGCCAATTTTGCAGGTGTAAGTGCACCAGATGACAGCAGAAATGATATTGTGATTCGTGGTAATTCGCCAGTGGGCGTGCTTTGGCGAATTGATGGTATGAATGTTACAAACCCAAATCACTTTGCTTCAGTAGGTACAACAGGTGGTGCTGTAAGTGCTTTAAATACTAATTTATTAAAAAGTTCAGATTTTTTCACATCCGCTTTTCCTGCTGAGTATGGCAATGCTACTGCAGGTGTTTTTGATTTGGGATTTAGAAACGGGAATAATAAAAAAAGAGAAACTACACTTCAAATGGGCGTAATTACTGGACTTGAAGCTACAACTGAGGGGCCATTCGCTAAAAAAAGTGATGCGTCATATTTAATTGGTTACAGATATGCACTGGCAGGTGTTGCACAAAAATTAGGGGTTAATATTGGAACAACGGCCACACCATCTTATCAGGATTTATCATTTAAAGTAAATAGTGGGAATACAAAATTAGGTAAAATTTCATTGTTTGGCATATTAGCTACAAGCACTATTGAAATAGGCGGAGGTAATTCTAACACCTTGTATGGAAACGGAAATCAAGTGGACTTTGCAAGTAAAATAGGGATTGTAGGTTTAAACCACTTTAAACAAATCAATAATAAATCTTTTATAAGTTCTACAATTGGTATTAATTACGCGAATACAGACCAAACTGGTTATGCAACTGATAGACCTACAGATTCAGTATTTGTAAAAGAGGTAAACGAAGTTGCTAAAATAAGCTATAACATAAGTACAATTTATCATTCAAAAATAAATTCTAGACTATTTTTCAAAGCAGGCATTCAAGATGAAATTATTGGGTTGAATTTATATTATAAATCAAAAGAAAGAATTTTTGATGATTATAGACAAATATGGGATTACAATAGTAGCACCAATTTAGCGCAAGCATTTGTACACTTCAAATATAGTATAACTGAAAAACTGACTTTAAATGCTGGACTGCATGCTCAACTATTATTCTTGAATAATTCTACATCTATTGAACCAAGAGTAGGTCTTATATATAATGCAACTTCTAATAGTAGTTTTAATTTTGGTTATGGTTTACATTCTCAAATGCAACCCATAAATGTATATTTTCTTCAAAGCACTGATGCCAGTGGTAATACCATATACAACAATAAAAATTTAGGTTTTACTAAAAGTCATCATTTTGTATTAGGCTATAACTTACAACCAGCAAACGATTGGAGAATAAAAGCTGAAATGTATTATCAATCAATTTATAATGTACCAGTTTCAATATCATCAAGTAATTATTCTATGCTCAATACTGGATCAACATTCAAAACAGATTTAACGGATAGCTTGGTAAACAATGGCACAGGAAAAAACTTAGGTGTAGAATTAACGATTGAAAAGTTTTTTAACAAAGGATATTATGGTTTGTTTACCTCTTCATTATATAGCTCTAAATATGTAGCAAGCGATGGAGTAGAAAGAAATACTGCTTTTAATGGGAGATATGTTTTTAATATTTTAGGAGGCAAAGAATGGAAAGTAGGTAAATCACAACGAAATAAATTTTCTACAGATATTAAATTTACAAATGCGGGGGGAAGAGCCTATACTCCTATTGATTTAACTTCATCGAATGTTATAGGTCGTGAAGTGCTTTCAAGTAATGTATATTCTGATTTTTACGCTACTTATTATCGATTAGATTTTAAAACTGGGTTTACGTTGAATAGTAGTAAGCGAAAATTATCGCATACTTTTTCATTAGACTTACAAAATGTAACGAATCATAAAAATGTTTTTTCGCAAAGTTATGATAACAAAACTCAAAGCATTAGCAATACATATCAATTAGGATTTTTTCCGAATGTGGTTTATAAGTTGCAATTTTAATATATATACTTGCTCAAATTTTTCATTAGAGTTGTAGATTTGAACTCAAATATCAAACGCACTTCGTGGGTTATTATTCCGTTTTATCTGATTCTCCTTCAACAACAACACTCTCGGTAAAACAAAGTTAAAAAAATATACCTAATTATATTTTGTTTTTAAGATAGTACCTTTGTCGGCACTGCTCCTTCGCCCGGAAAGTTGGGCGAAACCATAAAACAGCAATATGACTAACGGAAAATTCGTAATATCTCTTGACTTTGAACTTATGTGGGGTGTTAGAGACAAAAAAGACAAAACAAACTACGGTGAGCATATAAAAGGTGTTCACAATGTAATACCAAGATTATTGGTTATATTTAATAAATATAAAATAAAAGCAACTTTTTCAACAGTTGGACTTTTGTTTTTTGAATCAAAAAAAGAATTATTATCAAATTTACCTGATTTAAAACCCCAATATAATGATCCAAACCTTTCACCGTATAATGGTTATTTTGATATTTTAGAGAATGACTATAAAATGGATATTTACCATTTTGCACCTAATCTTATTAAAGAAATTCAGAAATATCCTGAACAAGAAATTGGGACTCACACCTTTTCTCATTATTATTGTTTGGAGCCAGGACAAACTATTGATACCTTTAAAGCAGATATTGAAACTGCAATTTCTGTGGCAAGAAAAAATAATATTCAATTAACTTCACTTGTATTCCCCAGAAACCAATTTAATGATGACTATCTCAAAATTTGCTTAGAGCTTGGGATTTTTTGCTACAGAGGTAATGAACACTCGTGGCTTTATAAAGCAAAAAATGGGAATGATGAAAGTGCCATTCGAAGGGCATTTAGACTTATAGATGCTTATATCAACATTTCCGGACATCATTGTTATTCTGACGATTTTTTAAAAATCAAAATGCCTATAAATATACCATCAAGCAGATTTTTAAGACCTTTTTCCAGGAAATTAAAATTTTTAGATGGATTTAGACTTCAACGAATTAAATCGGGTATGACCTATGCTGCAAAAAATAACTTAACCTACCATTTGTGGTGGCATCCTCATAATTTCGGGTTAAACCAAGATGAGAATTTTTGGTTTTTAGAAAAAATTTTAACTCATTATCAATTTTTAAATATTACCTATAATTTTCAAAGTCATACAATGAGTAGTTTGGCTAACATAATAAAGAATGAAAAATAAGAAAATAGTTTTATTAGCAGGCAAAGGAGAATCAACCAATATTGTTTTTAATTCAATCAATAAAAACTTTGGTATTTATTCCGCAATTATTGAAGAAAAAGAAAGTACAAAAGTATTTCTTAAAAGAAGAATACGAAAACTAGGAATTGTAACTGTTATAGGACAAATTATTTTTCAAATTCTAATTGCCAAACCCCTTAATTATTTTTCAAAAAAACGCAAACAAGAAATTATAAACCACAATTTATTAGATTTAGCGAATATACCCAATGAAAAAATAAATGCAGTTACATCAATAAACGCTGATACCACAATAAGTTTATTGAAAAATATCAACCCTGATATTATTATTGTGAATGGCACAAGAATTATTTCAAAAAAAGTACTTTCCTCCGTAAATTGTATATTTATTAATACCCATGCTGGTATAACGCCAAAATATAGAGGAGTGCACGGTACCTATTGGGCATTAGTTAATAATGATATTGAAAATAGTGGAGTAACTGTTCACCTAGTTGATACAGGTATAGATACAGGTAACATAATAAATCAAGCAACAGTTACAACAACAAAAAATGATAATTTTTCAACATATCCATTACTTCAATTATCGGAGGGGCTTAAAATATTGAATACTGCTATACAGGATTTCATAGACAATTCTCTTGTCACACAAAAAGAGAAATTAACAGAAAGTAAATTATGGTATCATCCCACAATTTGGGAATACTTATATTATAGAATTACTAAGGGCGTAAAATAATTTAAATAACTGGATGCGGTTTAGAAAATTTGCCACTAAATAGCAAACGATCATCATAGGTCTTTTTACTATTTCGTTTTCAGCGTACTCAACAACACTTTATGCTACATTTTATAAAATCACACCACAATGGACAGATATACAGAAACATTTGAAACTTGGAATAAGATTGCCACACAATATCAAGATAAGTTTATGCAACTGGATTTATATAATTACACCTATGATTTTATTTGTAAATCAATCAACAAGTATCAAGCAAAAATTTTAGAAATTGGTTGTGGACCTGGAAATATTACAAAGTATCTTTTATCAAAAAGACCCGACTTTGATATTTTCGGAATTGACATAGCATCCAATATGATAGAAATTGCGAAAAAAAATAATCCATCAGCAAGGTTTGCCATTATGGATGTCAGAAAAATGGATGAAATAAATTCAAAATATGACGGCATTGTTTGTGGTTTTTGTTTGCCTTACTTGTCGCAAAGAGATAGCGAAAAACTTATTGCTGATAGTTATCAATTGCTGAATGAAAATGGATTGATTTATATCAGTTTTGTTGAAGGTGATCCTATTAATTCAGACTTTCAAGTCGGTAGTCGTGGTGACCGAATTTTTTTTTATTTTCACAACTTAGACGATTTAAAAGCAAAATTAATTGAGCATAAATTTGACGAACTGAAAACATTTAAAGTAGAATACAAAAAGTCAGATAGCAAAACGGAGATCCATACTGTATTAACAGCGAAGAAAAAATCGGGCACGTCATATGCAACAATTTAGTCGAAACGATCCCAGATAACCATGACCCTTTCAGGGGCGTTTATCATAGCTTCCACATTGTTTAGATTCATAACAAGCAGGCATACACTAATTGTAATATAGAGGTTTATTAACCCGATGTAAAAAAATGAACAATCCAGTACTCATTTTAATTAAGCGGGTTTTACATAATTTCAATCGACTTTTACCATTGATTGAATTATATAATTTTGACATATTTTAAAAACATATTTGTTTTTTCAAGACATTTTTTATTGGAAATTTGTATATGATTGATGTAATATTACATTTGTGATTAAACAAAAATAGACATGAGAAAAAGTATTATTAAACATAGTTTCTTCTGAAAAAATTGTGAAATCAATCGCTTGAGCCGATTAGCTATCAGGTTATAACAACCTCATTGTAAATTGTGGAACAAAACAAACATTTAATTTAATCTATAAAATAACAATAACCCTATGAAATATTTAATACCCTTATCGCTTATGTTTTTTAATTTCATTGCGTGTAACATTCAAAATGAAAAAAGTATTACAACAAGCAATCATGAAAAACTGGTTAAACAATATTTTGAACATTTCAACAATCACGAATGGGCAAAAATGGCCAATATGTATTCTGAAGTTTCCGAATTTAAAGATCCCTCACTGGGACCTGGAATCGTAAAACAAACAAGACAGCAGATTATTGAAAAATATTCTGAATTAAACAAGCTTTTTCCAAACCTTCACGATCAGGTGATTCAAATGTATCCTTCGGGTGACAAGCATATTATTGTAGAGTTTGTTTCAAGCGGAACAGCACCAGACAGCTCAAAATTTGAGTTGCCTATTTGCACCATTTTGACAATTGAAAACGGAATGATAACCAAGGACTTTACTTACTTTGATAATTTTGAAGAATAGAGAATTGAATAATAAGCAATCGCTTATACTTTTTCGGCTTAATAGCATCACGTTTGAAAAATGAAATGTGTTTTCAGCATACTAAGGGTTGAAAAAAAACGTAATAATCTTTGCTTGAAGTCGTTTGCCTATAAATTCATACGTTTGTTATAGGATATATTGTGTAAGTTTTAAATGACTGCAAAGGGAGCATGAATTTTCGCTTAGTTTGTATGTAGCCAAAATTTTACAAAACCTAAGCGATAGGGAATTTATTATATAAAAAAGCTATTCAGGATAATAAAAGATAATTTACTAGTTTTGAATTTATCTATTATATTAGTCTCCCCGATTTTACATTATGAATTTAGCACAAAAGAGTCACTTATTGCAAGAACTGTTTAACCACGCCACGGAGAGTATTATTGCGATCAATAATCAAGGGGATATTCAACTGGTTAACCCAGCTACTGAAAAATTATTTGGGTATAAACAGGAAGAACTTTATGGCAAAAAAGTGGAGTTTTTAATGCCTGAACGATTTAAATCATCCCATATTAAACACAGAGATGGCTATGCAAGCAACCCGCATTCAAGATCGATGGGTATTGGGTATGATTTATATGCTACCAAAAAAAATGGACAAGAATTTCCGGTTGAAATAAGCTTAAGCCCATTTGAAAGTGATGATAAAAAATTTACCATGGCTTTTGTTGTAGATATTAGTAAACGCAAAGAAGTGGAATTGGAAATTATCAATCACCAAAAAAAATTGGAGCATATAACCGACGAACTTAAAATCACAAACGAAAAATTAGAAGCCAAAGTATACAACCGTACCAAAGTATTGCAAGAAGCCCTCATTGAAATTGAAAAATCGCGTTCCGAACTTATTGTAGCACTTGAAAAAGAAAAAGAATTGAATGAATTAAAATCCAGATTTCTTTCGATGGCTTCACATGAATTTAGAACACCGCTAACTACCATCCTTTCATCTGCCTCCTTAATTCCAGAATATGTGTTGACCGAACAACAAGATAAACGCATGAAGCATGTAGATCGTATTAAGTCGGCAGTGAATAATTTAAACGATATTCTCAGCGATTTTCTTTCTATCAGTAAAATTGAAGAAGGGAAGGTATTTGCCGATTTGAAAAAAATGAATCTGAAAACATTGGTGGAAGAAATAAACAATGAAATGAAAGGAATTTGCAAAGAGGGACAACAAATCATATATACCCATGTAGGAGAAGAAGAGCATGTACTGGATCCCAAACTGATCCGAAATATCATCATTAATCTCTTGTCTAATGCGATTAAATTTTCTCCCGAATTTAAAAATGTTTTGATTAATACCTTTGCAGATCATCAACAAGTATCTATCGAAGTGAAAGACGAGGGTATTGGCATTAGTAAAGAAGATCAAAAACATCTTTTTGAAAGATTTTTTAGAGGCCAAAATGCAGTGAATATTCAAGGTACTGGTTTAGGGCTCAATATCATTTCTAAATATCTGGAACTCATGAATGGATCAATAGCACTGAATAGCGATCTTGAAAAGGGCACCACTTTTAAAATTACAATTCCCCAAAATCATCATTAAAACAATTTATACATAACAATGCAACATATTTTACTGATAGAAGATAATAATGAGGTACGTGAAAATACGGCCGAAATACTTGAACTCGCAGGATATCAGGTGAGTACTGCTGCCGATGGCAAAAAAGGCGTAGAGCAGGTACAATTACAAAAACCCGATTTGATTATTTGCGATATCATGATGCCTGTATTAGATGGATATGGGGTATTACATTTGCTAAGCAAAAACACAGCCACTGCCAATATCCCTTTTATTTTTCTTACTGCCATGACCGAACGAGCCGAGGTGCGTAAAGGAATGGAAATGGGTGCGGATGACTATATTACCAAACCTTTTGAAAAAACTGAATTGCTCAAAGCAATTGAAAGTAGACTTAAAAAAGCAGCCTCTATCAAGAAAGAATATCAACAAGGTATAGATGGATTGACTGTTTTTATCGGCGATGTAGCAGGTCATGACGCGATGAGCAAATTTATGGATGATCGAAAAATTAAATCATACAAAAAGAAAGATAATATCTATAACGAAGGCGATTACCCCAGAGGCATTTTTTATGTAAAAAAGGGTAAAGTGAAAGTGTTTAAAATACATGATTACAAAAAAGAATTGATTACAAGTTTGTTGAAAGAGGGTGATTTTTTTGGATATGCTTCCTTGCTTGAAGACAAAGAATATACAGAAAACGCTCAAGCCCTTGAAGAAGTGGAAATTATATTTATACCTAAAGATGATTTTTTTCATTTAATCTATAACAACCGCGAAGTCGCCAAAAAATTTATACATATACTCACACATCATGTAACCGAACAGCAAGAACAATTGCTGGAGTTGGCTTATAGCTCGGTTCGTAAAAGGGTTGCAGAGGCTCTGCTTTTGTTGCAAAAAAGATATCAGCAGGAAGATCATCAACATTTTAGTATGTCAATATCACGTGATGACTTGGCAAATATTGTTGGTACCGCTACCGAATCGTTGATCAGAACACTTAGTGAATTTAGAGAACGGCATTGGATTGAAATTAAAGAGGGTAAAATAATATTACTGAACGAACACAAATTGCGCGAATTGAAAAATTAGCAGAAGTGATTTGTCCCAACGAATTTTGATTGTTGCATTCAATGAAAGTTACCTGCCAAGCTAGTATATGAAGTAATCAATGTACTTGGTTTTACAAAGCGTCCAGGATATTTTCATGATCTTTTTCTGAACTTAAATATTCTGCAATACATCTGCCTTCTTCATTTTGCATAGCAAGTGTCCAATCATTTGTAGTGGTGGTTTCGAGCCAAATATTACCCGACTTGCGAAATACTTGCATATACAAACCGTATTCCTGTAAAAAAGCTTCTTCTATTTCTTTGACGGTGGTAGACAGGCTAAAGGGTATTTTGCCTATGAGTTGTTTTTCTTGTAAATGACAAATGAGTTCATTGGTTTGAATCAGTAAGTTTTTAGGGTTTCTTACGTTTTTATTAATTTTTTCATGAAAAAATTCAATTTTTAAAAATGGAAACCATTTATTGAATTCTTCTTTTAAAGCCCATAAAGTTTGTTTTTTATCAATAACAAGATAATGAATATCATTGCTATTTCCCTGATTCAACATTGTCATTGTTTTTGCACAAATTTAATGAGTCATATAAATCAAAAACATAACATTCATCAGTCAAAAAACTGATTATTATCATCTTGTTCATTTGTAAATATTATAGTATGCAATGGTAACTTATATTGAAGCTATCTATTTTATTTCTATAATTTACATCAATAGAATTGTATATTTGATTTAAAATGAATCGAATGAAACAGTTTGCACAATGCATATTTATATCAGTAATGTTATTGTCAAATATACCATTGGTTTATGGACAAAAACCAGATGGGGGAGGGCATTATGAACATTCAACCCTGCCTTGTATTACCGATGCACAACGCATAGAAATGGAAAAAACCATTCAAACCAATAGGGCTATCTTGCTGAAGGCGGGAATTTTGAAAAAGCCTAAAAAAAACCGAAGTGTATCATTAAGCTGGCCTTTGCAACAAGCAGCCGGGTTTGACTATTGCAGTTATTATGGTATTTCAAATTTTGTAGATCACAATAGTGCATTTCCAAATCAAGTACTTGATTTCAACTGTGGAAGTCGTACTTATGATTTAGCTTCTGGCTATAATCATGGAGGGATAGATATATTTTTATTCCCCTTTGATTGGAATATGAAAAATGCAGGCCAAGTAGAAGTAATTGCTGCCTCTCCAGGGGTGATAGTGGCAAAGTATGATGGCAACAGCGACAATAATTGTGATTTTTCAAATCCTAATTGGAATGCTGTGTATATTGAGCATGCCGATGGTAGTATAGCATGGTATGGTCATATGAAAAATGGTTCATTACTTACCAAAGCGGTGGGGGCATCGGTGGTAACTGGCGAAAAACTTGGCTTAGTAGCTAGTTCGGGTTCCTCCACAGGGCCACATTTGCATTTTGAATTGCATGACCTTGGGGGTAATGTGATTGATCCTTATGATGGGGCCTGTAATCCAGGAGGCGCTAATTTATGGGCAATACCCCGATCGTATTATGAACCTACCATCAATGTGGCTTTAACACATTCAGCACCACCCGTTTTTAATACTTGCCCCAATGTACATACAACCAATATAGCCGACACTTTTTATGCTTTAGATGATATCTATTTTGCTGGTTATTTTCACGATCAATTAATCAATAATACAGCAACGTATACAGTAAGACGGCCTGATAATTCAATCTTTGCAACCTGGTCACAAACCCCGAATGTTTATTATCAAGCATCATATTGGTATTGGCAATATACATTGCCTCCTAATCCTATGTTTGGCACCTGGACATTCAGTATTGCCATGAATGGCCAAACATGTACTCATACATTTACTGTGAAAGATCCCGCAGCTACAGCCATCACTTCATTCGATAAAGTCAATTCTATATTGCAGGTTCATCCCAATCCTGCAAATGATAAAATTAGGGTGGATGGGGCAGATGAAATCATCGAAATATATAGTTTACAAGGGCAATTAATCAGCCAGTATTTTAAAGCTACAACTATTGATATCAGTAACTTTACCAATGGTTTATATGTGATAAAATCGGGTGCGAAAGTGGCAAAAGTGATGATAGCCCATTAAATTAAATCCTTGAGTATGGCTTTAATGTCGTACCTTCAAGAACTTTATTTTTTTATATTACATGCTTGCAATTTTAATCTTTTTTACACTACATTGGTTTCTTTCTTTATTTTTTCATTCCTTTTTTCTTCACCGATTTGCTACTCATCAGATGTTTACTACGAGTAAAGCCTGGGAAAAAACATTTTATATTATTACTTGGCTGTTACAAGGTTCATCCTATTTAGTTCCCAGAGCCTATGGTATTTTGCATCGTATGCATCATGAGCATAGCGATACCAAAGATGATCCGCATTCACCCCATTTTTTTAAAGATGTATGGCAAATGATGAAGAGTACGCACTACATGTTTAGAAATCTTGTACAAAGAAAATATACTCCCGATCCATTGTTTACTAAAGGATATTTGCCTGAATGGGATCGACTAGACAAGTTTGGCAATCATGTCATCACTCGTATTGTGTTTGCCTGTATATACATTTCCTTTTATGTTGTATTTGCCCCTAATTTTTGGGTATACCTATTATTGCCTATTCATTTTTTTATGGGGGCTGTACAAGGCGCTATTGTCAATTGGTGCGGTCATAAATACGGGTATTCAAATTATGACAATGGTGATCAATCAAAAAACAGTAGCCCGTTTGGCATTATATTAATGGGGGAGTTGTTTCAAAATAATCATCATTATGATAGTCAAGATGCTAATTTTGCTAAAAAATGGTATGAGTTTGATTTGACTTTTGCCATCATGTTGATACTTGATAAAGTCAAGATTATTAAAATCATGCGAGTTAAATAATATTTATAGAAATAGGGTAGCATCCTAATATTTAAAATAACATGCAGTAACATGTCTTCTTATTAAAAGAACATATATAAATAAGGTATGAACAAAGATATTATTTAAATGTCCACCATGATATTCCTTATTTCACTTCGTTATAAAGTATACACATATAGCATTTAAGCGAATGACAAATAGACTATGATGATATTTGGGCTAATGGGTAATCAGTAAAACCAACAGCATCTGCAGTATAGAATGTATTACTATCTGGTCGCGCCCATTCAGCATTATTTTCTATGCGATTTACCAGGTCAGGATTCGCAATATATGCCGATCCAAATGAAATCATATCCGCTTCATGACTATCTATCAGGTGCTCAGCCCTTTCTTTATTGTAACCACCATTCCGAATTAATAGGTTCGAAAATTGCGTTCTAATATCTTTCAGCAATTTTTTACCTTCCTCAGAACCCAAAGCAGCATAATCAATAATATGTAAATAGGCAATGTTTAATTTGTTTAATCCAATAGCCAAATAGCTATACATATCTGCAATGTCATCATAAAGTGGCATACTGTTAAATTGATTGTAAGGAGATAATCTCACACCAACTTTATCAAATCCAATTGCATTACCTACTTTTTCAACCAAGGTAAGAAGGAATTTAGCTCTGTTCTCCAATGTTCCGCCATATGCATCAGTACGGATATTTGTTTTGTTATTTAAAAATTGTTCAATCAAATATCCATTTGCACCATGTATTTCAACTCCATCAAAACCTGATTTTATAGCATTTTGTGAAGCAGTTACAAACTCGTGAATAGTTTGTTCAATTTCGTTATTGGTCATCTCTTTGGGTAATTCTGTTTTCTGCATAGCTTGACTGTCAGTCCACATATCTACATTTGCATTGATGGCTGAAGGTGCTAATAAGGTTGCTCCTGAAACCATATTAGCATGATGACCAACACGACCAACATGCATTAGCTGTGTGAAAAACAGGGTATCATTTTGTTTCGTTTCTTTTGTTACATTTTTCCAAGCTTCTATTTGCTCATCTGAATAAATACCAGGCGTACGGGCATAGCCAATACCATTTGGACTGGGTGCATTTCCTTCTGAAATAATTAAACCTGCATTATTTCGCTGTGCATAATACGTAGCGATCAGCTTATTCGGTAAATTGCCTATGGCTCTTGAACGAGTCATCGGTGCCATTGCTACCCTGTTTTTTACGGTAATTACACCCTTCGAAATTGGATTTAATAAATTTGATTTATGGTTCATATTTAAATTATTTTTTTATTTTAAAACGCAAATATACATTTGTACTTTATAAAAACACTGTACTATCTAAAAAGTAAGTATATTTATAATGAAAAAAGAAAATTCAACCAATAGTTTGAACAACAAGGTAATTGTAGAATGCCCCGTTTCCTATACTATAGAAATGATAGGAGGAAGATGGAAAGCAATCATTCTTTATCAACTTAGAAATAAGCCATTAAGATTTGGTCAAATACGAAAAATGTTGCCATTGATTACCGAAAAAATGCTGGCACAACAATTAAAACAATTAGAGTTTGATAGATTAGTGATCAGAGATGCAAAGGAAATCATTCCCCCTCATGTGGAGTATTATCTTTCAGAAAGTGGTAAAACCTTATTGCCAATTCTTACAACAATGGCAGATTGGGGTAGAATACACAACCCCGTTTTGAAGAATTGTGAAGAATAATACTATGAGTCGTATGGGTTGCCGTTCATGATTATATTTGTTGCAAAGTAATGATTAACACAGCAAGTTAATGTACTTAATATATACCCTTTGATATTTAAATTATGCCTGTATTTATTATATTTCTCACAGTAGCAAATCCCTTTTGCAATGATGTTTAACGGCATTATTTATTACTAAATGTATTTAAATCGTAATCAGTAAAAATCAGTAAAATGCATACAAACATGGCATTTAAACTAATAACAATGACACGGTCTATTTAGTATCGCTCGCATATAACTTTATTTAGGCGATGCCTATTTACTATTTAGTCTGAAAATGAAGAATTTAAAATTACACATATTGCCTTTAAGCTAAAAACAATAATACTATTTTTAATATAGCGTTGGTATTATTTCACGTCGGATTTGAATTGGCGTTGAAAAATGTTGCATAGCAATTTAAAAAACCCAAAATCAATTGAATGACTTTGGGTTTTGTTTAAACATTTAAAATTTGTTAGTGTAGTTAATTTGAATAACACAAATTAGATGAAAGCAATACAATAAACTTCCAATGAAAGTTTATTGGTTCGTTGGCGGTGTTGATGGCTCAGTAACCGGAGCATCAACCTTGATTGAATCTTTACCCGAACCATCGCTTATTTGATCACCTTTACAACAAGCTTTTTCACAGCTAGCCTTATCACATTCGCCTTTACAAGCTTCTTTGCAAGCCTCTGTATCGCCACTGCATGAAGATGATTTGTCTGTAGAACAACATGCTTTTTCAGTGTTACTACCAGCACCCATCACTTCAGCACATTGGGCTTCAGTACAACCAGCCGTTTTACAAGCTGACATCATAGTGCCTAATTTTTGAATTCTACTTTCTTGTATTTGATCGTGAAACATACCACTCAATGTAGGTGCTATCACCAACGAAACAATAGACATCAATTTGATTAAAATATTCATAGATGGACCAGAAGTATCTTTAAATGGATCACCTACCGTATCGCCTGTAACGGAAGCTTTATGTGGCTCAGACTTTTTGTATTCCATTTTGCCATTGATTTCAACCCCTTTTTCAAATGATTTTTTCGCATTATCCCAGGCACCCCCTGCGTTATTTTGAAACATTCCCATCAATACACCACTTACCGTAGCACCTGCTAAAAATCCACCCAATACTTCAGGTCCTAATAAGAAACCAATTATCAATGGAGAAACAATCGCAATAGCACCTGGCAACATCATTTTTTTGATAGAAGCTTCTGTTGATATAGCCACACATTTATCATATTGTGGTTTACCAGTTCCTTCCATGATACCTGGAATTTCACGAAATTGTCTACGTACTTCTTCTACCATCGCCATCGCTGCTTCACCCACAGCTCTTATAGCAAGTGATGAAAAAATGAAAGGAATCATAGCACCTACAAATAAACCTGCTAATACAGGGGCATTGTAAATATCAATACCATCAATACCAGAAATACCAACGAAAGCAGCAAATAATGCCAATGCAGTAAGTGCGGCAGATGCAATGGCAAAACCTTTACCAGTGGCAGCAGTCGTATTTCCTACAGCATCTAAAATATCTGTTTTTTCACGTACATCAGCAGGCAATTCGCTCATTTCAGCAATACCCCCTGCATTGTCAGCAATAGGTCCAAATGCATCAATAGCTAATTGCATCGCAGTAGTTGCCATCATACCAGCAGCCGCAATAGCTACCCCATACAAGCCTGCAAAGTGGTAAGAGCCATAAATACCTGCAGCCAATACAATCATAGGTAAGAAAGTTGATTCCATACCCATAGCCAAACCGCCAATGATATTAGTTGCATGCCCTGTAGCACTTTGACGTACAATACTCAACACAGGTCGTTTGCCCATGGCTGTATAATATTCTGTAATAATACTCATTAAGGTACCAACAGCAAGACCTACTATAATAGAAAAGAAAACACCCGTATTGGTAAATTTAAAACCACGTAATTCCATATTGTCGGGCAAAATATAAGATGTCAAAAAGTAACATACAATGGCAGTTAAGACAATAGAGCCATAGTTACCCATATTTAAAGCATTTTGCACCTTTGTTGTACTCAATCCAGCACTTTCAGAAATACGTACAAAGAAAGTACCAATAATAGAAAGGATGATACCCACACCAGCAATCAACATCGGTAATAAAATAGGTGCAAGACCACCAAATTGATCGCCCACACTTAAAGTTTCTTTACCTAATACCATGGTAGCTAAAACGGTAGCAACATATGATCCAAATAAATCGGCACCCATACCGGCTACATCACCCACATTGTCACCCACATTATCTGCAATGGTAGCAGGGTTTCGCGGATCGTCTTCTGGTATACCAGCTTCTACTTTACCTACTAAATCAGCACCCACATCTGCAGCTTTGGTATAAATACCTCCACCCACACGAGCAAATAATGCAATAGATTCGGCACCTAAAGAGAACCCAGTTAATACTTCAATGGCTTTTGATAAAGCATGTGTATATTCTGGACTTCCAATGGTATAATCACCTACAAAGCTCATATAGAGCAAAACAAACATAGAGCCCAATCCTAGTACTGCCAAACCTGCAACACCCATTCCCATTACAGAACCTCCTGTAAAGGAAACTTTTAAGGCTTTGGCTAAAGATGTACGTGCTGCCTCAGCTGTGCGTACATTTGATTTGGTAGCGATTCGCATTCCCAAAAAACCAGCTAATGCACTGAAAAAAGCACCTGCAATAAAAGCCAAGGCAATAGTCCAATGACTATTTTTATCAGTAAAGCCCATAAAGCCTAATAATAAAGCGGCAATGATTACAAAATAACTCATCACTTTGTATTCAGCTTTTAAAAATGCCATTGCGCCATCTGCGATATAACCCGCTATTTCTTTCATGCGGTCGTTTCCGGCTGGTTGTTTGCTCACCCAAGCACTTTGTATAAAGGTGTACAGTAAGGCAATAACGCCAAAAAGAGGGACTAAGTAAAATAAATAACTCATAGTAAAATTGTTTGTATTTTTTAAAAGGGCGCAAAAGTAACTAACTTAAGCTTAAAAACGAAATAAGAGCCCTCAAAATCTCATAAAATGATGAATTTTATGCCTTGTTTTTACAACTTGCAAAGCTTTTTTGTCATTAACCGCTTTTCACCTGAACCCAGATTTTTCAGTTCTTTTAGTTGTGTAAGCAAAAAATGCTAAAAAGTCTATTGATTTTATTTTTTAATCACCTTGATAAAATATGAGTCATCAGCCATTTTTATTTGTAATAAATAACTTCCAGTTGCAAATCCTTGCAATGTTAGAGGCATTGTTTGTTTGCCTTCAGTAAATGAGCGGGTTTGCTTCCATAAAGTTTTTCCTGTATAGTCACTGAGTATAAATGACACATCTTCCGTTTCTGTTGATGTCCATGTTATTTGAAGAGCATCTTCTGTTGGGTTTGGAAACACAATGAGATCATTATTATGTGCACCACAGTCAGTATTTACCCGTATTGTTTTAGAATAACTCTCTTGATTATCCCTATCTGTGATTTGTAAACGGTAATACGAAATGGCATGAAAATCATTTACCCGATAAACATAGGAATTATGTTGTTCAACGGCTTCCAAACTTCCAATGGATGTAAATGTATTGCCATCTAAGGATTGTTGTATTGTATACAGGGCACCTTCATGACTATTTGTTACTTCCCAATTGATCTGTGTCACACAATGATTCGTAGAGGCTTCAAACGACAATAATGAGATAGGTAGGGGTATGTAACTACACATACTGCCATTGATATGAATGGAGGTGCTGTCAACCACACAACTGTCTAAAAAATTAATATACAAAGTATAGTCGCCTGTATCTGCAACCGTAAAAGGACTATTGAATAAATAAATATTGCTATCTGATGCCAGTGGTACTCCATCTTTATACCAGGTATAAAGGGTTTGTGGAACTTTCATGGTACGTATACTGCCTGATTTGGCACCAATACATGCACTGTCAGGACTGATATAAAAGGTGCCTGTAAACTGTGAAAGAGAGGAGTAGCTGGTATAACTACTACCGCAACTATCTACCACCCTCAATGCAAATTCTTCACCTGCTTGTGCGCCAGGGTCGAGTATAATCAGGGTGTCTGATATTAAATTGCTAAAGGTGTCTACACCACCAAGCTTTTTATATTGGAAATAGTAGGTGGGTGTGCCACCTAATGCTGACAACACAATTTTTTTATCTCCATTTTGACATATTACTGCATTCGAATTACCCAGTTTAAGTTTGCTATTGGTTTGTATACAATGACTATGACTGCTCACAATTGTATCAGTACAGGTATATGGGCTTACAGTATAAAGGTTCCACTGATAGCAGCCTGTGGCCAATTGGTCATTATTCAGCAGGTTGTCAAACAAAGGATTTTGATTGAATTGTAAGAATGACTGGTGCTCATTTTTAGGCATTGGTAGCAAATGGTATATAAAACTATCAATGCCAACATTGCTATTAAAATAAACAGCATAAGCTAAAATTGCTGTTCGTAATGTTTGCAAAGAATGATTTGCGGTATCGAGTATGTTCTCTTCCCCAATACCAGTTGAGTTTTGGGCAAAATTGAAGATATTGGTAAATGAAGAAAATCCATTTGAATAATAAAAAGTATCTTTCAATAGGCCATTTGATAATTCAAGTACCAGTAAACTGTCTGAAATTAGGAAATCGTTGTATTTTATATCGTTACCATTGCATAACTCATTATTTCCAAATACTTTACTTTTAAGCGGCAATTGTATAGATGTATCTCCAGCTAAAATTTGGATAGTGGTTGTGTTGATATTAAAATTTGTATTTACATCAGCGAGTTTGCTGATTAAAAAGGCATTGTCATTATTTTGGTTTTGCATATAATAATAAATGATGGAATCTAAATCACTTGCATTTTCTTTAGCCAATGTATAATTCATTTTTAATAAATTGAATAGATACTGCATAGTCTGTTGAGGCTTTTGAACATATACATCTGGGGCTGTTGTGAGTTCTGTCCACCACTTTGTAGGCAATACACCACTTTGATTACAGGTCGATAAAACAAATTTTTTGCCATAACAACTTGAGTCGATACCAATACTTTCATCATAACTAAAAGGTGGGGGTGTATTATCTAAGATTGCAAAACTCAAGGTGTCGCTTTCAAGGGTATAAGTACAAGTATTCAGGTATATTTTTTTGTCGTATTTTACTTTGTAGTTGCCTGCCTGCAATCGTCTGCTTCTATAATCTCCATTCAAATAACCATTCTCGTCTCCTGACACATAGCCATTATTTCCACAATTGTCAGAACCACATCCGAATTGATTGTATTGATAATTCACTGTATCAATAACAAAGAAAAAATAGTCATTTCCAATAGAGTAGGAAGGATTCCCAAAGTCACATGGGTTGCCACAATTTGCATAAGTTACCGGAAATGGATAAGGACCTGTTGATGTAGGGCCATCTACTACCATCATACTCCTTCTAAATACCACATTGTCAATAGTGTCATATCTGTATAAACAATCTAATTCAGGATTGTTAGAGGCATAGTTGTTGTGAAGCCATATTACATTTTCAGAATTATGTTTTATTTCTACACGATAAGTGGATGCACAAGATGATTGGACAAATGTTTCCACTTCAAATTCAATGGGATTTTGTACAACAGCTGTATTTGAGCAATAAGAAGCGCCAAAGTCAGGTATCGTATAGGTAAGGGTATCATCATGACCGCTAAATGTTTTGACACGTAATTTGACAGTACTACCCGAAGTTAATGAATCGATATATGCCAGTGGGTTTCGTCTTTTAAAATTTAAACTGTCAGGTTCAATTGATGAATTGCAGAAATAACTTTCGTATCCATAACTGTTGGGTTGATGTATAATGTTATTACCAAACACACCATTGTAATCTTCTATATAAATGCCACAGGAGTCATAATAATGGTAACAATATTTGCCGGCCTCACTGATAATTCTTCGATAGTTTCCATTGTCGCTTTTTGCATTAAAGTGTGAATCAACAAAATTACCATTTGTATCAATAAGTAACCCGATGATAAAGGAGTCCAACAATGTATTTGTTAGGGTATCAAGTTTGTAAATAACCAATGGGAAATGGTCATGTGAAGTATTGTTTTCATAAGGCGCTCCTGGAGAACCCGTTAAAACAGATCCGCCAAAAAAGTTGATATCCAGTTTGCTGTTTTTATGATTAACCAAACTATTGTATCGGGCACAAGTATCGCATGATACTGTATCAATACAGCCTTGATAGGTTGTCATACTTAACTGCATCTGATCAGGTAAAATGGCTGGGTAATAATATTCTTTGGTGATATCGCATTTGTCTTTTACCAACATTCGCAAAGGTATATTGTATGGAATGGCTTGGGTACCGCCAACTGTATCGCCTAAGTGATTAGGAATATGACAAAGTTCTGAACTTACAGAATTATTATCACCGCTTTTTCCCCCAACACGTACTTTGTCAATTTTTATATTTTTTGCTAAAGTATCTAAGGCATTGTTTGCATTCAATAAGGTTATTGTAAAAGGTCCATTAATGGTGTTAAAATCGATATGGTCATATAATGGATCGTTATAAAGTAGACCTGTACAAGTAGCTGAGTTGGTATAGTTTTTAAAAGTTGCACATCCATTGTATCCAATGGCAAGGGGGAAGTCATTGATCCAGGTAGAAAAGTAAGTATTGTTCATTGAGTCTTTTACCGCAACATCCCATACGACACCGTTTTGGCCTATACGACTGCCATATAACGTAACTAATTCGAAGGAAGTATGATAAATTGGTAATACAGGTGGTGGCGAAAGGGAAATCATATAGGTGAAATAGTTGTCGCAGGAGTCCGTAACACGAATATACCAGTCGCCAAATTGGTGTACTTGTATAGTGTCGGCTATGATACCTATACCACTATTATTTTGATTGGCTGCATAAAATGTATCAATGCTATTAAATTCATGAAAGGGTATTCCATTGAAGCCAGTATACGGGTTCGCATTTTGGCTTGCCTGCCATTTTAGAGGTCGGCTGAGTGCGTTGAATTGTGATTCGCTATACAGTTGTAGTTGCACACTAATGCTGTATAAGGTATCGTTGCTACATGCGGTTGGAAATTGTAAAGGGGTGTAATTTAATGAAACAAAATCCTGAAAATCGACATAACTGCTAGTAACCGTAGTTGATGCTTCATGCACACTACCATTACAACCTGTAACCCTCACCACATAGTCGCCTGCTGGGAGTGTAGAAAAAGTTGCTTGACTTTGAGGTAAACGCAACGCAGGTCCGGCAATAATCTCATATACATAGGCACCACCTCCGGTGTTGGTGTCAACTTGTACAACAATTTTACCATTTGAAATACATGTTGCTGTGACAGGTGTTAATGATTGAATATTTACTTGTGTCACATCATTTATATCACATTGTGCTTTAATTTGTGAAGAAGTCAATAAAATAAAGAATAAAAAAACGGTAGCTGTATATCTCATAAAATATTTATTTAAATAAGCTATTTTATGACTTTGTTGAAAATCAATCAAGGTTGCGACTCAACATTCATGCCAACAGAATCTCATTAACAAATATAGGCAATGGATACCCTTTAATTATACTTAATTTAATATAAATTAATTTAATATGTATATGATAAAATAATAATATGTTCTTCTTATAGGAAGAGAATGGACGAAATTTGTAAACTAGAAAGTCCTTTTAAAAAGTCATTTCTTTTACATCATGAGCTATAGTCAATTTGCCAGCAGTTTTTTGCTTAATTTCTTCTATACTTACACCAGGCGCATATTCAATACATTCAAAACCATTTTCAGTAATATTAAATACCCCCAAATCAGAAACAATTTTTTTGACACATTTCAAGCCAGTAATGGGCAAAGTACAGGCAGGTAACAATTTTGAATTACCCGCTTTGTCAGTATGTTGCATGGCTACAATGATATTTTTTGCACTTGCCACTAAATCCATTGCACCTCCCATACCTTTCACCATTTTGCCAGGTACCTTCCAATTGGCGATATCACCATTTTCGGCTACTTCCATGGCACCTAATACAGTGAGGTCAACTTTACCTGCGCGTATCATGCCAAAACTTACTGCACTGTCAAAAAAGGCTGAACCAGCTACCGTTGTGATTGTTTGTTTCCCTGCATTAATAAGGTCTGCATCTGCTTCACCTTCAAATGGAAAAGGCCCCATACCCAGCAATCCATTTTCACTTTGCAACACTACTTCCATGCCTTCAGGTATGTAGTTGGCTACTAAGGTAGGTATTCCAATACCTAAATTTACATAAAATCCGTCTTGCAGTTCTTTTGCAATGCGTTGTGCGAGTTGGTTTTTGTCAAGTGCCATATGTACATTTTTTAAATGATGAAACGATATTCATTTTATATTGATAAATATGAATATTAAATCGATGCAAGTTAAAACGTTTGTTTAAAATAATGAAGTTTAAAATCAGATTTTGTGCCTGTATTCAACACAAGAGTTAATGATGCCTTGAAGATAAGTGTTTGATCAGGTTTATAATTCTGTCTTTACATAAACGATATAGGAATATCAACGAAAGAAGTTAGATTTTTCAAGTACAAAAAGCTGAATTAAAATGTGTATAGGCAATAAATTGCGATTAATATATTTAGAAAAAAAGCGATGAATAAAACCAAACTAATACTTGTGTTTGCTGCAGTTTTAATGGGGAATCAATTTTGAATACATTCAGCAAAAGACTAATGATAGTACCCATAGCTGATATTTATTTTACCGGCCTCAAAATCTTTTGTTCAAGTACACCTTAATCTTTCGAATGATAACAAGCTCTACATCTTGGTTCATACACTTCTTTTTCTCCCAATAATACAGTGGCATCCGACACTGTTTTACGATAACTGAAACTTGCAATATCGCCACATACCATACAGATGGCATGAAGTTTTGTAACATAATCAGCCATTGCCAGTACCTGTGGGATAGGGCCAAAAGGTCGACCCAAAAAGTCCATATCCAAACCCGCCACTATCACACGAATACCTTTTAATGCCAATGTTTCAGCAACCTGCGGCATTTCATTGTCAAAAAACTGGGCTTCATCAATCCCCACAACGTCTACATCCTGGGTTAATAACAATATTTGTTGTGAATTTTCAACCGGTGTGCTTGTAATTCTGTTTTCGTTGTGAGACACAATATCATTTACATCATATCGAATATCAATGGCTGGTTTAAATATTTCTACTTTCAAATGAGCGATTTGTGCCCTTTTTAGTCTTCTGATCAGCTCTTCGGTTTTGCCACTAAACATAGAACCACATACAACCTCTATCCATCCTTTTTTCTGTATTCCGTCGCTAAGACGATGATTTCTGATATTCGGTTCTATAAACATTGGAATTTTTGTAGAGTTTAATTTACTTTTGAACTCAACGAAAATAATGTGAACATGAAAGCAAAACTATTTTTTACGCTTCTTTTTTTATACACAGTGTCTGTATCGGCCAAAGAAGGAATGTGGCTTCCTTTTTTGCTCGAAAAAATGAATGAAAAAGAAATGAAGTCGATGGGGCTAAAAATTACAGCCCGCGATATTTATGATGTCAATAATGGAAGTTTAAAAGATGCCGTGGTGATATTTGGGGGAGGTTGCACGGGTGAAGTCATTTCGGAGCAAGGATTGGTACTTACCAATCATCATTGTGGTTATGGTACCGTACAAGGCTTAAGTAGCTTACAAAACAACTATTTATTGCAAGGTTTTTGGGCAAAAAACAAAGATGAAGAATTGCCTTGTCCTGGGCTCACCGTCACTTTTATCGTTGATATACAAGATGTAAGTCAAAAAGTAAAAGCAGGGGTTGTGAGTACCATGAATGAAACAGAAAAAAATAAAAAAATACTGGAGAATATTGAGCAGATAGAAAAAGAAGCCACAAAAAATACTGGTTATACCACCCAGGTAAAATCCTTTTATTACGACAATGAATACTATTTATTTTTGATGGAGAAATTTACGGACATTCGATTAGTGGGTTTTCCTCCCAATGGCATTGGCAAGTTTGGGGGCGATACTGATAATTGGGCATGGCCACGTCATACAGGTGATTTTGGATTGTTTCGTATCTATGCTAATAAAGACAATAAGCCATCATCTTTTTCCAAGGAGAATATCCCATACAAACCTAAAAAATCGTTTGCAATCAATATAAAAGGGATTAAAGAAAATGATTTTACGATGGTATATGGTTTTCCTGGACGAACTACTGAATACCTTAGCAGTGATGGGGTAGCCCAGGTGATGCAAGTATTAGATCCTGCCCGTATTAAACTGCGTGAAGCGAAACTAGCCATCATGGACGCTGATATGAAAGCAAGTGAAGAAACGTTTATCAAATATGCAAGTAAGCAATCTGGCATAGCAAATTATTATAAAAAATGGAAAGGAGAGTTGCTGGGTTTAAAAATTAATAATGCCATTGAAAAGAAAAAAAGGGAAGAAACCCAATTTATGAATTGGGTAAAGGCAGATGCAAATCGAACTGCTAAATATCAGCATCTTCTTGTAGATATACAGGCAAATTACAAAAAACATGAACAATCTATTAAGCTAAACGAATACATTAATGAGGCAATTTGGTCGAGTGAGCTTATCAAAAAAGGAGTTATATATACCAAAATATTGCAAGCCATCGATACCCTAAAAAGTTTAGACAGTTTAGTGATCTATCAAAAAGAGATGAATGCATTTTACAAATCAATCAATAAAAATACAGATTATAAAATTACCCAAAAGCTTTATGAAATATATGCAAGTGATATTGCCAGCGAACCTTGGATAAGTGTTTCTACCATTGCAAACATTTATGAAAATTCATTTATCAGTTCAATTGAAAAATTTAATAAACTCATCAGTGTTGAACAAAAAGAAGATATCAAATTATTAATTCTACAAGACCCTGCTTACCAAACCTATCATTATTATGACAGTGTACAAAAAGCCAATATGGTATTTCTTAAACAACAATTATTACAACTCAATGCCTATTATAGTACATATATATTAGCTCTTAAAGAGTATAATCAAGGTAAACAATTTTACCCTGATGCAAATTCTACCCTAAGGCTTACTTATGGTAAAGTAGAAGGTGTAAAACCTCAAGATGGCATGATTTACACTTATTATACCACCTTAGATGGTGCAGTACGTAAACACAATAATTTGAAAGAGGAATTTACATTGCCAGAAAAATTATTGAAGCTTCATGAAAATAAAGATTATGGACAATATGCTATTGTTGAAAAAGGAAATAAAACTGTGCCATTGGCATTTTTAGCTTCAAACCATACTACTGGTGGCAATTCGGGTAGTCCTGTACTCAATGCACAAGGTGAGTTAATTGGTACTAATTTTGATCGTATTTGGGAAGGCACCATGAGTGATGTCTTATTTGACCCTAACTTATGTAGAAACATCACCCTTGATATTCGATATACCTTATTTATTATCGAAAAGTTTGGGGGCGCAAAATGGGTAATCGATGAGTTGAAAATTGTGAAATAATAACTATACTATTGTAATTGTAGAATTAGTTTGCTGCATTTCTACATGATTCAAGTATTTCATCAATTTTTTGTGGGGTTAAAAACTCCTTATAGGTTTTGCCCAATTGCATCATGGGTGCGTAGCCACAAGCGCCTAAACATTCGGCTGTTTTTAAAGTAAATAAGCCATCTGGGGTAGTTTCACCATTTTTTATATTGAGTTTCTGTTTAATGTATTCAATGATTTCATCGCTACCGTTGAGCATACAAGGTCCTGTTTGACAAACTTCCAGTACATATTTACCCACAGGTTTTAAATTAAACATGGTATAAAAAGTGGCTACTTCATATACTTCAATGGGAGATATTTGAAGCAAGGAAGCGACCTCATCCATCTGTTCTATGCTCAATGAGTTATTACCTGTTTCTTGTATCAGATGCAAAACAGGGATCAAAGCACTTTTTTGTTTCCCTTGAGGGTATTTTTGGGTTAATGCGTTGATTTTATGTACGATATCTTGCGAAAATGCCATTGTTTCTTATTTAATTTTTTTTTAATAATTCTGTGTTTAATTAAGCGTCTATTTCGCCAGCAATCAGGTTGAGGCTACTCATGGTAACCACAGCATCGCTGAGCATACTGCCTTTCACGATTTCAGGGTAGGCCTGGTAATAAATAAAGCATGGTCGTCTAAAGTGTAAGCGATAGGGGGTACGACCTCCATCGCTGATCAAATAAAATCCCAACTCGCCATTACCACCCTCAATTGAATTGTATACTTCTCCTACTGGCAGGTCGGTTTCGCCCATTACAATTTTAAAATGATAGATTAAGGCTTCCATTTTGGTGTAAACATCTTCTTTTACAGGTAGGTAAAAATCAGGTAAATCAGCATGAAAAATGCTTGGGTCTAAACCTTTTATTTTATCCATTGCTTGTTGGATCAATCTTACACTTTGCCATATTTCTTCATTTCTTACCAAAAATCGATCATACACATCACCTGTTGTTCCTACGGGTATCGAAAAATCAAAATCTTCGTAACTGCTGTAAGGATGTGCAGTTCTGATATCATAATCGATGCCTGTAGCCCTGAGGTTTGGACCTGTAAACCCATAGTTCAATGCTCTTGATGCTTCGATGCCACCCACACCCATGGTTCTTTCCATGAAAATCCTGTTTCTGTTAAACAAGGTTTCAAATTCTTTCATGGCCTTCGGAAAATCTTTTAAAAATTGATTGATACGTTGGAAAGAAAGATCCGAGAAGTTTCTTTCAAAACCACCTATTCGACCTATATTGGTAGTCAGTCGAGATCCACAAACCTCTTCAAAAATTTCATAAATTTTTTCTCTGAATTCAAAAACATAAATAAATCCAGTAAAAGCACCGGTGTCAACACCAATTACTGAATTACATACTAAATGGTCAGCAATACGCGCCAATTCCATAATGATGATTCGTAAATATTCAACCCTTTTTGGAAGTTTTGCCCCAATTAGTTTTTCTACGGTCATATGCCAACCCATATTGTTGATAGGAGAAGAGCAATAATTTAATCGATCGGTAAGTGGAGTGATTTGATAGTAAGGTCTTCTTTCTGCAATTTTTTCAAAGGCTCTATGTATAAAACCAATGGTAGGTACAGCATCCACAATGCGTTCGCCATCCATTTCTAAAATGTTTTGAAACACGCCATGTGTAGCAGGATGTGTAGGCCCTAAATTAAGGGTTGTTGTTTGCTTACCCAATCCACCTTCTGGTAATTGTATATTTTGTTTCTGACTCATTTGCTTTATATATTCCAATTTTTTTATTAACACGAACAATCCCTAATCTCATATCTCACATCTCTTATCTCTCATCTCTTATCTCTAATCTCTCATCTCTAACCCCTTACTCCTAACCCCTTACTCCTAACCCCTTACGCCTATCCCCTTATTCCTAACCTCTTACTCCTAACCCTTACCTCCCAAACATATCATCATCCTTATCAGTCCTTGTTTGTTCTTCCAATTTATATTCTTTTCGAAGAGGGAAATAATCCATTTCTTCTACATTCATAATTCTGATTAAGTTTGGATGACCTACAAAATTGATCCCAAAAAAATCATACGCTTCTCTTTCTAACCAATTTGCTGTAGCAAACACACTTGTAGCAGTAAAAACATCTGGTTTGTCAATAGGAACAAATACTTTAAAACGAATACGCAAGCCCAACGTTATATTTTGCAGCATATATACCACTGCCAATTCTTTATCTTTATTATCAGGATAATGTACCGCAGTCAAATCATTGAGAAAGTGAAAACCCATTTGGGCATCATCATGCAAAAAAGTCAACACTTTTAAGTTATTGTCTGTTGCTGTTTCAAATGTCAACATACCATAAGGTTCTTCAAAATGGTAAACCAAGTCGCCAAATTTGTCTATCAGTTGTTGTTTTATTTGCTCGTTCGTCATTATTTTAGGTACAAGGGTTAAAATATTTATTAATGATTGAAGTTTGAAAAGGAGTTCAACATTTTTTTATTGAATGCCATAGCTGTTTAATAAGGCTTTGTATTCATCGCTTTCACGTCGTCTAATGTCTTCACTTTTTACCAAATCTTGTATTTTCATAAATCCATCAATAATCGCTTCAGGTCGAGGAGGGCATCCAGGTACATATACATCTACAGGAATTACCTGATCAATGCCTTGCAATACGGAATATGAATCAAAAATGCCACCGCTACAAGCACAAGCCCCTACAGCCATTACCCAACGTGGTTCAGCCATCTGCAAATATACTTGACGTAAAATTGGCGCCATTTTCTTCGCAATAGTCCCCATGACCAT
>OEIV010000059.1_pt1 | contig 66164 bp, 71 predicted proteins | sample 1539231 | NCBI WGS metagenome assembly OEIV01 (sample SAMN03794762, study PRJEB22550) | activated sludge metagenome | feature: wastewater treatment plant; material: activated sludge; isolation source: Wastewater treatment plant of a petroleum refinery complex | place: Argentina: Buenos Aires ...
GACCCGGCAGTCCAGCGCCTCGTTGCGTTCGCGAACCTTCTGCCATTCGGGCTTCTGGAAGCCACGCTTGGTCGTGATGGTCACAAGATGCTCGGCGACGAGCTGCTTCACCCATTCGGCGTCGACGCCCTGCGGTAGGTGAACAAGTCCAGCCGGGCCCTGCGCTCCGTCCGCCGCATCCTCGTCTGTGGGCTTCGACAACCGGAGAAATCGATAGGTCTCGGCCTTGAAGGTCGAAACAGCGATGGTCCAGAGCCGCGCGCCGCGGCGGATCTTGCGGCCACCTTCCGTCGCATCGACGAAGGACGGACCGGTCACCGGTGCCGCGCGATTGAACCCCTCGACACCCTTGATGGGAACGACCTGCGCAAAGCCCTGCCTACGCGCCCATGCATAGACGGCGGGCGCTTCGAACCCTGTGTCGATCGCGAGTTTCGACAGGCTCAGGCGAACGCCATGGGCGTGCGGCCATGTCTGGCCGAGCAGATCCGTCAAAGCGGCCCACGCCTCGGCGCTGTCCGGGCCACCGGGGATGACGATGTGGTCGACGAGCCAGCTCGCGAGCCCGCGACCCCAAGCCCAGATCGAGACTTCGATGCGATCCTTCTGGATATCGGCGCCTGCCGTGAGAAACAGCCCGCCGCTCGGCACCTTGCCGATCCGCCATGCCTCACGCCGCTCGTAGAGCCGCTGCCAGTCCGGCGCTTCGCCGGTCTCGATCCAGGTTTCGCCAAGGACGCCGTTCTTGAAGCTGCGCTTGGCCTCGTCACTCGTCTGCGCGGCCTCCCACATCCGGGCGATGTCGGCCCATGAGAGCCAGCCCACCGGCGAATAGAGCCCGGAGAGGTGGTACCCGACCGTTCCCGAGTGCGCATCGTCGCGCGTCGGCCGCCACTCGCCGGACATCATCAGGGCCGTCTTGTGATGCTCCTCGATCCGGCCATCACAGGCTTCGCAAGAATAGTGCGCCATGTGCGGTTGGCCCTTCTCCCAGCGCAGGCGCTCGAAGCGGAGCCACTGGCGGTGATCGCAATGCGGGCAGGCCACGAAGTAGCGCCGCTGGTCGCTCGCTTCGAATTCGCGCTCGATCCGCGACACGCCATGGATCGTCGGCGTCGAGGTGAGAAAAACCTTCGACCGCCAGGAAAAGGTGCGCGTGCGCGCCTCGGCCAAGGCGACCGGATCGCCTTCCTCGTCGGCTGACGGCGGATAGGCATCCACCTCGTCGAGAAACAGGTAGCGCGCCGGCATGGAGCGCAGGCCGACCGCGCTGTTGGCGCCGGTGATGACTAGAAGCCCCGCCGGAAACTCCTTCGACAGAACCGTGTTGCCCGCGTCGCGCGAGCGTTGCGGCTTGACGCGCTCGCGCAGCACCGGGCTTTCCGCGATCAGCGGATCGATGCGCTGGCGCGAGAAGCGCTTGGCCAGTTCCACCGTCGGCTGGACCGCGAGCATGGGCCCCGGAGCATGGTGGATGACATAACCGATCCAGTTGTTGCCAGCCTCGGTCGCGCCGACCTGCGCCGCCTTCATGAAGACGATGCGACGTGCGGCGTTGCCGGGCGACAGCGCATCCATGATGGCGCGCATGTAGGGCGTGCGATCCGTGCGATACCGTCCGGGCTCCGCCGAAGCACGCGGACTCAGGAACCGATGCCGATCCGCCCATTCCGAGACGTTGAGCGCAGGATCGGGCGTCAGCCCATCGCGCCAGGCCTGGACGAGCGCATCGACGCCTTCGAAGGCGAACAGCTCGTCAACCTGACGGTCCGCATCAGCGAAAATCTGTGGCGACCTCGGCGAGATCGGCGAGGTGCGCTCGGACATGGGTCTCCAGAACCTTCTGCATCGCGTGCGCTTCCAGACCGAGCTCCGCCGCCATCAATGCCGCGATCCGTGCGGGCCAGTTCGCCCACGCATCGCGCTCCTCCCGCGCCAGTCGAAAGATGAGCGCCGTCGCCCGCGCACGGTCGATGACCTCGCCCTTCATGCGCTGCAGACGCAGACGCCGTTCCTGCGCCTTCAGCACCTCGTTGGCGGTCTTCGCTTGGAGGAACGTGGTTCCGCCACCAGCCGGGGACGCCGCGATTCCGCTTTCGCGCAGCGTGTCGCCGACTGCCGACAGCGCCGCATCGGGGACGGGCTTCAGCTTGGCCTCGCCGCCCTCGCGACGCTGCTTCGAGGGGTCGGTCATCGACGCGCGGCGCGCATCGCTGGCCCGTGCATCGATCGAACCATCGGCATGCAGGACGAGCCGTCCGGAAGTCTTCGCCTTCTGGATTGCGCCTCGCGACAAGCCGACATGGGACGCGTACTGGCGCTCGCTCATGCCCTGCATGTCCGCTCCGAAAACATAATGTTTTGATGCACTTATTGCCTTGATAAGCGCGCCAGACAGAGCCTGTATGGGGTCACGAACCAAGGAGAATTCTGATGACCCGCGCCACCCAGAACACCAAGGCCATCGACGCCTTCATCGCCCGTAAGGTCGAGATCGACGCCATGCTGGCGCGGCTTGCAGCCCTCAGCGACGAGCACTTCGATGTCCATCCGGACGAGGTGCATTGGGGCCACGTCGGGACACTCGCCCACTACGCCGAACTCTTGAAGCGCATCACCGACAGCGCCTTCCGCGAAGGCGAACACGCCGAATGATCCGGCCGACCTCCGCGCCAGCCCCGCGATTGCGGGGCTTGGCCTCGTAGAAGCGCCGCGAGGGTCGCGCCGCTCTCGAACCGGAGGTTCCGATGACCCAGCTTTCCGACACCCAAGCCATCATCCTGAGTGCTGCTGCGCAGCGCCCCGAACGCATTGCCCTGCCGCTGCCCGACAGCCTGCGCGGTGGCGCGGCCGCCAAGGTCGTCAGCACGATGATCGCGAAGGGCTTGCTGCAAGAAGTCGAAGTCAACGCACGACGGGGCGAACCGGTCTGGCGCGAAACTGGTGATGGCCACGGTACGACGCTGATCGCAACTGACGCGGGCCTTGCCGCCATCGGCATAGAGCCGGATGAAACCGAAGCCGCGCCCGCGAGCGCGACAGAAGCGCCGCCGGAGGATCGCACGACGAACGCTCCTTCTGGAGCCGCGCAATCGACACGCACGCCACGCGCCGGGACCAAGCAGGCCGCGTTGATCGTCATGCTGCGCGCGCCGGATGGCGCGACCATCGAGGAGATCGCAGCCGCCACCGGCTGGCAGGCCCACACGGTGCGCGGGGCGATCGCCGGTGCGCTGAAGAAGAAGCTCGGTCTCGACGTGACCTCCGAGAAGGTCGAGGGACGCGGGCGGATTTACCGGATCGCCTGACTCGAACATCCCAAAGCCGTCGAGGTCAGGCCTCGGCGGCTTTCCTGCTCTCTCGGCATACGCGCAGCCCCTCGAATAGTCTTCGAAGGCAATAGGATCGGCCAATCGACACCACAGTGAAGATCGCGCCAATCGTCAGGTTCTCGGCGAGTGTCGTGTGCAGCCCGAAGAGGGGAAAGACGAGAAGCTGGGTGACGACGGCCACTCCAAAGCCGACGATGACATTGGCGAGGGACTCGGCCAGCGACATGACGCGCGACTGAGCCAAGAGCAATTCTCCAGTGGAATTTAGAAGAGAGACGATTGTTTGACATCGTCGAGGCGGATCACACCATTGATCAGCCACGTATCAGGGTAAAGCGAGTGGGTGCCCATCGCGAGGAGCATCCCCTTTTTCGGGTACTCCTCGCCGAAAACACGCTGCAACTCGTCGAGCGCTTTGGTTTCCCCATACTGGTTCGACCAGTTGAAATACGTCGCCTCAATCTCCCAGTCCTGACAGGTGCCAAAGCGTTCACCGTCCTCGGTGCGATAACGGTATTTGAACCGATAGGGGCACGGTCGATATGGCGTTGCTTGTTTCGAGAAGAGATCACCCTGCGCTCGTAGTGCATCGAAGCGGTTGGTTTCTTCATCGAGATCGGAAGAAGATTTTTTCTCGGTGACAAACTCGATTACGTCTGGTTTCAGCAACGCGAGTGATCGACCGGCGTCGCGCTCCCGCTGAAGGCTGGTGACGATCGATTTCGCCAGAAACCGTTCGCGTTCCCCTCGCTTCAACTCACCAGCAATTTCAATCGAGTCCTGATCGACGCGCCTGCTTTCCGGGCGCGGATCATCATTCGGGCGCCGCCACTTGAAACTGATGCGGTCCCACCGCCCAAATTTCTTGTTGGCATCAAGCAGTCGAAACGAAACCGGATAGAGACGGAGCCACTGGCCATACAGATCGAGACCGGCGCAGCAAACTGTTTCCCCATGTCGCTGACCGACCTGGGGTGCTGCCTTGATGATGACGACCGCTTCGGTGTTACCCGACGAGGGCAAGTGCTCCGTCATGCGTGCGTTCACACCCCTTACCAATCTGGCTCTTCAATCCGCTTTGAACGCCGAGGTGAACGAGTCGAAACCCGCCGCGGCGAGCCATTTCCTCGGCAACGATGCAGCGATGGCAGTGAGCATGATCGCGCTCAAAGCAAAGGAGGCATGCCATCCTGTTCGAGGCGGCATCTAATCCGCGACGCATATCGGTCTGCGCGACTGAAGACTTCAGGTGCGTTCCAAAAATCTGCCGGAAGTCATCGTAACGCCCTTCGCGCGCAGCGATCCGTCCAGGCTTAGGATCTCCGAGACCCTTGAGGTGCAGGTACTCGATATCGCAGGTATCCAACCAGCCTGAAAGCGCGGTCTTTGAGAATCCTGGCTTTCTGGAGATCGGAACATCGCGCACATCGATCAGAAGGTCGATCCCGACTGCTTCCAGCGTAGCCAGAAAGTCGCCGATAGAACTTCCTTCGTATCCGATAGTATGCAGAGTTTTCTGCTTCATTTACCTGCGAATCCCTCACGTCAGCATTTTTCTAGACCATGACACACATGATTAACAATTTCCTTCATGCCTTTGCGACTGCGTTTCCTGGGGCTGGCCGTACGGCGTGTAAAGTGAGCGGCAGGGCCATCGCCATCATGGGTAACATAGATTTGGGTCTGCCAGCACCCGATCATCCATCGGCCAGCAGTTCAGCTGCGAGAGTTCTGAGCGCATGCGCCGCAACCAGCGGGACCACGCCATTGCCACAGAGGCGAAGCCGGTCCACCCGGTGGGCCAGCCCATCAGCGCCTCGACGAACAGCGGGTTCAAGGTCCGGCTCGCATCGGAGGTATCGCTCCCAGCCATCGGCGTGGCCAGGACCTGGCGGCCAAGCAGGCCGTTCACCGGGGTGTTGGCCAGACTGGTCGCCCCGTCCTTGTGATCGCGCGCGGTCGGCGTCATCCACATGCCCGCCGCATGCGTCAGATCGGCCGTCCGGCGGTTGCCCGCGCTCGGCTTGGCAAGCCCGTTCGCCATCGGCGTCGGCCAGTCGCGCGCCATGCGGTCCAGACCCTTCTCGTTCTTCCGCTCGCCACCCCGGCTTCGGAAGCTGTCGATCTGCGGCGTAGGCCAAAGTGCTGCCGTCGTCGCGAGGTTCATCCCGTGCTGCCCTGCTTCCTGCGAGGGTGTCGGCTTCATCTGCCGGTTCTCGTTGGCACTGGCCCTCGGCGTCGGCCAAAGCCGCAGCAGTTCCGTCCGGTTGCCGCCACTCGACCGGGTCCCGGAGCAGGCGCGCGGGGTGGGCCAGTTCGTCTCCTTCGCGGATGGCGAGGATGAACAGCCGCTCGCGCTTGTGGGGCGCGCCGACTTCCGCCGCCGTGAAGAGGCCTGCCGCAAGGCGGTAGCCCATGCCGACCAGTCCGCTGGCGACTTCGGGGAAGCCGAGGCGGAGATGATGGGCGACATTCTCAAGAAAGATGAAGGGCGGCTCAATTTCGCCGATGATGCGGGCGACATGAGGCCAGAGGTGGCGCGGATCGTCCGCGCCGCGGCGCTTACCCGCAACGGAGAACGGCTGGCACGGATAGCCCGCAGAGAGGATGTCCACCGCGCCGCGCCATGGTTTGCCGTCGAAGCTGGCAACGTCGTCCCAGACAGGCGCGCGATCCAGGGACGCGTCTTCCATCCGCGCCACGATAATGGCTGCGGCGAAGGTTTCCCGTTCGACATAGCCCACAGAACGATATCTGGGCAGTGCGATGGTGAGCCCGAGGTCGATCCCGCCTGCGCCGGAGCAGAGGGAGAAGCCGAAAAGGCATGCGTCTCCGGCTCCGGAAGCATCTCCGGAGGGATGTAGAGCCAGGTCATCCATGTCACGCGGTGGATTTGCACGTTCGCGCGGGTTCAGGAGAGGCGTCGGTGTCGGATATGTCGGGCGGACTGACCGCTCCGTCGCCCAGCCGCTCGGCCTTCACCTGCGCGAAGGTCCGTCCGTCGCCGTCAAGGATTGCCTCGCGTCCGGTGTCGGCCTGCCAGCGCTTGATGGCGACATCGACATAAGCCGGGCTGATCTCCATCGCGAAGACACGGCGGCCATTGGCTTCACCAGCCATGATCTGCGATCCCGAACCGGAAAACGGCTCGTAGCAAAGCCCGCCCCGCGCCACATGCTGGCGCATCGGGATCCCGAAGGCGTCGAGCGGCTTCGGCGTCGGGTGGTCGGGCCGGTCGTCCTTGGCGAAGCTGGGCAGCGCCCAAGTCGATGGAAGCGTTTCCTCGGCCACCTTCGGCGGGCGCTTGCCCTTGATCCAGCCCATGAAGCAGGGCTCGTGCTTCCAGAGGTAGTGCGATCGGGTCAGAACCCCGCGGTCCTTCACCCAGATGATCTGCTGATGGACGAACGAGCCTGCCTTCTCCCAGCAGGCTTCCAGCATCGCCTGGCGGCGCGAGGCGTGCCAGCAATACCAGGCGGCGTCTTCCGCGATCGCCTCGGCAACGGCCGCCGCGATGAAGCCGTCATAGAGCTCCGCGCCCTGGCTCGAGTCGTCCCAGGTGGTGCCGTACGATGCCGACCAGTCCTTGTTGCGGGTCGGATGGTTCGAGCCGTCGTAGTCGACGAGATAAGGCGGGTCGGTGGCGAACAGGATGGCCCGCTCGCCATTCATCAGGCGGCGGACATCGGTGGCGCTGGTGCTGTCGCCGCAGAGCAGCCGGTGATCGCCAAGCAGCCACAGATCGCCGAGACGAGATGCCGGATTGCGCGGCGGCTCCGGGATCACGACGGGGGCTACGCCCGCAACGTCGGATGTCTCGGCGCCCGGTTCCAGCGCGAGCAGCCGGTCGAGTTCGCCATCGGAGAAGCCGATCAGCGACAGGTCGAATTCATCGGCGACGAGTTCCTGCAGTTCGCCGGAAAGCAGCGCTTCGTCCCAGGCCCCGAGTTCTGTCAGCTTGTTGTCGGCGATGCGATAGGCGCGACGCTGCGCTTCGGTGAGATGATCGAGCACGATGACCGGCGCTTCGGTGAGGCCGAGCTGCGCAGCAGCCATGATCCGGCCATGGCCGGCAATGACCTCGCCATCGCTCGATACCAGCACGGGGACCGTCCAGCCGAACTCCGCCATGCTCGCGGCGATCCTGGCGACCTGGTCCGCGCCATGGGTCTTGGCGTTGCGCGCATAGGGGCGCAGGCGGTCGAGCGGCCAGGTCTCGATCGCTTCGGGGGCGAAGCTGAGGGTCATGATGTCCGGTGATGGCTAGGCGTGTTGCCGTGGATTGGCCGCTGGATGCCGGATGCCGAGCCGGACTCCGCGAAGGGTCCAGGCATGGCAGGCAACCACGCGGAAAAAAGCTTGTGCTCGTCGGGACTTCCGAGGGGCCGTGAAAGGCGCTGGACTCTCGCTGGCTTCCCAAAAAATCCGGCCTGCCGCTAGCGACGTTTCGCGCCGCGCCCTCCCGCATACGATAGGGGCCGGGAAGGAACCAAACTTGCGGGCAGATCGGGATGGCGAAGCTCATTGAGCGCGTCTGTCCCGAGGATAGCCCGAAATCTACCCTGAACCGGCATTTCTGTCCGCGCGAAAACTGTCCGGCGGACATAGTTCTACCGATCGCTCAACGTTTCGCCGCGCCAGCCAGTGCGATTACTTTCTGCTTGGAATGGCTGCGACTGAGCCGACGACCGTTGAGACGAAACGCGATGACGCACAGCGCGTAGAGCCAGTGCTGGTGAGCTGCCGAACGCTGAAGCCCGACCGTCCAGCAGATTGTCTTCCAGCGTTCCCCGTAGGCACGCATCCAGACGATCTTGCCGTCGATCGGGTCGAGACCCACGGTCCAGCTGAGTGTCTCCTCCATGCGGCTGATCGCGGCAGGCGATGGCAACACGCGCATCGGCTTCGGCTCCTGTCCGACGAGATCGCTGAACTCGTACAGCATGGTTGGCCAGGTGCTGAAATAGCCCTGCACCTTCTCCTCGGGCAGGCGCTTGAGAACATAGGCTGCTTCAGCCAGCCTCTCTTCGACCAGGCTCGGTGTCCATTCCGTCATCGCACGCCTCCCTCGGTTTCGATGGCCCAGAGCAGGAGCGCGATCGCGTCGGCTTCGTTATCGTCAGCCGGTTGATACCCGCGCAGGCGAATGGCGGTCAGCACTGCGTCCTTGCCGGCGTTGCCCTTGCCAGTGGCAAAGCGCTTGATGGTGCCGACAGGGACACCCTGATAGGCGACCTGTTCGCGCTCGCACCATGAGGTCAGGGTGGCGAGGAAGCCGCCGTAGAGATGGGCGGCATCCGTGCCCACATGACGACGCACCTCTTCAAAGTAGATGGTGCCCAGTCCTCCGGTGTCATGAGCGAGTGTTTCGAGCCAGCGCTGGAAACGCAGATAGCGCATGCCACCGCCATCGTAGCGGCTGGGGCGGAAGGAGACCGTGCCGCTGTGCACGATGCCACCGATCCGGCTGGCCCAACCTGTCGTCGTGCCAAGGTCGAGCGCCAGGATGGCGGAGCTTCGTGTTGATGAAGCCAGAGCTGCCGGAAGACTGGCTGGCTCGGGAACAGGTGACGCAATCATGCTCATGGGAACGGATCCTTCGTTTAGGGTGTCGTTGGGAGGAGTGTCGGCACGCCGCGCGCGCGAAGCCCCAGGGGTGGGGATGGGAGACCCCGCCTGCGGCGGTCTCCCCCACCCCTGAAAGGGGTGGCTTTCAGCCCCTAAACTTGTGGGCCATGACAAGGCATTGGCGATGTTGAGGAATTTCCAGTTTCGGGAGTTTCGACCAGCACTCGCCGCCCAATCTGATTGCCGCGCAGCCGATCTGGTCGAAGCGCAATTCCGAAGGGGCAGTTTGGGCATCGCACCCAATCTGATCTCGACGGGGTGGAGCGCAGTTCGGCGCGGGGATGACGGAGCAGTTTCGGGACCACGCCCCATCTGGCTCAATCTGGCCGGAGCGCAGGCCTGCGCGATAAGCGTCGCGAGGGCGATCATGACGGTTCGCCCTCCGGATAGACCCAGACATGCGGGTTCTCGACCTCGAGCAACGCGCCGGTCTGGGGCGATTTGTAGTGGGTCGGCAGGACCGCGATGGTGGCCTGCGAGACCTCGCCGGTTTCGGGATCGACTGCTTCTCCATCGGTCGGAATGGCCATCGCTTCGACGCACAGAAACCCGAAGCGGGACCGGGACGGGCCGAAGCCGTAGGGCGTACCGTCGCGGACGAATTTCACGAAGCCTTTGGTGGCGAGCACGTTCAGGCGGTCCCGGATCGTGTCCTTGCCGCCAAGCCCGCCGCGGTTCTCGAACGCCTCCGCGAACTGGTTGATGGTGTAGAGCCGTCCGGCCAGCGCTTCGTCGAGGAGAATGCCGAGGATGACATCATGCTTGCGCACGCGCTCGGCATCGAGCCGCTCACCCAGCGATCTGCGCACCAGCCGCTCGCCTGAACGGTCGACTTCCACCCAGCGTCCATCAGTCTTGTCGATCATCTTCGGCTCGATGCCCGGGCCGTTGCGCAGCTCGAAATGCAGCATCCGCTCGGGACGTTCTTCGTCGGGCCGATGCATGATGATGCCGGAGGTATAGAAGCTGCGCAGGCTTCCAGCGCCCGAGAGCGCCATGAACGGATCCTCGGCCAACTGCTTCTTGGTGATCTTGCGGGTGTGATGGCAGAGGATCAGCCCGGCGTCCGGCGCCACTGAATCCCTGAATACCTCGACACGTTCCTGCAGGAAGAACAGCATCGCCGTGTTGTCGTTCTCTCCGCCACCGTCCGGGCCACCGTCGAAGAGGTTGCGGATCGGATCGATGCAGAGAATGTCAGGTGCGCCATGGCCGCAATGCGCCCGGGCGGCGGCCACGGCGCGCGAAACACCGCCCGCATCGAGCAGCATTCGGATCTTCGGCGTCGCGACCAGATTGTCGCGGGCGGCGGAGAGCAGCGCCGGGTCGAGCCGGATGCCCTGAAGCCGCTCGCGCAGATAGTGGTACTGGATCTCGGCCTGCAGATAGAAGATCCGTAACGGGCGGCAGGGCACGAAGCCGAGAAACGGAATGCCGGCCGCCATGTGCACCAGCAGGCAGATCAGGAAGTCGCTCTTGCCGACCTTGGGCGCGCCGCCGAGGACCAGCATTCCACCTGGCGTCAGCACGCGCGGCCCGATGATGTCGTCCGGCATCGGGCTCCTGTCGTCGAGGAGCGTGCCGAGCGTGAAAGTCGGCAATGGCGACATCGGCGAAACCGCCAGCCGTTCCAGCGGCGGCCCGTGCCGTTCTTCGTGCAGCCGCCACAGGCGCTGCGCCTCCGATGCCAGCCGCTCCAGCGGCCAGCTCGGGCGCAGTATGGCGGCGTTGTACTGGCAGATTGCCTCCCAGGCCTCGTCGCGGCCCATGCGCCCTTCATGGGCCAGCCGGATGAAATGGCCGATGGCAGCGCTCGCACCCTGAAACCGGGTCCATGTGTCCTCGCTGCCTTCCCGAACCGGCGTCGTCAGAACATCGGCGATCGACGGCTTCGAGGTGGTTGGTCCTGGTTCCGAACCAACACCGACGAGAGGCGGCATGGCGTCGACCCGTTCCGCGAAATCTCGCAGGTCCACCTCGACATTCGGGTTGTGGCGACGGATGGTGACGAGGCGCTTGAAGCCGCCCTTGTGATAGATGGATCCCGCCAGCCGGATTGGCTGGTGCGCCGAACGAAAATGCGTGTCGCCGCCAACCTTGATCGCGATGTCGCCGCGCAGCCGGCAAAGCAGCGTGATGTCCTCGGCTTCGGCAGGCTCATTCAGGCGCCACCAGACATGCAGCTTGTCGAGACCGTCCTGCGTGCGGCCACCGCTTTCGACGATCAGGCTCGGCTCGCCGAGATGCCGGATCAGGTGGTCGAGTTTGGCCGCGATGTCGCCGGCATCGAGATCGACGAGCACCGTTTGCATCTGGCGCACATCGGCGGACTTGGCCTTTCCGCTCTCGGCCACCGTTCCCGGCACCACATAGAAGGCAGCACCCTCGCGCGCCGCCCAACCTGCAAAGGCGATCGCCTTCTCCAGCAGGCCGGTGTCGGCTTCGATCCAGGCATTGTGCGGGCGACCGTCGATCCCCTGGCCCTTGTCGATGAAGCCGCGCAGCGGAACCCAGCCGTCGCAATAGCCGAACACGACATCGAGAAAGACGGCGATCTGCTCACGATCGGGCTCGACGTCGAACGGATCGACCTGCGGCGTCGCATCGTTGAAGTCGCGCCAGGCGTCGAGGGAAACGACGTTGTGATCACTCATGTCGGCAGGCCCCAGCAGCGCTGGCCCCAAGGGCACATCCGGCATTCATGAAAGTCGCTCGTGGTCGCGATCCGGGGCAGCAGTTCGCCCGCGTCCGTCGCCTGCAGGATCCGAACGGCGCGATCACTCATCCGTTGGGCAAGACCGGCATCGAAGGCCACAAGCTCGTGGTGCAGTTCGGCCGTGTCCTTGTTGATGGCGGTGAACAGCGCCGGATTGGAACAGATGCCGGGGACGATTCCTTCCATGTAGGCTTGGTAAAGGGCGATCTGCGCCGCATAGACCGGCTTGGCGATGACGACGCCTTTGGCGACGGTCTCGCGCCAGTTCCGGGCGTTCATGGTCTTGCATTCCCAGAGCGCGGGAACGGCGAGGCCCAACTGGCCGGGTGCTGCCGCGATGATCCCGTCGACATGACCGCGAACGCGGCCACCGGCGATCGAGAAGCCGAACTGCTGCCCGTCCGCGCGATTGCCCTTGCGGGTGTAAAGATCGAAGCCCGCACCACGGAGCCAGCGGATGGCCAGATCTTCGAGCGCGTGGCCGATCTCGAAAATCCGCAGCGTCTGGCCATCGAAGTCGAAGCCTCCGTCCTTCGGCGCACCGGCGAATTCGAACTGCAACGCCCGCTCGCAAGGCTGCCCAAGCCGCGATCCACCCAGATAGGTCCGGGGCGGCGTCACGGCGCGTGCGGCATCGAGGCTGCCGTCGATCAGCGCGTTGATGCGTTCGGCGATCAGGGAGGGGTGATTGAAGTCGAGCATCAGAACGGGATCTCCGCATCCCCGCGCGTTTCGGCAGAGCCTTGGGCGATGGCGCGCATGGCATCCTGAAATCCGCCGACGGCGGCTTCGATCAGGGTTCGAACCTGAGCTTCGGAAAGCTCGGCGAGCCGGGTCTGCCAGCCGATCTCCTCCATGATCTCGGCGATCGGCTTCATGCTGGCGCGGATGGCCGCCTTTTCCTGTTCGGTGAGGTCAACCATGGCCCAACGCTCCCGCGCCAAGCGCGTCCAGAAGCCTTGGCAGGCGATCGAGCAAAACCAGACCGAGGGGCGCGGCTGCCTCGATCGCACCGGGTCGAACCAGCCAAAGCCACGGGTCGGACACCGACACACGGCGCAAAGCGTCCCACGCGGATGCCAGAGGCGCAGACGGTCCGAGGATGTCATGTTCATGGGGGCGCTCCATCATGCAGCCCTCCCGATCAGGTCAGCGGGAGCGGTGTCCGCTGCGCTGAAGACGAGCGAGCGAATGGCATCGCGGTTGAAGCGGAACGCCAGGAGCGCCGATGCCTGGTAGCGCGTGAGCCCGAAGTCCCGCCGGTACTCGGGCGGCAGGAACGAGAGCTGCTTGTCGGTCGGCGGCTGGTTCAACCACCGCCTTGTCTTGTGGGCGCTCTCGTCGCTTTCGTGTTCGTTCAGCCAGTCATCGGCTGCCGCGAGACAGACCGTGCGTTCGCCGGCCGCCAGCAGATGGGGCCGCTGTTTCTGGACGCCACCGATGCCGTACCAGCGGCCATTGAGAAAGAAGACCCCGCCCCAGGCGTTGAAACCGCTGGCGATGAGCGCGGCATCGTCGCCGAAAAGATCGCACCACCGGAAACTCGACCGCTTTAGGAGATCGATCTCCGACATCACGAAATCGCCGAGCGGTTTGGCCTCGCCCGTCTCGCTCTTTTCCCAATGGTGGCCGCAAAGGGGACACTCGGTGGTGGCGAGCGGCACGACGGCGCCGCATTCAGGGCAGTCCTTCGTCGGCGCCTCGCCAGTGGACTCGCAACCGTTCAGGTCAACGTCCTGTTCGAGCGATCCGTGAAGCAGCGTCGACGTGCCGAAATCGAGGACGATGCAGTCGGTCTTCAGAACCCCGGGATGTTCGTCCAGCGAGACCGTGCGCAGTCCGCGGCCGATCATCTGGATCATCGTCGACTTGTAGGAACTCGGCCTCAGCAGGACGACGCAGCTCGTGGGAGGATGATCCCAGCCTTCGGTCAGAACCGCGACGTTGACCACCACGCGAAGATCGCCCGCCGCATAGGCCGCGAGCAGGGATTTGCGCTCGGCATCCGGCATTTCGCCATGGACGAGCCCGGCAGGAATTCCCGCGCCCTTGAATGCGCTGGCGACATTGCGGGCATGGTCGACGGTGGAGCAGAACACGACCGTCTGCCGGTTTCCGGCCTTTTCCTGCCATTGCCGAATCACGGCATCGGTCACCGGAGTCCGGTTCATGATCGCATCGACTTCGCTCATGTCGAAGTCGTCGGCGGTGCGCCGCACCTTGGTGAGCTGATCCTGGACACCGACGTCGATGACGAAGGTGCGCGGCGGCACGAGATGGCCGGAGGCGATCAGCTCGCCGATCCGGATCTGGTCCGCGACATTCGAAAAGATGCCGCGAAGACCACGCTTGTCGCCGCGGTTGGGCGTGGCAGTGACGCCATAGATCCTGCAGGCGGGATTGGTCTTCAGGGCCTGGTCGATGATCCGGCGATAGCTGTCGGCAGCCGCATGATGCGCCTCGTCGATCACCAGAAGATCGAGCGCCGGCATGGCGTCGAGATTGCCGGACCGCGCCAGCGTCGGCACCATGGCGAAGGTCACCTGTCCCTTCCAGGACTTCTCGCGGGCATCGACGACGGATGTTGCAAGACCGGGAACGACACGGCGGAACTTGTCGCGGTTCTGGTCGGTGAGTTCATCGCGATGGGCGAGAACGCAGGCCTTGGCACCGGGATCGACGATCATGCGCCCCGCGACAGCCGAGAGCATGATCGTCTTGCCAGCCCCGGTCGGGGCCACGGCGAGCGTGTTTCCATGTTGCGAGAGCGCGCCGACGCTTCGCTCGACGAACAGTTTCTGGCGGGGTCGCAGCAACATCGTGCGGCCCTCACTGCGCCCAGGAGGGACGGATGCCCGGCTGCGGCATCGAAGCCTGCGCGGTCTGCGACTGTGTTGCCGGCGCCCTGGCTGTTGCGCCCGCCAGCGGCGCGTACTCCTTGTGGTCCGGTGTGACAGCAGCGCGGATCTCGTTCTTTTCCTCGCCGTTGGTGTCGGTCCCGACATCGATGCGGGCCACGAACTCCAGGCCGTCGAGATCGGCGAAACCGCTGATGCGGCGCGCCGCCTGCGCCTGCGCCGAGGTATCCTTGTCGGAGATGCCGCGAGCGGAATTCAGCATGCCGCGGATCAGACTGCGGCCCATATTGGCCCAGTCCGGCCCCCTCGGGCTGTAGAGCCCGATCAGCGTGAAGATCTTGCGCCGTGCATAGGGCCCTTCAAGCACGGTGAACTCGCCGGACAGGTACACCGAACCGGTCGTGCCACGCGTCGCATAGCCTCCGGTCCAGCCCTGAGCCGGATCGTCGAAACCGCCCGGGCGGATGGTGAGGCGCACCTTGGCCAGCGTGCCCTTCGGAATGATGTTGCTGTTCTGCTTGGCGTCGTTGAAGTCGTTCCAGGATCCAGACATGGCTGGTTGCTCCTCTTCAGGCGTTTTCGGGATGAGTGATGTCAGCGGTGGGGTTCGCGGCGTCCGGCCGGTTGAAGGCCAGTCGCTCGGCGGCGGGCTTCACGGGGCCGCGGATCTTCGTCATCAGCCGACCGAGATGCGGCTCTTCGACGGGCGACAGACGCCCTGACCGGTCCTTGGCGGGAAAGCCCCACGGATTGATCGTGTGGCAGACGAAGGCGCGATAGGGCGTGCCCGCGTCGTCCTTGATCTCCGCCATCGTCAGGACTTCATCGACGATGCCGGGCAGTTCGAGACCGGTCTTCGAACCGTCGATCTGAGGCTGAAAGATGCGCCGGTTGAAGTCGTCCAGCTTCTCGTCGAGGATGCCGACGAACCAGACGTTCTTCGCCCGTGTGTGCTGGAGATGGGTGAGCCACGCGATCATCTCGCGACCGTGCAGGCCGTAGGCGCCGCGAATGTCGGGCTTGCCGGTCTTCTCGGAGAAGGCGTCGGGCTGGCCCTTGCACCACTGGAAGCACAGACGGCCGGCAACCGTGATCGAGTCGATGAAGATCGTCCGGTAGCGATCCATGACACCGGGATCGCCGAAGCGTTCAGAAACCGCCGCGAAATGCGCGGGGCTGTAGGCTTGGTCGTCGCGCAGCGCCGGGTTCGGCCCGCCGATGAACACGGCGAAGTCGCGGCACTCGGGCCAGGTGCGCGGCCGCACCGTGTCGCCGGGCCATCCTTCGATGGCAAGGTCGCCCGCCTCGAGGTCCATGAACAGCGTCGTCTCGGCATCAAGCGTCCACAGCAGGCTGGTTTTTCCGATGCCGGACTTGCCGAAGATCGTGCCCTTGATGCCGCGTGGCTCCGCGAGCCGCTGGTCGGCGGTGATGATGGGGAGCGCCATGGTCAGCGCTCCGTCCTGGCGCGGGCCGCAGCCTCGACGGCACGTTGCGCGCCGAGAGCGCCGGCATCGCGCGCGATCTGGCTGAGCTTGCGCAGGGCGTACATCTGATCGATGAGGGCGCTGGACGCCGCCTCCAGTCCGCGCAGCGCGAAGGCGATGTCGTCGATCGTCGCTTCGGTGATCGGCTTGGCGCCGGTCTCGCCGCGCTCCGGCACTGCCGGGATCCGGATCGTCTCGGGCAAAGAGGAGAGGCTGTAGTGCGCCTTCTTCAGCGCCTCGATGGCCGTCAGAGTGGTTTCGGGTTTGGATTTGCCGAACGGGAACATGGGTGATCCTTTCAGTCGCGGATGAGGCGGAAGGTCTGCTTGCCGGTCTTCAGCGTGCGGGCCAGGGTGAAGACGCGGCGGATCGACTCCGGCCATGCGCCGTAGGCGCGCTCGGAGACGCCGAACGTGATCTCGACATAGTCGGTGGGGTCCTCGCCCTCGGCGCGGATGGTCTCGACGAGCGCTGCGAGCTTCGCCTGATCCCACTCGACCTTCTTGGGCAGATCGGCGACGACCGTCACCGCGCCGTCGGCAAAGCGGATCGTGCCGGTATCCTTCGCCATGGCCATCCGCGCCTGCGAAGCGCGCTCGCCGTAGCGGAGCCCGATGGCGCCATCGAGCCAATCCTTGAGGGTCTTGGCGGCCTTCAGCGCGGCGTCGGCTTCTTCATGGAGGAGCGCCAGCTGCTCGGCGGGCAAGGCCACGATGTCGCCGATCGGCATCTGCCGGAGCGCGTCGAGTGTGACGTGATTGGGGATCGTCATCGCCACCCTCACGCCGACTTGAGGGCAGGCTTGTCGGCAGTGCTCTTGCAGAGCTGGACCGCCTCGAATTCTTCGATGTCTTCCAGCCGGTAAACCACCCGGCCGCCGATCTTGATGAAACGGGGACCTTCCCCGGACCACCGCCAACGCTCAAGCGTGCGGTGGCTGATGTTCCAGCGAGCGGCGAGCTCGATCTGGTTCAGATGCCTGACGGTCATATTCGTCTCCTTGGGTTTGTGTCGAAAACCTGCGGAGACGATGGCGGTCAGGCGGGAAGGAGCCGGGGAGGAGAAAGGGAGGAGCCAGCGGAGGAATCGCAATTCCGTGCGCTGAAATGAAAAAACCGCCCGAAGGCGGTTCAGCGATGGGTCAGATGGGCATCAGATGTCGATCCAGCATCGACCGCGCTCTTCCTTGATGAATTCGCGCCAGTCGGCGCGCCCCTTGAACGCTTTGCCGAGTGTCCGGACCTGGTCACCAGAGTCGGCGGCTTCCAAGACAGCAGCTGTCAGGCATTCGCGTTCGCCCCGCTGCCACGCCTCGAAGAGGTGACGAATGATGGCGCGCTGCTTCGTGCCGGTGAACGCGTAACTCTTGCCCATGACCGTGATCGAAGCTCCATCCGCAGCCATCGATACGGGCTGGCCGTCGTCGCGCCCATGCGCCAGGCGTGCGGCGAGAATCTGCGGATCGATCCGGAAACCATCGCTTGCATGGATGACGGATTGAACCGCGATGATTTCGTGCCCGCTGACATAGGTCTTTGGGAGCTTCGCCTCGGCTGTCAGCGACAGAACTATGCGCAATCCCGGAGATGGACGCTGCTGGAACTGTTGAAGAAGCAAGGCCCATGTCGCCGAGTCTGAAAGGCGGCGGCCGATCCAGACCGGCACACGGGCCGAGCGCCCCGGCAAACGGGCGCCTCCGACCTCCCAGAGCAACCCGGGTAGCAGTTGCACTGGACGGGAGACCAACGGGCAGTCGAGCCCATCAAGGAGCTTCGGCAGAAGGGTCTCAAAATTAAGGGCAAAGACCGATTGATCGTCCGGCGATGCCGTCACCCATCCCGCCTGCGGGCTGAAATACCCAAAAGAACGACCATCAGGCGAGCGCACAAGGGCGACCGGCGTATCCTCATGATCGGCCAAAGACGTCGCCGCCGCCTCATCGCCCACCCGGGTCAGCACGCCGAGCGACTGAAGCTGCGCGCCGGCTGCCGGGTGGTGGTTCGACAAGGCCGCGGAGGTGATGCGCGCATCACGGGTCTGGGCAATCGCGCAGATCAGGGCCAGCGCGTCGTGATCAGAACTTCGGAGAGAGTGCGTCATCGGCGAGGATTCCCCATCGGCGGAGATACTTCTCGCCGATCATCTGTTCTTCCTCGGTCTGGTCCCTGAGATTGCAGCCATGCGGCATGGTGATCGTCAGCGGGAGTGTCCGGCCGCGCTTCGCGTCGCCTTTGGGGTGGAACTTGATGGCCAGCTTGGCCTGCGTGGCAACCCATCCGCCGTCGATCGGATTGCCCGGCCCGAGCCGCTCCTCCGCCATGCTCCAGATGGTACGGCCCGCCTTGGCCATGCACTCAAGCGTCACGCGCTCGCCGACAGTGTCGAGCGGCATCAGCCGCAGCAGGCGGACATCGACCCGCTCGATGCCATCTTCGAGGTCGGTCGGAAAATCGTAGGGCGAAAGCAAAACGTCGAGATCATAGCGGCGAACCGGCACCTTCTCGTTCTGGAAGTCGACGCCGAGGAGATCGCGGGCCAGGAACATCGCCATCTCGGCCCGGTTCTCCCGGTCGCTTGCCACAACCTCGACCACTCCGGTCGCGGGCTCATATGTCATCGCGGCCTCGAATACCGGGCGATAGGCACGCCGCACGAGGGAGCCGCCATCGTCGAACGTCAGAAGATCGTCCGGCAGGCCTTCCCGGTACACCGTGATCTGAACCAGATCGCAGTCCTCACCTTCGAAGGTCGCCCGCACACGCTCGAAAACATCGACGTGGACGTTGGCCGAGGCAAAGCGCGTCCGCAGCGACGCTTTGAATGCGTCGATGGCGACCGGATCGCGGCTGACCGTGCAGCCGGCTTCGATGATGAAGCCATCCCAACTGCGCCCGCGACGCTTTTCATCCGTGAACCGCACCTCCTCGGCGTGGCGGAACAGGATCGGCGCGTTCAAGAACATCCAGAGCGATCGGGCATGGCCGTTCGCGAGAACGTCGAGAAGGGCACGGTCATTGACCACGCTGTAGAGCGCGGTCTGGCCAGCATCGTCAGCGAGCCCGCTGACGCGCTCGGCATCGTTGAGGACGCGAGCCTTCGCTTCGTCGTCCATTTCATCGACAGCGCGAAGCGCGACCCGGACGACCTCCGGCTCGGGCGCGGTCCAGTCGACTGTCGTCGGCAACGCGATGCCGGTGTGGTCGAAATAGGCCTGCAGCGACGAGGCAGGCATGTTGCGGATGAAGCTCGTCACTGACGCCATAATCAGACCTCCTCAGCCCTTGATGTGGCGCGGGTCGTTCCCGTGCGAATCGGACTGCCCGATGCGGCCGTCCTGGTTGTGGATCTTCAGTTCGGTGCGGGCATTGCTGCTGATTTCCCGCGCTCGCTCGACCGCGTCGGACTTGCGGTCGAAGTGGGCGCTGGCGCGATCCGCACCGCCGCGACGAATGTCCCAGCCGCCGTTGGAGTTGGGCACGACATGATGTGTTCCGGGGTTGCGCTTGGTCATGGGAATCTCCTTATGGGCACGTTTCTGTTCGATCTATATCGAACACACGCGCTAATCTCTTGTCAAGTACGTTCCTGTTCGCCATACACCGAACAGAAAAATGCGAAACGCATGAGGTGAGTTGAATGGCATCCTTGGGAGAGAAGCTTCGTAAGCATCGGCAGGAAAAGGGATATTCCTTGGACAAGCTCGCGGAGATTACGGACTCGAGCAAGAGCTACCTGTGGGAGCTGGAGAACCGGGACACCCGTAAGCCGTCCGCAGAAAAGCTGACGAAAATTGCTGAGGCCCTGTCTGTCACCACGGATTATCTGCTGGATGATTCGTCCGAGCCTGATGAGGAGGTGGTCAAGGAGGCGTTCTTCCGTAAGTTCAACAAACTGGATCCTGACGACAAAAAGAAAATCGAGCAGATGGTCGACATGTGGAGAAAGAAAGATTGAAGTTGCCGACGACGCCCGAAGGCTGGGCGATCCACCTATCGAAACTTGTTCGCGCGTTTCACGACGCGCACGGCTCCCCACGTTTTCCGATCAAGGTCGCCGACATCGCGATTGAATATTCGCGGAACGTTTTCCCGGATGCCCCGATCACCAGAGTTGGCGGCCTCGATCTCACACGCAAGTTCGAAGGCATGCTGATGCCGATCGATTTAGGCGCCGGCGAATGGGGCATCATCTATAACAGCGCCATCACGTCGAAGGGGCGGATCAACTTCACCCTGGCCCATGAGCTCGGCCACTATCTCCTTCATCGGCACAGATCGCCCGACGGCATTCGTTGCTCCAGCCGCGATATGGGCGACTGGCGTTCAGAGCATGGTCAGATCGAATCCCAGGCGAACACGTTTGCGTCGTTCCTGCTGATGCCGCTGGATGATTTTCGACAGCAGACGGATGGTCAGAAATTCGACATGGATCTGGTCCGTCATCTGTCGAACCGCTACGAAGTGTCCATCACAGCGGCCATCCTGAAATGGCTTGGGATCACCCGCCAACGGGCAATGATCGTCGTCAGCAGGGATGGCTTCATCGACTGGACGTGGTCGAGTGAGCGCCTTTTCAAATCCGGCATCTACTATGCAGCCCGGCAGCAAACGGTGGAATTACCGAGCCAGTCCCTTGCAGCCCTCCGAGTTGACGACGCTGCCGCCAGAGCCGGTATCATGCATAAGAAGGGCGTGTGGAAAGGGGACGAGGACGTCTTCGAGATGACGATCTTCTCACCCAAGAACGAGATGACCGTCACGCTGCTGATCTACCCGAATGAGGGGCCAGACCGATTCCATGGTCGCCGGGAACTCGACGATGTCGGAATCGATGACACCTACGAGCGCTTCATGGGAACGCGAATAACCGAAAGCCGAGACTAGATTCGGCACGATCTTGCTCGGCGATCAGAACGACGACAGAGAAATGCTTGCGCAGCATTTCAAAAGACTTCGCAGATATACGATAACATATTGATTTGTATTGCGTATTTCGGGTTTACGACTACCGTTCGCTCATCGGCAACTCAATGCGAACGGTCTCCATGCACGACTCACGATCAGGTCCAAATCCCTTGCCGCCCGACAACATGTCGGCGAACGAGCGCCTCTCCGAGGTTGGGCGCATCCTAGCGGCCGGCATAGGGCGCATTCTCCCGCAGCAGGCCACGACGTCGTCGAAAGCCACTGACGGCTTCGACATTCTCGCCATGAAGAATGGCCGTCGTCGCCCGCGCGCTCGCTCGGGGGACATCCGATGACGAGCATGAACCGAAAAGAGTCGCGTCCGGCGCGCCCCGGAGACGTCGCTGAAACCGACGCGAGCGTCCTCAGGCAGTTGTCGGACCTGAAGCGGATGACAGTCAGCGAGCTGAAATCGAAGTGGGAGGCTTTGTTCGCCACCGCCGCCCCGAACAACAGTAGGGGCTACCTTGAACTCCGGATCGGGCACCGCATTCAGGAGCTGACCTATGGTGGTCCATCGCGCGAGACGCGACGGATGCTGGATCTGCTAGCCGATGAAACGGAAGGCAAGATCAACCGCAAGTCCATCATTGCGGATGATCGCAATCCGGTGGTCGGGACGCGGCTGATCCGGGAATGGGATGGGATCGAGCACACCGTCACCATCCTGCGGGATGGATTCGACTGGCAGGGCCGAAAGTTCAAGTCGCTCTCGGCGGTGGCCCGGACCATCACCGGCGTCAACTGGAACGGCTACCGATTCTTTGGGCTGGGTGAAGCGCGGAGGAGCGAGCGATGAGCACGTCACCGTCAGCCACCATCGCCATCCGGCGTCAGCGCTGTGCGATCTATACACGCAAGTCGAGCGAAGAAGGGCTCGACATGGAATTCAATTCACTCGACGCGCAGCGCGATGCCTGCGAGGCCTATGTCGCCAGCCAGCGCGCCGAAGGCTGGGCCGCGATCCGCGAGCGGTATGACGATGGCGGCTTCTCTGGCGGAACGCTGGAACGACCCGGCCTGAAACGGCTCATCGCCGATGTCGAGGCTGGGCTTATCGACGTCATCGTCGTCTACAAGATCGACCGGCTCAGCCGGTCGCTGATGGACTTCGCGAAGCTGGTCGAGATCCTGGATCGGAATGGGGTGACCTTCGTCTCAGTGACGCAGTCCTTCAACACGACGACCTCGATGGGGCGACTGACGCTCAACATCCTCCTCTCGTTCGCGCAGTTCGAGCGCGAGGTCATCGGCGAGCGCATTCGCGACAAGGTCGCGGCCTCACGCAAGCGCGGCATGTGGATGGGTGGCTTTGTCCCCTTGGGCTACAATGCCAAGGACCGAAAGCTGGTCATCAACGAGGCGGAAGCAGCAATTGTCCGCATGATCTTCGAACGCTTCTCGACGATCGGATCAGCCACCGTCCTGACGAAGACGTTGGTGGCCGAAGGCGTCTGCAACAAGCGCGGCAAGCGCATCGACAAGGGCTACCTCTACAAGGTCCTGAACAACCGCGTCTATCTCGGCGAAGCCGTGCACAAAGGCACGGCCTATCCGGGCGAACATGCGCCGATTGTCAGCCGCGAATTGTGGGACAAGGTCCAGAGCATCCTGCAGGAGAACCGCCACGTCCGGGCCGCCCATACCCGTTGCCAGACACCGTCGCTGCTGAAGGGGATGATCTTCACGGATACCGGCACGGCGATGACGCCGACAGCCACTAAGAAGGCGTCGCGGCTGTATCGCTACTATGCTTCGATGGACCTGATCAAATGCCGCCCAACATCGGACTCGACGTCCATCCAGCGTCTGCCCGCCGGAATGGTCGAGGATGCGGTCGTAGGTGAGGTCCGGCGAATGATCCGGGCTCCAGAGATCGCGGCTCGTACCATCGATGCCATTCGACACGAAGTCCCAAATGCGGATGAACGGGCCGTCGTTTCAGCCCTTGGTAGCTTCGACCAGCTATGGACGGCGCTGTTTCCTTCTGAGCAGACCCGCATCGTCCAGCTCCTCGTCGAGCGCGTCACTGTCGGGGCCGGCGGCATCGCCATCGATCTGCGTCAGGACGGTCTGACGTCGCTCATCCGGGACATGGTCACGCCGCGTGAGGGAAAGGCGACAGCATGACGAACCCTGACAATACGATCCGCGTCGTCATCCCTTTTACGATCCGCAAGCGCAATGGGCGGCCTCGGATCGTGGCTCCCTCAGAAAACGAGTCCGCCGACGACAGGGTGCAGGATGCGCGCTTGCTGCGCGCGCTCGCGCGGGCATGGAACTGGCGGCGGCAGTTGGAGAGCGGTGCCGCCACGACCATCCACGACATCGCTGCCGTTGAGAATGTCACCGACCGCTTTATCGGAAGGATGATCCGGCTGGCCTATCTGTCGCCGGACGTTTTGGAGGAGTTGGTCATCGCGCGCCGCCCGTCGAGCATCACGATCAATGATCTGACCGGGATCGCCGACCTGCCGTGGGCCGAGCAGAAAGCCCGCGTCTTTGCCTGAGCCGTGGCGGAGGGAGGCGTTCCTGCTCTGAGCCACCCTTGACCGCGCTCGGGAACGACTACCTCGCGTTCTCAGACTGCTTTGCAAGGCGGAGTTTTGGTCAGAATCGCGTGGTCGTCCGATCTTGGCAACATGCTGGAAAAATTGAGAATTCTCGTCGGAACCGTAAACGTCGAGGTTCGTGCAGAATGAGACGGAAGGCCATTCAGAGACTGTGAGCCACCACCCAGTCGGTCTCAGAGGTTCGGTTCCGTCCCGCAAACCCCTTTGGACGCAAAAGGAATTTCGAGCGCGAAGGCGCAGGTCTTGGAGTTTGCGACGGGATAATGGCGGAGAGAGGGGGATTCGAACCCCCGTTACGCTATTAACGTAAACACGCTTTCCAGGCGTGCGCCTTAAACCACTCGGCCACCTCTCCTGTCGCAAGCGGGGCGCACTATAGCCAGCAAAGCACCTGTGGCAAGCCCCCCGGCCAGGTATTTATTGGCACCAACGGGGCCAGGCGCGGCCCCTCCCTCGCAAAGGCGTGACGGAACCGAAGCTGACCATAACGCTTGAAACTGCTATGGCATGGTGACACGAAAGGAATAGGCATGATTGGCGAGATCAAGGCGCTGTGGGCGCGGAAAATGGGACCTCTGCCGGGCCGCGCCGAACCCATTCCCACTGCCGCATTCCACGTCGTCAATGGCCATCCCCTGAAGGGGCCTTATCCTGAGGGCATGGAGCAGATCATCTTCGCCATGGGCTGTTACTGGGGGGCGGAGCGCCGCCTGTGGCAGGTTCCCGGCGTCTGGGTGACGGCGGTGGGCAATTGCGGCGGCGAAACCCCCAATCCCACCTATGAGGAAGTCTGCACCGGCCGCACCGGACATGCTGAGAGCGTGCTGGTGGTCTTCGATCCCAGGGTGACCAGCCTCGATGCCCTGCTCAAAACCTTCTGGGAGGGTCATGACCCCACCCAGGGCGACCGTCAGGGCAACGATGTCGGCAGCCAATACCGCTCCGCCATCTACTGGACCGACCCCGCGCAGGAAGCGGCCATTCTGGCCTCGCGTGCGTCCTATCAGGCCAAGCTGAAGGCGGCGGGCCTTGGCGCCATCACCACCGAGATCGGACCCGCCGGCCCCTTCTACTTCGCCGAGACCTACCACCAGCAATATCTGGCGAAAAACCCCAATGGCTATTGCGGTCTGGGCGGCACCGGTGTCACCTGCTGAGCAGGATTGGATGGGGTGATGGCCAGGGACAGCGACGAGGAGAGCGAACGCGACCTCTCCACCGATGAAAGCCTGACGCAATTGGAGCGGCTGGCGCGACTCATGCGCGGGGCCGCCCATGTCGAAGGCTTGAACCCGGCGCAATGGGAGGCGCTGCGCTATCTCGCCCGCGCCAACCGCTTCTCCAATGCGCCCGGTTCGCTCACCAGATATCTCGGCGCCACCAAGGGCACCATCTCGCAGACCGTCATCGCGCTGGCGCGCAAGGGCCTCATCACCAAGACGGCGCGCGTGGGCGAGGCGCGCTCGGTGGCGCTCGCCCTCACGCCGGAAGGAACCGCCGTGCTGGCGCGCGATCCCCTTGCCGCCGTGGGCAAGGACATCGAAGGGCTGGGGCCAAAGACCAGACGGCGCTTCAATCGCGCCGTGACCGAACTTCTGGCCGCCGGGGTAAAGCGCGGCCAGGAGACACTCTTCGGCACCTGTCTGGGCTGCCGCCATTTCCGCGCGCGGGGGGCGGAGGACAAGCCCGGCGGCCCCCATGCCTGCCTGTTGTTCCAGGCCGCCCTCGGCAAGCCGGAAACCTCGCGCCTCTGCGCCCACCATCTGCCGTAATGAAAACCCCGGCGTGCGGGCCGGGGTTTCAGTCTTTTCGAAAGGTGCGGAAGGGCGGGGGGGGTTACGCCTTGGGTGCGGCCTTCTTCACGTCATCCGTCACATGGGCCTCAAAGGTCTTGAAGTTGTTGACGAACATGGCGGCCAGCTTCTTGGCTTGTGCATCATAGGCCTTCTTGTCGGCCCAGGTGGCGCGCGGGTTCAGGATTTTCTTGGGCACGCCGGCGACGGCCTCCGGCACGGCAAAACCGAAAGTCTCGTCCTTGCGCATCCGGGCCTTGGCCAGCTTGCCGGAAAGGGCGGCACCCAGCAGGGCGCGCGTCGCCTTGATGGGCATGCGGTGCCCCGTGCCATAGGGACCGCCGGTCCAGCCGGTGTTGACCAGGTAGCACTGCACCTTGTGCCTGGCGATGAGTTCCTTCAGCATATTTCCGTACACGGAGGGATGGCGCGGAATGAAGGGCGCGCCGAAGCAGGTGGAGAAGGTGGCCTGCGGTTCCTTGACCCCCCGCTCGGTGCCCGCCACCTTGGCGGTGTAGCCCGAGAGGAAGTGATACATGGCCTGCTGCGGCGTCAGCTTGGCGATGGGCGGCATGACGCCGAAGGCATCCGCCGTCAGCATGATGATGGTCTTGGGCACCGGACCCATGCCGGTGGCGCTGGCGTTGGGAATGGCCTCCAGCGGATAGGCCGCGCGGGTGTTCTCGGTCAGCGTGCCGTCATCGAGGTTGACCACATGGGTGGTCGGATCCATGACCACGTTTTCCAGAACCGTGCCCCAGCGCCTGGTCGTGGCATGAATCTCGGGTTCGGCCTCGGCTGACAGGCGGATCACCTTGGCGTAGCAGCCGCCCTCGAAGTTGAACACGCCGTTCTTCGACCAGCCGTGCTCGTCATCGCCGATGAGGGTGCGGTTGGGATCGGCCGACAGCGTGGTCTTGCCCGTGCCGGACAGGCCGAAGAACACCGCCGAGTCCTTCTTGGTGCCGAGGTTGGCCGAGCAATGCATGGGCATGACACCCTTGGCCGGAAGCAGGTAGTTCAGCACCGTGAACACCGACTTCTTGATCTCGCCAGCGTATTGCGAGCCGCCGATGAGCACCAGGCCGTTCTTCAGGTCAAGCGCGATGACCGTGTCGCTGCGCGTGCCGTGGCGGGCGGGATCGGCCTTGAAGGTCGGCAGGTCGATGATGGTGAGCTTGGGCGAGAAGCCCTTCCGGCTCTTCGGCACGATCAGGAGATGCTGGATGAACAGGGCCTGCCAGGCCAGTTCCGTCACCACGCGGGTCGGCAGCGCATGGGCCGGGTCGGCACCGCCGATCAGGTCCTGCACATAGAGCGACTTCAGCCGCGCATGGGCCATGAAGTCTTCCTTGAGCGCCTCGAAGTGCGCGCGGCTCATGGCCCTGTTGTTGTCCCACCAGATGGTCTTCTCGGTGGCCTCGTCGCGCACCACGAACTTGTCGTTGGGGCTGCGGCCCGTGTGCTGACCGGTGGACACGACCAGTGCGCCGCCCTCGGCCACCTGGGCTTCGCCATTGGCGATGGCCTGCTGATAAAGTGCTGCGGCACTCTGGTTCCAGGAAATGCAATTGGCCCAGCGCAGGCCGACTTCAGCCAGTTCGCTACGGATTTTGGTGTCGGCGGTCGTGTCCATGGCAGCTCCTTGAAGGCTCGGCGCGAGGCAAAGATGTCGTCTTTCCCATAGGGTGTAGCGCCCACCAGCCGCAAGAGGAATGATGCTAAATGATAAAATGTCGTCACACATTTGCGGTAACGAAAATCAGCGAATGATGTAAAGCAATCAAACTCTGGCTTGGCGCGAAGTGGTCATCATTGCACCAATTTTTTCCGCCAGGAGACCTGTCGGCGAAACCTTCACCAATGCGCAAGGCCCCTGCCCTTAGGACGGGGGCAGCGGACCGGGGTACCGCCAGGGGGACGGACACTTTTCATGGCGAAACGAGCACCATCATCCGGCCGGGAGCGTAGCGAGCCCCAGCTCTTTGCCGATGCCGGCCAGCGTCGTTCCGCACCGCGCAAGGGACCGGCGCCGCGCGGCCGCCGCTCGCTTCTGGGCCGCCTCGTTTCTCTCTCCGTCACGCTTGCCCTTTTCGGGGTTCTCGCCTTTGCCCTGGCCTTCGGCTGGACCTGGCATTCGCTGAACGGCAAGGGCCTGCTTCATATTCCCGAGCGCGAACCCGGCATCATGATGCTGGCCGCCGATGGCTCGGTGCTGGCCGAGCAGGGTGCCTTCCTCGGTGATGCCGTCAAGGTCAGTGAACTGCCGGACTATGTGCCCAATGCCGTCATCGCCATCGAGGACCGCCGCTTCCGCCAGCATTTCGGCGTGGACCCCATCGGCCTCGCCCGCGCCATGGGCCGCAACATCCTTTCCGGCCGCCTGGTGCAGGGCGGCTCCACCCTCACCCAGCAATTGGCCAAGAACCTCTTCCTCTCGCCGGAGCGCACCTTCCGCCGCAAGTTTCAGGAGATGGTGCTGGCCATCTGGCTGGAGATGCGATTCAGCAAGGACGAGATTCTCCAGCTCTATCTCAACCGCGTCTATTTCGCCGGCAACACCTATGGCATCGAGCGCGCCGCGCAGCTCTTCTACGGCAAGCACGCCAATGAGCTGAACATCGGCGAGGCGGCAACACTGGCGGGCATGCTCAAGGCCCCCCCCACCTATAATCCCATGACCCACCCGGCGGAATCCGCCGCCCGCGCCAGGCTCGTGCTCCAGGCCATGACCGATCAGGGCTACATCAGCGGCGACGAGGAGGAAACCGCCATCACCCAGCCTGCGGCGGTGGCGGCCTCGGACTATGTGCCGGCCAAGCAATATGCCGTGGACTGGGTCATGGCGCAGTTGCCGCTGCTGGTGAAGGGCTATGACCAGTCCATCGTCATCGAAACCACCATTGACCCAGCCCTTCAGGCCAATGCCGAGCAGGCCTTGCGCAAGCGCCTGGCCGGTGATGGCAAGAAGCTCCATGTCGGTGAAGGGGCCGTGGTCATCATGGATGGCGAAGGCAGGGTGAAGGCCATGGTCGGTGGCCGCTCCTACAAGAAGAGCCAATATAACCGCGCCACCCAGGCCCGCCGCCAGCCGGGGTCCGCCTTCAAGCCCTTCGTCTATCTCGCCGCCTTCGAACAGGGCTATGAGCCCGACATGGTGGCAACCGACGCCCCCATCACCATCGGCAACTGGTCGCCCGACAACTACAAGCACAAGTATCTGGGCGAGGTGACGCTGGAACAGGCCTATGCCCAGTCGCTCAACACCATCGCCGCCAAGCTCGGCCAGGATGTGGGCATCGCCGCCGTCATCAAGGCGGCGCGCAAGCTCGGCATCACCTCGCCGCTCTCCGAAGACGCCTCCCTCGCCCTGGGCACCTCGGAAGTGTCGCCCCTGGAAATGGCCACTGCCATCACCCCCTTCGCCAATGGCGGCCATGCCGTGCAGGCCTTTGTGGTCACCCGCATCACCACCCGCGACGGCAAGCTGCTCTATGAACGCCAGGGTTCCGGCCTCGGCCAGGTCGTCGATCCCCTGACCCTGGGCGAGATGAACCGCCTGATGCGCGCCGTGGTGAACGAGGGCACGGGCCGCAAGGCCGCCATTGCGGGCTTTGACATCGGCGGCAAGACCGGCACCAGTCAGGACAGCCGCGACGCCTGGTTCGTGGGCTACTCGACCTATCTCACCGGCGTGGTCTGGCTGGGCAATGATGACAACAGCCCGACCAAGAGCGTCACCGGCGGCAGCCTGCCGGCTCTGCTGTGGCACGACATCATGGCTCCGGCCCACCTTGGCCTTGCGCCCCGGCGCCTGCCCGGCGAAGTGGTGGTGGCCGCAGGCCCGCAACGCGCCGGTGATCACCCGGTCTATGGCGGCGCGATGGACTCCGAGAATCCTGTGCCGCCGCGTCGCCGGGGAGGCGGGTTCTTCGGCGACATCTTCGGCGGCGGCGAGGAGCCCGTGGATCCCGTGCCGCCGCAACGGCCTGCCGCGCCCGCCTCCAACGGTCTTTATTGATCAGAATTGATCAGACCTTCCTGACCTTCTCCCACTTGCCGCTCTTGGCGGCCCGCGCAATGGCGTCCAGTGCCGCCATGTTGGCGATGGCATTGTCCACGCCATAGGCCAGCTTCTCGGCCTTGCGCACCGCGCGCGAGAAGGCCTCGCCCTGCAACTGGTATTGGTCACTCGCCGGAAATGTGCGCCATTCCCCCTCATAGAGTTTCGGCCCCTGCACGAAAATGCGCGTGGGGCGGTCGATGGGCGCGTTGAAGGGGATCTCCACGTCGATGCGGCCCTTGCTGCCGATGATGTTGAGGCGCTGGCTCTGGGCCAGTTGGGTGGAAATGGCGAAGGACAGTTGCCGCCCCCGGCCGAAGTCGGCCAGCGCGCTCAGCACCCGGTCGGTCTTGAAGGCGGGATCGCGCTCCAGCACGGATGCCACGCGCAGCGGTTCCGCGCCGAAGATGAAGCGGGCCGCCGTCATGGGATAGCAGCCGATGTCGAGCAACCCGCCGCCGCCGATGGCGGCCATGTTGCGCACGTTCTTCGGGTCGCGGTTGAAATAGCTGAAATAGGCCTGCACCAGCTTCACCTCGCCGATGGCGCGCGCCTTGACGAGGCGCTTCACCTCCAGCCATTGCGGGGCATGGCGGATCATGAAGGCCTCCTGGATGAGGCGGCCCTTCGGCGCCTGGCGCAGGGCCCGGGCTTCCGCCGCCGTCATGGCCATGGGCTTTTCGCACAGCACATGCTTGCCTGCCCGGGCTGCGGCCAGCGTCAGCGCCACATGCAGATGGTTGGGCAGGGGATTATAGATGACCTCGATCTCCGGGTCGGCCAGCAGCGCCTCATAGGAGCCATAGGCCTTGGCGATACCCAGCGCCGCCGCTACCCGCTTTGCCTTGGCGAGCGAGCGCGAGGCGATGGCCGCCACCTCGATGCCGGGACTTTTTTGCAGCGCCGGAATGACCAGATCCGTGCCGATTTTGGCGGTAGAGAGAATGCCCCATTTCACCCGTGTCATGATTACGACCTTTCCCTGAAACAACGCGGCATAAAGCACGACAATATGCCCCTTGACGGTTCCGCGCAAAAGCAGGTTAGCTTGCGCTCAATCCGTGGCCAGCCGGAAACAAGGCGTTGCGGCCGCGTGGTCGTGGAAAACGCGTAGACAACAGGGAGAAGGCTCGATGAAGAAATTTGTGATGTCTCTGGCGCTCGGCGCCTCGGTTCTGGGCTTTGCCAGCACGGCCCAGGCGGGTGATGCCGCCTCGTGCCAGGCGGTGCGCTTTTCCGATGTGACCTGGACCGACATTCAGGTGACGACCGGCGTTGCCACCGTGCTGCTGGAAGCCCTGGGCTACAAGCCCGAGGTCAAGACGCTCTCCGTTCCCGTCACCTATGCCTCGCTCAAGAACAAGGACATCGACGTCTTCCTCGGCTACTGGAAGCCCTCCATGAATACCGACATCAAGCCCTATCTCGATGACAAGTCGGTGGAGGAACTAGCGACCAACCTCGACGGTGCGGGCTATGGCATCGTGGTGCCGCAGTATGTCGCTGACGGGGGCATCAAGTCCATCGCCGACCTCGCCGCCAACAAGGACAAGTTCGACGGCAAGTTCTACGGCATCGAGGCGGGCAACGACGGCAACCGCATCATCCAGACCATCATCGACGACGCCAAGAACAACCTGAAGGGCTGGACCGTGGTGGAAAGCTCGGAAGCGGGCATGCTGACCGAGGCCGAAAAGGCCATGAAGAAGAATGAGCCCATTCTCTTCCTCGGCTGGGCGCCGCACCCGGTCATGGGCGCCATGAAGCTGCATTACCTCGACGGCGTGGTCGATTACGGCTTCGGCCCGGCCACGGTCGCCACCGTGGTGCGTCAGGGCTACACCGGGGAATGCCCCAATGCCGGCAAGTTCATCGGCAACCTCAAGTTCGATCTCGCCATGGAAGGCGCCATGATGGATCCGATCCTGAGCAAGGGTGCCGATCCCAAGATCGTCGCCACCGACTGGCTCAAGGCCAACCCGGACCGCGTGAAGCCCTGGCTGGAGGGTGTCACCACCTTTGACGGCGGCGATGCTGCTGCCGCCGTGGCCAAGGTTCTGGCCAAGTAAGACGGTTGAAGGCCCGGGGCTGAACCCCGGGCCTTTTCGTTTGGCGGGCTGGCCCGCCATCCGGCAAGCCCCGCGTCAGACGGGTATCCGGGGAGGGAAAACATGGATCCGCTTTCGCAGGCCATCACCCAGTGGAAAATTCCGGTGGGCGCCATGGGCAAGGCCGCCATCGACTGGGTGGTGGAATATTTCCAGTGGTTCTTCGACGGTCTTTCCACCGTGCTGGAATGGCTGGTGGTGGGCCTGACCGATCTCCTGCTGTTCTTTCCACCGGTGGCGCTGGCTCTGGCGCTGGCGGGCTTCGCCTGGTGGTATCAGCGCTCATGGAAGCTGGCGCTTGGCGTGCTTGCAGGCCTTCTTTTCATCCTGAACCAGAACCTCTGGGAACAGACGGTGCAGACCCTGGTGCTGGTGCTGGCCGCCACCATTCTTTCCATGGCCATCGGCGTGCCGCTTGGCATCTGGGCGGCGCACAAGCCCAAGGTCTGGCAGATCACCCAGCCGACGCTCGACCTGATGCAGACGCTGCCCACCTTCGTCTATCTCATCCCCATTCTCATTCTCTTCGGCCTCGGGGCTGCCCCCGCCCTCATCGTCACCATCATCTTCGCCATGCCGGCCCCCGTGCGCATGACCTATCTCGGCCTCACCACCATCCCCAAGCCCATGCTGGAGGCGGGCGAAAGCTTCGGTGCCACCAAGCGCCAGTTGTTGTGGAAGGTGGAACTGCCCGCCGCCCTCCCGTCCATCATGGCGGGCCTGACCCAATGCATCATGCTGTCGCTCTCCATGGTGGTCTTCGCCACCCTCATCGGCGCGCCCTCGCTGGGTAATCCCGTCAACAAGGCCCTGGCCAACCGCAACATTCCCCTCGGCATCGAGGCAGGCCTTGCCATTGTCATCCTCGCCATCATCCTCGACCGGGTGCTGGCCGCGCAGCGGAGCCGCAAAGCATGACCGCCGTTGTTGATTTCCGCGCCGTGGATATCGTTTTTGGCGACGCCACCGGCGACGCCCTCGCCATGCTCGACGCCGGGGCCTCGCGCGGCGAGATTCTCGAGCGCACCGGTTCGGTCCTGGGCGCGGCCAATTGTTCGCTCACCATCAACGAAGGCGAGATCAGCGTGCTCATGGGCCTGTCCGGCTCCGGCAAGTCCACCCTGCTGCGCGCCGTCAACGGCTTGAACAAGGTGACCCGCGGCGAGGTGCTGGTGCGCGACGGCGAGCGCATGGTGAACGTGGTCAATTGCTCCGCCGCCGATCTCCGCCATGTGCGCCAGCACGCGGTCGCCATGGTCTTCCAGCAATTTGCCCTGCTGCCCTGGCGCACGGTGGCCGAGAATGTCGGCTTCGGGCTGGAACTGGCAGGCGTGCCCGAGACCGAGCGCAAGGCCCGCGTCATGAAGCAGCTTGAACTGGTTGGCCTGGCGCAATGGAAGGACAAATATGCCCATGAACTGTCGGGCGGCATGCAGCAGCGCGTGGGGCTGGCCCGCGCCTTCGCCACCGAGGCGCCCATCCTGCTCATGGATGAACCCTTCTCGGCGCTCGATCCCCTCATCCGCACCAAGTTGCAGGATGAATTGCTCCAGCTTCAGAAGACCCTGAAGAAGACCATCATCTTCGTGTCGCATGATCTGGAGGAGGCGCTGAAACTGGGCAGCCACATCTCCATCATGGAGGGCGGGCGCATTGTCCAGACCGGCCGGCCCGAGGACATCGTGCTCCGCCCCGCCAACGACTACGTGCGCGACTTCATCTCCAACGTGAATCCGCTCTCCGTGCTCACCGCCTGGAACGTCATGCGGCTGAAGCACGAGTTGGAACCGGCGGGCCGTGGCTGGACCTGGCTGGACCGCAAGAAGACCACGCGCTTCCGGCTGGATGGCGGCGGCAAGGTCGCCGCCGTGGAGCGCGACGGCCAGAAGGCCAAGTGGGTGCCCTGCGCCGAGGCGGAAAAACCCATCGGCCCCAAGGAGCGGCCAGTGTTCTGGGCCACGCCGGGCACGCCCTTGCGCACCGTCATGCTGGCCATGCACCAGTCGGAGACGGCACCCCTGGCCCTGTTCAACGAGGACGACACCTTCGCCGGGGCCATCAGTGTCGCCGATGTGGTGGCCGCGGTCCTGCGCCGCAAGAACTAGAGCAACCGGCGGTCAGTTGGAATCAACTGCCGCCGACAAGTTGCTCGAAAATCAATATGTTGGCGCAACTTTTCTCGCTCAAATCGTTCCGATTTGATCGTCCGTTGCGCTAGAGCGGAATGGGCTTTGATTGCATCTAAAGCATCCGCTCTAACTTCTTGTTGGCGAGCAACTTGTCTGACTTTTGACGGTTCCGTCAAAAGTCAGGTTGCTCTAAAGAAAGCTCCGGCCGTTCTTGAGCGCGGGCAGGCCGAGGTGACGGGCGATGCTCTGGCCCATGTCGGCAAAACTGTCGCGCACCCCGAGCGAGCCGGGCGCAATGCCGGGACCGGCCACCAGCACCGGCACCTGCTCGCGCGTATGGTCGGTGCCGCGCCAGGTGGGGTCGCAGCCATGATCGGCTGAAATCATCACGAGGTCGCCAGGCTGCAACAGGGCAAGGGCCGAGGGCAGCCAGCGGTCAAAGGCTTCGAGTGCTGCGCCATAGCCAAAGGCGTCGCGGCGGTGGCCATAGACCATGTCGAAATCGACGAAGTTGGCCATGAGGAAACCGCCATCGGCCAGCTTCGGCATTTCGGCCAGCGTGGTGGCCATCAAGGCCTCATTGCCCGAGGCCTTGATCTCGCGGCCCGTGCCGGAATGGGCGTAGATGTCGCCGATCTTGCCGATGGTGACGACCGCGCGCCCCGCCTGGCTCGCGACATCGAGCAGGGTGGCTGCGGGCGGCAGCACCGAATAGTCCTTGCGGTTGCCGGTGCGGGTGAAACTTGCCGGCGATGCACCCGTGAAGGGCCGCGCGATGACCCGGCCGATGTTCATGTCGCGGGACAGTTCACGCGCGATGGCGCAGACGTCGTAGAGGCGGCGCAGGCCGAAGCTCTCCTCGTGCGCGGCAATCTGGATGACGCTGTCGGCCGAGGTGTAAATGATGGGCTTGCCCGAGCGCATGTGCTCCTCGCCCAGCTCGGCAATGATCTCTGTGCCCGAGGCATGCTTGTTGCCGAGGAAGCCCGGCAGCCCGGCCTTCAGCATCAGCGCATCGGTGAACGCCTTGGGGAAGGTCGGAATGGTCGCAGGGAAATAACCCCAGTCGAAGAGCACCGGCACCCCGGCGATTTCCCAATGGCCGGAGGGCGTGTCCTTGCCCCTGGACACCTCGCAGGCCGACCCGCAGCGCCCGGCCAGAGGCACATCACCGAGAGGGTTTTTTCCGGTGGCCAGTTCCGCCGCCCGTCCCAGACCGAGCGCATTCAGATGGGGCAGGTGAAGGCTCCTGCCCTGCGCGGCATAATGGTCGGCGATGTGGCCCAATGTATTCGCCCCCGTATCGCCGAAGGCTTCCGCATCGGGGGCACCGCCGATGCCGAAACTGTCGAGGATGAAGAGATAGGCCCGCGCCATCACGGCACCCCCACCCGTTCCACGATGGGCGACTGATGCGGCGGGGCCATGCCGAGATGATAGGCCGCCCGGACGATGTCGGCGGCCCGGGCGAAGCCCGCCTCGTCGCGCGCATGAACCAGGGCGAGCGGCGTTGCCGCATCCACCGCGGCACCCTTGCCCGCCAGCTGCGTCAGGCCCACGGCGGGATCGATCCTGTCGCTGGTGATGCGCCGCCCGCCACCCAGTTCAATGACGGCAAGGCCAAGCTGCCGCGTGTCGATGCGCTCCACCGTGCCGCTTTCTGCGGCGTGAACCGGGCGGATGATCGGTGCCTGGGGCAGATGGTGTGCGGCGCGCGAAATGAAATCCCCGGGCCCGCCCAGCAGTGTCACCATCTTCTGAAAGCGCTCCGCCGCTTCGCCGGAGGACAGTGTCACCAGCAGGCGCTGCTCCGCCGTGGCCGCATCGGGGTGCAGCCCCGCTGCCACCAGAAGTTCGGCACCCAGCGCCAGCGTCACCCGGTGCAGCCGGTCATCGCGCCGCTGGCCGGTGAGATAGTCCACGGCATTCTGCACCTCGACGGCATTGCCCGCCGCGGCAGCCAGGGGCTCGTCCATGTCGGTCAGCAGGGCGGTTGTCCGCATGCCTGCGCCATTGGCCACCGCCACCAGAGATTCCGCCAGTTTCTTGGCCTCCGCCAGTTCCGGCATGAAGGCCCCGGATCCGGTCTTCACGTCGAGCACCAGATAGTGCAGCCCCGCCGCCAGCTTCTTGGCCAGGATAGAGGCGGTGATGAGCGGCACCGATTCCACCGTGGCCGTGACATCGCGCAGGGCATAGAGCTGCTTGTCGGCAGGCGCGAGGTCAGCCGTCTGGCCGATGATGGCGCAGCCCGCTTCCGCCACCGTGCGGCGGAAGAGGTCAAGGCCGGGCTGCGTGGCATAGCCCGGCACGGCGTCGAGCTTGTCCAGCGTGCCGCCGGTGTGGCCCAGGCCCCGGCCGGAAATCATCGGCACGAAGCCGCCCGCCGCCGCCAGCATGGGGGCCAGCATGAGCGAGACATTGTCGCCGATGCCGCCGGTGGAATGCTTGTCCATGACGGGGCCGGAGAGCTGCCAGTCCAGCACCGTGCCGGAATCGCGCATGGCCAGCGTCAGCCCCACCGCCTCCTCGCGCGCCATGCCCCGGAAGAATACCGCCATGGCGAAGGCCGCGCCTTGCGCCTCCGACACCGAACCGTCCGTCAGCCCACGGATGAAATCCTTGATTTCAGACTGCGCCAGGGTCTGGCCGTCCCGCTTGCGGCGGATGATTTCCTGAGCCAGCATCATGATCCTCCGGCAAAAAATTCGGCAAGCAGCAGGCGCATGTTGTGGGCGGCCTTCTCGCCCTCGCGCTTGGTCTCCTCGTGGCTGGGGGAAGCGCCTTCGATGCCCGCCGCCAGATTGGTGATGACCGAAAGACCCGCCACCGTAAGCCCATGCCGCCGCGCCAGAATGGTTTCCGGCACGGTGGACATGCCCACCGCCGTGCCGCCGATCATTTGCAGCATGCGGATTTCGGCAGGCGTCTCGAAGGACGGTCCCGACAGCCAGACATAGACGCCGCGGTGGAGATCGACATGGGCCTTCACCGCCGCCTTGAGCAGCCCGCGCCGCATCTTCTCGTCATAGGCCTCGGTCAGCGGCACGAAGTTTTCATCGCCCGTGCGGCCCAGGAGCGGGTTCATGCCCGAGAGATTGATATGGTCATCGATCATCATGATCGAACCGGGGCGCATGGACGCGGTGAGCGAGCCCGCCGCATTGGTGAGGATAAGCCGCGAGATGCCCGCTTCCCGCAACTGAATGATGACCGGCTCCATGGCATCGGCCCGGCCGGTTTCATAAGGATGCGCCCGGCCCATGAGCACGGCGACATCGCGCCCGCCCAATTTGCCGGCCACCAGTTTTCCGGCATGGCCGGAAACGCGCGGCACGGGAAAACCGGGCAAGCTGTGATAGGGCAGTTCGATGCGCTCGCTCACCGCTTCGGCCACCGGTCCGAGCGAGGAGCCGAGAATGATGGCGGTGTCGGGCCTGCGGCCCTGAAGGCGCTGGAGCAGGAGGCTCATGCCAGGTTCTCCGGTCCGAAGGAATGGGGCAGCAATTCGGATAACGTGAAGCTGCGGGTCACGGTTCCATCCGGCGCGCAGATGTGAATCGTGAGATCAGGCCCGCCGAATTCGCGCAGCTTCTGGCGGCAGCCGCCGCAGGGCGTGCACAGGCCCGCGCCCGCCACGGCCACCTCGGTGACGCGCCTGCCGCCCGCCAGCACCAGGGCCGAAAGCGCGCCCGCTTCGGCGCAGACCCCCTGCGGATAGGCGGCATTCTCGACATTGCAGCCCGCGAAGATGTGCCCGCGCTCATCGCGGAGCGCGGCGCCCACGGAAAAATTGGAATAGGGCGCATAGGCCCGGGCGCGGGCCGCCACGGCGGCAGCCACCAGAGGATCGGTCATGTCAGCGGTCCTTGCTGTAGGGCAGGCCGGAGGCCTTGGGCGGGATCGACTTGCCGATGAAGCCCGCCAGCAGCACCACGGTCAGCACATAGGGCAGCATGTTGATGAATTGCACCGGCACCGGAACACCGGCAATGGTGGTGCCCTGCAGCACATTGCCCAGCGCCGACAGGAAACCGAAGAGCAGGCAGGCCCAGAGCGCGGGCCAGGTGCGCCAATTGGCGAAGATGAGCGCGGCGAGCGCCATGAAGCCGCGCCCCGCCGACATGTCCTTGATGAAACCGGCGGCCAGCGAGGTCGACAGGAAGGCCCCGGCAATGCCGCAGAGGATGCCGGCGATCAGCACGGCGCGATAGCGCAGGCCCGAGACCGAGATGCCCGCCGTGTCCACCGCGTGGGGATTTTCGCCTGCTGCCCGCAGCCTGAGACCGAAGCGCGTGTGGGTCATGGCCCAGGCCGAAAGCGGCACCAGCGCGAAGGTGAGATAGGTGAGGAGCGAATGACCGGACAGCACCTGATAGAGGAAGCCCAGGACGGGCACCTCGCGCAGGGCCGCTTCACCCGGCAGGGAAAGCGGCATGAAGCGCAGCGTGTCGGGCAGCGGCGGCGTGCGCCCGCCCTCGTGGAACCAGTTGTTGCCGAGCACCAGGGCAAGCCCCGCGGCGAGCATGTTGATGGCCACGCCCGAGACCACCTGATTGCCGTTCTGGGCAATGGCGGCATAGCCATGGATATAGGAAAAGGCGATGGAGACCAGAATGGCCAGGGCCAGCCCCATCCACGCCGACTGGAAGAAGATGGCGCCCGCCGCCGCCGCGAAGGCGCCTGCCAGCATCTTGCCCTCAAGGCCGATGTCGACGATGCCGGAGCGCTCCGACCACAGGCCGGCCAGGCAGCACAGAATGAGCGGCGTCGACAGCCGGATGGTCGAGGCCAGCACTTCGCCGATGAGGTGAATCTGCTCCATCATGCCTTCTCCGGCGCAAAGAAGAAGGCCGCCAGCACAGGCCGGAAGGCCTGTTCCAGCGCGCCCATGAACAGGATGACCAGTCCCTGGATCACCACGATCATGTCGCGCGTGATGGCGGGCTTGGCGAAGGACAATTCCGCCCCGCCCTGATAGAGCAGCCCGAAGAGCAGCGCGGCCAGCACCACGCCCACGGGATGCGACCGGCCCATCAGGGCCACCGCGATGCCGACGAAGCCCGCGCCCCCGGCAAACTCCAGAATGAGGCGGTGATGCACGCCCAGCACCTCATTGACCGCCATGAGCCCGGCGAGCGCCCCGGAGATCGCCATGGTGATCATGATGACGCGTTGCGGCTTGATCCCGGCATAGACGGCGGCTTCCGGGTTCGCCCCCACCGCGCGGATCTCATAGCCAAGCCGTGTGCGCCACAGCAGATACCAGGTGAACCAGGCGGCAAGCCCGGCCAGAAACACCGCGGCATTGAGCGGCGAGGGCGGCAGCAGGTTGACGAGTGAGATATGGGTGATCTCGCGGCTTTCCACCGCCATGCGCCCCGCCGGGCGGAACCAGTTGTTGATGAGATAGACCATCAGGCTCGCCGCAATGAAGTTGAACATGATGGTGGTGATGACGATGTGGCTGCCGCGCCGGGCCTGCAGGTAGCCCGGAATGAAGCCCCAGAGCGCGCCGAAGGCCATGGCGGCCATGATGCCGATGAGAAGGGCGATGGGCCAGGGCAGGAACTCAAGGCCAAGACCGGCGAGGGCCGCCCCCAGGCCCGCCACATAGGCCTGGCCCTCGCCGCCGATGTTGAACAGACCGGCATGAAAGGCCACCGCCACGGCCAGGCCGGTGAAGGTGAAATTGGTGGCGTAATAGAGCATGTAGCTCCAGCCGCGCACCGAACCCAGCGCCCCCTTGAGCAGGATGCCCAGCGCCTCCAGCGGGTTTTCGCCGATGATCAGCACGACCAGACCGGCAACCAGCAGCGCCACCACCAGATTGACGGCGGGGATGAGGGCTGTGTCCACCCAATGCGGCAATTCACCATGAACCTTCTTCATCATGATGCCGTGGCCTCTGGCCTGTCGCCCGGCTGCACGCCCGCCATGAGCAGGCCAAGCTCGCGCTCGTCGGTTTCCGGCGGCCTCTCGCCCATGACCTCGCCGGCGAACATGACGAGGATGCGGTCCGAGAGCGAACGGATTTCATCGAGTTCCACCGAGACGAGCAATATGGCCTTGCCCTGGTCGCGCAACTCGAGCAGGCGGCGGGGGATGAATTCGATGGCGCCGACATCAACCCCGCGCGTCGGCTGGCCGACGATGAGCAGTTTGGGATCGCGCCCGATTTCGCGCGCCAGCACGATTTTCTGCTGGTTGCCGCCGGAGAACTTGGCCGACTTCAGGTGACAGTCCTGGGGCCGCACGTCAAAGGCGGCCATGTCGGCGGCCGCCCGCCCCTCGACCTTGCCGCGGTCGAGCCACAGGGCCGAGCCGAGAGCCGGATCATCGTGCCAGCCGAGAATGGCGGATTCGCATTCCTCGAAGGGCATGATGAGGCCGCGCGCCTGCCGGTCCTCGGGCACATGGGCCACGCCCAGATCGCGCAACCGCGCCGGATCGGCGAGGTGGCCGATCTCCTGCCCGTCGAGACGGATGGTGCCCGCGCTGGGCCGCTTCAGGCCCGCGATGAGATCGAGGAGTTCCGACTGGCCATTGCCGGAGACCCCGGCAATGCCGACGATCTCGCCCGCCCGCACGGCGAAGGAGACGTCCTTGACCCGGGCCACGTTCTTGCTGTCGCGCCAGGTGAGCTTCTCGACCGCGAGCACCACCGCGCCGGGCTTGCCTTCGCCCTTTTCCACCTCGAGCAGCACGCTGCGCCCCACCATGAGTTCGGCGAGGGCCGCCGCACTCGTATCCCTGGTGTCGACGGTGGCCACCAGCTCGCCCCGCCGCATCACCGAGACGCGGTCGGTCACTTCCATGATCTCGTTGAGCTTGTGGGTGATGATGATGACGGTTTTGCCCTGATCCCGAAGACCGCGCAGGATGTGGAACAGATGATCGGCCTCATTGGGCGTCAACACGCCGGTCGGCTCGTCGAGGATCAGCACATCAGCGCCCTTGAACAGGGCCTTGAGAATTTCCACCCGCTGCTGCAGGCCCACCGGCAGGGTGCCGACGATGGCGTCAGGGTCAACATCGAGTTCATAGTCGCGCGCCAGCCGCTCCAAGACCCCGCGCGCCCGCGCCAGCGCCGGACCGATGAGCGCGCCGCCCTCCGCCCCGAGAACGACATTTTCCAGAACCGTGAAGGGCTCCACCAGCATGAAGTGCTGATGCACCATGCCGATGCCCTGGGCGATGGCATCGCCCGATGACGTGATGTCGACTTTCCTGCCGTTGACCCGGATTTCCCCGGCGTCGGCGGCATAGAAGCCGAAGAGGATGGACATGAGCGTCGATTTGCCTGCGCCGTTCTCGCCGATGATGCCGTGGATCGACCCCTTGGCGATGGCCAGCGAGACATGGCGATTGGCGTGAACCGGCCCGAAGCGCTTGTCGATGCCGATGAGTTCAACGGCGGGCGGCGCTGAAGCCCCCGGTGCTGATCTGTCCTGCCTGGCTGGGCGGTCGCTCACCATGGCCCCCGCGGAGAAAGGGCCGCCCCGTCCACACGGAACAGGGCGGCGTTGAGGGTTGGGTTATTGCACCGGGCACTTCTCGTCGGTCATGTAGTCATGAACCTGCAAGGTGCCGGCCACGATGGCTGCCTTGGCCGCATCCGCCGCCGCGATCATGGGCGGGGAGACCAGGGCCTTGTTGTTGTCGTCCATGGCATAGCCGACGCCGTCCTGGGCCAGGCCGAGCGAGGTGGTGCCCGCCTTGAAGCTGCCGTCCTTGGCCGACTTCATGACGTTGTAGACCGCCACATCCACGCGCTTCAGCATGGAGGTGAGCACCTTGCCGGGATGGAGGCCGTTCTGGTTGGAATCGACGCCAATGCCGAGCGCGCCGTTGTCGGCCGCTGCCTGCAACACGCCAACTCCCGTGCCGCCCGCCGCGTGATAGATCACGTCCGCGCCCTGGGCGATCTGGGCCTTGGTCAACTCGCCGCCCTTCACCGGATCATTCCAGGCCGCGCCCGTGTCGCCGGTCATGTTCTGGAACACGGTGGCCGCCGGATTGGTGGCCTTCACGCCCTGCACATAGCCGCAGGCAAACTTGCGGATCAGCGGAATGTCCATGCCGCCGACGAAGCCCACCTTGCCGGTCTTGGAGGCCATGGCCGCCAGCAGGCCGACCAGATAGGAGCCTTCCTCTTCCTTGAACACGATGGACTGCACGTTGGGCAGCGTGATCGAACTGTCGTCGATGATGGCGAACTTGATGTTGGGATATTCCGCCGCCACCTTGCCGAGAGCCGCCGCCTGGGCGAAGCCCGCCGCGATGATCGGGCTATAGCCCTTGTCGGCGAAGTTGCGCAGCGCCTGTTCGCGCTGGGCCTCATTGGTGATTTCAAACTCACCATAGGCCTGGCTGGTTTCCGTCTTGAACTTCTCGGCACCGTTATAGATGCCCTCGTTGAAGGACTTGTCGAACTTGCCGCCGGTGTCGAACACCACCGCCGGAGTGCCCGGCGCGGGCTTGTCCGAAGAGCCGCCGCCGCTGCCGTAGAAATAGTAGCCCGCCGCCGCGAGCGCCGCCAAGGCGACCAGAAGTGTCCGTTTGTTCATGATAAGTGTTCCCTGTTGCTTGGCCTCTTGATGGGGCCAATCCCGGCACACAATTGACGCCAAACGACCTCCTTTGGCAAGGGGCGGGGAGCGCTTGTCAACGGCCCCCGGACAGGCCCGCAACCTTGAAATGCGGCAAAGCCCCCACATATGTAGCCTGTCCGTCGGTGCCATTCGGGCCGGAGGATAAGGGCTGCTTGTCACAAGGGCTTAAGAGAAATGACCCGGATCTCGTATTTTTCCTCGCCGCTGCTGCTGGGCTTTGACAGCCTGGAGCGCCTGCTTGACCGGGCGGTCAAGACTTCGGGCGAGGGCTATCCGCCCTATAACATCGAGCGCTTTCCGCCGCCGGAGGGCGAGGGCGCCACCGCGGGCGAAAGGCTGCGCATCACCATCGCGGTGGCCGGCTTCTCCGCCGCCGAGCTGGAAGTGACGGTGGAGGATAACCAGCTCACGGTAAAGGGCCGCCAGCGCGACGAAGAGGCTCGCGACTATCTCCACCGCGGCATTGCCGGACGGCAGTTCCAGCGCGCCTTCGTGCTGGCCGACGGCATGGAGGTCACCGGCGCGAGCCTCGCCCATGGGCTGCTTGCCGTCGATCTCCGCCGACTGATCCCCGAGCGGGTTTTCCGCCACATCGCCATCCGGGAGGACAAGTCATGAACAAGACCATGGACAACAAGATCATGGACCGGCCCATGCTGACGCCGGAGGAACTGGCCCGCCTCGGCGGTGGTGTCCTCGCCTATGTGCGCGAGATCGGCTCCAGCGAGGCGTTGAAGCTGCTGGGTGAGAAGGTCATCCTGCCCAGGGGCCAGAAACTCTTCTGCCTGTGCAATGCCGATGGCACGCCCATTTCCATTTCCGACAGCCGCGAGGCCGCCATTGGCCAGGCGCTGGAAAACGAACTGGTGCCCGCCAGTCTGCACTGACCATTTGACCAGAAAAAAAGCCGCCGGATCATCGCCGGCGGCTTTGCCGTCTGAAAGCCGCGATCAGTTGGCCTGAGATCCCATGCCGGCCTGCGGCTCGGTGAGAATGGCGTAAAGCCCCTCCGGCGTATCGGTGCCGCGCAGCTTGGCGATGGTGTCCTTCTCGCGCAGCAGGCGCGAAATCCGCGCCAGGGCCTTCAGCGCATCGGCCCCGGCGTGATCCGGCGCCAGCAGCACGAAGACAAGATCAACCGGCTCCCCGTCCAGGCTGTCATAGAGAATGGGCTGGGCCAGCTTGGCAAAGAGACCATAGACCCGGGTCAGGCCCGGCATCTTGCCATGGGGAATGGCCAGCCCCTGGCCAATGCCGGTGGAGCCCAGCTTCTCGCGGGTCAGCAGGGTTTCGAAGATGATGCGCTGGTCCACGGCCACCAGCCCCGCCATGGTCTGGGCCAGATCCTGCAGCAGCTGCTTCTTGTTCTGCGCCTTCACATTGGCAAGCACGGCACGCGAGTCGATGATTTCTGCGAGATCCATGATGGAAAGAAACCTTGCGAAGGGAGGGTCAAACGGCGGGGCTTGGGTCGATCCAGCCGATATGGCCATCAGGACGGCGATAAACAACATTGAGACGCTGGTTGCCGGCATTGCGGAACAGCACGAAGGGCTTGGTCGAGAGATCGAGCTGCATGACCGCCTCGCCCACCGTGATCTCGGCCAGGCTGGTGGCGCTCTCGGCGATGACCACGGGATTGGCGTCTTCGGGCTCCGGCGCCTCGGGCAGTTCATCGGCCGCGCGGATGACGTGCTCCTGGGCCGCCAGCATGGGGGGCGGTTCGCGCCGCGCCTTGAAGTGATCCTTGAGGCGCTGCTTGTAGCGGCGGAGCTGGCGTTCCAGATGTTCGGCCGCCGCCTCGAAGGACTTGGTGGCGTCGTCCGACTTGCCCTCGGCCTGGATGACGAGGCCGGTGGCGAGATGGAGCGTGCAGTCGGTGGCGAAGCGCTTGCCCTGCTTCTCCAGCGTCACATGGCCGTGCACGGTGCTTTCGAAATATTTCTGCCGGAAGGCCTTGAGCCGTTCGTCGATGCGGGCGCGGAGAGCGTCGCCGACATCAAAATTCTTGCCGGTCACCTTGATGTGCATTGGCTTTCCCTGTTGTCAGTGGGGCCGAAACGCAAGACGCCATCGACCCGGCGTCGATTGCTGGCAGTCTAAACTGCTTCGTGGAGGTGTTCAAATCGGGGCGGAACCTACTTTCAGGCCTCCCCCAAGTCAACCCCGGAAGAGCCTATACGCGGGCGTCCCGCCGGCGTTGCACTGATGACGGAATACCAAGTGATTCCCGATATTTGGCAACGGTCCGCCGGGCAATATCCACACCCTGGGCGCGCAGCCGCTCGACGATGGTGTCATCCGACAGAATGGCCTGAAGCTCCTCCTTCGCCACCATCTCCTTGATGCGGTGGCGCACCGCTTCCGCCGAATGGTCCGCACCCTCGCCATTGGTGGCGGCAAGGGCCGTGGTGAAGAAATATTTGAGTTCGAAGGTGCCGCGCGGCGTGGCCATGTACTTGTTGGAGGTGACGCGGCTCACGGTTGATTCATGCATGCCGATGGCATCGGCGACGGTGCGCAGATTGAGCGGGCGCAGGTGCTGCACCCCGAGAACCAGGAAGGCATCCTGCTGGCGCACGATCTCCTGCGCCACCTTGAGAATGGTGCGGGCGCGCTGGTCCAGGCTCTTCACCAGCCAGGTGGCGTTGGCATGGGCCTCGGACAGGAAGGTCTTGCCCGCCGGGGTCTGGGTGTCGCGGCTGACCCGCGCCATGTATTGCGTATTGATGAGAAGGCGCGGCAGGGTGTCGTTGTTGAGTTCCACCTGCCATGAGCCGTCGGGCGCGGCACGCACGAAGACATCCGGCACCACCGGCACCACCGGCTCCGAGCCGAAGGCATGGCCGGGCTTGGGGTTCAGCCGCTTCAGTTCCGCCACCATGTCGCGGATGTCGTCCATATCCACCCGGCACAGGGTCTTGAGCGCGGCGAAGTCACGCTTGGCCACCAGCGGCAGGTGCTCCAGCAGGGATTTCATGCAGGGGTCCAGCCGGTCGCGCTCCTGCAATTGCAGCGCCAGGCAATCCGCCAGGTCGGCGGCGAAGACCCCCGCCGGGTCGAAGCCCCTGAGCACGCCGAGCACCTGTTCCACATGGGCGACATCGGTGCCCAGCTGTTCGGCAATGGTGGCGCTGTCGGCGGTGAGATAGCCCGCCTCGTTGACCATGCCGATGAGATGCTGGCCGATGAGCCGGTCGGCCTCGCTCATGGTCTCCATGTGCAACTGGTCGGTCAGATGTTCGGTCAGGGTTTCCGCCCGGGTCAGGTTGGCGCCGAAGTCGAGGTCATCGCTGTCCAGCGACAGGCTGCTCGCCGGCTTCAGCGAAGCCCAGGAACTGTCGCTCTGGCCATGGGCCTGGCGCTGGTCGGCGTCCGCCCTGGCCTCATGGGTGAAGACATTGTCGAGGTCGGTGTCAAGCGTGCGCAGCTGGTCTTCCTGCGGCAGGGGCGAGGTCAGGTTGGACACCGTGTCCATCTGGGTCAGCGCCTCGCTGTCGATCTCTGGGCCGCCCTCGTCATCACGCGCCGGTTGCGGCAAGTCCTCGCTGCGGTCATCGCGTTCCAGCAGCGGGTTGCGCTCCAGCTCGGCATCGACATAGGCCTGCAGATCGATGTTCGACATCTGCAACAGCTTGATCGCCTGTTGCAGTTGCGGCGTCATGACCAGTTGCTGGCTAAGCCGGATGTCCAGTCGTTGCGTGAGTGCCACGGCAATCTCCCCTTCCGCCGCCAGCCTAGATCACCTGTGGTGAAAGGGAAGTGACATTGCGGCAAGGACCGTGCCTGAACCCCGGGTCAAGATGCGATTTCGCCGGCCATGGCTAATGGCCGGTGAAGAGCACGGCAGCACGGAAACGTGCAGCCCGGGATCCTACAGCGAGAATTCCTGGCCGAGGTAATGGCGGCGCACGTCCGGGTTGGCGACGATCTCCGCCGGTGTGCCCTGGGTCAGGACCTTGCCCTCATGGATGATGAGCGCCCGGTCGATGAGCTCGAGTGTCTCTCGTACGTTGTGATCCGTAATAAGCACCCCGATTCCCCGAGCGGTGAGCTGTCGCACCAGCTGGCGAATATCACCGATTGCGATCGGATCGATGCCGGCAAAGGGTTCGTCGAGGAGCATGAACTGGGGCTTGGCAACGAGGGCGCGGGCGATTTCCACCCGGCGACGCTCTCCCCCAGAGAGCGCAAAAGCCGGCGAATGCCGGAGATGGGAGATTGAGAACTCATCGTACAACTCACGCAACACACGCTCGCGCGCCGGTTTGCTGGGCTCGACGAGTTCCAGCACCGCACGCAAATTGTCTTCCACCGTGAGGCCGCGGAAAATCGAACTTTCCTGCGGCAGATAGCCAATCCCCAGCCTGGCCCGCCGGTAGAGCGGGAGGTGGGTGATGTCCACCCCGTCCAGCCTGATCGTTCCCTGGTCCGCCGCCACAAGGCCGGTGATCATGTAGAACACCGTGGTCTTGCCAGCGCCGTTGGGTCCGAGAAGACCGACGGCCTCACCCCGCCGCACCCTGAGCGAAACATCACGGACCACCTGCCGGCGCTTGTAGCTCTTGGCGAGCTGCTCAACGCTGAGGCCTTCGTCCGCGCCATCTGCGGTGCCGTTGCCGGCGGCGGCCTTGGGCTTGCCCTTGGGGGGCGCGCCCGCACCCGTCATCCTCTGGCCCGACCGGGGCCCGGATCCGCTGTCAGAATGCTGCGTCACGTGATTACGACCTATTTATCTTAATTTTGAATGAAACGGCCCGGGCCTCAGCGCGGCACGAAGGTGCCCTTGACCCGCCCGCCGCTCATCACCGAATGGCCGCCCTTCAGGTCGGTCGTCAGTTTCTCGCCGCGCAGCACCGTCTTGCCCTGCACCACCTTGACATTGCCGCTGGCCACCAGCTTGTCGCTGCCGATGTTGATGCGCGCCTGGGCCGCGGTGATGGTCTGCTTGGCGGTGGTGATGGTCACCCCGCCGGTGGCATCCAGCACATCGGCCTGGGTCTTGGTGGTGCCGTCGGGCTGCTTCACATCGGTGTAGGTGACGGTCATTTCCTGCGAGCGCAGGGTCTCGCCGCCGCGCGTTGCCACCACGTCGCCCCGGAACACCGCCGTCTTGTTGGCGTCGATGATCTCCATTTCGGCGGCCTCGATGTTGACCTCCTCCGCCGTTTGCGCCAGGGCGATGGGCGCTGGCACACCGAGCAGCACCAGAGCCAGTGCCGCTGCCGTGATGGTTCTGGTCATGGAGTCTTGTCTCCCTTGTTCGCCGTTGTGGTGCCGAAACGCGCCTTGACCGCGCCCCGGAACAGGATGCGGCTGCCTTCCGCGCCCACATTCATCTCATTGGCGGTAATCTGGCCCTGGGGCAAGGTCACCGTCACCGGACTGGTGGATTGGATGGTCTTGTCGTCTACCCCGACCTTGGCCCGGTCCGTGATGGCTGTAAAGCGGCTGCCGTCATGGATCGTCACCCCGCCCTCCAGTTCCATCTGCCGGGCCTTGGTGTCATAGCGTCCCCTGGGGGCGGCAATGGCAATGGCCTCGCCCGCCGGACGGCGGAAGGTGCTGGCCACCTCCTCCAGGTGAATGAGACTGGCCACATCCTTGTCCTGAACCCCGGTCCGGGCGGCGATGTCATAGGGCTGGCCGGAATTGTCCAGGCCGGAATAATGCGCCTCCGAACCGGTGACCTGGGTGGGCAGGGGCATGGCCACCTCCGGCCTCTTAGGCTGCGGCATGAGGGCCGAAAGGACGCCGGATTGAATGGCAAAGGCCAGCGCCAGGCCAAGGGCCACCAGCGCCAGAACCGCGCCAAGCCCGCGCAGCAGGCGCGCCCGCGCCTGCATCTGTTCGGCAGCAGAACGCTGGGAGGATGGTTCAGTGGGCGAAGACATCTTCTTCGCCCCAGCCAGCGAGGTCGAGGGCGGCGCGCGCCGGAATGAAGGTGAAGCAGGCCTGGGCCAGGCCCTCGCGCGCCTCACGCTTCAGCATCTGGTCGAGCCGCGCCTTCACCTCATGCAGATACAGCACATCCTGGGCGGCGTATTGCTTCTGGGCATCGCTCAGCACATGGGCACCCCAGTCCGAGCTTTGCTGAAGCTTGTTGATCTCGATGCCGAGCAGCTCACGCACCAGATCCTTGAGGCCATGGCGGTCGGTATAGGTGCGGGTGAGCCTGGAGGCGATCTTGGTGCAGTAGAGCGGGGCCACATCGACGCCGAGGTAATGCTTGAGCGCGGCCACATCGAAGCGGGCGAAATGGAAGATCTTGGTGACCGCCGGATCGGTCAAGAGCGCCTTGAGATTGGGGCAGTCATAGGTGGCGCGGTCGAGCTGGACGAGATGGGCGTTGCCATCACCGGCGGAAAGCTGCACCAGACAGAGCTTGTCGCGGCGCGGGTTCAGCCCCAGCGTCTCGGTGTCCACGGCCACGGAGGTTCCGAAGGAAAGGCCCGCCGGCAGGTCGCCCTTGTAAAGCTTGATCGCCATGCCGCCTCATAAAAAGATGGTGCCCAGAAGAGGACTCGAACCTCCACGCCTTGCAGCGCTAGTACCTGAAACTAGTGCGTCTACCAATTCCGCCATCTGGGCTTGGGGCGTCTCTTAGTAGGCCGGACGGGAGATTGTCAACCGGCGGCTGCTGCGGGCGGCACAGGCAGCACGCCCGACCCTTGGCAGATGGGACGACCCGGCCTAAAACGGCGGCCCAATCACGCTATCCGGGTGAAGGACATGGGCAACAGCAAACTGGTGACGGTCATCGGCGGGTCGGGCTTCGTGGGCCGCCATGTGGTGCGGGCCCTGGCCAAGGCCGGGCATCGGGTCCGGGTGGCCTGCCGCAGGCCCGATCTGGCGGGCTTCACCCAGCCCACCGGCGGCGTGGGCCAGGTCATGCCGGTGCAGGCCAACCTGCGCTATCCTGAGTCGCTCGCCGCCGCCTGCGAAGGGGCGGATACGGTCATCAACCTGGTCGGCGTGCTGTTTGATTCGGGCGCCCAGGGCTTTGACCATATCCATGTGGAAGGGGCCGAAGCCGCCGCCCAGGCCGCGCGCGCGACCGGAGCCAGCCAGTTCATTCACATGTCGGCCCTGGGGGCGGACGCCCACTGGGACAGCGACTATGCCAGGTCCAAGGCCGAGGGCGAGGCCCGGGTGGCGCAAGCCTTCCCCGGAGCGGTCATGCTGCGGCCCTCGGTCATCTTCGGGCCGGAGGACAAGCTCTTTAACACCTTCGGCGCCATGGCGCGCTATTCGCCCTTTGTGGTGCTGATCGGTGACGGCGTCACCAAGTTCCAGCCGGTCTATGTAGGCGATGTGGCGCTGGCCATCACCCACCTGGTGAGCCGCGGCGAAGCCTCCGGCAAGGTCTATGAGCTGGGTGGGCCGGAAGTGGTCAGCATGAAAGAGATGGCCCGGATGGTGCTGGATGTGACGGGCCGCAACCGGGGCTTCATGGACCTGACCTGGAGCGAATCGCGCTTCCTCGGCCACATGTTCAATCTCTGGCAGAGGCCCTGGTTCCGCAAGGTCACGCTGGGCCTCATGCCCTGGCCGCCCTTCACCGCCGATCAGGTGCGCACGCTGCGCCGTGACAATGTGGTGAGTGCGGAAGCCGTGGCCGAAGGCCGCGATCTCGCTGGCCTTGGGGTCGCCCCGCGCAATCTCGCCGCCATCCTGCCGAGCTATCTCTACCGCTACCGCAAGGCGGGCCAGTTCACCGCGCCCACCACCAGCGGCGAAAACGTCTAGATGTGCGCTTTGAGGAATCAAAGCCATCGCCCTGGCCTATGGCTGGCGAGAATCCCATCTGGCCTTTGCTGAGGGCAGCAAAAGTCAGGATGCTCCGGGGCACCATCGCGGGCGGTTACGGTGCGGCGACCAGTTGCGTGCCGGAATAGATCAGGCCGATAATGGCCCCGCCCAGGATCATGCGATAGATGACGAAGGGCAGGAAGCTCATGCTGCGGACCCAGCGCATGAGCAGGCTGATGGTGCCCAGTGCCACAAAGAAGGTGAGAAGCCCGGTGATGATGACATCCGTGGTCATGGGCTGGCCCGACTTCAGCGCATCGCCGATGACCAGCACCGAGGCCGCGCCATTGGCCGGAATGGACAGCAGGAAGGAAAAGCGCGCCGCTTCCGGCCGGGTGAAGCCAAGGGCGCGCGCCGCCGTCATGGTCACGCCGGAGCGGCTGGTGCCGGGGGAGAGCGCGAAGGCCTGGGCCGTGCCGATGATGGCGGCGGCCCGCCAGTTCATGTCGGCCATGGTGCGCTTGAACAGCCCATAGGCGTCCGCCGCATAGAGCAGCAGGCCGAAGACGATGGCATTGACCGCCACCAGCATCGGACTGCGGATGAGATCGTCGAGGTGCAGCACTTTCATCACCAGGCCCACCGCGAAGATCGGGATGGAGCCGATGATGATGTGGAAGGCGAGGCGCGCATCCGCCGTGTCCTCGCGCCGTGCCAGGTCCAGCGTGCCGCGCAGGATGCGCATCACATCGCGCCAGAAATAGATGATGACGGCGGTCACCGTGCCGACATTGGTCACCATGTCGGTGAGCAGGCCCTGATCGTGCCAGCCCATGACGACCGGAGCCAGAATGAGATGGCCCGAGGACGAGATCGGCAGGAATTCGGTGATGCCCTGAATGAGGGCGAGGACGATGATCTGGATGAACGGCATCACGGGACCTGGGTGAAGGCGGGATCAAATTGCTTGCCGCCCGAAGGGCCGGGTTCTATAGGACCACTCCATGGGCGGCAACGGCAAAGACTTGTGTCACGTAAACTGTTAACGGCCTGTCAACCATGCCCCGACTCCTGCATTTCTCCCTCGATCCCGCAAGCCGCCGCATCAGGCTGGCCCTCGCCGAATATGGCGTGACCCATGACGCCACCGAGGAACGCCCCTGGCAGGCGGGCCCCGATCTCTTTGCCGCCAATCCCGCCGGCACCGTGCCGGTCTTCATCGAGGACGATGGCAGTGCTGTCTGCGGCAGCGAGGCGGTGAGCGAATATCTGGAAGAGACGCGCGGCGCCGACCAGCCCCTGATTCCCGGTGATGCGCTGGCCCGGGCCGAGGTGCGCCGGCTGGTGTCGTGGTTCGACACCAAGTTCTATGCCGAAGTGTCGGAGCCGGTGCTGACCGAAAAAGTGATCCGCCGCTTCCTGCCGCGCGCGGCGGGCGGCGGTGCCCCCGACATGAGCCGCATCCGTCACGGGCTCTCCCTGCTGCGCGGCCATCTCGACTATATCGCGGCCCTGGCCGATGCCCGGCCCTTCCTGGCGGGGCCGGACCTGTCCATGGCCGATCTCGCCGCCGCCGCCCATCTCTCGGCCATCGACTATCTCGGTGATATTCCGTGGGCGGATCATTCCGGCGCCAAGAGCTGGTATCAGCGTCTGAAATCCAGACCCTCCTTCCGCAGCCTGCTGGCCGATCAATTGCCCGGCATGGCACCTGCGGGGTCCTATGCCGACCTCGACTTCTGAGCCGGCTGAACGGGTCGCCGCGCTGAAGCGGGCGGCCAGCGCCGAAGGCTTTGATCTCTGCCGCATCACATCAGCCCATCTGCCGCTGGCGGTGCGGAATGATCTTCAGGCCTTTGTCGCCCAGGGCCGGCACGGCGGCATGGCCTGGCTGGCCGACACCGCGCCGCGCCGCGCCACGCCGCAGGCCATGTGGCCGGAGGCGCGATCGGCCATCGTGCTGGCCCTGTCCTATCATCAAGGGCTGGACCATCAGCAACGTCTCGCCCGCCGTGAACGCGGCGTCATTTCCGTCTACGCCCTGAACCGCGACTATCACGATGTCATCAAGGGCAAGCTCAAGCGTCTGGCCCAGGGCTTCGCGCGCGCCAGCGGGGCTCAGGTGAAGGTCTTCGTCGACACGGCCCCCCTCATGGAAAAGCCGCTGGCCCAGCAGGCGGGCCTGGGCTGGCAGGGCAAGCATACCAACCTCCTGTCGCGCGATCTGGGATCATGGTTCTTTCTCGGCGTCATTCTCACCAGCGCCGACCTGCCGCCCGATGCAGCGGAGAACGATCATTGTGGTGCCTGCCGCGCCTGTCTCGAGGCCTGCCCGACCCAGGCCTTCACCGCGCCCCATGAGATCGATGCCCGGCGCTGCCTGTCCTATCTCACCATCGAGCACCCGGGTCACATCGCCCGCGAGTTTCGAACCGCCATGGGCAACCGCATCTATGGCTGCGATGACTGCCTGGCCGTCTGCCCCTGGAACAAGTTTGCGCGTGCCGCCCGCGAAGCGAAACTTGCCGCCCGGGCCGATCTCCTGGCCCCCGATCTGGCGGCGCTTCTGGCGCTCGATGATGCGGCCTTCCGGGCGCTCTTTTCCGGCTCGCCGGTCAAGCGCGTCGGCCATGCCCGCTTCCTGCGCAATACCCTGATCGCGGCGGGCAACAGCGGCGCTGCGGCCCTTGTCCCGCGCATTGCGCCGCATCTTGCCCATGCCTCGCCCCTGGTGCGGGCCATGGCCGTCTGGGCCCTGATGCAGCTTGTGGCGCCCGTGGCATTCGCCAGCCTGCGCGCCGCCCATCGTCCGGCGGAAACCGATCCCGATGTCCGCGCCGAGTGGGATGCACCTGATACGGTCAGGGACTGATCCCGTCGCTCCGCTCACACAGGCTGTTCACCGTCTCCTTGATGATGGCAAGTTGCGTCGGCGTCGACAGGCGGTGATCGCCGCCCTTGATATAGGTCAGCGTCACATCCGGCCCGGTCAGCATCTCGAAGGTCCGGACCGCGTGATCGGGCGGCACGTCCTTGTCCTCGCCGCCCTGGATGATGCGCACCGGAAAGGGCAGGGCGAGGCCATCCTGGAACAGGAGGTGGCGCCGGCCATCCTCGATGAGCTGCGCGGTGATGTGATAGCCGCCGCCGTAGTCTGACGGCAGGTCCCAATGGCCGCGCTCCAGAATGGTCTGGCGCACGCTGAAGGGAAACTGCTCCCACATGAGAGCCTCGGTCATGTCGGTGGCGGGCGCAATCAGCACCAGCCCGGCGATGCGGCGGAAGTGGGCGGGGTCTTCCCGGCTGAGCGCCCGCGCCAGCAGCAGCGCCAGCCAGCCCCCCATGCTGGAGCCCACCACCACGCGCCGCCCCGTGGTGTGGCTGATGAACATATGCACCGCCTGATCGAGCCAGAGGGAAATGGTGCCGTCCTCGAAGGCCCCCGATGACGCGCCATGCCCGGAATAGTCGAAGCGCAGGCAATTGCGCCGGGTGGCCCGCGCCATGGCGGCCAGGGCGGCGGCCTTGCTGCCCGTCATGTCGGACTTGAGGCCCCCCAGCCAGAAGATCCCGGTCTGGGCCATGTCGGTATCCGGCCCATCGGTGCGATAGGCGAGACGGTGGTGGGCAAGGGCGGTGTCGAACTGCGGCATGACCCTCCTATAGACGATTCGCCCGGCGGCGGCCCGGCGGGCCTGCCAAAATGGGTGGTTCACCCGGCAAAAAATCTGGGCTAAAGGGCGCGGGGTCAAACCGGCGGTCCCGGATCCGTGACCACCACCTCCCCCCCGCCCCAACAGGAGATGAAGACCACTTGAGCATACCACCCCGGAGGCCGTCACTATCGCGCGGAGCCGCCCCCCCGCAAAAGGAAGAAGGACACAGGATCAATCACCGCATCGACGCCCGCGAAGTCCGCCTCATTGACGCGGAAGGGCAGAATCTCGGTGTCGTGCCCACCCGTCAGGCCATGATCATGGCCGAGGAGGCCAACCTCGATCTCGTCGAGGTGTCGCCGGACGCCAAGCCGCCGGTGGCCAAGATCCTCGACTACGGCAAATTCAAGTTTCAGGAACAGAAGAAGGCTGCCGAAGCCCGCAAGAAGCAGAAGGTCATCGAGATCAAGGAGATCAAGATGCGCCCGATGATCGACGACCACGACTATGACGTGAAGATGAAGGCCATCCGCCGCTTCTTCGAGGAAGGTGACAAGGTCAAGATCACACTGCGCTTCCGGGGCCGCGAAATGGCCCACCAGGAATTGGGCCACCAGCTCCTGAACCGGCTCAAGGCCGACCTCGGCGACGCCGTGAAGGTGGAGTCCGATGCCCGCTTCGAGGGCCGCCAGATCGTCATGATCCTGGCGCCGAAGTAAGCGCCGCCTGCGTGATTTCAAAAGCTGGCAGGTCCGTCAGGGGCCTGTCAGCTTTTTTGTGGCAGGATGCGGGTTCAGGGGCTGGACTTGCGGCCCCGCGGTGACGGTGATTGACTATGGCCATGATTTCCCGGCGGCACTTTCTGGTTTGGGCGGCGGCAGCGGCAAGCCTGGCCCCCGGCGTGGGCCTGGCCGATGACGGCGACCACGACCGTGATGATGACCACGACGAGCACGAGCAGGCCGAAATCCGCCGCGCCGTGAAGGAGGGCCGCGCCGCCCCCTTGCGCGACATTCTCGACCTCGTGGCCAGGGACTATCCCGGCGAGGTGGTGCGGGTGAAGGCGGAAGTGAAGGATGGCGTGGTGGTCTACAAGATCAAGGTTCTGGCGGCAGATGGCGGCATCACCGAGGTCCGCGTCGATGCTGCCACCCGGCAGATCATCAGGGCCCGGAGGATCTGAGCCATGCGGGTTCTGGTGGTGGAGGACGAAGCCCGGATCAGGGACAGCCTGTGTGACGCCCTGGGCCGCGCCGGTTATGTGGCCGAAAGCGTCAGCGACGGCGAGCAGGCCTGGTTTCAGGGCGGCACCGGCAATTACGGTGCCATCGTGCTCGATCTCGGCCTGCCCCGGCTCGACGGCCTCACCGTCCTGAAGCGCTGGCGGCAGGAGGGGCTGACCACGCCCATCCTCATCCTCACGGCGCGCGGCTCATGGGCCGAGCGGGTGGAGGGCATCGATTCCGGTGCCGATGATTATCTGCCCAAGCCCTTCCGCATGGAGGAATTGCTGGCCCGCCTGCGCGCCCTGCTGCGCCGGTCGGCAGGCCAGGTGCAGCCGGTCATCACCCACGGCGATCTGACGCTCGATCCGCGCCTGCGCGTGGTGACGCGGGCCGGCGCGCCCCTGAACCTCACACCGCTGGAATTCCGCCTGCTTTCGGCCCTGCTGCATCATCGCGGCGAAGCCCTGTCGCAGATGGAACTGGCCGAACATCTCTATGCCCATGACCATGACCGCGATGCCAATGCCATCGAGGCGCTGGTGACCCGCCTGCGGCGCAAGGTCGGCCCCGGCGTCATCGCAACCCGGCGCGGCTTCGGCTACACCATCACCGGACCGGCCTGAACCATGGTGCGCTCGCTTCGCCTGCGCTTGCTGGTGGCGGCGGCGGCCTCGATTTTCCTGGCGCTGGCGCTGGCAGGCTTTGCCCTGTCGCAGCTCTTCGAGCGCCATGTCGCGGCCCTGCTCGATCAGGAATTGCAGCGCGACCTCCGGCAATTGGCGGGCAGCCTCGCCATCGCGCCCGACGGCAGTTTCACGGCCGGGGCCAATCTCGCCAATGTCGAATATGGCCAGCCCCTCAGCGGTGCCTATTGGTGGGTGATGGAGGATACGGCGGCCGGCCCCGCCGAGCGCATTCACTCGCGCTCCATCTGGGACGCGCCCATTCCCGATGGCGTTAAGGGTCTCGGGCCGGAGGGCGAGCCGCTCATCATCTCCAGCCGGGCCATCACCCTGGGCGAGGGCGCGGCGGCGCGCCATTTCACCCTCTATGCCGCCCGCCATGATACGGCTCTGTCACAGCCGCTCGCCGCCTTCCAGAGCCGGCTGCTGCTCTATCTCCTGCCCCTGGGTCTGGCGCTGATGCTGGCCTCCTGGGCGCAGGTAGCGGTGGGCTTGCGGCCGCTGCGGGCGCTGCGCCGCGAGGTCCAGGCCCTGGGCTCCGACCCGGCCACGGGCAAGCGCATCACAGGAACCTTCCCCGCCGAGGTCGCCCCCCTCGTTTCCGAGTTCAACACCGTGCTCGACCGGCGCGACCAGTCGCTGGAGCGCGCCCGCAAGCGCGCCGGTGATCTCGCCCACGGCCTCAAGACGCCGCTCACCATTCTCGGCAGCCTGGCCGAGGGCCTGCGCCAGACGGGCAAGGCCCAGGCGGCAGACACCATCGACGAGGCGGCCTCGGCCATGGTGCGTCAGGTCGATCACGCCCTGGCCCGCGCCCGCCTGTCCACCGGTCATGGCACGGCTGCCGCCGACCTGCCGGCGGTGGCGGCCCGCGTGGTCGCCACCCTGAAGAAACTGCCGGGCACCGAGGACCTGACCTGGCAGGTTGATGTGCCGCCCGGCACGCGCATGGCCATGGAGGAGGGCGACCTGACCGAGCTTCTCGGCATCCTTCTGGACAATGCCCGCAAATGGGCGCGCGGCACCGTCAGGCTCGCCCATGAAGGAGGCCGCCTCATCGTGGAAGATGACGGACCGGGCGTGCCCGACGGCGCGCTTGCCACCATTGCCCAGCGCGGCCTGCGTCTCGATGAATCAAAGCAGGGGTCCGGCCTCGGTCTTGCCATCATCGCCGATATCGCCGATCTTTATGGTCTGGCGCTGCATTTTGGCAAAAGCCCGCTGGGCGGCCTGCGCGTCAGCCTGGGCGGCAGCTGACCACCCCAAGCTATTGCCTTTCCTGCGCAATTCTGCTTTACCACCGGCTTCGACCAGCCGCCTGGCCTGTAAAGGGCATGCCATGGCGGCGTTAATGCTTTGAAAGGACTAAGCAAAATGCCCAAGATGAAAACCAAGTCCGCGTGCAAGAAGCGGTTCAAGATGACGGCTTCGGGCCGCGTCAAGGCCGCCGGCGCCGGCAAGCGCCACGGCATGATCAAGCGCACCAACAAGCAGATCCGCAACCAGCGCGGCACGATGGTTCTGGCCCCGGGCGATGAAGGCCTGGTCAAGATCCACATGCCCTACGCCCGCTAATCTGTAAGGAGCCTGAGCCATGCCTCGCGCCAAAGGCGGCGTTGTCGCCCGCCGTTCCCACAAGAAGACCCTCAAGCAGGCGAAGGGTTATTTCTCCCGCCGCAAGAACATTTTCCGCGTTGCCGTGCAGGCGGTGGAGAAGGCGGATCAATACGCCTATCGTGACCGCCGCACCAAGAAGCGCAATTTCCGCGCCCTGTGGATCCAGCGCATCAACGCCGCCACCCGCAGCCTCGGCCTCACCTATGGCCGATTTATCAACGGCCTGAGCAAGGCCGGCATCGAAGTGGACCGCAAGGTTCTCTCCGATCTCGCGATCAATGATCCGGTGGCCTTCGCCGCCCTGGTGGACAAGGCCAAGGCCGCGCACTAGGCGCGGCTTGACCGACCAGTCATTGACCGGGCCTTCTCCAGCTCAGCCGCTGTGAGGGGCCCGGTCTTTTCATTTTGACGAGGGGTTCATGTCTCTCTCCACACTCGAACAAACCATTCTGGCCGATGTCGCCGCCGCCACGGACGAGGCGGCCCTTGAGGCGCTGCGGGTTTCCGCCCTGGGCAAGAAGGGTTCCATCTCCGAGCGCATGAAGACGCTGGGCGCCATGTCGCCGGAGGAGCGCAAGGCGGCGGGCGCTGCCCTGAACCTCCTGAAGGACAGGGTGGCGGACGCCCTTGCCGCGCGCAAAGCCGTGCTGGTGGAGGAAGCGCTGAACCGTCGCCTCGCCGCCGAGCGGGTCGATGTCACCCTGCCGCCGCGCGCCGAACTGAAGGGCACGGTCCATCCGGTCAGCCAGGTCTGGGAAGAGGTGGTGCAGATCTTCGGCGACCTCGGCTTTGCCGTGGCCGAGGGTCCGCACATCGAGGACGACTTCCATAATTTCGACGCCCTCAATATTCCGCCGGAACATCCCGCGCGTCAGGAACACGACACCTTCTTCTTCAACGAGAAGCAGGACGGCAGCCGCATGCTGCTGCGCACCCATACGAGTCCGGTGCAGATCCGCACCATGCTGGCCGAGAAGCCGCCCATCCGCATCATCGCGCCGGGCCGCACCTTCCGCTGCGACAGCGACATGACCCACACGCCCATGTTCAATCAGGTGGAGGGTCTGGTCATCGACGACAGGACGCATCTCGGGAACCTGAAGTGGGTGCTGCATGAATTCTGCAAGGCCTTCTTCGAGGTCGATGACGTGAAGATGCGCTTCCGCGCCTCGCACTTCCCCTTCACCGAACCCTCCATGGAAGTGGACATCAACTGCTCCTGGGAAGGCGGTCAGGTGAAGATCGGCCAGGGCAGTTCCTGGCTCGAGATTCTGGGCTCCGGCATGGTGCACCCCAATGTCATCCGCGCCGGGGGGCATGATCCCGATCAGGTGCAGGGCTTTGCTTTCGGCATGGGATTGGATCGCATCTGCATGCTGAAATACGGCATCCCGGATCTGCGCGCCTTCTTCGAGGCCGATCTGCGCTGGCTCCGCCACTATGGCTTCCGCGCCGTCAATGTCCCCACCCTTGCGGGAGGCCTGTCATGAAATTCACCCTCTCCTGGCTCAAGGACTATCTCGACACCTCGGCCACGCTCGACGAGATCGTGCAGGGCCTCATCGGCATTGGCCTCGAGGTCGAGGACGTGTCGAACCGCGCCCGGCAATTGGAAGCCTTCACCACCGGCCATGTGGTGGCGGCGGACAAACACCCCAATGCCGACAAGCTCCGCCTGTGCACGGTGGAAACCAGGGATGGCGTGAAGCAGGTGGTCTGCGGCGCGCCCAACGCGCGCGCCGGCATCACCGCCATCATCGCCCTTCCCGGCGTCACCATCCCCGCCACGGGGGCGGTCTTCGCGCCCGCCACCATTCGCGGCGTGGAAAGCCAGGCCATGCTGTGCTCCGAGCGCGAGCTGCTGATCTCCGATGAACACAACGGCATCATCGAGGTTGCGGGCGACTGGCCGGTGGGCACGCCGGCGGCGGCGGCCCTCGGCCTCGACGATCCGATGATCTATATCAAGGTGACGCCCAACCGCCCTGACGCGCTGGGGCTTTACGGCATTGCCCGCGACCTCGCCGCCAAGGGCCTGGGCCGATTGAAGCCGCTCGATGCCGCTCCGGTGAAGGGCAGCTTCGACTCGCCCATCGCCGTCACGCTGGATTTCCCCGATGGCGACAACAAGCCCTGTCCGCTCTTCGTCGGCCGCTACATCCGCGGCGTGAAGAACGGCCCCTCGCCGCAATGGCTGCAACGGCGGCTCAGCGCCATCGGGCTCCGCCCCATTTCAGCACTGGTGGACATCACCAACTACATCACCTTTGCCTTCGCCCGCCCCCTCCACGTCTTCGACGCCGACAAGGTGAAGGGGCCGATCCGCCCGCGGCCCGCGCGCGACGGCGAGGTCATGGCAGCCCTCGACAACAAGACCTATACGCTCTCGGCCGGCATGACCGTCATCGCCGATGACGCGGGGCCGGAGGCCATCGGCGGCATCATCGGCGGCGTGCCTTCAAGCTGCACCGAGGAGACGAAGAACGTCTTCCTCGAAGCCGCCTGGTTCGATCCTCTCATGACGGCGGCCACGGGCCGCAAGCTCGCCATCCAGTCCGATGCGCGCTATCGCTTCGAGCGCGGCGTAGACCCCGCCTTCACCGCCACGGGATCCGAAATCGCCACCCGCATGATCCTCGATCTCTGCGGCGGCGAGGCCTCGCATGTCATCACCGCCGGCACCGTGCCGGAGACGGCGCGGAGCTACACCCTGCGCGGCAGCCGCGTGCGGACGCTGGGCGGCATCGATGTGGCGCTCGCCGACCAGAAGCGCATCCTCGAAGCCCTGGGCTTCGGCGTCACCGAAATGGCGGGCGATCTCGTCTGCGCCGTGCCCTCCTGGCGGCCCGATGTGAAGGGCGAGGCCGATCTGGTGGAGGAGGTCTGTCGCATCGTGGGTCTGGAGAACGTGCCCTTCGCCGCCATGGCAAGGCCCCACGATGTGGCCCGCCCGGTGCTCACCCCCCTGCAGCGCCGCATGCTGGCGGCACGCCGGGTTCTGGCCGCGCGCGGCTTCAACGAGGCCGTCACCTGGGCCTTCCTGTCGGAGGCGGAGGCCAGGCGCTTCGGCGGCGGCCAGCCGGAATTGAAACTGGCCAATCCCATTTCCTCGGAACTGACCGACATGCGGCCCTCGCTGCTGCCCAACCTTCTGGCCGCCATGGCGCGCAATCAGGCGCGGGGCTTTGCCGACTTTGCCCTCTCGGAAGTGGGCCATGCCTATGCCGGCGACCAGCCCAGGGACGAAACCCTGCGCGCCTGCGGGTTGCGCCAGGGCCGCGCCGTGCCGCGCCAGTGGCAGGGCGGTGCCCGCGCCGTCGATGCCTTCGACGCCAAGGCCGACATGCTGGCCGTGCTGGAGGCGGCGGGTGCCAATGTCGCGACGCTGCAAGTGGTGGCGGGCGCGGCCCCCTGGTTCCACCCCGGCCGTTCCGGCACCATTCAAATGGGGCCGCAGAACAAGCTTGGTTTCTTCGGAGAGATCCATCCGAAGATCCTGAACGCGATGGATGTGAAGGGGCCGGTCGTCGGCTTTGAACTGATCCTCAACGCCATCCCGGGCGCCAAGTCCAAGAGTGCCACGCGCGCCGCCCTCGTCACCTCCGACCTCCTGCCCCTGTCGCGCGACTTCGCCTTCGTGTCGGACAAGGCGATCGAGGCGGCAGCCGTGGTCAAGGCAGTGAAGGGCGTGGACAAGGCGCTGATCAGCGAGGCCCAGGTCTTTGACGTCTTCCAGCTCGCCGATGGCCGCCAGTCGCTGGCGCTGGAGGTGACGCTGCAACCCAAGGACAAGACGCTCACCGATCAGGAAATCGAGATCGTCGCCACCAGGATTGTGCAGGCCGTGACCAAGGCCACGGGTGCCACACTCAGGACCTGAAGGAGGCCCGCATGGCTGACACCGTATCGTCGCTCATCCGCGACATGAAGCGGCTGGCGAAGACGCCCGCCCTTGCCGATCTGCGGCGGCTCAATGCCAAGGCTGACCGCTTTCAGGTCTTTTCGGCGCGGCAGGATGACCTGCTGCTCGATTATTCCAAGGTGGCGCTGAACGGCCCGGTCATGAAGCTTCTGGTGCGGCTCAGCAAGGCGGCTGAGGTGGCCGGAAAACGCGGCGCCATGTTCGCGGGCGAGAAGATCAACCGCACCGAAGGCCGCGCCGTGCTGCATACGGCGCTGCGCCGTCCCGCCACCGACGAGGTCATGGTCGACGGCAAGGATGTCATCCCCGAGGTGCACGGCGTGCTCGCGGCCATGACGCGCTTTGCCGAGGGTGTGCGCCAGGGTGACATCTCGGGTGAGGGGGGACGCTTCACCGATGTGGTGAACATCGGCATCGGCGGGTCCGACCTTGGCCCCGCCATGACCACGCTGGCCCTTGCGCCCTATCACGATGGCCCCCGCCTGCATTATGTCTCGAACGTCGACAGCGCCCATCTCGCCGACACGCTGAAGGTGCTGAACCCGGCGACCACGCTGTTTCTCATCGCGTCCAAAACCTTCACCACCATCGAAACCATGACCAATGCCGCCGCGGCACGGCGCTGGATCGTGGCGGGGCTGGGCGAAAAGGCGGTGGGCCGGCACTTCGCCGCCATCTCCACCGCTCTCGACAAGGTGGCGGCCTTCGGCATCGACACGGCCCGCGCCTTCGGCTTCTGGGACTGGGTGGGCGGCCGCTATTCCATCTGGTCGGCCATCGGCCTGCCGCTGATGATCGCCATTGGCCCCGCCAATTTCCGCGCCTTCCTCATGGGCGGGCACGAGATGGACCGCCACTTCCAGACGGCCCCCGTGCTGGAGAACCTGCCCATGCTGATGGGTTTGATCGGCGTGTGGCACCGCAACGTGCTGGACCATCCGGCGCGCGCCATCATTCCCTATGACCAGCGCCTCGCGCGCTTTCCCGCCTATCTCCAGCAATTGGACATGGAGTCCAACGGCAAGCATGTGACGCTCGCGGGCGCGGCAGTGAAGATGGCAACCGGCCCCCTTGTCTGGGGCGAACCCGGCACCAATGGCCAGCACGCCTTCTTCCAGCTGCTGCATCAGGGCACGGATGTGATCCCGGTGGAATTCCTGGTGGGGGCAGAATCACATGAGCCGGACATGGCGCTGCATCAGACCCTGCTCATGGCCAATTGCCTGGCCCAGTCGCAGGCCCTGATGAAGGGCCGCACCTTGAAGGAAGCGAAAGCACAACTCAGCGCCATGGGCAAGTCGGCGGCGGAGGCAAAGCGCCTTGCGCCCCACCGCGTCTTCACCGGTAACCGGCCCTCGCTCACGCTGGCCTATCGCATCCTTGACCCGCGCACACTCGGGCGGCTCATCGCGCTCTACGAGCATCGCGTCTTCGTCGAGGCCGCCATCTGGAATATCAACGCCTTCGATCAATGGGGCGTGGAACTGGGCAAGGAACTGGCCACTGGGCTTCAGCCGGTGCTGGACGGAAAGAAGCCCACTGACGGCCTCGATTCCTCCACCGCCGGGCTGCTGCGTTACCTGAGAAATCTGCGGCGTCCCTGACCTAGAGCAACCGCCGGTCAATTAGAATCAACTGCCGCCGATAAGTTGCTCGAAAATCAATATGTTGGCGCAACTTTTTATCTCTCAAATCGTTCCGATTTGATCGTCCGTTGCGCCAAACAGAAACCCCACCCTTGCGGGTGGGGTTTCATTCCGGTCAGTGTGCACCTTATGGGCAGGGGCGATACTGGCCGGAATAGGCGAGATACATGCCGGTTGACGGATTGTAAGACCGGAAACGCGCCATGCAGTAATCCACCTCCGACTGTGACGCGCGATATCTTCCGCGATAATCGCCATAGCCGCTGTAGCCCATGCGGCGGCCATCATTCATGCAGTTCCAATAGGCGTCATTATAGGCACCCTCATCGACATAGCTGCCGCGCCGGTTCGCCGCGCCGATGGCCGTGCCGGTGACGCCGCCGATGAGCGCGCCCGCACCGATGTTCTTGGCCTTGCCGTGACCAACGAGACCACCGATGACACCGCCCGCCACCGCGCCGCCGATGGCACCTGCCGCCGGATTGCCACGGTGACGATCGCGCCACGCTTCCTGTGTCGCCACATCGCGGCAATAGGCGGCGCGCGAGCGGGCCTCAGCCGGAGCATTGATGGTGAATGCGCTGCCAAGCATGGCGATCGCGCCAGCCGCAAGCATGATACGTGCAGTCATGATGAACCTCCACTTGTCACTGGAGGGGAAAGGAGCAGCCGAAGGTCACGGTTCCCTCAAGAAATCGTGTGCCTCAGCACTCCACCACATTGACGGCAAGCCCGCCGGTGGAGGTCTCCTTGTAACGCGCGCTCATGTCGAGGCCGGTCTGGCGCATGGTCTCGATGCAGCTGTCCAGCGGCACGAAATGCGTGCCGTCGCCGCGCAGGGCAAGCGAAGCCGCCGCCACCGCCTTCACCGCGCCAAAGGCATTACGCTCGATGCAGGGCACCTGCACCAGGCCCCCCACCGGATCACAGGTCATGCCCAGGTGATGTTCCAGCGCGATCTCGGCGGCATTCTCCACCTGCTCATTGGTGCCGCCCAGGGCCGCGCACAGGCCCGCCGCCGCCATGGCCGAGGCCGAGCCCACCTCCCCCTGGCAGCCCACCTCGGCCCCGGAGATCGAGGCATTGTGCTTGATGATGGTGCCAATGGCCGAAGAGGCCAGCAGGAAGGTGCGCACCCCGTCCTGATCCGCCCCCTGACAATGGTCGAGGTAATAGCGCATGACAGCGGGGACGACACCTGCAGCGCCGTTGGTGGGGGCCGTCACCACCTTGCCGCCCGCCGCATTCTCCTCGTTCACCGCCATGGCATAGACGCCGATCCAGTCCATCACCTGATGGGCGTTGATGGCGTTATTGCCGCGTTCCGCCAGAAGCTTGTCGAGGATGTCCGCCGCCCGGCGCTTCACCTTCAGGCCGCCCGGCAACTGCCCCTTGCGCGACAGGCCGCGCTTCATGCAGGCGTCCATTTCATGCCAGATGCGGTCGAGCTTCTGGGTCAGGGCATCGCCATAGCGTGTCCATTCATTGGCCCGGCGCATCTGGGCGATGCTGAGACCGGATTCGCGCCCCATGCGCAACATGTCCGCCGCATTGACGAAGGGAAAGGGCACGGGCCGGTGGCGCGGCGCATCCACCGCTTCGGGCGATACCGCCTCGGCATGTTCGCCCTCGGACTGGACAAATCCTCCGCCCACGGAATAATAGTTCTTGTGGTCGATCTCCTTGCCCCCGGCGTCATCGACATAGAAGATCATGCCATTGGCATGGCCGGGCAGCGGCGGGCCGAAGTCGAAGTGAATGTCGGTCGCGGGATTGAAGGCAAGCCGTGTGCCCCCCGGCGTCTCGATCCATTGCCGGTCCGCCACCTCGGCCAGAATGGCCTCCACCCGGTCGGGGTCGATATCCTCCGGCGTTTCGCCCGCCAGACCCAGAATGATGGCGCGATCCGTGCCATGGCCCTTGCCGGTGAAGGCGAGCGAGCCGTGCAGGCTGGCGCGCAGCCTGGCCATGCCGGTGAATTTCTCGCGGTCGAGCCGGTTGAGATAGCGCCGCGCCGCCACCATGGGCCCCACCGTGTGCGACGACGAGGGACCGATGCCGATTTTGAACAGTTCAAAGACCGAAAGGAACATGACACGAGCTTGAGCAGGTTTGCGGCAGTCAGACATGGCCGCCAGCACCGCAAACTGGCATAAATCCGCCATGGCACAAGGGCCTGACCCATAAATATGGCCAGTGCAACGCAGCATGACGAAGCCAACGCCGCCGGTCAGTGCGGTTTTGGCTTTGCTGCCTCAAACCACCGCCCGACCCTGTTGATGGCGAGCACCTTGTCTGACTTTTGCTGGTTCCATCAAAAGTCAGGTTGTTCTAGCAAGGCGGGGAGAGGTGCCGATGTTTCCTGTTCTGCTCGGCTTGGCGGCCGCCACCTGCTGGTCCATCCACGACATGTTCACCGGCCGCATGACCCGGTTGCTGGGCCCGGTGGCCACGGCCTTCGTGGTCATGCTGGCGGGGGCGTTTCTGCTGCTGCCCATCGTCCTCTGGCGCGGCCACATCTGGCAGGCCGACCTGGCGGGCACCATGCAGGCCCTGGCGCTGGGCGTCGCCTATGCCCTGGGCATGGCGGCCCTGTTCAAGGCCTTTCACCTCGCCCCCGTCTCGGTGGTTGGCCCCCTGACGGCGGGCTATCCGGCACTGGTGGTCATCTGGGGCGTGGTGCACGGCTTGCAGCCCACGGCCCTGCAATGGGCGGCGGTCGCCGTCACCATCGCGGGCGCCGTCATCGTCGGGCGTCTCGCCCATCAGGAGGATGAGGGAGCCACCCTCGATCCGGCGCGCATGCCCGAGGTGGCTCTTGCCTCTGTCATCGCCAGCGTCGGCTTTGCCGCTGCTGTCATACTCGGCCAGGATGCTGCCGTGGCCCTGGGCGAATATGAGGCCACCTTCGTGTCGCGCTTTTCCGCCGCGCTGTGCCTTCTGCCCTTCCTTGAAACGAAACTGGGTGCGCTGCGCCGCGTCACCCGTCTGCCCTGGGGCATCTTCATCATGGCGGCCATGGATGTGGCGGCCCTCACCATGATCAATGCCGCAGGCCACCTGCCGGGCAAGGAATATGCCGCCATGGGCATCTCCGCCTATGGTGCCATCGCCGTGGTGCTGGCCATGGTCTTTCTCGGTGAGCGCGTGGCGCGCGGCCAATGGCTCGGCATCGCCATGATCGTCTCCGGCGTGACGGTTCTCGCCCTGCCCTAGGTTCTCGGCGCATCACCTGGTCCGAAAACCTCGTCCGAAAACCGCTCGGCCCTTTTCAGGGCGTGATGCGCTAGCGCAACGGACGATCAAATCGGAACGATTTGAGAGAGAAAAGTTGCGCCAACATATTGATTTTCGAGCAACTTATCGGCGGCAGTTGAGTCCAACTGACCGCCGGTT
>OEIV010000060.1_pt1 | contig 65906 bp, 57 predicted proteins | sample 1539231 | NCBI WGS metagenome assembly OEIV01 (sample SAMN03794762, study PRJEB22550) | activated sludge metagenome | feature: wastewater treatment plant; material: activated sludge; isolation source: Wastewater treatment plant of a petroleum refinery complex | place: Argentina: Buenos Aires ...
AACTTGGAAATCTTGATGAGCTTAAAAACTATACTAGTTCTCAGAGACAAAAAATTAAAATACTTGGAAATGCTTGGTTAGCAGTAGCTACTGTTCTCTTTTGACAATCACACTGAAAAAATCCAGCGAATAATCAAGATGACTTGGTTTGATATTCTTGAAGTGGTTTTTGATACTACGATTTCTAGATAGTTTTATTCTGTTATGAAAAGTCTGAAGCTCGTGGGCTTTGGGTTTTTTATGTTTGAATGAACCACCTTCGATGAACTCAGGCATCGGAAAGCAGACAATGACGATTTTTCCTACGCACTTCGACAAAAACCAGAATAATCCCGATCGACTCTATTGATGCGTCTTACCCCGATATTCATCGAGGGCAGGTCGGGAATAATTTACAAACACATCAGCATAAAACTTTTTCAAAATTTGTAATAATTGAAAATTTGGGTATAATTGGGCGGTAAAGATTTAGTTTTTTAGAGAATGTGGATGAAGTCAACGGATACGATGGACTATAAGGTTGCTTGATTTGATGCGAAGAAGTATTTTGAACTGCAGAAGGGAGCTATTGAGGAGAGAATTTCTCATTTTAATGGCAGACTTTATCTGGAAATTGGAGGCAAATTTATGCGAGATTCTCATGCTTCGAGAGTTTTGCCTGGATTTGATCCGCATGCCAAGAAAAATATTTTTGAGTCACTGAGAGATGTGGCAGAGATGATTTTTTGTGTAAATTATGAGGATATTTTGAGTAATAGACAGCTTTCCAATAGTGATATCAACTATGGAGAGTACGCTTTGCAGATGATTTTGGAGGTGCAGAAAAATATCGGATTTACTCCATTTGTGGTGATCAATAAGTCTGTTCGTGATGATACTGAGCATAATCAGAAAAAAATAGATCATTTTATCGGGCTGATGAAATCGATAGGGTTGCAAGTTTTTAAAAGATATAAGATGGCTGGTTATCCTGACAATACTGAGATTATTTTGAGTAATGATGGATTTGGAAAGGATGACTACATTCCTGTTTCAAAAAATCTGGTCTTAGTTTCTGGTGCTGCTTCCAACAGCGGGAAAATGTGAGTGTGTCTCTGACAAATGTACCGAGATTTTCACAAGGGCTTCAATAGCTGATATGCTAAATATGAAACTTTCCCGATCTGGAATTTGCCTGTCGAACATCCTATCAACCTAGCTTACGAAGCTGCGACGGTCGACATCTGAGATTATAACTGTCTCGACACTTATCATCTCAAAGCTTACAATGAGCAGTCTGTGAACTACAACAGAGATGTCGAAGCTTTTGAGCTTTTGAAGAAAATTAGTGATGCATTTGTAGCTTCTGATAATTTCGTAAGAACTTACCAGTCGCCGACTGATATGGGAATCAATCGTGCTGGCTTTGCCGTGACCAATGACGAAATCTGTAGCATCGCATCTCTTCGCGAAATCCTCAGAAGAAAAGAACGATACCAAGAAATTATCTCCAGAGGCGACTGAGACAAAGCTTGGCTCGATGCTTGCGATAAAATCTATGCTAAAGCACTCGATTACTGTAAAAGCAAAGGCTATGATGTTTCTCAGGTTTTGTAAAAAAATAGACGCAATAAATTGCGTCTCTATAGAAAATTATTTTTTGGTCTATAAAAAATCCCCGGTTTGGGGGATTTTTTTATATAAGAATTTTCATTTTTTCTTATTGGCAAGATTCGCACATGACTTTTTCGAATGGATTGGTAGGGCAAGCGTCGCCGTAGAGTTGACCAGATTTTAATTTTTCGACATAGTCGGCTCATTTTTCAGAGATGAGTTTTTGTTCGATAAGTTTTTTCTGTTCGTCGGTGACATTTTTGAAGTCAATAGAGCTGAGATCGTTAGCTTCTTGCTCTGCAGCGATTTTTTTGATGACTGTGATTTCGTCTGATGGCTGAGATGCTGAGATGCTACTGGCTGCCGCTCCAAATCATCTCGCTGCTGGCTGAGCTGAGGAAGTAGAGACTGATGCTGTCGTAGTCGAACCAAATCATGCTCTTTCTCCACGCTTGTTGACAGATTCTGTATATTTTTCTCCTTGGATAGTTTTTTCTATGAAACAGTAGTATGTTCCTTTGAGTCCAGCTTTTCGAGCGTAGACATAAACATCAAACATCGTCGATCTACTTTCCTCTTTGAGGTACATATTTCTACTGATAGCTTGGTCAACATGTTTCTGAAGAGTAGCTGCTATATCAATCTGGCATGATGGAGAATATTCGTAAGCTGTCTTGAAAATAGATTTATTGACTACTCCATCAAGCTCTTTGATATGCTGGATACTTCCACCAGCATTGATAATTTTTGATCTCATGTCATCATTTCGTAGACCTTTTTCTTTGATTTTTTCCACAAGCTGTTTGATGATGATCGTAAACTTACCACCAAGCGTTTCTCTTGAATACACATTGGCAAAATAGCTATCTACAGTACTTGATGTACCAGCAATCAAAGAGATCGAAGCTGTAGGAGCTACAGCTAATAAAAGTGCATTTCTTCTGGCTTCATAAGGATATCTACTGGCATCGTAATCAGCAAAAGCTCCTCTTATTTTTCCTAGTTCTATCGATTTTTCAAGGGCATGTTTATAGATGAATGCTCCGATATGATCAGAAAGTTTTAAAGCTTCTGAGCTATCATATGAGATACCGAGATCGATAAAAAGCTCTGCTAATCCCATAAATCATAATCCTAATGGTCTCAGATCCAAAGAGTTTTTTTGAGCTTCCTGTGATGGATAAAAGTTCACATCAACAACATTATCAAGTGCTTGGATTCCTATTTCTATCGTCTCTTTCATCTCTTCTCGATTGATGAGAGAGAGCTTTTCTTCGAGAGATAATGTTTCTATGTTTTCTTTTTTGAGTTTTTGAGCATTAACGAATCTCGGAAGATTGAGAGAGGCTAGTGTACAAACTGCAGTACTATTTTCGCTATTCGCAATAGAAATCTCTGTACAAAGATTTGAACTGTGAATCATACTATAACTCATAGCTTGATTTGATTCATTGTGACGATCTTTGAAGTTGAATCGATAGTTTCCTGTCTTTGCAAGTCTCATAAGACAGTCTCTATAAAGCTCCTGTGCTGGAAGTTTTTTGAAAAGTGCTAATTTCCCCTCCTTTGCCATTTCGATATATTCGGCATAAGCCAGAGAAAATTCTTTTCATCGTGTAGAAGTAAGTTTTGGACATTCAGCTGGATCAAAAAGATACCAATCTTCATTTTTCACTACTCTTTCCATAAATTCGTCTGGAATCCAAAGAGCCGTGTTGAGGCTTCTTGTTCTTACATATTCGCTTCCGTTTGTTTCTTTGAGATCGAGAAAATCGTGAATATTGTAGTGCCAAGGCTCCATATAAATTACCTGAGAAGATCTTCTTCTTCCACCTTGCATAATTCAGTTAACAACTGTATCAAAAATCTTGATGAATGGAATCGGACCAGAAGATTTAGCGTTGATTGATTTGATGTGAGATCCACCTGCTCTCAGTTTTGTTACTGATGAACCGATTCCTCAAGCATATTTTGCAAACATCGCTGCTTCTTTGGCTTTGTCCATAATAGAGTCCATACTGTCACCGATTACACTGATGTAACAAGATGATAACTGACTAAATGGCGTTCCACTATTGTAGAGTGTCGGAGTACTGTGAAGATATTTGAGAGCTGACATTTTGTTGTAGACTTTGACCGCAAATTCTTCTTTGTTTTTTTCTGAGATAGAAAGTCCCATGGCTACTCTCATCCACATCCACTGAGGCTGCTCTATAATTTGTTTTTTTCTGTCTCTAATCAAATATCTATCCTTGATAGTAGCAAGTCAAAAATAATTAAACTCATCATCAAGATTGTGATTTAGACTCAATTCTAATGTTCCTAAATCAAAATCGAGTAATTTTTCTGAAAGAAGTTTTTCTGAAACTCCATACTGAATATATTCGGCAAAACTATTGAATCTTCAAGAGACTGTCTTGTTTATCATTTTTACTAGCTGTCTCGTTGCTATTTTATCGTACATCGGATCTTCTGTAATGAGCTGTTCGATAGCTTTCAAAACAATCTCATCTAGCTCCTCTGTTTTTACTTGTTCTGGAATTTTGAGTTCAACATTTTTGATTACTTTGAAGACAGCAACAAATGGATCATCAAGCTGAAGATCATGAACTATATCCTGAATTGCTCTGATAATTTTTTCTGTCTGAAATGGTTCGTGAGAACCGTCTCTGTGGATTACAAATTTTGCCATTGTTTTAAAGATAATTTAGAGAGATAAAATAAGTATTATAGCAATTCTTCGATATTTTCTTCATCTTCATCATAGTCTTCATCACCATCATCATTGTCGTATGATCGTTCTTCATGCTCTTCCTGTTTAATTTCAGCTTCTGATTCTTCAGTATCAATAGAATCGAGATCTTCGTTTGCTCCAGTCAAAGCAAAGATAAATCACTCGTATTTTCTGATAGCTGGAGACTCAATTTTTTTTTCTGACTGTTTTTCTTCTGTATAAAATGATATTTTTCTGAAAGCTGTTCGCTGGTATAACATTGTGGTAGATTGCATATTTTTGATGTTATGATTTTTAGATAAACCAGAAAATTATTTTTTTAGAAATTAGTGTATTGATTTGGTGTTACTTCAAAAAAGTTCTGGAGTGTCATGAGATCTTGTTTTTGAAGAAACTTGAGAGGATTGACTTGTACAGCATAATGAGCTGTAAATCCAAGCTCTTCAAGTCTTCTGTCAGTGATATACTTGATGTACTCTTCCATTTCATTGTAAGAAAGTCCAAAAATAATATTCTGATCGAACTGCTGTTTAATAAACTGAAGTTCAAGCTCAGTTCCGTCAATCATCGTATTTTTAATATGATTTACAAACTCAGCATCTTCAAGAATAATTGGATTTTCTTCTATCACACCAAGAATCATCTCTACACCAAGCTTTAAATGCAAAGATTCATCAATCATAATAAGATCTATACCATTGGTTACATTTTTCATCTTCCCTGATTCTCTCATTGCAAAAAAGAGGGCAAATGCTGAATAAAAAAATGTTCCTTCCTGGATAATATTATTGATCAGAATAGCATGCAAAATAGCTTTTTTACCTTCTATCGTATCTGGATCGATAGTATTTTCTCTGTTACTTACTGATATGAAGTCGGCAGCTTTGGCTACAAATTCTTGCTTAGCTTTTAGTGCTGGGTTTGTCTTTGTTTTTTCATACATCGCTTCACGATCCATGCTGAAAGTATTGAGTACCATCTCGAAAAAATCTGAGTGAATATCTTCCATAAACATCTGGATCGTCATAGCCATTTTAGCTTTTGGATTGACAATGTAGGGATAAAAAGATTCTCCTAAAACATTTTGAACGAGAAGTTCTGTCGTCACAAAGTAGCCTATCAATTCCTGAAAAAGAGCTTTTTCTCTCGGTGACATATCATTATAATCTCAAACATCTTGCTGAATATTTATTTCTTCTGGAAACCAAACTGCTTGCTTTTGTTTTTTATACAAATCTGCAAAAACATTGTCTTTCCCGTCAAGTTTGATACCATCGAGTACCGATTTTTTTCATAGAATTGGCATTTTTGAATCACTTTTCTAAAAGAAATAAAAGACATTTTACACAACATATAGTTTTGTTTTTTCGATAGACACACTATATATGGTATGGAGAGTACCAAAAAGGTGGTTTTCTTTCAAGGGATAGTCTGTTCAAATTTTTTACCTTTAAGAGAAGCTTGTAAGAAAAAATTTGACATTACAAAAAAAAGGGTGGTGTCATTTTTTGGAAAAACTATTATAAAATTTCTTGATTTTCAAAAAAAGTTCACCAGATACCTATCATCTGAATGAACTTTTATAAAGAGTTTTTTTAGACTATTTGGAGTGAAATTTTTGAAAGGAGGGAGTGAAGTTCTGGTGAAGATTTGGCATGAGATGTTATATAGCTTTGAACTATTTCATCTATCACTACGAGAGAATCCGACTGAATGACTCATGATGAGATCTGATGAAACAAGAACGAAACCTGCCCAATTCAATGATTGGAATGGTCAATGAAGTATGGAGAGTCGATATCACCTAGCTGAAAAAAAATTTCTGGAGTAGATTTACCATTCAAAAGATCTTGGAATCACGATAAAATATATTTTTTCTGATTAAGAAAAATCATCTGAGCCGATGGATTTTTTATCATTAACTCTCCAACTACTAGATATTTTTCTGCGTTTTCAATTTGATTGATATCCAGATATGTCGCCAATAATTTTATCATTTTTTTGTTTTAAACCAGAAAATAAATTTTTCCCTTTGACCTCCCTTTCCCTTCGACAGGCTCAGGGACCGGAAGGAATTTGAATTATCTAATGACTTTTTCACCTTTTTTTACTTTTTCGTAGCCGAGTTGGCCACAAGCTCACTGAATTCATCTTCCAAGAGTATCTCTGACCGTCACCGTAATTCACTTTTCGACAAGAATATTTTTGAAGTTCATAATTTTATTACGAGAACTTTCTTCAAGCTCGATAGCTGGATTTTCATTGTAAGGAATCAAATTTAGATGAGCATTTCTGTTTTTCAAAAGCTCAGCCAGCTCGTAAGCTAGTTCTGGACGATCAGTTTTATCCTTAATCATCACATATTCGTAAAACATTCTCTGATCAGTCTTTGCCGTATAGTCGTCAATCGCTTTCATCAGTAAATCCAGAGTATAAACCTTTGAAATAGTAGGAATAAGTTCTTGACGAAGTGTTTGATTGGGAGAGTGAAGGCTGAGAGCAAGCATGACACCTAGTTTGTCGTTTGTCATTTTTTCAATACCTGGAATAATTCCTGATGTCGAAATAGTGACATGGCGTCTCGAAAGGCTAAATCCATTTTGATCGAGCAGAGTGTGAACTGTTTTTTTAACATTATCGTAGTTGAGAAGTGGCTCACCCATTCACATAAAAACGATATTACGAATTGAATAAAGCGTTCCATCTTCTCTTTTTCCAAGCTTGTTTTTGAGATAGTGGTTTGCATAAAGAACCTGAGAAACAATAGCTTCATAGCTGAGATTTTTTGAAAAACCTAACTTTCCAGTAACACAAAAAATACAACCAACTGGACAACCAACTTGTGAAGAAATACACAGTGTAAGACGGTTGAGTTTTTTCCCGTCAATCAAAGTCGTTAAATTATTTTCATATTCCTGGCTTCCTTCAATAATATCGTGAAAATGAAACATAATCACTGACTCGATCAGATTCGTATCTGGCAGTCTAAAAAGAAACTTAGTCGTTTCGGCTGACTCATGAACTGAATCTAGCTCGAAAGGGATTATCTGAAATTTTTGGTCAAGTTTTTCTCTGAGATCTTTGCTCAAAGTCGTCATCTCTTTGAAATCGATCTGAGCATTCTTAAAAATCTCGTGAAAAATCTGTTTCACTCTAAAAGGCTGTAGTTTTTCCTCTTTTCTAAACTCCTCTACTGCTTCAGCATTAAAAATCGAAAATTTTTCCATATTATTTTATTCTCATTTCTATTAAAATTTTTTTACTGATTATTGCGTATTTTTTATATTTTTTATAAAAAAAGTCAATCTTTGTTTAAAAATAGTAGTTTTTTGCATTTTTTAAAACTAAATCTATACTAAAAAAAATTATTTTCTGACTATTTAAAAATGCCAAAACTTTATCCAGAATATCGCCAATCGGTTGCCCAACACATACTCAAAAAAGATGGAATTTCTCCAGAATTAAGAGATATGTTGGAGGAATATGTCTCAGCAAAATGATACTACGAACTGGAAGAAAAAGGTAAAAATGCACTAGAAATCATTCTTAGTGATCTTTTTGATAATAAAAAAAGAGAGAGATTGCGTAGAGAATATCTACACCAGGTAAAAGAAGTTATAAAAGAAAATAAAGAAGAGATAGTGGAAAAGACAGAGGAAAAAGTAGAGGAAAGCAGAAATATAATACGAGAATTATATGGGGATGAAGAAGGGTATCAAAATGTAAATGAATTTTTGGGAAAAGTAGGATGATTAGAGGAGAGAGAAAGGAGAGAGAAAGGATAGAAATAGCTACAAAGTTAGTTCAGAATAATGATATATGGTTTTTCTGTAGGAATATAAAAAAATTTGAGATTACAGATGAAAAAGAAAGGCTAAAATTAGCTAAAATAATTGTAAAGAAGGACATAAGTTTTTTATGTGAGAATATAGATAAGTTCCAGATTACAGATGAAACATTGAAAATAAAACGAGCAGAAATAGCTGCTCAGAAAGATATAGAAGCTCTTTGTCGAAATATAGAGAAGTTTGAGATTGCAGATGAGAAGGAAAGGATAAAACGAGCAGAAATAGCTGCTCAGAAAGATATAGAAGCTCTTTGTCGAAATATAGAGAAGTTTGAGATTACAGATGAGAAAGAAAGGATAAAACGAGCAGAAATAGCCGCTCAGAAAAATATAAGAACTCTGTGTCCAAATATAGACAAGTTTGAGATTACAGATAAGAGAATCTTAATCAGATTTTTTCTCGAATGATTTCCCAATTTTATAGATTGAATTTCTTATCTTCATAAATTTTGATTTGACAATAGTATCAAAGATTTTGATGATTTCATGAGAAATCTGATTGAACACTGACTTATTTCGGAGAAAGAAAAAGATATTGTCGCTATAAAAAATGGAAGGGTAGAAAATAAATCATTCATCTTATCCTGTATCTTAAAAAGCAATGACCACTTTGATCTCACAGAAAAAATTTGAAAAACTGAAGATCCTGCATTAGAACTTCATAATAAGTCTATGCATTTATTGTGAAAAGAAATTGGTATGGATATGACGGCTTTTCTTGATAAAAATCATAGTGAGAAAAGTATTCAAGATTTCTATTCTGCATCTATAGAACTCTATAAACTTTTATGATCTGGCTTTTTCAAAAGTCTATCAATAGATGAAAATACAGTTAAAAAAGAAAACCTACCAAATTTCGTTTCTTTTTTGAATAAAACAGTCAGACTAGCTCAAATTATGTGAACCAATGAGCATATGAAAGACTGAATTGATAGATCTCTTGTAGACACATTGAAATGATGGATCTTAGGAAAGACTACTCTTGAACAGATAAAAATATCTACTCAGAAAGATATGACAGGTGTACTATCTGGTCTAGTCCAAGATATAAAAAAGACAGATAAAAAAATAGAATTAAATCCTGAAAATATACATAAATTATCAGCAAATATTGATTTTGTATTTGAGGCACGATTTCAAGATATTTTCCAATTAGAAAACTGATCCATTAGTACCCAACAAATTGAAGAATTAACTCATAAACGATGAGATCTTGAGGTTTTATTTACCTTGATTGCAAGATACTTTGGTAATGAAAGTCGAATACAAGAGATACCTCTTTTTAGTAGAGTGGTAGATTCTGTTTTAAATGACGAGTTCTCAAGATTAAAATTCAAATGAGATGAATATGATGAAGATGACCAAGAATGAGCAGAAAAACAGTTATCAGTTTTATCTGAAAAATGAAAAGAAGCGTGGAAGCAAAATCCCTATAAATTAGAGTATTTCAATAATTCAGAGAACAAATGATTTTCAAAAGAACAACTCCTCGAAACAGCAAAACACTATTTTAACGATCAGATGATAGATCAAAAACATCTAGATCTGATAGAAGAATGACTGACTGAGAAAATAAGAAATATATCGATGAGTAATTTCTCAGCAGAAGAAATAAAAGCTGTAAGAGAAAATCAAAGTATAGATAAAATCCTTCCTTACATTTCTGGTGAAACTAAAAAAGAAAAATTAAAAAATTTATTACTGCTTTGTTTAGCAACTTTAAAAGAAACCGATGATTATGATACTTTTTTAAATGTGATGAGGATTATGAAATCATGAATCGATATAACAAAAATCAAAGACGATATAAAGGCTCTGAGTGGGAAATTAGAAAATGTAGAAAAATGAGACCAAGCAATTATTTTTACGACACTTTTTGATGATCCTAAATTACTTTTATCTGTGTGAGATCTAGTAGAAACTGGTAGTTGCCAAAACTATAAGACATGAAGTATGATTCAAAGTTTGCTTGGTTATGTGGTAGATGCAAATGTGAAATGAGTATTGAGCTTTCCTATCACACCAAAAAATCTTAATGGAGATAATAAAAAATTTAATCTTTTGAAAGAAAAGCTAGAGTCAAGAAATTATGAGATCAATATAGATTATCCAAACTTAAAACTAACTATTGATGGTATTGAAATAAATCTTGGTAAAGCAATGATAAGACGCATAGTAAAACTTTGAAAAACAAAAGATAATAAAGCATGAATTTTAATGGAAAGAGAGTATACGCAAAATCATTTTGCTATTGAACAAATGAGAAAATCATTAAACGAACTAGTATTTTCTTTTTCACAAGAATGTAAAGCAAAACTTGTAGAGTGATGATTAAATATCATCTGAACGAGAAATCCTTGAGGAGTATACAGTGATAAATCAAGAGGAATTCAAACTTCAGATTATTCACTCTAGAACATTGAATAAAACCAGAATAAAAATTTTTTTTACTTTCAACTATTTTTTTTCATATTGATATAGACGAGAGAGTCCATTTCATGAGGTTCTCGGTTGGTTTGGAAGGTGTTTATTTTTTTGGAGTAATGGAAGGGAAGAATGTAGCCGCTGATGGTTTTGGAGTAGTGTTTATTGAGAGTATCCAGAAAATAAGTATTTTTGATAATTGAACTGATGATGATAAGATCCTGACCGATGCCAAATTTTTCCTGAAGTCGAGAGGTCAGCATCTGAGCATAGAAATCCAGAGACTTCGTAACGAGATCCTTTGCAAGCTCATTGAGATCGAGGTCTTCGACATTTTTATAAAGATAAGGCAGAATATTATTTTCCTGATAGATCGTTTTGAGAGCATTAATACCAAGATTGATGGTGTCAAACTGTTTGTAAAATCAATCTTTTATCTGAACGAGTTTGGAGTATTCATCATAGATATACAACAAATTGAATTGCTGCTTGGAGATGGCATCTTTGATAAAAAACTGCGTATAAAAAGACTCTGGAATTACTGTAATATTTTTATTGTGCTTTATTTGTCATAAAACCGCCATACAGTCAAATAAAGTTTTTTTCTTGATATAAACTAAGTGTAAACTCATGAAAATTTGACCTTTTTGACCAATGACAAACTTCGCTGGTGAGCCATCAACAAAAATAGTATTGATCGTATGAAACAAAACTTCAGAGTCTGGATTTATCTCTTTTTTGATATGAGAAATTTTTTCATCTACTAGTTTATTAATATCGCTGATGGTGCAAGTATTTTCAAAATATTTGAGGATATCAAACTTAAAAAAATCAAATCTGGACTCATCGAGTAAAAAAACTTGTTCTTGATCTGCAAACTGTCTGGAATAGTCTAGGAGCTGAGAAAATTTTTTGTAGACGGTAAATTTGAAAAATTTTGCATTTTTTTGCTGGGTCACTTGAAAATAATTGGTTTTTTCGTGGAGATATTCGTAGTAAAGCAGGATTTTGAGTCGGGTCTAAAGACTACAAAATAGTGGAATGAGCCAGAATATAATTTTTTATGAGAGAAAATATTCAATCAGAATCATCAGTGCAACACTGATTGTAACTATCGTTGCCATAAGATTTTCTGATATATTTTTTAATGCTTCGGGAAAAAGCTCACTAAATGACATCCAAATCATAGCACCAGCTGCGAAGCCAAGCCCCAATGGTAGAGAAAGCGGAAAGTGAGTCACTATCCAAAAAGCTGGAAGTGCCATAAGTGGCTGAGGCAAGCTAGTAAAAATACTTCGTAATGCTGCTTTCCACGGAGAGACTCACTTTGGAATCATAGTAAGACAAATAGCTAGTCATTCAGGAATATTTTGGATTGCTATGATAAGAGATACAAAAATACCAAATGTCATAGATGGTCAAAATGATACTCCCATTGCAACTCCTTCACAAAACGAATGAGCAAACATCACACCAACCATCAATAAAACTTTTTTTGCGTTTGCTCATTTGAGACCAGAGAACTTTAAATCTTCATATTGATCTAAAAATCTTGCAGACAAAATAATAAAGACAAGTCATCATAAAATCCCTCAGAAAACTCCTCGAATGCTATATTTCATTCACTGTTCGATCATTCCAAAACTAGCCACCATCATCAGTGCCCCAGCTATTGCACTTCCAATAGAAACAAATCTATGTGAAAATGTTTTCTGAAAAATAAAAGGAATAGCACCCAATCAGCTGGCTGCTGATGTCAGTAAAGCATAGAGTAAAATTGTTATTTGAGAGACCATATTTTTTCGCAGTATTAAAAATTTTTTATGCTGGATAATGTACTATAGAATTATTGAATCGTCGTACACCGACCTACGACAATGCAAAGCTACTCCCCCCAGTTCTTTGGGACGAACACAACGACGAGAATTATTCTGATTCTTGCGATTTTTCTATTTTGATATTTTCTGCATTTTTACAGTCTGGATAGTGATCACAAGCTAGGAATGGGCCGCGTTTTGATTTTTTGACATGCATCGTTCCTTCTCCACACTTGGAACACTTTTTACCACCAAACTTATTTTCTAGTTCTACGATCTGAGGATCTGGAATAGACTGGATTCGCTTCACAGCAGGATAGTCTGATGATGAAAGAAATGGTCCAAATCTACCTACTCTCACGACAATCGTTCCGCCAGCTGGACAAGGCTTTCCTTCATAAAGCTCTTTTAATTTGGAAAGACGATCTGATTGTTCTGGAGTTTCCTCGATGTGTTTACAGTCTGGATAACGAGAACAGCCAATAAATTTTCCTGTTTTTCAAAACTTATAAACAAGATCTCCTTCTTTACACTCTGGACATTTTCTTCACACTAAAATTTGTTCTTTGTCACCAGCGTCAGCTTTTTTGATCTCAGCTGAGAAATTTTTGTAAAAATCGCCCATCATGCCTTGTCGCTTGATTTCTCCTGTCGCGATCTCATCGAGCTTATTTTCCAGATGAGCTGTAAATTCATAGCTCATCAGATCGTGAAAATATTTTTCGAGATAGTCTGTCACTACAAAAGCTATATCTGTCGGCAATAATTTTTTTTCTTCCTTGACGACATAGCCTCTGTCTTGGATAGTCTGAATGGTCGGTGCATAGGTCGATGGTCTACCAATTCCCTTAGCTTCCAGAGCTTTTACCAAAGATGCTTCTGTAAATCTAGCTGGTGGCTTCGTATATTGCTGATGAGCTTCGATACTCTTTGAGTTCAAGACTGATCATTCTTTGAGAGCTGGTAAGATAATATCTTCCTGAGAATTTTCATACAAAACTAAAAATCCATCAAAAGTAATTACCTGGCCTTTACTGATCCAAGTACTTTTTTTATCGAGTGGAGAAAATGAGTAAGTCGTAGTCTCAACAAGTGCATCTGCCATCTGAGTAGCTACTGTTCTTCTCCAGATGAGATCATAAAGTCTGAGTTCTTGAGCAGAAAGTCAACTTTTTTTAGGAGTTTTATCTATATAGGTCGGTCTGATAGCTTCGTGAGCTTCCTGAGCGTTTGCTGATTTTCCCTTGTAGACTCTTTTTTGAAGATAACGAGATCCGTACTGCGCAGTGATAAAATCTGAACAAGCATCAACTGCTACTGTTGATAAATTGGTGCTGTCCGTTCTCATATAGGTGATAAAACCATTTTCATATAATTTTTGGGCGACAGACATGACTTGTTTTACTCATCGTCACAGTTTACTCGATGCCGTCTGCTGAAGTGTCGAAGTAATAAACGGAGCTGGAGGAGTTTTTTTACCTGCTTTTTTCTCTATCGAATCAAGCGTAAACGGCAGCTTTGAAACTATCTCTAAAGTAACACCTTTCGTAGCAGAAGATCAACCTTTTTTTTCTCATGATTGTTTTTTTTCTTTTGAGTCAGAAAGATTTATTTCCAATGTTTTTAAAAATTTTTCAACCTGGTCACGATTCACTAAATCACAATTTTTCCCATTTATTTTAGCTAGTTCACATTCTAGTTCGTCTTTTGCGTTTGACAAAAAAGCTTTGAGTTTCCAGTGTTCCTCTGGTTTAAAAGCTTGTATTTCTCTTTCTTTTTCTACAATGAGCTTCACTGCTACTGATTGCACTCTTCCTGCGCTCAGTCATCTTTTTATTTTATCCCAGAGAACTGGTGAGATCGTAAATCAGACTAATCTATCCAGTAGTCTTCTCCCCTGCTGAGCATCGACAAGATTCATGTCTATGTGTCTATAATTTTCGATAGCATGCTGAATTGCTGGTTTGGTGATTTCGTGAAATACAATTCTAGGTGTCTTAGCTGTATCTAGTTTGAGTTGATTAGCGATATGCCAACCGATAGCTTCTCCTTCGCGGTCTTCATCCGTTGCAATCCAAACCTGATCTACTGTCTTAGCGAGGGCTTTTAGTTCTGAAATTACTTTTTTCTTACTATCTGAGACTTCATAAGTCGGTTCAAAATTATTTTTTATATCAATACCCAGTTTTTTTGATGGTAAATCAACGACATGTCCCATCGATGCTCTCACTTCGTACGAGTTCCCCAAAAAATTTTTGATAGTTTTAGCTTTGGCTGGAGACTCTACTATCACCAAATTTCTTCCTCACTTTTTTACTTCGTGAATTATTTGTGGCTTGGATATGTTTTTTTTCTTTGTCGTAGCCGCCGTAGCCTTTTTTTTGGTAGTAGCTTTTTTAGTAGTTGTCTTTTTATCTGAAGAACTTGTAGTTTTTTTAATTGGCATTCGTCCCAGTCGAATGAATAAAATTTTTCCGTTTACATTTTTGTACTTATAGTAAAAACTTTTTGAGATACAAGTGACAAGGCTATAGAAAAATTTTTGACGCATTGAAAAATAAATTTCTTATTTAAAAATTTTATTTCTGGTAAATATTTCTTAAAATACAGCTGCAAAACAATATGAATGTAAAAATGTAGATGCAATAAATTGCGTCTCTATAGAAAATTATTTTCTGGTAAATGTAAAAAATTAAAAATCTCGCTGGGTAATAAAACTCGTTGTTTCTCATTTTCTCAATGACGACGAAACAATTTCTATGATTTTGATTTTAATTATGGATTGCCGTGCTCCGCTCGCAATGACGAAATACAAGGGCAGAATAAAAAAAATTATATAAAAAAATCTAGGCATAAGCCCGATTCTGTTTTGTGGTAGAATTTGTCTGAGTCGCGTATAGCGAGTTTGAGCACTTTCCCTTTCAGGTAAGCTTGCACCAGCTACGGTTTACCGCTCGACGAGCATCTGCTCGACTGAGGTGAAGTACCGATCCTGCATTGCTGCGAGATCTGATCTTCTCGTTGCACCTTTTACACCGCTAAAGCGGGTTAGTTTTCGTCTCTGTGGCACTTTCGTTTGGTCTGCCTCTCGCAGACATCCAGCACCCGTTAGGTGATAGCTTTTTGATGGTGTCGGGACTTTCCTCTCCAGTTACCTGGAGTACTACCTGTCTAGATTTTCTCAGTACTTGTAGTGATTTAGAGATTTATTTCAAGCTTGAGCTTGTTTTATTTTCGGCTTCCATAAAAAATCCAGTCTGTTTTTCGATGAGTTTGTGATCTTTTTCGTGAAGACTTGAGATTAGAGGGCTTTTCTAGAAATAGACTTTTGGTTGCATTAGTGGTGGCAGTTGGTTATAAGTAACCAGAGTAAAAATTTTTATTATTTTGATATAGTTATTCACATGAGAACTCTTTTACTAGGTGCAATGTTGTTTTCTGGTGTTGTTTTTATGGTTTCTGTGCTTTTGATGTCGCCAAAAGGAAGTATCTGATTTGGGATCTGAGGCGCTGCTTCTACTAATGAGTACGGTAGCAAAAAATCTATCGAACATAGACTTAAAAGAATCGCTCTCGTTGCTGCCATTATTTTTGGTGTAGCGGTAGTCATTTTACCTTATACTGCATAACATGAACTCGTCACTGAGTGGCCTTATTGGCAAAATTCTTAAGTATACTTTTTTCTGATTTTTGTTAGTATGGCTTTTATTGAGTGGTAGTGTCTTCTATAGATATATTTTTGAAGTTTCTTCCAAAACAATCGCAAAGTGAGGAACTTTCGTAGAAGCTATCTTTGATACGATCACTTTTTTGCCGTATACCAACATGAAGGGAAATAATTCTTTTTATAAAGGACTTCTTTTCAATTCTTGTATCAAAGCATCGAGTGATTGATGATCTCAGAAATTTGAGGATGATCTTTGTAAAGTAACTACTACTGACTACAGAAACTATTTCGTCAAGCTCAAGACGGATGATAGAAAATGGTCTGACTGAGTCCCTGTGACTCTCGATGATATCAAATTTACTTATGAGACAATCATCAAGGACAATGTCCGAAAAGTGGCAGACCTCCAGCCTTATAACAAACTGGAAGTCGCACTCACAAACGATAAAAGACTGAGAGTTTCTTTCCCAAACTCAAGCATCGACAATATTTTGTTTTTTACTAATTTTATTCTTCCTCAGCACAAACTTCACAGTACTGACTTTGAAAGTTATGTTGCAGAGTTTAGTAGAAATCCAGTGAGAACAAATTGTGCTAAACTTGAACCTCAAAATAAAGACCCAAATAGCTTGATTTTTAATCTCTTGGAGTGCCCATCATCAAGTTTGAATTATTACCAGATTAAAAGTTTTAAAAGTTTTGAAGCATTTCAGAAATCTTTTGCTCAGTCTCAGCAAAGTATTATTGATATGTATTCTTATCCTCAAAATTTATCGGGATATGACTGATATAATGCTGTTCTTAGCTCTTATATGACTCTTTTTTTCAACAACACTTCAAGAAGAATCAACACTCCCATCAAAGAATGACTTATTAGTTTGATAAATAGTGATTTTTATAGCGAAGGCTTTCAAGCTTTCTTAAAAAGAGATCATTCACTGTTTAATAGTCGACAAATTCAGTGAAAAAATATTCTGAAACCTCTTCAAGAGTTTAATCCTTCTGATGAACTTAATAAACAAGATTTTGATAAACTCAATATAGCTCCCTTGCCTTGAGAAATTTCGATCAAAAATAGAAATAACAAAAATACATATTACTCAAACGAACTTATTAACAATAAAAATATTAGAATTCTGCTGGATAGGGAGTTTGATAAGATAACAGTTTCTTATAACTGATGACCTGATATCACAACGAAAACTTTTGATAAAAAGAAAAGAATTACTTTCTATAATATCTGAACAGATCAAAATAATCTTCAATACGGTTTGAATACCTATAAAATCAAAGCTTATAGAGGAAAAAATTCCTACAATATAATGGATATCAACTTTTATGTCATTGAAGAAGGTGAAGATATTAGTAGTAGCTGAGCTATTGACGATGTTGATCCTGCTAGAAAAATTAAGATCATCTATCAAAAAGAACCGAATAGTTATTTCGTCGTAAATAGACTTGTTGAGATTTTTAAGAAAAAGTGAATCAATAAGTATTTTGTCTTTTTGGGCTATACTGATACAGCTGAACTTGAAGGAAAAATAGTTACAGAAGACTACGATATAGTCATCAGAAGCATCAACCTTGCTTGAAAACAAGATATATCTCCTCTCTTTCTCACTGACTCCCCTGCCGTTAATCCTACTTTCTTCAAAAATCCAGACTTTGCTGGGTTTATCAATCAGTACTACTACAGTACCCAAAAAACTCAAGAGATTGTAAAATCTGAAATCGATAAAATCTATGCTAGTGAGCTTCCTCTTATTATCCTTGGAAAAAATATTACTCCCATCTATCTTAGAAGTTCCTTTAAAGGTTTCAAACCTGATTCATTGCAACTTTATGAGTCTACTCTCAGAGAATATCTTTTCAATAATATCAAACTTGTCCATGGAATTGATCTTGATAGAAATGTGATTTTCAATTACGGTAACTTTCTTCACTTTTTGATGCAAGCTACTGGACAAACTGGGTCATTAACTCCCGAGAGTTCTTCTGGAACTACTTTATAATATCTTACCTTTTGATACATGGTTTCTCTCCCAGAAGTTATTTCTTTTGTATTTATTATTATCACTTTGGCGATATCGATAGGACTTCATGAGTATGCTCATGCCTATGTTTCTCGAAAACTCTGAGATCCGACTCCTCAGTTTCAGTGAAGACTGACTCCAAATCCACTGGCTCATATTGATCCAATTGGTTTTTTGATGATATTTTTGGTGAATTTCTGATGGGGAAAACCTGTTCAAGTCAATCCTATGTATTACCGCAATCCTGTCCAATGAGAACTAATGGTAGCATTGGCTGGACCATTTACTAATTTGCTTTTGGCTTTGGCTGGAGCTTGTGTGATAGCGATCTATAGCCGTATCATTGGACTCAATGAGTTTGATCTTCTTCAGTGAGTTTCTTATGATTACATGATTATTTTTTGGCTTCAGTTTTCTTATATCAATATTGCACTGGCTGTTTTCAATATGATTCCTCTTCCTCCACTTGATGGGTTCAGGCTGATAAAAACTTTTTTTAGACCAGTTGCTGTTCTTATTGAAAAGTACTCATTTGCTATTAGTATCGTTTTCTTACTGGCTATCGCTTTGCCTGGAAACTTTCTCGGTAGCGCTATAGGAACTTATATTCACAGTGTCAGCTCGACGCTTTTTTACTGGATATTTTTCTTGGTGAGTCAGATTTTTTAGCTAAAAACCTTCCCTACCTAAAGAGGGAATTAATTTATAGGATCATCAGAATAAAATTTTTTATTGAGTTATAGTGAAAAATGGTAGAAAAATTATTGGAGATAGAACAAAAATATTTGTCACTGACTGAGGAATTGATCAGAGCAAGCAATGAAGGAAATGTCAGTGAGATGACTTCACTGAATAAGCAAGTTTCTCAGCTCGAGGAGATTTACTCACTTTTTCAGGAATATAAAAAAGCAGCAGATCAGATCAAAGAAGCGAAAGATATTTTGGCGACGGAGTCAGATTCTGAACTTATTGAAATGGCGAAAGCTCAGATGAATGATGAGCAAAAAAATCTCGATAAAATTGAAGATAATTTAAAAATTGCTCTTTTGCCAAAAGATCCGAATGATGATAAAAATATTTATCTGGAAATCAGACCTGCTGCCGGAGGCGATGAAGCTGGACTTTTTGCTGCTGAAGTTCTCAAAATGTATATGAACTATGCTCAAAAAATGTGACGAAAAACTGAAATAGTAGAAACCCAATACTCTGATGTCTGAGGACTTAAATTTGCTATGGTCAAAATGTCTGGATATAAAGTTTACTCGATTATGAAGTTTGAAAGCTGAGTTCACAGAGTCCAAAGAATCCCTGCGACTGAGTCAAATGGAAGAGTTCATACTTCGACGATCACTGTAGCGATTATGCCGGAAGTCGATGATGTAGAGGTCAAAATCGATGCTAAAGATGTGACGATGGATACCTATGCTGCTTCGTCTGCTGGATGACAAAATGCCAACAAAAACCAGACAGGAGTCAGACTTCACCACCTTCCTAGTGGACTGATTGTCACGATTGGAGATAGTAAGTCTCAGCTTCAAAATAAAGAAAAAGCTCGACAGGTTCTCAAATCGAGACTTTACCAGATCGAGCAAGACAAGCAAATGGCTGAGACGAGACAGGTAAGATGAGATCAGATCGGTGGCTGAGATAGGTCTGAAAAAATCAGAACTTATAATTTTCCTCAAGATAGAATCACAGATCACCGTATCAAGCAGTCTCGATCAAATCTCCCTGCTATTATGCTCGGTGAAATTGACGATATCATCAACGCTATGGCTCTAGAAAATCAGGCTAGACTAATGAGTGTTTCACAACAAACGGCGTAATTTTTTTGAAAAGATTTTTATTCTGGCTATTGCCAAAAAATGTAGACGCAATAAATTGCGTCTCTATGAAAATATTTGTAATATTTTTTAATTTTTTTATGTGATAAAAAAGTATTTTTATCTCCATGCTAAAAATATTTCTTATTTTCCTTTGACATTGGAGTCGTGACAAATAGATTGGTGGGTATGGATTTGCAAAAAATACTGAGAACAAATGCAAGGTATATGGATCTTTTGAAGAGTGCTGGTATCACTACGATGCAGCAGTTTTTTGAATTTTTGCCGAGAGCTCATGAGGATAGACAACATCTGAGATTACTCAATGAGCTGGCTTCTGATCAGGATGTTTACTCAGTAAAAGGTAAAATTCTGGATAAAAAAATGCTCTTTTTTGGTGGAAAAAAAAGAATAGAATTCCTCTTTGAAGATCCGAATGGACAGCAAGCGAAAGCAGTGTTTTACAATGCGACTTTTATCTGGAAACAGGTGGAAAAGGATGCAATTTATATTTTCGTCGGGAAGCCTAAGTTTATCAAAAATCAGATCAGTTTTTGGCATCCAGAAATGATCAAGACTCAGTGATTTGAGTACAATGAGAATCCACTCGAGTGATCAGGAGTCTTGACTCAAAAGACTGAGATTCTGGAAGGAGATCAGCCAACGATTGGTCGTTTGTATCCGATTTATACAGAAATAGCAGGAATAAAATCTTCGTGGTTTGCAAAAAAAACTTGGGATAATTTACATCGTATTCCTGAAATTTTTCGTGAATATTTACCAGAATTATTTTTGAAAGAGTTTGGAGTGTTGGATATTTGTAGTACAATCAAACAGATTCACTACCCTGACTCTCCTGAGATGAAGCAAAAAGCTGTCCAGAGAATTTTTTTTGATAGATTGCTGAGGGTGCAGATTAGTTCCCAGCTGAGTAAAGAGCTTTATCAGTCTGAGTTTCACGATGAGTTTGCTCATGGGCCAGCTGTGCAGCCAGATCGAGAAACGGTCAAACGAGTTCTCGAAAAGCTGCCTTTTGAGCTGACGAATGCACAAAAAAAAGTCCTGAAACATGTTATCGAAGATTTCCACTCGCATCGTCCGATGCTGAGACTTTTGCAATGAGATGTCGGAAGCTGAAAAACGATCGTGGCTGCGGTGGCTGCTTACTATATCATCAAAAAATTCTGAGCTCAAGTAGCTTTTTTGGCGCCACTGGAGGTGCTCGCTCAGCAGCACTATAAGTCGATGGCGAAGGTGCTTTTGCCGCTCGGTGTCAATCTCCAGTGCATCACCGGCTCTGTGACTAAAAGTCAAAAAGAAAAACTCAAAGCTGATCTGCTCAGCTGAACTATCGATCTGATTATCTGAACTCATGCGGTGCTTCAGGAAGATGTTCAGTTCAAAAAACTTTTGTATGTGGTGATCGATGAACAGCATAAATTCTGAGTCAAACAGAGATCTTTTTTTCGTAGATTTCAGTCTCCCCATATTTTACAGATGAGTGCTACTCCGATTCCAAGATCGATGGCTTTGGCTTTTTTTGGTGAATTTGATGTGAGTATCATCGACGAGATGCCTCAGTGAAGAAAGCCAATTATCACCAAAATTATTTCTGAAAAAGAGCTTATCAAGCTTAAACAACGAGTTCTCACTAAAATTTCTCAAAATCAGCAAGTTTTTATCGTGACTCCGCTGATCGAAGAAAGTGAGAAGATGGAAAATATCAAATCTGTACTCAAAGAGTTTGAAGAGATTTGCGATTTATATCCTGAACTTCATGGTCAAATAGGACTTCTTCATGGAAAACTGAAACCCAAAGAAAAAGACCAGATTATGAATTTTTTTAAGGAATGAAAATTTAAAATTCTGGTAAGTACAACAGTTATCGAAGTAGGTGTCGATGTGCCTCAGGCTTCGATTATGATCATCAAAAATGCTGAGAGATTTGGGCTGTCGCAGCTTCATCAGCTGAGAGGAAGAGTCGGAAGATCTGATATCCAGTCGTACTGTTTTCTGGAGACGAGAAGTAAGACACCTGAGACGATGAGAAGGCTCAAGGCGCTCGAAGAGACAAATGACGGGTTTAAGCTGGCTGAGCTCGATCTTCATTTCCGTGGAGCTGGAGAGATACTGGGCTTGAGGCAGTCGGGAGAGAGTGATCTGCCGCTCGAGATTTTGGCAGATTTAAAATTTTTGGAAAAAGTACAAGATGCGGCGAAGTGGTTACTCGAGAGATATCCCAATCTTGATGGGCTTCCTGAGCTCAAAGCAAGAATAAATGAGTCGCTCGGAGATATTATGGCATAGTTTTTTTCTTACAAGTCAAGAATATTTTCTCGTGAGGTAGGAGGTTTTTTGCTTTCTTTGGATAATTTCCTATCCTAGAGAGGATGAATTTTTACCTTTGAACCAAACTTAAATGAAAAAAACTTCTGTAAAAAACACAAAAAAATCTGTAGCTGTAAAAAAAACTGCTCCAGTAGCAGCGAAAAAAGTAGTAGCTCCAATGAAAAAAGTAGCTGTAAAAGCGGTAGCGAAAAAAGCACCTGCAAAGACAACAGTAAAAAAAGTAGCGGCTCCTGTGAAAAAAACTGTAGCGAAAAAGCCACTTTCAAAGAAAGTAGCTCCAGCTAAGAAAACTGTAGCGAAAAAAACAGTAAAAAAAGTAAGTATCCCAGTAGTAAAAACTCAAGAACCAAAAGGATTTTTTGGTCGAGTAATGAGCTTGTTTAGTAATCCTAGCGTAATCGCTGCTGAAAAAAAAGCTGCTGAATATGCTAAAGTAATTGCCGATGAAGCAATGCAAGCTGAAAAAATTGCTGAAGCAAAAGTAAAAGAAATTGCTCCTGTAATTAAACAAAAAACTGTAGAAACTTCTGGTAAACTTGCAAAATGGATGGATGATCTTTTCACTGAAGAACAGAAAAAATTCACTTCTAGAAAACTGAAAAAATAGTTTCTTAAAAATCTCCCCTTCCCCTCCTTCAGTAAGGAGGGAATAAGAAAAAATCCCCGATTTAGGGGATTTTTTTTCTTATTTTATGAATTTCTTTTTGAATTTGATTGATAATCTCTAGCTCATTTGGGATTCATTCTTCAGAAAATAGTTTTGTAAAAAATATAATTAGTTCATCTTTTCACTTTTTGCTTGCTGCTACTTCTACAGCAATATCTTCCATTTTTTCTACAAAATCTTTAATATTGTAACCATTTCTTTTAAGAAAAAGATATGTAACCATAATTGAAGTTCTTTTATTCCCATCATTAAAACAGTGGAATCTATTGATACCAAAAAATAGATGCACTACTTTATCAACAAGAGTTGGATAGAAATCATCGTTCTTAATGTGATCCAAAACTGATTGAAGTTGTCATTTATTTTTTATTCACTCAAAACCTCAAAATTCACTAATAATTATATCATGAAGTTCGATCACTTGGTTTCCTAGGATATAACGCATTTTTACTTATTTGTTAACCTTTTTAAAGCAGCATATGCTGACTTACTTTTTATAGTTTCTACCACAAATTTTTGAACCCCTCAGTCTTTTGGAGGATATGGATCGTTACCATAAGAATTTCTTAACTGAACCTTTCCATCTTTTTTTTGGATTATCATCTCAAGTTTTTGAGTTTGAGCCATTTTTTTTGCTCTTTCAATTGCCTCTAGCTTTGTTGCAGTGATGTAAGATGCTTTACTGTTTCATGGTCTTTGGACTTTTCGCCCTCCATCATTCGGAGATACTCGCACTTGTTGGTTGTTGTTTGTTTTCATATTTGATTTTTATCAATCTAAATTTTTTTTGATCCAGAATAAAAATTTTTAAAATAGTCCCTTCTCCTCAAATTTCTTTAAGGTCATGGTTTTGAAGTGTTTTTGGTGGAAAGAGGGGATTCGAGATTCGTCACCAGAGATAATTTTTTTTACTTGGGAGATTTCTTGGGGTCGGATGTCGTTGTCGGGGGTTTCGATGAAGAGCGGTCTAGAGTTTTCGTAGGCTCGTTTGATTACTTGAGAGAGGGCTGGTCGGCCGATGAATCATTTTCAGAGGCTGGCGTGGCGGTCGAGTCTAGCTCAGAGAGGGGCTTTGGAGTCATTGAGATGGAAGCAGTAGAGCTGGTCGATGCCAATGTGAGTGGCGAACTGGTCGATGACTTTATCGAAGTCTGTGATGTCGATGCCTCCAGCAAAAGCATGGCAAGTATCGATACAAAATTTTACTGGTAAACCCTTGAGATAGTTCTGGTGAAAATAGCTGAGCTCCTCAATCGTACTACCAAGTTCAGATCACTGCCCTGCTGTATTTTCAAATACAAACTGCACTGAAATGTTTTTTTTCTGGTTTTGGGAAATAATATATTCTACATTTTTTACCATATTTTTCATGGCTTCATCTCTGGTCGAAAATCATTTTCATTTACCGATATGAATATTGACTGCTTCGTAGCCTGTGGCTTGAGCTATGATAAAATCATCTAAAATCGATGCGATGTCTGTCTTGCAGTCTTCAAAAGGCTTGGAGAGATTGGCAAGGTAGTTTGAGTGGATCAGACCTCAGAGTTGCTGAGTTGATTTTCTTTGGACGAGACACTCTTGGAGTTCTTCATCTGTATGTGGTGGAATCGACCGTCATCTTGGCGATTTTGCAAAAATCTGGAGCGTATTTGCTCCGATGGCTTCCGATCTCGATAAAGCATTTGGTAAACCACCAGCGATACTCGTATGAGCTCCGATTCTAAGAATTTTTTTCATGTAGATAAACAGAATTAAATATTTTTTTGAATATTTTTAAAAATTTCTATAATCTCAGCTGGAAGTCGTCAATCGACTTGACTCAGAAGCTCGATGGTTTTGTCTTTGATGCTTTTTTCTCAGCCGATGTGTTTGAGCTCGTGAAAAGTCTTGGTGTAGTAGTTATCCAGAATATGACCTTTATTTTTTATCATCCAGTCGGGGAGATAGAGTTTTTGTCAGTTTGCATATAGTATTTCTTGGAGATCGTCATTGGTAAGATTATTTTTTTCGGCTACTTTTTCACACAGTTTTTTGATCACAATCTGGATAGATTCGATGCTGGCATTGGCTAAATCTGAAAGTTCAAAAAGGTTAAATTCTGCAAAAAAATCTTTGCTCATTCAGTTTTTGAGCAGAAGAGCTTCTATGAGAATCGGGTCGAGAAGGTAATTTTCTAGGCTATATCTGTGAAGCACGAAAATTCCGTCCTGGGGCATATTTTTCTCGTCGTGATCGATGATACCAAATACTGTTTCTAGACCATCTTTTCTGAGTTCGCTCACCATCTTGATGACTTTATCACGACCTCCAGAACTATCAGTCAGATCTGCTGAAATAAAATGCAATTTTATCTCTGGATCGAGAAGCTGATGAGCTATGGCATACTCATACAGAGTCTGATAAACTTGTAGATCGAGTTTCCCTTCTACCCAAATTTGTCTTTGTTGAGACATGAAATATTTTTGATAGCCAGAATAAAATTATTCTCTGATGATTTCGATATCTGCACCGATGCTATTGAACTGTTTGTCAATGTCTGGATATCTTCTGAATAAAGGCTCCACTTCGCTAATGACACTTTTTCACTCGGCAGCAAGAGCACAGATCACCATAGCGTATGAGGCTTGGATGATATTTGGGCTGATCAGATTGGCTGGTTTGAACTGGGTTGGTCCAAAAGTTATTATTCTCATAGGATCCGCCATCACAGTTAGAGCTTTCATTTTCGCGAGTTCTTCGACAAAGAAAAAACTATACTCGTAAAATGAGTTGATGAAAATAGCACTTCACTGTGCTTTGAGAGCAAGAACTGAAGCGACGTGAATAAGATCAGCTGGGAAAAGTGGTCGGTGAAGCGCTTTGATATCGAAAAGGTCTCCTTTTACTGTCTTGTCGATGACTAGTTTCTGATTTTTTGGTACAAAAATTTCGTCTTTTGCTCTGTCGATTTCTACTGTCACTCCGAGTTTTTTATAGACCTGGAGAATCATATCCATATGCTTGACGACTGCATTTTTGATCGTCAGTTCTCAGCCAGTCATCACGGTAGCAGCGATAAATCCACCGACATCGAGATGGTCAGAATCGACCGTCCACTCTACTCCTTTGAGATGTCAGACTCCTTCGATGATAATTTTATTCGATCCGATACCAGAAATATTGGCTCCCATAGCATTGAGAAAATGGCAAAGTTCCTGAGTATGTGGCTCACAAGCTGCATTGTAGATGATCGTCGTTCCTTGGATCTTCGTAGCGAAAATAATCAGATTTTCTGTCCCTGTAACTGACGGAAATCGAGATCGAATCTCCTTGCCAGAAATTTTTGACTGATCGATAGATAGGTAGTAGTTACCATTTTCGTGTTTGTAGTCTGCTCCGATATCGATCATATTTTGAATCAAGCTGTCGAGCGGACGAGTTCCGAGTTTACAACCCTGTGGTGTCGGCATCTGAGCTTTCCCAAACTTGATAAGTAAAGGACCTAAAAACATCACTGAAGCTTTCATCTTATCTGATAATTCTGGATCAATATCAAATCTATTTACTGTCGAACAGTCAATCTTGAGCGTAGTATTGTTATTCAGATATTCTACTTTCCCTCCAAGTTTTTCGACGATCTGACACATATATTTAACATCAGAACTCATTGGAACATTGTGAATTGTTACTATTTCATCAGTCAATAATGCTGCTGGTATCATCTTAATCACAGAGTTTTTATTTGCTACTGGAGTAATTGTTCCTTTGAGAGCTTTTCATCCGTTTATAATCAGTTTTGTCATTTTCAGAATTTACCAGAATAAAAATTTTTTTATTTTTTCTTGGTTTTTGGAGTTGAAGTAGGCTTTTTTTCCAGTGATGTGGATTTTTTGATAGATTTTTTCGCTTGCGAACTTTTTTTAATCATTGCAGGAATTTCTTTTTTGATTTCTTCTTCGATGTGTTTTTGAATTTGTCTAGAAAATTTTTTAGCTCTGGAAGCTAAAACTATGGATGTAGTATAGAGGAAAACTGGTACTCCAATCGTCGCAAAAAACATAGATCATATTTTTCAGACAACAGTCTGAGGAACAAAATCTCAGAATCAAAGGCTAGCTAGTGTCGTCACGCAAAAATAAAAACTATTGAATCGGCTTCGTCACTCTACATACCAAAAGATTATTGTTCCAAAAGCAACTAATCGTAAAATTATAAAAAATTCAAATTTTATTTTCTGAAACAATATCTTATCTTCGATGAGAGCGCTTATAAAATGCTGCATTTTATTTTTATTGAATCTAAATATTTTTTAAGGGTGAAAAAATTATCTTCCTGACTCCTCTTTTCTTTAATTTCAGAAAAGTAGTTTGTGAAAATCTTTTGTTGTGTTTGGATCTTTTTTGATCTCTTTAATTTTTTCTTTGAACTCGTCTCCTCTGAAATGTTCAGAACAAACTATTGTCAAAAAATCATCAAATGAAACCTCTTTGATCTTGATTTTCTCTCCTGAACGAAGAATAGGATCAGCAATTTTTACAAAATCATGAGTAACAAAAACTGAGATCTGAAATCTGATTGGTGACATACGATTAAAATCCATAATATGTTTCATATCGTGTATAACCATACCTGTTTCTTCCAGAAATTCTCTTTTCGTACCTTCTTGAAGATTCTCTTCTCGATGAACTCTCCCTCATAAAAGAGTATAGTATTCACCTTTTCAATACTTTTGCTCTTGAGCAATCAGAATCTTATCGTCTTTGATAGCAATAACTTTACCACTATCTCTTCCTCTAATGATTTCTGTCTGCTGAATCGTACCATCTGATAGCTCGGCACCTAGCTCAAAGATTTTGTAATCAACTCCTGTATAGACCAATCTTGCTTGATCTGGAATAAGTTCCATTGTTTTTTTGGAAAATGGTAAACAGTTTCAGAGTAGCAAAAAGTTGCTTGTTTTCAAATAGAAACTCTTGATTTTGCTTTTTTTATTGTTAGATTTTCAATTTGTCAATATTTTATGTCACAAATATTTTCATTATGAACATACCAGAAAAAAAATTTTTAAATGAATCTCATGATTTAAATGAGAAAAATACTTATTTTCATGTCCAACATGAATTTTACAAATTTTATGAAAAGCTCGATGGTTTCTCTAAATTGATTGTAGAAAATTTTTTACATAGATTTAAAGATCCTAGTGAAAAAAATATTGCAGAGGATGAAAAAATTTCTGCTTATGATGTAGTTTATTCTCCTCTTAACATTTCAGATAATGATCTTAAAATTCTTCATGCTTTTTTGTGATATAATCCGCTTTTTGTCAATCACGGAGAGGTCACACCAGACTGATTTGTAAGACTTAATTACATTTTGAACCAAGCGATCTTCCACTGCAAAAAATATCATTCAATCTCTATCGGTGATGAATTTTCTTACCGAATGACTGGCGATCAATTTTCTCTCAAAGAAAAAGATGATTATCTCTCTTTACTCGCCTTCTTATCGAGCAAGTATCACTTAGAATTTCATGATGGAAAACCTCAGAAAAATGAAAAAAATTCTTGAAACACGACTCACTATGTTTTTTCTCAACAGAAAAAAAAACTCACGACTCTTCTGAGACACTGTATTTTCTTAAAAATCCTCTATATCGTCTCACATCTAGAAAATAATCCTGTTTTTCGTGATAGAGTTTGAATTTTTAATGAGATTATCCATAAGATTTTTTCTCCTCTCTTTGGTGAAAAACTTAGCATAGATATCGAATCTAATGAAGCTGAAATTCATAATAATGTAAGCGTTTTTCACAAGGGAAATATCCATCTTGACGAAGAAGAAAACCATAATATTACTTTTTGGTGAAGAGTAAAACAAACTCGAAGTGCTCACTCTAAGCTTTTGAGAGATCGTAGCTATAGTAATAGCGAAGCAATGAATGACACTTTTGCTTTTACTTTTGAATGTGAGAATCATAAAGAATTACTTTCAATCCTTGCTTTTTTTGCTGATCATATAGAAAAACATTCTCTTTATCATCAAGAACTTGCTCAAGATAGTAACGATCGAAGAGAAACCCAGGTTAAAGATAAAGGTATTATTATTACTGATAATGAGTATCGAAATCAGAACATTGATTTACTCTTGCATGATGAAAATATTGATCTTAAAATCAAAGAAAAAATTAATCGTATTTTTCAAAAAAAATCTTTAGATAAAAAAAATCATTCTGGTAAAGACTATGTCGATATTAAATTTCTTATCCCTCTCGATGTGAGATGATGTCGTTTCAAGATTGAATTAAAATTTGTCATCAAATGAAATAAAAATGAGTTTGGTTTATCTCACCATAGTATTTTTGATTTAGATAAAATTATCAAACAGGAGTTCAGAAAATGTAAATTTTTGACTATTTCTTATGTAGAAAAACTTATTGATAAAACTATTAAAGAAAACTGAGTTCTTATTGAACAAATTGGCAATTGAGATAAGGAACTCACGAAACAACTTATTTTTGATGATCTTCTCACTACCAAAAAAACGATAGCTGAAAAAGTTTTTGTTGATCATACACAAAGTTTTTTGGTAGTACCTAGTATGGTCCAAGATATGAGTGCTAGCAATTACTATCCTCAAAATCTTTCTGATAAAACTAATATCTAAAAATTTTTTATTCTGATTTCATAAAAAAAACTCACACCGGTTACGATGTGGGTTTTTTTGTATAATTTCTCATACTCTTATCACTGCGAGTCGGTCGTTTCATGCTCATAACTGAGTCGAAGGTTGACCATTTTTAGAGCTCACAAGCGATCTGATTTTCTTAAGTTCACTAAGACTCTAGGTCTTAAGAGAAAAAAAGATAGTCAGCACAATAAGGTTAAATGTCACAACACAGTCTTCTTACAGTTCAGTAGATCAGTCCATCCTTTCAGAAAGCATCACTACGAAGCAAATAAGTTTTTTGAGTACTTTTTATCGAGCTTACAGCCGATATACCTCAAAGTTTCAGTGTCCGCTGAGTATAAGATAAACGAATCGTGAGATCCGAACCTTGTCAAAGCTAGGCATATGAAATACTTCCTAGATACATAAATCCTCTTAACCGCATCATGTTTCTTCCTTGATTGCGTATAAATATTATACACTTTTTTTCTTATTTGTCAAAAAATCGTGCACTTTTTTTAGCATTTCATCAAAACAAGCTTATTTAGAGCTTTATTCGATCATCAATTCTCCACTAAATTATATTTGCTCTCATTTTTCGCATATACTTATTGAACTGTTATATTTTCTATGGCTTTTTGAAAATGATCTGCTCTGTCTGCATAGTCTTTGAACATATCAAAACTAGCGCAGCCTGGACTGAGTAAAATCACTTTAATGTGGTTTTTCTTGGCATACGCATAGGCAAACTGGACAGCCTTTTCCATAGAATCAACTTGATCAGAAGCAATCTGGTTATTCTGAAAAATAGCTGAAAACTGAGGAGCTGTAGTGCCGATAAAAACTCAGTATGCAACATGGCCTTTGAAGATCTGGCTCAGATGCTCAAATGTCTCTCCTTTATCTGATCAGCCTGCTATCAGTACTATTTTTTCTGAAAATCATTCTAGAGCTGCTGAAAGTGAGTGAGACGAAGTCGATTTACTATCATCGTAAAATTTTATTTCATCCAAAGTTTTGATAAGCTGTGTACGATGAGGTAATGGCCATATTGTTGACCATATCAAAGATTTTTCATCCAGAGAAAAAAGTTTTAATTCTGAATGATCACTAATGTACTGATTGACACATTCACAGCAGAATGAAATATTTTTTTGATTATGTTTACCAATAAAATTCGTTTTTGAAAGGTCAAATTCTGATGTATATTGCTTGGTTTTCTGCTGAAGATCTGAAGAAAGTTTTGATCGAATTTCAGGATTTGTTCGAGCTTGTTTTTTTGTATATTTCAGGATATTTTCCTTGGTAGCAAAATAATCTTCAAGATGGGGATGTCGATTCAGATGATCTGGACTAAAATTGAGAAAAACTGAATAATCAAACCAAAAATTTTTTACTTGATAGAGCATAAAAGATGACAGTTCAATCACAATGAGATTTTTTTTCGTAGATCAACTTTTTGCTATATCCACTAGCGTCTGAGAAAATGGAATATCAAAATTCCCAGAAAGATGAACTTGATAATCTGGCAAAAGCTTCGTAAAAAGATTGTAAAGTACCCAAGAAGTTGTTGATTTTCAGTCTGTACCAGTGATTCAGATGGTTTCTATCGAGCTAGAAAAAGGAAAAACTGGTCGTATTTCACCAATGAAATTGAGTTCAGATTGAATTTTTTCTGGATATATTTGGTAGATAAAATGTGTCGGTGGCACTCCCGGCGATGGGATAATTTTCTCAGCCTCAGCTAGTTTTTGATCGTCTCTGTCTGTGTCATCCATCATCAGAAACTCTTTTTGAAGATAGGTCAAAAAATTACTGAGTCACTGTCCTACTTTTCCTTTTCCGTATACGACGATCATCTGATTTTTTTGCAAAAAATAAACTACTCAGATAGTAGAAAAAAATTTCAAGAAATCAAGCTGGCGTATTTTTTTTTGAGAAAATTTTCTACTCAAAATTCTTATTCTGGTAACTACTAAAAAATATGAAAACTCGCCTCACAATAACGGATCCCTTCGACAGGCTCAGGGGCCGTGAAACAGATTTGGGTTGGCGATGGTAACCAGTGATCTTTTTTTTAAATTTTTTTGTTTTGATTTTTGGGAGAGTTAGATTATGGTAGAGAGAATTGTTTTAGTTTTTGAGGAAGAGAAATCATGAGAATAAACTGAGTAGAAGAAATGAGACAATTTGCCAAAGAATGTGCTTCTCTGTATAAAAAAATTTTTTTAGTTTGAGATCTTGGTGCTGGGAAAACTACTTTTGTCCAATGATTTATGGAGTGACTTTGACATAATCCTGACATCGTTCATAGTCCGACTTATACTTATCTCAATATTTATCACGATGAGATTCTTCATCTTGATCTTTATAGACTCGAAAGCGAATCTGATTTTGTGGAGAAATGAATTTTGGATCAGATGCTGAGCTATGAGATTATATTAGTAGAATGGCCCAGATTTGAAGAGATGTATAGAGATGAAGAACGAGTTACTATCAAGATTGAGAAAATTAGTGAGCAAGAAAGAGAAATTACTATTTCATAATTTTTTTGAAGATGTGCAGTAGCCAGAAAATTATTTTTTAGTTTGGCAAGGTAATTTCTACGATAGTTATTGAAGATGATTCTTTTTTCTATAGAGATAAGAAAGTTTTTTATTTTTTGAGGGACGAGGGATGAGTGGATTATTGAGTGGACTTTTTGCATTACTGTACTCATTTTTCTTCGGTTTTGGAAATTGATCTTTCTGGTGAAGTGAAACGGTTTGTTCTCGATCTCTTGAATGAGATACCTATCTCGTCACGCCTCGTTGTTTTGAAGAAAATAATCTCCCTCAGCTCTGATTTCAAGAGAGTGCGAATCTTATTTGGCCTTCTGTAGAGCGTTTTGACAATCTCTATGAACTCGATAAACAAGAATTTTCCTACTATGGTGCTAGCCCTGTCATGAAAAAGAACTTTTCTGCTCAAGATTTAAGTGCACTCAAAAACAATCGACTTTTATTGAAACGATATAATCTCATCTGAGAGTCAGTCCGTGTAAACAAAAATGATCTTGCTTATGATCAGTTTAAAAAATTTACTTTCTATGGAGCAGAAAGACAGATCGATAACTACTGAGATTGCTCGAGAATTAACTATCTTGTAGCTCTCAAAAAATTGGAAGGACTTTATCTCGAGCCTGGTGAAAAATATACCATCAATGATGCTCTCAGCAACCAGCCAAATTACTGCATGGGGAGTGTTCCATGAAAATATCTTTTTTATCAGGGAGTCTGCGGTGCGAGTACGCAGCTTTTTAGAGTATCACTTTTGATGCCAGATATTCAGATTACTGAAAGAGCAAACCATAGTCAGCGATATGTAAAATACTACGATGAGTATGTTTACTGAGATGATGCTGCAATCTATGAGCGTTCAAAAAAATTGTCTATCGTCAATTCTGGCTCTTCACCAATTTTTTTCAAGACGCTAGGAGATGAATGAGTGAAATATCTTATCTGAATAAGCCCGCTTACTGAATCTCAGTTTGTAAAACTTACTAAAAAACAGACTGGTCGTCTGAAAGGCGAAGTTACTAAAACTGTTCTTGATAAAAAAACAGAAAAACTAGCTTCTCAACAAAACTGGACCGCTTTTTATAGCAAGAAAAATTATGAACAAAATTAAGTCCCTTCGACAAGCTTGTCTGCAATAGGTAATCTCAGGGAGCAGTAGCTAGCTCAGAGAATGGCCCATTTAATCAGTTTCCAGAAATTTAATTTTTGAAAAAAGATGACTATAAAACAATTGGTAGTGATAGCAATAATTTCTTTTTTATTTTCTATTTTAGGGGTTGTGGCTGTTTTTTTCTGGATTATCAAACCAGAACATTACTTTGGTCAAAAAGCTGTACTAGAAACCATCAAACATAAAGAATCGTTGATTGAAGTGCAAAATGCCGTGATTGATAGTATTGAAAAAACAAGCCCTAGTGTGGTCAATATTATGATCTCGAAAAATCTCGTTTTTTATCTGAATGATCCGATGGGAGCATTTGGTCAAGGAAGTGTCATTAGTGAAAAAAGAGCAAATATCGGCTGAGGTAGCTGAATTCTCATTTCAAAAAAATGATATATTCTGACGAATAAACATGTAATTTCTGATCTTGATGCTGATTATTCTGTGATTTTGAAAGATGGAACTACTTATAAGGTCGATAAAATACGAGTTGATCCGCTTATTGATCTGGCTGTGATTAGAATCGTAGACTCTAAAAATAGACAGCCCGATAATCTCCCCATCGCTCCGATTGCCTCTATTGACCAAAAAGTTCGTATAGGACAATTTGTGGTAGCGATCTGAAATGCGCTTGGTGAATATCAGAATTCTGCTAATTTTGGTATTATTAGTGGAAGAAATAGATCGCTTGATAGTTGACAGAAAAACTTATATATCTGACTTTATCAGACTGATACTCCTATCAATCCTGGTAATAGCTGAGGTCCACTGGTTGATCTCGCTGGCAATGTAATCTGAATTACCACAGCAATCAATGCCTATGCCAATAGTATCTGATTTGCTCTGCCTATCAGTAAAGAGTTCGTCACTACCCTGCTCGATACTATTGAAACAGAACAAAAAATAGTCAAGCCATTTATCGGAATCCAGTATTCTGATCTGGATAAAAAAATAGCTCAAGAACTCAAAATTAGTTCTGAAACTGGGGTTTATGTCCAGCAAGTCATACCATCAACTCCTTGAGCGGTGGCTGGGTTGCTGAGCTGAGATGTTATTCTCTCTATCAATGATAGACTTATTAACCAAGATCTTCCTTTTTTGTACCAACTTTCTCTCTATAAACCAGGTGAAACCGTATCATTGACTATCTTGAGAAACGAGACTGAGAAAAAACTTAGTTTGGAACTTGGAAAATTACAACATTAAATCAAATTTCTTATTCTGGTGAATGTAAAAAAACTCCCCAAAAAGAAGAGTTTTTTATATTTCGCAGAAAATAAATTTTTATGCTTTTTTGAGTTTTTTTGTGAGTTGGTCGTTTGCGATGGAGAAAGTGAAGAGAGCCAGTACTATAATTTGGATAATTGAAATATTTATGATGAGCGTCTTGTACTGACCAAGATAAGCAATCAGATCAAAACCGACCAGACTCAGCGTATAATAGTTGATATAAGAGATAGAAAATGAGATAATCAGAGCATAGAAAAGATATGCAGCCAAAAGAAGAGAAAGACTATAAGCAATATATGGCAATTTTATCTGGCTATACGAAGCTCCCAATAATTTTTGAACCTCAATAGTATGGTGGAAGTAATTATAAATCATCGTAACCATAAATATGAGAAACAAAGCGATCGTAATCGCTACAATGGCTACCAAACCATATGAAAAAAGCATAACAAACTGAGAGATATTGAGCAATCAGACGACGCGAGTTTCTTGCTGAGCAAAACTATACCCTCTCGAGACCGTGTTACTATTTGATATTACATCCTTATAATTCTCAATAATTTTTTTCAAAAGTGTATATTTCTGATTATTATCAAAAGAAACATACAATGTGGCTGGTAACGGATTTTCAATACCATATTTTTTGAGATTTGCTGCTATGTCTGGCATTTTATTCTGAAGAAAGCGAAAAGCATCTTCTTTTGAAGAAAAGTCTACTTTGAGTTCAGCTTTTTCTAAGTCGTTTTTTAGCGCCATTACTCTTTGATAGAGAACATCTTTTTGTTCAGTTGAATCTTTAATATACAGATGTACTCCAAGTTTTTCTTTGACATCTTGCATCAAACCAGAAACACTATTCCCTACCATGTAAAGGATATTGAGGAATAGAATGAGAAATGCTATAAGAAAAGACATTCCTAACGATTGCCAGAAAAAAGACTTTATAATTTCAAAATAGTTTTTTTTTCGAAGTGAGAAATGAAGGAATGAGAATAGATTTTTCATATGCACAGTAAAAGAATATTAAAGAGTATTGAGAAAAGCCTGAAAAAGATTTATTTTATTATCATAGAATGCTATTTCTTTATCGAAAGTAAGTAGTTTTTTTTGTTTCGTAAAGTAGTATTTTATCATGGTTTTTGCCTTGGAGTATCTATTTTCTAGAAGATAAATTTCTACTAAATTATAGATAATTTCTGCATCCAAGCTATTGAGATGAAATGAGTTTTCTAACATCAAAATTCCTTTTTCTCTATTTCCATATCGATATTCGCATAGTCCATAGCACCTGACTATTTCATGATTTTCACCTCTTGAAAGCTCGAGTGCTTTTTGAAGATAATTTTTGGCGACGATTCGATTATTTTTCTCCATCTCCAAAACACCTTTGATATACAAAGACATTGGATCTGTCTCGCCTTTTATCTTTAAAAGATAGTCAATAGGCTTCTGAGCATTGCTGATTTCTCCTTTTCTATATTCTATGTCAGCAACTTGAATCAATGCTTCCTGATTATTTGGATCTTTAATCAAAATTGAGTTCACTAATTTCAGTGCTTCCGAAAACTTTCCTTGCTGTTTATAGCGATCAATAGAATCTAAAATATCCTGGTGAATATACATGTTTTTCAAATTGACAGATAAACTTTTGTGGTGGTCGAGTATATACTACTGGTCATCTTCTTTTTTTCAAATTTTTTATCTCTTCTCACTACTATTTCTATTTACATTTTCAAAAAAAACTTCTCCGAAGAGAAATTTTTTATCTGCTAGACTTAAGAACTAGATATCTATTTGAATACCAGGCCCCATTGTCGAAGAAATTACCATTTTTTTGATAAGTTTTCCTTTTACTCCTGTTGGCTTATTTTGCTCAATAGCAGTCAAAAGTGCTGAAATATTTTCTACAAGCTGTTCTGGTTTGAACTTAATTTTTCCTACTCAAACATTGATATTTCCAGTCTTATCTGTCTTGAATTCTACTCTACCTTTTTTGATCTCAGTGATTGTAGATTCAAGGTCATTTGTTACTGTACCAGCTTTTGGAGAAGGCATTAAACCTTTTGGTCCGAGTGTCTTAGCTACTTTTGCTAGATCTTTCATCATATCTGTCGTAGTTACGAGGATATCAAAGTTGATTTCTCCACCTTCTATTTTTTTGAGGAGATCAGCACTTCATACGATATCAGCTCCGTATTTTTTAGCTTGTTCGATCATTTCATCACTTACAAAAGCTGCAATTTTTACTGACTTACCTGTACCGTGAGGCAACACTGTTGTCGCTCTTACAATTTGGTCATTGTACTTAGGATCTGCAAATGTTTTTATATTTACATCTACTGATGTATTAAACTTTGCATAATTAGATTTGATAGCAAGATCTACTGCTTCTTGGATTGAATATTTCTTATTTCTATCTACCAATTTTTTAGCTTCTTTGTACTTTTTTCAGATTTTTGTCATTTGAGAATTAATAGTGAAAAAATAAATCGGTGATAACGAGTTTTAGTAACTCTCCCGGTTAATAACTATGAGGTAAAGTTACTAAGCAATTTCTACCCCCATACTTTTTGCTGTTCCTATCAAAGATCTGATGATAGCATCTGTATCTTCTGTATTCATGACAGCTCTTTTAAATTCAGCAATTTCCTCGAGATCTTTTCTTGAGATTTTCCCAATTTTTTGCTTATTTGGCACACCTGAACCAGATTTCAATCCCATTTTTCGTAAGATGAGATCTGAAGTTACAGGAGCTCCTATTTCAAGGTCATAAGTTCTATCTGCATAAGTAGTAATAAGAGCTGGTACTTTTACATCAGCTGAACCAAACTTTGCAGCAAGATCCTTAGTTTTATCATTAAATTCTTTGATGAATGTTCCGATATTTACTCCATTTTGTCATAATACTGGACCTACTGGAGGTGCTGGCTGAGCTTTTCAAGCGATGATCGCCAGTGCGAATTTTTTTACGATTTTTTTAGACATGGTATCGATTTAGCACTTTATAAAGTAAAAGCATTTTTTAGGTATTCTTTTGATTTATGATAATCTTTATAAGGAATCTCTAGAAGCCGAGTTCCCTTTGTCGTGACCACGATCATCAGTACAAGAATATTTTTATACTCTGGTAGGTTAATAAAGATTATTTTCTTACCAAAGAGCTTATTTTTGATGATATCTTTTTCTGTTTTGATTTCAATACTATTTCCTCAAAGATTTTTAGCTATCTTCTTGAAGTCGTAGGTGTCATTTCCAAGATATCAATACCAGATTTTTTTCTTTTTATCTTTGAGAGTATAATGTGGCTGGATTCAGAGTTTTTCTCGAGATTCTATCGAATAATCATCAACAGTCGTTCCTTTTAAAATAATCATCCCTGACACAGATAGTGAGCTCTCTTCTCTATGTTCTGCAAAAAGTTCTGCAACTGATTTCTGAAATACGCTTGTTCTCTGAGTTTCATAACCAGATGCTGCTAATCATCAAGAATTCTCTTCGATCAACTGATCTAGAAGACCTGAAAGTAAATTATTTTTTTTCTCGGTAGCTGTTTTTTCGATCGTATGAGTCGCCTGTGCTAAAAGCTGATCTTTTTTTTCTGCTATCAGTCCTGTCAGTGAACTTCCTGAAAGATAATCTGCTTTTGAAATTTCCGCTAAAGTTCATTTTTTCACACTATAAAACACTGAGTAGACAAATGCGACACTCAAGATCAGTATAATAAGACTTGTTCTTACTAATTTACTTTCCGAAATCATTTTTCGAAGCAATATAGGTAATTTTTATACGAGTTCAACTTTATCAAATCCGACCATAACTGGAGTAAGTCTTCCCAAAATTTCAACATTGACTACAATAGAAGATTTTTCTGCATCGACCTCTCTTACCACTCCCTTTGTACCAGAAAAATTACCATCTTTCAAAAGCACAATGTCTCAAACTTTATATGGTACTACCAGATCTGCTCTTTCATTTTTTTCTTCGACATGTCTCAAAATATCTTGATATTCTTTTTCTGTCAAAGGAATAGGGCGAGTTTCAGCTCAAACAATAATTCTTACTCCTGGAGTATTTCTAATAACATACCAAATCTTATCGTTCATTTTAGAGTGAACGAAAACATAGCCAGGATATAATTTTCTTACTTTCGTGACTTTTTTATTATTTTTGATAGAGTTTTCATTCACTGAAGGAACGAGATAATCATCAATATCTGCTTCCAAATTTTGTTTTTTTACTCTCTCTGTAAGATTTTGAACTACGATAGATTCTTGACCAGAAACAACACTCAGAGCGTATCGTTTGAAAGAGGTATCTGCTATTTGTTTTTGAGCTTCACTTTCTTGTATTTGTTTGAGCATATTAGTTTGCTTTCATAATATTGTAAAACAAAATTACTACCTGTGATATAATTGTATCAAGTCCGACAAAATAAACAGATGAGATCAAAACAATAACAATAATCGCTATAATCATATTGATAAAATAGCTTGTCGTAGGTATTTTTACATTCTTGATCGTTTCAAGACTGCTATAAAAAAAGTTTAACATTTATGGAATAGTCAGAGAATAAATTTTTTAAGATTTTACTATTGTTTTAGAATGGAAGATCTTCTTCATCTGCGGCTGATTTTTTTGAAGAACCACCTGATGTTTGTCCTTCGATTTTTCGAGCAGTAATTGAGTTGTATCGTCTACCATTGTACTCATTCGCTCTAAAATTGAGAGATACTTTTACTGAATCTCCTACGGAATATCCTTGCAAAAGCTCAATTTTTTCTTTGAGAAGATCGATCATGATCGTGCTTTTATACTCTTTATCAGAATTTTCTTGAAGTACAAAACTTTGTTTTGGAAGTGCGTTTTGTCAAACAGTTTCCTTAGGTCCGATGTAGGTAATAATTCCGTCAAATGTCATTATTTTTCATTAAACTATAAAATTGTCGCTTTGCTAGAAGATAGCTTTTTGATATGTCATTGCAATAAAAAATTTTTTTCTGGTTACTGCTAAAAAAAGAGGCGAAAAAATAGAGATGTAATTTATTGTAAATAGAGACGCAATAAATTGCGTCTCTGTATATATGATTGTTCTCTTTGCTTAAAAAAGTCTTTTCCCATTTATTCAGTTTCCAGAAAATTTATTTTTTTCAAAAATATTTGCAATGAAGAATAAAAGAAGAAAAGTCAATAGATTTAAGGTGAGGAAGCAAAAGGATAGCTTGAACCGATGGGACAAATAACTATATGGGAGATAAGTAAGAATGGAGTGGTTGATTTATTTTTTGTACTTAAGAAAACAAAATGCTAAAGACACCAGATAACGAGTTAAATGTTCTTCTCAAAATGGAATTTGATCGTCAGCAAGATGGGCTTGAAATGATCGCTTCTGAAAACTATGTTTCAAAACCAGTCATGGAGTCTTTGGCAAATGTTTTTACCAATAAGTACTCTGAAGGATATCCTACCAATCGTTATTATGGTGGACAAGAATGGGTAGATCGCCTTGAGTTATTGACTCAGTATAGAGCTCTCAAGGCTTTTGATCTGATTCAACAAAGATCTCCAAAGATTTTAGAGCTTGATTTCACTCCACAAGCAAAAAAAATTCTCGATGTGAATAGCCGATGAGTTAATGTCCAGCCTCTCAGTGGCTCTCCAGCCAACTTAGCTGTCTATATGGCGACTCTCAAGCCCAGAGATACTGTACTTGGTATGGATCTTTCTGCTGGAGGTCATCTCAGCCATGGTCATCCTCTCAATTCATCTGGTTTGCTTTATAAGTTTGTTAGCTACGGTGTTGACCCTCATACTCATCTGATTAACTACGATGATATTTTGGCTAAAGCTCTCGAACATAAACCGAAAATGATTATTGCTTGATTTAGTGCTTATAGTAGAAGTATTCAGCGAAAAAATTTTTATGATATTGTGCTCAAAGTAGAGAAAAAACACGGCTATAGGCCTTTACTGATGGCTGACATTGCTCATATTGCTTGACTTATCGCTTGAAAAGCTATAGAAGGACCGTTTAAATACTTCGATATCGTAACGACCACTACTCATAAAACCCTAAGATGACCGAGATGAGCGCTCATTTTTTATAGAAAAACAGACGAAGCTACCGATACTAAGAGACTCAAAAAATCAGACATTACCTCTCAGCTTCAAAATACCATCAAAAGAAATGGGCAAGAAATTGATCTCCAGAAAGCCATCAATAGATGAGTTTTTCCTTGACTTCAATGAGGGCCTCATGTTAATACTTATGTCGCTAAAGCTTTAGCTTTGGAAGAATGTACGAAGGCTGATTTCAAAAAATATGCTGAAAATACGATAAAAAATGCTAAAATTCTGGCTACTTCACTCCAAGAACTTTGACGAACTATCGTTTCTGGTGGTACGGACAATCACATTGTTTTGGTGGATGTGACTAGTAAAAACTTCAAAAAAGAAAATCCAAATGCTCCCAAAAGGTGAAAAGCTCAGAAGTTTATTCACGAGCAACTCGATACCGGACTTACTGGTTCGATTGCTGAAAAAACTCTTGACCAGATTGGAATCTCTGTCAATAAAAACATGATTCCTTTTGATAAAAGATCTCCACTTGATCCAAGCTGACTGAGACTTGGAACCGCTGCTTTGACCACAAGAGACATGGGGAAAAAAGAAGTAGAAATGATTGCATCTTTCATAGATCAAGCACTTACTCACTTTCAAGATATGAAAGAACTTGCTTCACTCGAAAAAAAAGTCAAGGAACTCTGTAAAAAATTCCCACTTGATTATTAACACTTCCGTTCGACCTCCCTTCCCCTTCGACAGGCTCAGGGATCGGTAGGCGACTGACAATATCAAAGAAAATACCAGAAAATAAATTTTTTAATAGTGAACCAAAAATAAGTGAATGCATTTAGATAAATTATTTGGGAGCAAAACAAAGGTCGATATCATTAAGTACTTGCTCTTCAAAAGACAATGAGTCTCCGTTAGAGCTCTGGAACATGAGATTCCTTGGACTTTCCCTGCAATTAAAAAACAAATTGACTCACTGGAACTAGCTGATGTCATTTTTGTCGATAAAGATAAAATGAAGTGGTCTATTTTTGTTAAGCCAGATATTATGGCTCCAATAAAAACTTTATTTCTTCATTATCTTACTCACGATCTTAAGAAAATTTTTTCCGTTTATGAGGTGATGATTGAAAAATTTTATTTCTGACAAATATTCTGAAATACAATTGATGTTGACCTTATTTTGATTCATAAAAATATGGAAAAAGAACCTCTTGATAGACTGAGAGAAGAAATAAATAGCACTTTTAGAGACTATTTTATCGACTCGGTGGCGATAGTTTGTATGAGTGCTGATGAGTTCCAAAAACGCTACAGATTAGCTGATAAATTTGTTCTCAATCTGATGAGAAATCTGAAAATGTAAAATAATCGTTTAGTAATTACTCAAAAACAATTGATAAGCTAAGTTTATACTAAAAAAATCAAAAATATATATAACCCTCGCCGGGTGGCCATACTTTTTTGTCATTGCCACAAACCCCGCATAAAATTCTATTACTATTTTTGCGGGGTCGAAAACACTGGAAATCGAAAAAAATGCAAACACTTCGTAAGTAAGGTGAGTAAATTATTTTTCTTCTCTTCGCTTGAAAAATGAATTCTCACCTTAAAAAGTCTAGCCGTTTATAGTCATACGGTCTGTTATTTCGATTCAGGTTGGCTGACGAAGAATTCTCCTCCCCTGAGGGACCCAGTCGAATTCTTTGGTCTCTTTTATTTCTATATTGGTTTTAGTATCGATCCTGACGATATAAACGCCGTTGATATTTAGTGATTCTTTGTTGGAAAAAATCTTTCAGTTTACATTAATTCAGAATTTAAATTTTATAAATTAGGGAAATGCTTGATAGTCAGATACGAAAGTCAAAAGTACTTCATAATTATCCTTCACAGCCTCAGCAATTTTTTGACGAGCTCGTATCGCTTTCTGTCTCTTTGTTTCATTACCCCACTTCTGATAGTAAAAAAAATATACAATCTGCCATTATTCCTTATGGAAGCCGACTTTTTGCTGGTATGGGACAACTTTTATGATGGAAATTTCTTGCAGAAAATAAATTTTTGACCAATATTTTGATTATTTCTTACAATCCTGAAAGCACTTCCCTCTCGTTTTCTCCGTACAATTCCTACGATAGTGGACTTGGGAAAATTGAGTTAGATCAATCTCGATTTTTTGATGAACTCAAAAGAAATGGTTTTTCAACAGACCATATTTTTCATGATTCTGAAGCCCTTTTTTCTCAGCTCCCTTTTATTAGATTTTTTGCTCATGATAAAAAGATAGGATTTATCGAGCGAGGCGAAGAAAGTGAAACTGATATGAAAAAACTTCTATCTCTGGTGAAAAATCATGATTGAACTGGCATCGTCTTTTGTGCTAATGTTTCTTCAGGAGCTGAAGTTTCTTCTGACCAAAAAAATACCAAGCTGGCCGACTGGTTTATCTGAAATAAAAGGAAATCTTGGCATAGTACTCTTCCTAAACAACTTTCTATTTCTCATAAACTTCAACCGCTTATTTCCTTGGTAGCTTAAGTTTTTATAAAAAAAATGACCTGTTAAAAAAACAGGTCACTATCTTGATACCTTAGCAAAACTATAAGCATAGCTGCAAGCATCAGTCTCAAAAACACTCTCCTCAGCAAGAAATTGTCTCTCTCATGTCGGAGTTCATGGTTGAACTCTCTTTTTCGAATCTCATGATACTCATGAGATAAGTATAGTTCTATAATGGACCACACAAAAACCAATAAGGAAAGCGACATGCCAATATTAATCCATACAATCGTCACAATTGTTGCTACTATTGTTACAATAGTAAGAACAACAAGTTTGAAAGTAGTAGCTACTCCGAGAGAGATAACATCTTCTCTCGCTGCCTGTCTTTGGATTCTCCCTGACCATCTCACGATGCAGATCAAGAATACAATACAGCTGGCTAGAAGCACTAGCGCTTGTTGGAAAGATACAGGTTCTTTGTACATATTATTTTTTTTGTTTTGAGGTGGCTTTATAAACAATTAAAACAATAAGTCAAGTTTTTTTATCCAGAAATTTGACTTTTTTTTGATTGTAGTTAGAGTTGGGTCATTTATATTCCTTATTTGATCTCATGACTGATTGATATAGTTGATTTCGTTCTTTACAAAAACTTGGCATAGGTCTATCAGCCTTACTTCTCATTCAGATTGGAATACCCACTCTGATTAATAATTTTTTCAGCCGAGACTCAACTTATGCTTGACCAGCAGAGCAAGCTTTGATTAGTAATTATTTTTCTTCTGGAAATGAGTATACCAAATACTGGTCTAGTCCTGGAGCTTGTAGTGGGCAAATTTCTGATGTAACTGGGGTGATCTATTTAACTCCATGAACTGGAACAATTCCATCAGCTCTCAGTGGTAATACTCTCTATGTTCTCCAGCCAGGAACTTATGTATCAACTGGCCAGACTCTCTTGACTGGGAGCTGTATCGGGGTGGTGGCTACTGGAACTGTAACGATCGACTACCAGACTGGTGGAGCTACTTTTCTCGTGTCTGGAGCTAGTAACTCTATTTTCAATAACATCAGATTTATAAAAAGCTGACCAACTGATTTAACAAATAGCTGTCTCGATTCTAACGATAAATCCTTTTGTATTAGCTATTCAAATAATATCACTCTTAAAAATTTAACTATCAGAAAATTTTCTCATTGAGTGTATGGCTATCAATCTTCGAGAATTTTTATGGAAAACTCTTTTTTCTCTGACATACAGTTTACTGCCATAGATATCAATGAATCTGTCAATTCGTTTTTCAATAAAGTCTCATCAAGCATCGCTAGTATTTCACTTTCCTTTAGAAATTCTACTGGGAATAAACTTACTAATTTTGCTTTTTATGGTTCTAGTCAATGAATCTTGAATTCTGATAGTACTAAAAGTTCTTTTATCAATGGAGTTATTTCTAATAATGCTGACTCAGCGATAAGAGATGATTCTAGCAACAACTCAACTTATAATAATATCATAGCTAACTATTCAGAGTTTGCTTGATTTACGACATACTGATCATCTTGAACTATTGTTAATAACTCACTTTTCTCAAATAATCATTATGGTATCTATGCTACTAACGCTGCCACTTGAATTCTTTTCAATAATTCTGTCATTGCTAATAATACTACTGGACTATCTGTAAGTAATAACTCACTTGTAACTTTCTATGGAACTAGTCAATTTTTTGGTAACGACTCTGATATTTCTACTAGTTTCTGATGACAATATACCACAGGAGGTATAAGTTGAATTTTCTCTACTGGAGCGCTCTCTACTGGACAATATCAGATGTCGTGTAGATGGTCTGTCAATCCAATTAACTGATCTGGTGATATTCTTGATGATAGCTCACTCTGTACTACTAAAAATTTTATTTCTGGATGGACTGGAGATGAAAATACAAAACTTATTTTCTGAGAAAATATACCAAAGCAATCGAGACCAATCATCTATAGCTGAACGAGCATCATTTATACTGGAACTAATGGAATCGACTATCAGTCTGGTATGTTTATCTGAGACTTTAGTGAAATATGAGGTTTCATTACTTTTTCTGGATGAATTTATGATCTCACTTCAGGGGTAAGATATTTTTATAGTCCTACTTCTCCAAATACATTAGTCTCTGCCGTGACTTTCAATGCTAGTCAGGCAGTCATTGATGAAATAAATAATTATGATTCATTATTTACCATATCTGGCGACCTTACTCCAAATCCAACAGCTGGTGCTGGAAGTAGTTTTGGTCAAATAGCTATTTCTACGAGCAATACTTGAGAAAAATCTTGGTATCTTCAACACTATGTCAATAACGGATTTAGTAGTTTTTGATTTTCAAATTTTTATAGATTTATGCCAATCCTGCGTGATGGGCCTGGATTAACTGGTTCGTTTATTTTCACAACAGGAGTTACCAGTTTTAATACTTTTTATTTTACTTCAGGATTGTCTGTAGGTGTTTATTTAACTAGCTCAATAGCTAGTAATTTTGAAATGAGTGGAGCTATGGCTTGAGTTATTAATGGAGTCATCAACACAACAACTGGTTACATGATTTCATTAACAGCTTGAGATGGAGGTAAACAAATTAAAATGCTTTTAACTACCTGAGTATTTTCTGCTTTTGCTCCAATTATGACTGTTTTTCTTGATACAACGGCTCCGACTCAACCTACGCAAACATACCCTGTTAATAATACTGGAGCTTCTCAGTTTACTACACTTCAATGGAGTAGTTCAACTGATGTAACTGTTTGACTCAGTGGCTATGAATATGAGGTATTCTCTGGAGCTAGTAGCATAGCCTCTGGTTTGACCTCTAGTGGCATTACTTCTCAGAATCTTGTACTTGGTAGTGGAGTTTATAGCTGGACAATAAGATCTTTTGATAGACTTTGAAATTTTAGTGCTTGGAGTCCCTTAACTTGATTTTTTGTCAATAGTGGTATTCTTGGTGGAACTATTTCTTTTGTTTGATGATCTAGCAGTTCTGGTACTTCTCAAAGTGTAAACTTACTGGCTACTGAAACGGCTAACTTTACTCTTAATGGATCTGACATGGTTGGATCATTGAGTAATATTGCTACTACAAATACAACTACTCGACCAGTTACTTTGACTGCTGGAGACGGCTGGAAGGTCATTAATGTAGTTTACTCTACTGGAACAAAAATATCTCAGTCTTATCCTGCTTTCATTTACTTGGATCAAACTGCTCCTTGAGGATGAAGCTTCCTTATCAATAATGGAGCCAGTAGTACTACTTCACAGTCTGTTACACTTACTATCACATGTCCTTATGACATTTCTAGCCCAGTAAAAGTAAGTTTCTGAGAAAGTGCTTCTCCTAGCAATTTTACAAGTTGTGGTAGTTCTATAAATATGTCTCTGAGTGCTGGCAATGGTCTCAAAACTGTCTACCTCAGATTTACTGATAATCTTGGCAATCAAACTACTGATCTTACTCAAACTATTACTCTCAACGCTTCTATTGTTACTCCACCAAATCCTTGAGGTGGTGGTTGATGAGGAGGATGAGGCGGTATTACACCAGATGTTTGTCCATGATGAGATTTTTCTCCAAGTTACTATGATAGAACTTGTGGAACAAATCCAAACAATAATAATCCTATAAATCCAAATCCTGGTAACTCCACTGATGTTTATACAAATTATAGTTCTACTGACTGATTTATTCCAACTGGTACGACTCCTTATGAGAGATTAAGATCCATCATTTTGAGATACAAACTTCTTAGAATGCCCTACAAAGATCGTCCTTACAATAAAATCATCTTCTGAGATATCGCTAATGACAGTAACAATCTAGCAATCAAGACTCTGAAAAATTATGGTATTATACAAGGTTATGGAGCTAGTAACTTTAAACCAAACACCCAGATTACCTACGCTGAGTTCCTTAAAATCTTAGTCAGGACTTCAAACACTCCTGCAACTTATACGCCTCGTGAAGGATTTGACAACAAATGGTATCAAATATATCTTGATAAAGCTAAAAGAGATGGTTGGCTCGACAAATCTGTTACTAATCCTCATGCTGCCATTACTGAAAGAGCATTACTATGATTCATCAAAAAATCTTTTGAAGTAATGGGAAGGACTTTTAGCATTCCACAGTCAACTATTGATCAAGCTCAGGGAACTGTTTCTAGATCGGAACTTACAAAAATCGTAACTGCCTTGTTTATGTTATCTTATAGAGACAGTGCTATTACTGCTGGAAACAACACTCCTCTTCTCGAAAGACTTGCCGAAATCATCAAGAATGATACCCCTCAAGTTCAGTTTAATAAGATATGGGAACTTGTTCAAAGACTCAATGGCATCAATGCATCAGTTCTATGGAAAAACTATGCAGTCGATAAACAATTTTTGATTGAAGATCTCTTGAAGACAATACCTAGAACTTAAGTTCTAAAAAACTCCTTAGCTCAATAGCTAAGGAGTTTTTTGAACAGTAATCAGAATAATTTTTTTGAGAGTTTTTTAGTTTACACCAAGTTTTTGAAGAATAAATGAGCTAGAGTGTCAGATTCTTCACTGATCGTGGAGAGTTCTATAGTAGTGAGTTTTCTTGAACATAGAGAGTAATTCTCCATCGACACCAGAGAAATAGTATTCTATACCATGTAGATCAAAATATTCACAGATTTCTTCAAGTGTTTCAAGTCCATCAAGATCGATGTGAGTAATGTGACTAAATGATAAAATCACAGTAGCTTTATCCTGTAATTTACAAAGCTGATCAATTTCTGCCGATATGGTGATAAAATTAATTTCTCCGGAAAATTTACAAATGACTATATCTGAAGCTTTTTGATGAGGACAGTAATTTCTCAGGTTCATCTTACCAAAAAACTTTCCATCTCTAAAGACCGTAGCATAGAGATGTCCATCACTTGAATTTTTTAGATAAATGAGCAAAGAAATAGCTGTACCAACTAAGATACCAACCATCGGATCTTCAATAAGACATAAGATCCCTACGATCATTAGAATAAAAAAGGCTCCACGGTTATAAGAAAAAATCTTCTTGTAGAGAGGAATATCAATCATTCAAAGAGCGACATTAATCAAAATAGCCGCAACTACTGGTAGTGGTAAATAAGAAAATGACGAAAATAGAAACAAAGAGATAAGCAAAATACAAATTGATGAGATCAGTTGAGAGTAGCTAGAAGTAGCTCCACTTTTGAAATTAACGGCTGTTCTCACAAAAACTCCACTCGCTGGAAGACCTCCCATTAAACCAGATAAAAGATTTGCTAATGATAATCAGAATACTTCTTTTTCTTGGTTAAAATGTGATTTTTTTGCTCTGTCTGCTATTTTTGCTGAGATAATAGTTTCAAGAAGAGCAACCAAAGCGACGACAAGTCCTGACATCAGCAAATCTTTTATAAATGCGTAGTCTTTTAATGAACTCAACCACTGTGGCGCTTCAAAAAATAGGAAACTAAGTTCTGGAAACTGATCTCCAAGTTTCAATAATGGGAGTCCAAAATAATGAGCATTGAGATATCAAAATAGAATACCAACTGTACTCACTGGGATCACTGCAGGAAGTTGTTTGAGATAACGCTTTGATAAAATAATAAGTCCAAATGCGATCGCAAAAACCACTACGGAAAAAATTTTTATATCTGGATAATGAATAATCGTTTCTCGAACATTCATAAGAAATTCTTTGTGCTTTGGAAGACCAGTCAATCACAAAGCGTTATTGAACTGAGTAGCAGCTATTGTAATACCAACTCCCATCATAAACCCATGCAAAGCTGTCGAAGGTATCAAAGTAATGTACTTTGTCATTCTCAGTACTGAGATCAACAAAATAATGGCTCAGCTGACCAGTGCTAAGAGCGGTAAAAAAGCTGCTCATCGCTTGAGAGCAAAGAGAAATAAAATTCCTGATAGTGCCCCAGCTGGACCAACAATATTATACTTTGATCAACCAAACAAAGATGCCATCAAACCAGCATAGATCGCTGTCAAAATTCCCTGAAGTGGCGTAGCTCAGCTCGCTACAGCCAGTGGAATACTAAGAGGAATAGATACTATAGCAACCGAAAGACCTGACTTAAAATTTTTGGAAAACTGATTGACGATATTTTTTATCATCTGCAAAAATAAATGCTAAAGAGCACTGTTTTTACTCCGATGAAAAGTTTTTTCAAGAGAAGTATAGACCAAAAATAACTGTCTTTAATAGTATAATTTCAATAACTATCTTCTGGTTACACTAAAATCCTACAAAACAGAAAAATCGTTTTAAATTTGTAACATTCTCTGAGCTTACCCGCCTTCCAAAGGAGCTATGAGATGAGAAATTTTTTACATTCACCAGAATAATAATTTTTTTTGAGATTTATTTGAGATTATTGAGGAGAGATCTAAGGATTTTTCTGGCTCTGGCGTTGTCTCTGAGAGAGCGAGAGAGTTCAAGGTCGCGGAGTTGGTTGAGATATTTTTGTTTGAGCGCGGCTTGGAGAGTAGCTGTTCTTTTTTTGGAAATATTTTGCTGAAGAGCAAGCACTATTTGAGGGATGAGTTGAGATTCTTGAGAGGTAAATTGATAGCCAGAGATGAGAGATTCTTCAGCAGCTCTCTTTTTCTGAGTGTAAGAGACGAGTCACTCTTTGGGAACAATGACGAACGCGTCCATTACTTTTCTCCCTGGCCCCAGAAGATACTGTTCATCATGATAAAGAGCTACACTTTTCCCAGCATCAAGACTCAGTGCCCGAGCACAGTCAAACGATTTTTGGAGATAAGCAGGCAAGTCAAAAAGTGTGAAATTTCAGACAAATCAGACATAGACTGTTTTTTTATCAGCAGTCGTACAGATGAAATTTCTTTTCATCGAAGCGGTCATTTTCGGATCCCCGTTTATTTGTTCCCAAAAATATCCAGAAACGTCTACTCCACTTTCGAGCAATACTGGAAAATTTCCCAGTCCATAGTAAATTTCTCCGAGTCTTCCTGAATTAACATTGCTGTAATATGTCCCCATATTTCCCGAATTGTAGTTGGCAAGAAGCGGTTCTCCATCACGAGTAAAACCAAAAACTCCTCTAATCCCAGTATCTGGTCGATACCTAGAATAACTCTTGGCATCTCCTTTGAAGATTCTTTCTGAAACTGTGGTCTTGGCTTGACCATACTTGGCATAAGCTGCTTCGTCGGGGCGGAAAAAAACTCCATTCACTCATGCAATACCCCCTACTCTGTCAATCAGCTCCTTCAAAGTCTCGACTTCACCGTCTGGAACGACAGAAGTAACGATCTCGAAGTCTCATCCGACATCGATCTTGAGTACATCGATTCTCTTATCATGATCTCGTTTTCTGATGATCTCGTTGGTCGGATAAAGCTGTGCAAATCAGACTCCTCCGCTCAAAAAAATCATGAAACTCACGGCACTTATGGCTGAAACTATTTTACTGCAATGCTTCATTTTTTTCTCTTAAAATAAATTTTCTGGTTTTTTTACAATAAAGAAATTCTGATCTGAACTCAAGAGAAGTTGAGTGCTGATTTTTATACCTCGCTGATTACTTCATATGAGAAATCAATGTTTCCGAGTAATGATATAGCATATATTTTTTTTGCTAATTTTTTTTCACGGACTTTTTTAGCACAGATATTTATAGTAGCACCAGATCAAACGAAATCATCTATCATGAGAAGATTTTTCACGGTTGGCTGATTTCAAACTATAAAAATGGTTTGTTCTGCATTTTTAATTCTTTGAGATGTTCATTTGATACTTTTTTGTGGTATTATAATATCTGATGCAAATATTTTTTGTAATTTTATTTCTGGTAATCAAATCTGATATCACTTTCTTACTTCATCCATAAATTGAGGATTTCTGCGAATAGAAGCTGGAGCGTAGCAAATTCAGTCTATTTTATGAGCTTTTATGAATGCAGTAATCTGCTGTCTTGTAAGATCAATCACCTCTTGAATAAGTTTTTTATTTTGAGATTGTTTTGCATAAAAAGCTAGGTTTCATAACTTTGATTTTCCAAATTGCTGTATTTGGTAAGCGTCACAATATCGTAGTCAATCAATATAAACTTCTGGAAACTGTTTTTTAAATATATTTATTGTATTTATCAGTTTATTATCTTTTTTGAGAGAATCTGTTTTATGAATTATTTTCTCGTAATCTATTATCAATTTATGCACATCAAGATCCCTTTGTTTACATCGATCAACAAATCATTTTTCTCATTTCTGTAAAGTTCCGTTTGGAGTTATTGATAAAAAATGCTCTTCTAAGATCTGTTTTTGTTTTGCTGAAAAAGCTATATTTTCGGTCTGGTTTCCATGATTGATAAAATAGTAAACCTTTGGTGGTGTACCATTCTTTATTATTTTTTCACTTTCGAGCAATCACAATATGTGGCGGTGTACAATCTGATTACTTATTCAAAAATGCTCCGCAATCTGAGTAATCCCGATCGGTTCCTGTTTTGCTATTAGTTTCAAAATATCTTGTTTTGTTGATGTTTTCATAATTGTATAGTTTATAGTTGATAGTAAACTATAAACTATAGTAGTCAAAAAAATCTCAAAAGCAAATCTAAGTTTATTTTTCTTCGTTTACAGTAATACATTACCTTAAATGAGTTAATTATTGTGTATGAGAGTCAGAAATATAATTTTTAGAAAATTTTCATGGTAATCGAGTATAGATTTTCCCTTGAGTGAAGTCAGTTATTGTGTATAGTCAGGAATATCATTTTTTAGTATTGAGAAGAAAAATATGTCATCAAGTTCACCAGTGATTTTGAGTTTTGATAAGGTAAGTTTTTCGTATAATTGAGATAAAAAAGTGATTTTGGAAGAGGCGAGTTTTTCAGTTCGTCAGCAGACAAAGATCACGATCATGGGGCAAAATGGGGCTGGGAAGTCGACACTTTTTAAGCTCATTACGAAGGAACTTTCTCCAAAATCTGGAAAAATTAATATCGCGAATGGAACGAGTATTGCCATCGCTAAGCAGGTGATTCCGAGAGAGATGATGAATCTAACAGTCAGAGAGTACTTTGAGACTGCTTTTTCTGAGAAAGATTATCAGCTAGATCGTAAAATAGGTAAAGTCCTTGATGGTGTTAATCTCGTCGCTCCTTTAGATAAGCAGCTTAAGGATTTTTCTGGTGGCCAACAAGCAAGATTGCTCTTGGCTTATGCTCTTATTCAGGAGCCAGATATTTTACTTTTAGATGAACCAACAAATAATCTCGATAAAGACTGAATCGGTCACTTAATTGGTTTTTTACTGTCATATGACAAAACAGTCGTGGTGATTAGCCATGATGCTGATTTTTTGAATATGTTTACTGATGGAGTCTTGTATCTCAATGTCTTAAACCGCCAAGTCGAACAGTATCGAGGAGATTACTATGATGTGGTCGAACAAATTTCAGCACAAGTAGAAAAAGCTCAGCAACAAAATGCCAGAATGGAGAAAAAAATTGAAGATGCAAAAGCAAAAATAAATTTTTTCTCAAACAAATGAGGTAAAATGCGTAAATTAGCTAGTAAAATGAGAGATGAAGTCGAAGAAGCTGAAGAAAATAAAGTGGTTGTGAGAAGAGATGATAAGACGATCTGAGGATTTGATATTGAGTTTGAAAATTTTGTTGGTCCACTTGTTACTATAAATGGTGTTTCTCTGATGACTAAAAACCATGATCTCAAACACTTTCCACTGAATCTTATCGTCAAAAAATGAGAAAAATATATTCTCAGTGGACCAAATGGAATCTGAAAATCAACTCTTCTCAAAAGACTCCTCAATGCTCATGACAAAGATGCCACCATTCATGACTGAGTCAGAATCTGATATTATAGCCAAGATTTCAATGCTCTTGATATGAATATGAGTGTCTGGGATGCTCTTCACGAGGTCTCTGATGAGATTACAGATCAAGAGGTCTACCGCACTGCTTCACATTTTTTGCTTACCAGTGATCTATTAAAAAACTCAATCTGATCACTCTCTGAATGACAAAAATGACTCCTCTGCTATGCTAGATTTGTGATTCAAAAACCACATCTCCTGATTCTTGATGAACCGACTAATCATATCAATTTCCGTCATCTGCCTGTCATCGCTGAGGCCTTAAAAGAGTACGAATGAGCTATTATCATGGTCAGCCACGACCAGACTTTTGTCGATCAGCTAGGATACTTAGAGACTGTAGACTTGGGTAGACTTATTAAAGATAGCCAGGGATAAAATTTTTATACAAAAAAATCACTCCGACTAGTAGAGTGATTTTTTCTTAATCTTCAAAAATTCCATCCAATGCGAAAGGTTCCCGATATGAATCGACATAAACTCCGCTTATTTTTCTTCTCTTCGTTTGAAAAATAAATGCTCATCTTTTATTTTCTGGTGAAGATGATAATTTTAATGCATTTCACGATCAAAAATGCGATAGCTACCATATCAAAAGTGATAGGATTTGGGAGCTGGAAGTATTTGAAAACAAGGATAAGAAGACCATATACTGCAAAAACATTAATTACAAAATCTATCACATCCTGGATTTTTTCTACATTAATAATATCTATAAATTGCTGTTCAAATTTTTCTTTGAGTTTCATAGCTCTTGGTGTAGTAAGAAAAATAAATTGTTTTTTGACTTTTACATAAATAAAAAAATAAGTCAATAGATTGTTGATATTTTTCCTGTTAACATTTTTCCACTTATACTGAACTCATAAAAAAAAGTGCATTGAAATTCAATGCACTCTTTCGAGATAAATTAACTTTTTTTTTAGATCAGCAATTTCTTTGCTAATCATTTCAGGGTCAAGCTGTTTTCTTTCTTTTTGAGATTGCTCTAGAATGTCTAAAGCCTGAAAATAGTCTGATGGCTTAGCAAATAAGCCAGTATCTTCATCAAAAAAGCTTGCTTTCAATACTCGCCTTTCTAGATAAAAATAAATATCTACCAAAGGAGATTTTTGCATAAAGGCTGAAATAGACATAATTATTTTTTTTATTGTGACCCTTAGTATAATATTTTCACCTCTTTTGTAAAGAGAAAATAAACAAATAATTTTCCCCTTGAAAAGTCTTTAAAAAAATATAAGAACAATTGTTCTTTTTAAAATATTTTTCTGAAAAATGCCAAAATCTTCTTCTTTTGAACAGTATCTTGCTTCACTTAAAAAATATATGTTTAAACATCGTCAGCTGCCAAGCTTTGAAGTCATGCTGTCTGTGCTTGGAGTTCGTTCCAAATCGGCAGTGCATCATTTTTTTCAACAACTCATTGAATATGGATTTATTACTAAAGATGACTCTGGCTATGAGCCTACTGGTAAACTTTTTTCTTTACCAGCCTTTGAGAGCATTAGAGCTTGATTTCCAACCGTCCCTACAGAAGAAACCCGTAGCGATATCAATATTTATGACTATCTTGTTCCAAATCCAGACTGAGTAATTCTTGTAAAAGTAGTATGAGACAGTATGAAAGATGCTGGTATCATGCAATGAGATATGGTAGTTGTTGATAAAAATAAAACTGCTCAGCCAGGAGACATAGTGATTGCAGAAATTGATGGAGAATTTACTATGAAATATCTTGAAAAAGAGAAAAAGAAATGACTTTTCCTAAGACCTTGAAATCCTCACTACATGGATCTTTTTCCAAAGAAATCTATGAGCGTCGTTGGCGTGGTAACTGGAACTTTTAGAAGCTATACATAATTTCTTTCTCTTTATAATTTTTACATTTTAAAAAAAATATCCAGACTATATAAATCTGGATACTGTAAAAGTAACGACAATAAGAATCACAATAACCAGAATCAGCTTCATAAAGCCAACAAACAACAATAGAAATGCTTTTTTTTCTGTTTTGGCTTTATAAGATAAATTATTTTCTGCTTCCGCCGCTCTATAACGACAGATGGCGTTTTGGAGGTCGATAAAACCACAACAATAGATCAAGACTGCAAGTAAATTTCTTATTAGTTTCATATGATTTTTCTTTACTATAAGCTATTTTACCTTAAAAATCAAAGGAAAAAATTATTTTTTCTCGAAAACTCAGTAATTTGTTAGAAAATTTGACAAAATAAACTAAAAAAATACAATATTTCTATGTTTTTACTCTCAAATACCCATTATGGAAAACACAAATAAAAATAATCCATTCCCTGGACTCGATACAGAAACCCAAGAACAAAGCTTGGAAAGCTGAGAAAAAAAAGCTCTCTATCTTTTGAGTACTGATACACTTGGTGGCTATGGTCTTGATCTGATCTTTGAGGTAGCTAAAGAAGTCTGATTTGAAGGTATAGATCTAGCAATCTGGAAGAATTTTGATGCTCGAAACATAGACTATGTCAAAAGACTATCTGCTAAGTATCAGCTTCCTGTCAAAGTAATCCAAACTTCTGCAAGTGTCAATACTAAAGAGATGAACCAAGCTCTTGATTTATGTTATGCATTGGGAACAAAAGTTATTACTATCAATGCCCCTTCTTTCTTTGATTTTTCTGCTTATAATTTTATTATAGAAAATATTTCTAAGTTAAAAAAAGAAAATCCAGATATAAAATTTTCAATTATTAACCCTGTAGTAGGTAATATTTTTGCTTTACCGGTGCCTAAATTTCGTTTTGCTAATGTGGTTGATATTATTAAAAAATTTTGATGTTATCTAGGATTTGATGTTGCTAATGTCGATGAAAATACACTTGAAGGCGAATTTATGAGAAAAATTGATAGATTCACACCTCATATGTCAGTAGTTTATTTTTCAGATAAGACAAAACTTGGAGAAGGTCATGTAATCCCTGGTGAAGGAGTTCTTAAACTGACTACCATCTTAAAAAAACTCAGACAATTTAATTATAGAAATATGATTTCTCTGAAACTTTCAATCAATAAAAAAGATCTTGCTGATACTGAAAAAGTTACTCTGATTCTTAAGAAATGTAGATCGTTTCACAAAGATTATTTTGAAAATATTACTGTTGATTTATAAGATGTAATGGCTAAGATTCACTCCAATTTACCATTTTCTGAGAGAATGAACTACCCACATCATATTGCAGTCATTGCAGATGGAAATAGAACTCGAGCCAAAGAAAAATGACTTACTCCTATGGATGGCCATCTTGAAGGAGCAAAAAACGCTATTGCACTAGTCAAACATCTTTTCAATACTACACCTATCAAAGTGTTTACTTGATGGTTTCTCAGTACTGAAAATATGACCAATAGATCAGAAACTGAACTTGGATTTATTTTTGGCATTTTTAAGCTTATTGGTAATGATCTTGATGATTTTATGATTGAACACCAGATAAGTTTTAGACGAGTTGGTAGTCCCGTAGGCTTACCAGATGATTTTCTTACTTTTTTGACTGAGAAACAAAAAAAATTTTCGTTTTCTACTGATAAAGCTATTGTTTTTGCTATCAACTATGGTGGAAGAGATGAAATTCTCAGATGAATCAAAAATATCCCTCAAAATACAGATCTCCAATCTCTTACGGAAGCTGATTTCTCTTCCTATCTCGACTTCTGAGCATTACCTCCTGTGGACCTTGTGATCAGAACAAAGGGCGATGTAGCCAGAAGAACTTCTGGATTTATGGCTCGACGAATAGGTTATGCTGAGCTTTATTTTTCTGAGAAAAAATTCCCTGATCTGGATTTTGCTGAAATCACTAAAATTCTTGGGCGATTTGACTCCGTTTCTGATCAAAGAAATTTCTGAAAATAAAAGATTTTTTATTCTGGTAAAAATCCTCCGTCCTTCGGCCATCTCTCCGACAGCGATCTGAGAATGCCTTTCAATAACGCCTTTCAATAAAGGAGGAATGCTACCGGGCTCAACTCCCTCCTTATTAAAGGAGGGGAAGGGGAGGTTTGGCAGAAAATCACTTTTTGATTATTTTCTTCTGAGAAGAATTGTTTCAATTTGGGCTGTGAGCATAGCAATAGTCGCTTCATCCAACATTTGTTGATCGGCTTCGATTTGGCTGGCGACGAGATCAGTTTTTTTATTTGAATATCATCCAGCCGTATAGAGTACTGCTGGATTTTTGACGAATGAGAATCCCATCTGAGACCAAATCGGCATAATTTGACCCATCACATGCTGAGCTCCGTCTTGCGCTCCGATTATGATCATCCCAGCAAGTTGGTTATGAATGAGATCAACTCCATAAACTTCTTTTTGATTTTCAATACAATTGAGTCTTTCTACAAGTTTGAAGTATAAGCTACTTGGATTGTTCCATCTGATTGGCGTAGCAATCAAAACAATATCAGACCAGTCAACAAGATCGTAATAGAGCTCTGTCAACGGATCAGCCTTGCCTGCCTTTGCCATTCTCTGAGAGATCCAACATGGTCGAGTACAGTAATCTCCCTTGATGCTGTAGTTAGCTTCACAATGCTGAAAGTTCATCTCATCAAGTTTATGAATCTTCGTGACAATCTCGATAGTTGGGTTGATAGATTTAGCTATATTCATAGCTCTTTCTAGCAGTTTATGGGACGATGGAACTCTCGGTGGATTATCGTCTTTATTGACCGTAGAACATGAAATTCAGACGATATTGATCGTTTTTCTCTCTCTAGCGTGCTGAAGAAAACTGTCCGACTGTGTCTGAAGCCACTGTTTTTGCTTAAGAAATTCTGGACTCTGTTCAAAATTATTTGTCATACTCGTAAAACGATATAAAATACTATCAGTTATTGAAGTAAATGCAAAAGTATTTTTAATTTGAATGTTTTCATTATTTGTTTATGCAAAAAACTCCTTTCTTATCAATAGAAAAATTTTATTTTCTGCTAAAAAAAACCCCGGAAAAAATCCGGGATTCAACAAGAAGACACATTCAATCATCAACATGATTCCTGCCAATATCCAGCAGGAATAGGTTCTTTTTTTTGTTCTTTTTCTTTTAACGGGATTAATCTTAAATCAAACTCAATGTCATCATGTTTGATCATTAAGTTTTCAATGAGAATATCCCATTGTAAATCTTCTTCAAGAAAGTTTCTTTCCGAATTGAAATAGTCTTTCTTTCTCAGATCAGAGAGATTTGAGATTTTTTGACTTTTTTGGGGGGTTTTGGTCTCTATTTCAATCAGATAAGCCAAGTATTTTTTGGATAAGGGCTTACTTTCTTCACAGTAGAGATACCTCTCATTGATTGGTATCATCACATCAAATTTTTTTCTTTCTTCCTCTGAAAAGTTTTCCATAACTTTTCTGATCGTTTCTCCTAGAGAAACATTTTTTTGTGGATTCATATATTTTTTTTGAGGTTTCTGTATAAGAAAAAATTTACTAAAGTCAATAGCTTTTTTAGATATACTTTGTTAATATTGCTCAAAAAGTTATGTAGTTTTTTTCTAGATTTCTTCCCCAAGCTTAGCAAGCTGACTAACTAGAGCTTTGGCTTCAGGGAATGAGATGAGCTCGAGAGCTTCAGAGAGTTCACATCGACGAGCATCGGCTATTTCAGATTCTTGGAGATTGGTAGTGAGTGATGAGACGAGACCGACAAAGTAGGTGACTTGCTTGAGTTTTTTTCCAGGGACGAGATAGTTTTCTGTGAAGATCAATGGCTGATTATTTTTTTCAACAATCTGACAGTCTGTGATACCAGTTTCTTCAGCTAGTTCTCTCAGTGCTGAGTGCTGAGCATTTCTATCTGACTCGTCTGGTCTACCTTTTGGAAAGCCTCGATGTCATCAGTTTTTGTTCTTTATCAAAAGAATTTTTTTCTCAGATGAGTCTTTGTAGACTGGGATAATGCCAAATGCTTCTTCGAAAAAAAGAGTTGTTTCTTTACCAGAATTTAAATTTTTTATTTTAAATGTGTTTGAAAGTTTTTCTGCTTCACCACAGATGACGACTGAAGTGACTCATTTTTTTTGGGCATATTCAAATTGTTTTCCGAGTTTCACTGGTGATGGGTAGACGAAAGCTGATTTGTTGGCTTTTTGGAACTGGCTGGCGAGGTGAAGAGCGTCGTTTGTCATTCACTCGAAGTGCATCACCATATAGGAGTCGTCTTCAGAAGCTGGCTGTATGGCGAAATCTTCAGTCAAAATACTAAAAAGTCTGCTGAGTCCTATACTTCCACCAATTCAGCTCAGAGAGTGCTTGGCATCGATAAAATCAGTAAAATTTTCGTACGCTCCTCCACTACAAAATGAGCCAAGATCGAGCCTCTCTTCGATGAAAGTCTCAAAAACTATGCCAGTATAGTAGTCAAGTCCACGAACAATCGTAGGATCAAATAAAATTTTTATCTCTGGATACAAATCATGAATGGTCTGAATTACGGTCTGGATCGTGTTTCGACCTTGCTGGAAGTCGTTATTTTCTCTGATCGCTGAGGGTAACTGATCGATCTGATTGGCTATGAGAGCAGAAAGTGCCTCAGCTAGTCCTGGAAATTTCTGGATTTCTTGAGCTTGTATTTCTGGTGTGAGCTTGTAAAATTTATCGAGAAAAGAAATCATCGCTTGGGGATTTTTTTCACCAAGTCCATCGATAAGCCCTTTGAGAAACTGCTTGTGGCTGAGTCTGATACTAAATTTTTTTGAAAGATTGAAGTGAGAAAAAATCTGGCTGATCGTTTTACCAAGCGTCGAAACGGTCTCTATCGCATAAAAACTATTGATCTCTGGTGAGTTTTGTGAGCTAGGTCGTATCGTATCGATATCTGCTTGCCAAAATTCTTTGTATCTTCCTTTTTGAGATCTCTCTCCTCTCCAAACTGGCTGGATCTGGTAGCGTTTGAACGGGAATGCAAGGTCATTTTTCCAGTCGAGAACATAACGAGCAAACGGCACAGTGAGATCAAAGTGCAGAGCGTAATCTTTTGTATCTTCACCTCACTGAGCCAAGCCATACAATCCAAAAATCTGGTTCGCTACTTCGCTACCACCTTTCTTGAGGATATCGACCTTCTCGACCGCTGGTGTCGCAATATGATCGTAGCCACTCTGCTGATAATTTTTTTCTATCAACGCAAAAATCTGATCAAATAGTCTCTGATTGGCTGGGCTGTACTCTTGAAATCATCCTGGACGAAGTGTCATCGCTGGGTGGCTAAGAAGCTAAAAAATCTGCTGAAACTATAGCTATGTCGCTGATGGATGCAATAGAAAGAAGCGTTTCATTAGCTCTTCATATAGCATATTTTATTTTCTACAAAAATCTCTTGACTTTTAAATATAAAAATCTATATATGCGATGTAACACCATATTTAAACAGTATGAAAAACAAAGCTCCCCCGGTCAGCAGCGTGATATTGTTGCTACGTAAAAAAAAATCCGGATCATAAAAACAAAAAAAATGAAAAGACCAAGAAACAAATCCCCCTGTCTTGAGTGGGGGTAAAAAGCATGAATCTTCAAAATTATTAAGGTTGGAAGCGCATCTGTGTATTATACACAGATGCTTTTTTTGTTTTCAGATTTTTTATAGACTACATGGTGCGAGATTTTATTAGTATTTTCTCTGAGAGAAAGCCAGAGAATAAATTTTTTTAAGAAAATAGTATTTGAGAATCGGAGAGAATAGATTGAGAAGTAAGGCGAAGATAGACTTGTACAAGGGCGAGGACATCTTTTTGGCAGTAAGTAGAGATGCGGGCCAGATCTTTGGTCGATCGATAAAGAGAAGAAACTTGAGAACCATCAATGTCGTCTTTTGGTGACGGTAATCATAAGCAAACGGTGAGAAGCTCAAGCGGTGTATAGTTTTTGTGATCTCAAAATTTTCGTAGCACCATCGTATCAAGATGATTTACTTCTCGAGGTTTTTTTTCGGCACTAAAAAGAATAGCTGGCACAGCAAGCTGGTTGATAATCAGTCTGCGAGCGAGAAATGGGAAATCGAATTCTTTGCCGTTGTGAGCACAAAGATGAGCCTGAGGAGCTGATCGAGACTGCTCTAAAAAGTGAGAAAAATCTGCAAGCAGTGTAAATTCATCCTCATTCACAAACGAACGAATGACAAGATTATCGTCTTTAAAAAAACCTACTGCAATACAGATAATCTTGGCAAATTCTGAAAAAATTCCTGCTTTGAGCAGATATTTTTCCTGGGCTGAGATTTCTTTATCTTCTCGCTGCATTTTTTCAGCTTTTTTGGTTCGCAATTTTTGCATCACAGGATCTAATTTCTCGAAACTCTCAGCTCACGAAACAGTCTCGATATCAAGAAACAGAATGCTGCGAAGTGCTATTTTTGTCATACTACGAAAGAGAGAGTAAATACACACTTCATAGTCAATATTACAACTTTTTCAATCTCATTTTTCAATTTTTCTCTACTGCCCTCAGAAGATTTTATTTGCTGTGCCAGAGACTATTTTTTCTTACTCTGCCGCAAGAGTCATTTTATGAAATTTAAAAAAAATCTCTTGACTTTTTATTATTTCAAGTTATTATGAAAGGACAAAAATAAAAATCAAAATTATGAACTTTAAAACACAAAAAGAGGCAGTAGACTTCGCAATGAGCCATTTCTCTCAAGAAGAGAGAGCTCACTATCAAAAATTCCTCCCATACAGATCTTTCATCTATGGTGAAAGAGAAGGAAAAGGATGGATGATTGATTATTCCTCGAAAAAGGAAAATCCATTCTTTTTGCTAACAGATGAGGATATTAAAAGTGGATGCTTTTTCAATCTGATCCAATCCTTCTCAGAAGGGATGGCAGCAGTAAAAAAAGCCAAAAAATTTGGATTGATCGATGAACAAGGTACTCTTGTCACCGATTTCCAATTCGATCTTGTCGAGCCCTTCTCTGAAGGCTTGGCGAGAGTACAAAAAAACGGAAAATGGGGATTTATCAACAAAGAAGGTACTCTTGTCACCGATTTCCAATTCGATCTTGTCTGGGGCTTCTCTGAAGGCTTTGCTAAAGTAAAAAAAGACGGAAAATGGGGATTTATCAACAAAGAAGGTACTCTTGTTATCCCTTGTCAATTCAATGATGTCGAGCCCTTCTCTCAAGGCCTAGCGGCAATAAAAAAAAACGGAAAATGGGGATTGATCAACAAAGAAGGTACTCTTGTCACCGATTTCCAATTCGATTTTGTCTGGTTCTTCTCTGAAGGCTTTGCTAAAGTAAAAAAAGACGGAAAATGGGGATTTATCAACAAAGAAGGTACTCTTGTTATCCCTTGTCAATTCAATGATGTCGAGCCCTTCTCTCAAGGCCTAGCGGCAATAAAAAAAAACGGAAAATGGGGATTGATCAACAAAGAAGGTACTCTTGTCACCGATTTCCAATTCGATTTTGTCTGGTTCTTCTCTGAAGGCTTTGCTAAAGTAAAAAAAGACGGAAAATGGGGATTGATCGATGAACAAGGTGAGCTTTTTTATTGGCCATTTACCTTTATCTACTCAATCGCCATTGAAGAAAAAAAATATTCCCTGAATCTAAACGATTCAGAATAAAAACATGCAATACAAAAACCAGTCTTTTTCTAAGACTGGTTTTTTCTTAATAAAAATACAAAGTAAAATCCTACTCACTTTTTTCTTAATCGTCATTGTGAATGAAATGAAACAATTCACCTAAGCTCATAAAAATGGATTGCCTGCCTGCGGTAGACAGGCTTTACTTTGTTCGCAATGACGGCATTGCTTTATGTGAAAATCAGAATAAGAATTTTTTCAGTGAAACGCTCTCTATGTTAGTATTCTTTTAGTGTATCATTTTTTGGAGAGAAGAGAAGATGGATTTGGGTTTTGAGACTAGGAAATGGGAAATTATTTCCTATATTTTTTAAGATATTTATTTTTTTAGTTTTGTAGTACAATGATAGATACGATAGTACAGTTTTTGCTTGATATGATTCAGAGTATTGGCTATGGTGGTGTGGGATTAGCTATGTTTATCGAAAGTTTTTTCGCTCCAATACCGAGTGAGCTGATCATGCCATTTGCTGGCTTTCTGGCAGCTCAGGGCAAGATGAATCTCTGACTTGTTATTCTGGTAGGTTGAATCTGTAGTTATCTGGGGAGTTTGCCGTTTTATTTTCTGGGATATCGAGGTCATAGAGCTAAGATCAATCAGTTTGTAGAAAAATACGGAAACTATTTTTTTATCAAAGCCGAAGAAGTAAAACGAGGTTTCGATCTGTTTCATCGCTATGGAAACTTTTTTATTTTTTTTGGTAGACTTGTACCAATTGTCAGAACTTTTGTATCGTTTCCTGCTGGAGCGATTAGAATGAATTTCTGGTCTTTTTCTGCTCTCACCATCTTGGGAAGCACAGCTTGGAGTGCTTTCTTAGCTTATTCTGGTTATATTTTGGGAGCAAATCGAGAACTGGTTGGTTGATTTATGAAGCAGTATGAACATCTCATCATTGGAGTAGTAATCGTTTGTTTTTTGGCTTTTGTTGGATATAAACTATTATGACCAAAATATAAAAAATAATTTTCTAGTTTTACTTTATGTTTACTTAGTTTTCAGAATCCCGATATCGGCTCTATTTATATGTCTCTCCCCGATATTCATCGAGGGCAGCTCGGGACGCTCACAAACACTCTGAAAGTGATAATAATTTTATGAAGGAATACATAATTTTATGAAAAAATATGATTGGGTGAAACAAGCTCAAGAGTTCATAAAAGACCATCTTGCCAAGGTGTTGGCTGTGTTTTTCTGGATGATAGCTCTCGTAATTTATAGTGCTGTGACTAGGCATTATGGCATTTCAAATATCGAGATGTTGAGAATGATTTATCATCTTATCTCTCACCCTCATCGAGGATTTCTGATCTTGCTTGCGTTGTATTGCATCAGACCATTATTTTTTTTCCCGCTTGGTTTATTATCAGGACTATGTGGAGCTGTTTTTGGCTTATGATTCTGATTTTTTATCGCTTCGATATGAGAAAATATTGGCTGAATGATAGGCTACTGGATCGGTAGATTCTTTGGGAAGAAAATTCTTGAGGACGATCAAATCGTTGAGATGAAACTTTTCAAAACTGATTTCAAAATGCATACGTTTTTGGCAGTATTTCTCACAAGACTCTCTTTCTTGACTGATGATATGGTAAATTATGGACGATGATATCTCAAAGTTAATTTTAAATTTTATTTTCTGGGAACTGTCATAGGTAATCTTTTTTTCACTTTCGTAAATACCCTTATCGGATCAAGTGTCTCGAATATCGAAACATTAAATTTCAAAGAAATGGAATTTGATACTCATACAATTGTGTTTTCTGTCATACTCTATCTTCTTATGATGGTAATCGGCTTTATCGTCACTAAATATCATCATGTCTGGGCTAAAAAGATGGAAAAATAAGTCTCTGGAATATTAGTGTTTCCTAAGGATAGTTGATAAATAGTTAATTTTTTGCAGTTTATATCTCAATTATATGTTCATTTAAGGCACTATATTTTTGGGTCTGCCGTTTTTTGCATTATTTTAAAAAAAGTCTATAATATCTTGCGGTATATTTTTTATATAAAACTGTCTCAAAAAATGCAAAACTTAGAATCAAGAAGCGAAAGTTTAGAGAAAAAACAAGAGCAAACACTTAATTTGAATGATGATATCACTGCTGAATCTGTGGATGAAGCCTTGGCTAAAAGTTGATTCTCTCTTGATGATGAGGATGGTAATGGTAACGGCCCAGCGAGCAAAGGCGGCTCTTCAGAGACTAAGAGCAATAAGCCGATCAGTGCTCCAGAGATCAAAAGTGATAAACCCGTTACTACTCTGGAGACTAAAGAAAAAAAGATTATTAATCCAAGAGATCTTGTGTTTAATCTTTTGTGATCAGTTGATTATTCTGCTACTTTGATGTCGCTTAAAAATAACATTACTCCGGATATTAAAAAAAATGCAATGAATATTCTTGAAAAGATGTCTAGTACTTTTGATCGCACAGGATTTGTTGAATTAAATCTTTTAGATAAAATTCCACGTAATAAGGACGGCTTATTGAATTATACTGAAAAAATAAATACTTTTCGTAAAAGCAAGAATGCTCCTGAGATTCCTTTTGATACTGTGTACAGAGCGAATCGTTTGCTTACATGACTTGAGCGTCAGAGGCTTCTAAAGTGAGAAACAGCCTGATTAGACAAAGATAACCTTAATGCTCTCGATAGAGTTAGATATATTGAAAGAACATTTGCTGCAGATGCTTTGGAGAATCTTAAGTCTAAACTACCATCTTAATAAGAACCCTTTTTTACTTTGATCTTTATTAAATGACTAATTATGATAAAAAATTAGAGATATTAAAGAAAATATTAAATCACTTATGACCTCAATGGTCTCATTACGAGAAAATGAGTTCTGAAGTTTCTGAATGAATTAATGAGGAAAAACTTAATCATTATGTGGACATACTGACCAAAGCTATTAATCAGATTCATGATGAAAAGAAAAAATCTAAAATGCTTCAGTGAATTTCTATGCTTCATATTCTTCATCAAAAAGAGCAAGAACGCATGATTCAGGAAAGAAAAGAGCTTGAGGATATTCTTCATCAGATTGATGAGTTTTAATCAGGAAGTGTCTTTATAGTATCCTAGAACTGATTTTATAACTTTTTCAAAAAATCTGCCCAGCTGATGAGCAGATTTTTTTGTTTTGCGAGCAGAATAAATGTGCTGTTGCAGCGAAAAGTTTACACTTAGTGGATAAGATAATGAAGAGGT
>OEIV010000061.1_pt1 | contig 65334 bp, 38 predicted proteins | sample 1539231 | NCBI WGS metagenome assembly OEIV01 (sample SAMN03794762, study PRJEB22550) | activated sludge metagenome | feature: wastewater treatment plant; material: activated sludge; isolation source: Wastewater treatment plant of a petroleum refinery complex | place: Argentina: Buenos Aires ...
ACGCCGACGCGGCGGCCGTGGCCGAACTGAAAGCGGCCGTGCTGCAACTGGCGGTGATGGGCCGCCTTGTGCCGCAGGACCCGGATGATGAGCCGGCGGGGGTGTTGTTGGAACGACTTGCGGAGGAACGACACAAGCGTACCAATGTAAGGATTGGAAATGCGGCTGAGCCGGTGTTGGACGAACCATTCTCGCCTGTTCCAGAGGGATGGCAATGGGCGCGTTTCTGGGAGGTTGCCGAGATCGCATCCAATTTGGTTGACCCACGCAATTACGGCACATTGCCCCATATTGCGCCTAACAATATTGAAAGCGGATCAGGACAATTGCTCAATTACAGAACTGTTGTGGAAGATGATGTGCAAAGCAGCAACCATCATTTCTTTCCCGGGCAAATCATTTACTCGAAGATTCGTCCAAACCTGTCAAAGGCCGTCATTGTGGACTTTGAAGGGTTGTGTAGTGCTGACATGTACCCCATAAATCCTCTAATCATTCCGCGCTTCCTGCTGTTGTTCATCCTGTCCTCGGTGTTTTTAGCTATTGCAACTCGGAACGATACACGTGTTGCCATGCCTAAGATCAACCAGGTTGAACTGAACCGAATACCTGTTCCCGTTCCCCCCTTGGCCGAACAACACCGCATCGTCGCCCGCGTGGACGAGCTGTTCGCCCTGGCGGACGAAGCGGCGAGGCGGGGGGCGGCGGCCGAGGCGGCGCGGGGGCGGTTTTTGGCGGCAATTACGAATTAGGAATTAGGAATGGGGGAGAGAGGTGGCGGGATGATGGGGGGAGAGGATAGGGCGAAGAACTACGACGACAAATCCGAGATGGCTTACTACTGGCTCGAGGCCAACATGGGGCGGGTGTTGCTGGTGGTGGCGTTTGCCGGGTTGGGGCTGTGGGGCTACTTCCTGGAAGGACAAGAGGGGCTTGACCGCGTGCGGGATTTCATTCGCTACCTGGGCGCGGAGATGGCCGGTATCGGCATCGCCACTGTCGCCATCGACGCCCTGAACGAGAAGCGGCAGCGCGACAACCGCAAAGCCCAGCTTAAGCGGCAGTTGGGCAGCCAGTCGCGGGTTGTGACCGAGATGGCGTTGCTGGAGTTGAAGCATGAGGGGTGGCTGTCCGATGGTACGCTCCGAGAGGCCGAATTGCCGAGAGCAGAGCTAAGCGAGGCCGATTTGAGTGGGGCGGATTTGACGAAGGCGATTCTAACGAAGGCCGTCCTGAACAAAGCCATACTGGTGCAGGCCAATCTGACCGGCGCTAACTTGAGGAATGCCAGGCTAATCGAGGCTAAGATGCAGGAGGCGACTCTGCCACAGACCAACCTAACAGAAGCGAAGATGAATAAAGCTGACCTGACCGCGGCCAATCTGACCGCGGCCAATTTGGGTGAGGCGAATTTAACCGCCGCGATCCTGTGGGAAACCGTTCTCGACCAGACTAACTTGACACAAGCGGATCTCAGTCAAGTCAAATACTGGACTATGGCGCAACTGGCACGGGCCAAAACAGTCCAAGGAGCCACCATGCCCGATGGGAAGCGTTTGGAGCAAGAGGGGAGTGAGCGAGCTAAAGGTCTGACCTTTGCAGAGTGGCAAGCCCAATACCTTGCTCAACACGGCGGGACCGAAACTGACACGCGCAACGAGCAGTAGCAGGCCCACGCCCAACCGCGCCACCGGCACACTCCGCGCTCCTACAATAGGGACTCAGGGTGCTCCTGCCTGACCATCTCCAGGAGTTTACGGTACTTGTCACGCTCCCGCGCCTTCTCAACGAGCGTGCGTGCTAGAGAGCGTTTTGTAGTCTCATCAAGGTCATCACCACTAATTCCCAGGCTGGAGGCCAGTCGGTACAGGTCAGTCTCGTCATACTTCTTGAGGAGCAATTTAACAAGCTTAGGCGTCCGCATATCGGCCCGGGTCGATCCCGCGCCGTCGCCTTGCTCCGTGCCGACGCCCAACAGCGCCATCAGCCGCTTCAGCGCCGCCTGCGCGTTCGCCAGAAGGGCCAGCGCCTGGCGGGTGTTGTCCTCCGAGCCGCGACCCTGGGCCACCACGCCGGCCACGTAGTCGTGGAGTTGCCGCAGCGTGCCCTGAACGGCGCTATAGGCGTTCAGACGGTGGGCATCGAAGGCGCGCCTATCCACTTGTTGCAGACGCTGGTAGTCGTTGTGAAGATCGGAGCGAAAAGCGCGGTCGTAGTCGGGGTCGGCGCCCAACTCCCGGAAGGGAGCGCCGAGCTTGACCTCGTGCCGGTCAAGCATCGCCTGGACATCCCGCAAAATCCGCCCCAACGCCTCGGCCACGGCTACGCCTCCAAAGGCATACCATAGCAGAAACAGCGGATTAGTGCAGGCGAGTGGGCGAAGTTCGCTGCACCAGCGCGGCCCACTCTTGCAGCGTGTGGCGACACGCCTCGGCCTGGCTCAGGAAGCGGGCCGTCTGGCGCACCGAACCCTGATTGCGGTGGCGAATGTCGCGCAGCAGCTCGGTCGTCTTCTGCAGCTCCCCGCGGGCGGCGAAGTAGCCCATCGCCTGCGGCATGGGCGTGCGCCCCATCTTCATCTGCTTGCCCAACTCCCCGACGCGCCGGTTCAGCCGCTCCAACTCCTCCTCCATTCGTGACAGCACGTCCGGGTCGCGGCCCAGCTCAAAGAACTGGTCCCGGCCCACAAAGTCGGCCCAGCGCGACAGCGCCAGGTCCGTCTCGGCCACGGTCTGGAGAATGAGGGTATCGTTCGGTTTCATCGCGCGTGGTAACATTAGCACATCCGTTCTGTTTTCGTCAAGGGGTTGGCGGCTTCAACCACTTCCACATATTGGTCAACGCCGCCAGCAAGTAACGCAGTTCAGCGGTCGCGTCCACCTTATCATACGTTTTGGGTTTGCGAGAGTAGCCGGCAAACAGCTTGGCGCACTGCCGGGCTTTGTCGATCGCTATCGGGGCCACGGTTCGCGCCCCGTTGCTCCGCTGAATCAGGGTGTAGTAAAGGAGGTGTTGCTGCTGGGTATAGTCGATCAGCAGCGTGGTCAGCTCCGTCAGCCCATCCCGGTGGAAGGCAAACAGATCTTTGGTAGCCGCCGAGTCGCCGGGCTCGGGCAAGGTCTCGGCCACACCCTTCACCGCCGTGACCCACCGCCCGATCTCCTTGTACAAGGTCACAGGCGAGGGCTGGCGGGGCGTCTGCCGCGGCGGATATAGACCTAGCACGCTGAGAGGGCCTTTCGTCCTGGGGGCGCGAACCGACGCCGCGCCCGGTTGGCTAGCGATATTTGGCGAGGATTATATGTCGAGAGGGGGGAATGTTCATCTTTAGCCGGCGACAGGGACATCGCCTCATTGACAACCGCCCCACGCCAGTGTACTATAGTCGCAATTGTTCAGTTGTTGAACAACTAGCAAGTGACGCTGCCGTGGAGCTATCCGTGCGGAGAGTTGTTGGACGCAAGCCCCCGGATTCGGCAGCATCGATAGCGGCGCCCACATCAGGAGCACGTCATCCGCAAGCCGCTGGAACGCCCCAAGACGCTGGCCGCGCACGTGGTCCACTCCCTGCGCGAGGAGCTACGGCGCGAATACGTCGTCGGCGGGCAACTCCCCTCCGAGCCTGAACTGGCCGCCCAATACGGCGTCAGCCGCGGCACCGTCCGCAGCGCCCTGGCCGTCCTGGAGCGCGAAGGCGTCGTCATCCGCCGCCAAGGCGCGGGAACCTACGTCCACTACATCTCCCGCGCCCACATCCGCGCCGAACACGCCTACGAATACACGGAGCTATTGCGCATCGCCGGCTTCGAGCCGGGCATCCGCCTCGACGGCTACCGCGACGAACCACTGACCGAAGAGCAGGCCGCCGAGCTTGACCTCGACCCCGGCGCGCCCGCCCTCCACGTCTGCAAGACCTTCCTGGGCAACGGGCAGCCCGCCATCTACTGCATCGATGTCATCCCCCGCAGCCTGATCATCTCCCCCTACGTCGAGGCTGAACTGGCCAAACCCATCTTTGAGTTCATGCGCGCCCACTGTCATCAAGAGTCGGTTCAACACCTGGCCGAGTTGATTCCGACCACGGCCGCGGCCGACGTCGCCGCCCTGCTGGGCATAGAACCGGGCGCGCCCCTGCTGCGGGTAGAGGAGATCAGCTACAACGGGCTGGGGGCGGCCATCGCCCTGCACACCACTTTCTACCGCGACCAATTTGTGCGCTTCTCGATCATCCGAACGCGAATGTGACTCTCAGGAGCATTAACAGAACGCGGCGATCGGCCGCCGAGCAGCTGGGCAACGTCGAGGTGACCGTCGTCGAACAGGTCTACGACGTCGCCGACATCGAGCCGGCGCTGATCGACTACGCCCAACAGGGGTACGATCTCGTCGCCGGCCACGGCTTCCAATTCCAGGAGCCGATCATCAAGGTCGCCGCCGACTTCCCCGATACACGCTTCGCCCTGGGAACCGGCTTCAAGCTGGCCCCCAACGTCGGCGTCTACGACGTTAAGCTCGAAGAGGGCGCCTACGTCATGGGCATCATCGCCGGCATGCTGACCGAGAGCAACATCGTCGGCGTCATCGGCGGCCTCGACGTATCGGAGATCCACCGCGGCCACGTCGCCTTCCAGATGGGCGCGGAGTCGGTCAACCCCGACGTCACCGTGCTGAACACCTTCGTCGGCGACTTCAACGACCTCTCGGGGGCCAAGGAAGCGGCCCTCAACCAGATCAACGCCGGCGCCGACATCCTCTGGCAGAGCGGCGACGGCATCGGCATCGCCGTGCTAAACGCCTGCGCCGAGAAAAACGTCATCTGCATGGGCAACAACGCCAACCAGAACGAGATCGAGCCGGCCATCACCGTCGCCAGCAACGTCTACGCCTGGGGGCCGATGTTCGTCCAGATGATCCAGGAAAGCCAGGCCGGAACCTACGGCAACAAGCAGTACTGGATCAACTTCGGCAACGACGGCGAGCAGACCATCGTCAACCCGGCGCTGGCCGACCTGATCACCCCCGAGATTCAGGCCAAGATCGACGAGGCCCGCCAGGCGTTCATCGCCGGCACGCTCGACCTGGGCGATCTCGACGCCATCACCATCGAGTCGCAGCAGTAAGCGGAAGAGGCCCACGCAAAGACGCCAAGACGCAAAGAAAAGGAATGCATTCTTCACTTGGCGTTCTTTGCGTCTTTGCGTGAGATTCCTCTGTCCATCTGGGGATCGGGTCGCAGATGAACGAACAACTCCCGGTACGCCTCATCGGCATCACCAAACGCTTCCCCGGCGTAACCGCCAACGACGCCGTCGATCTGGACCTGCGCGCCGGCGAGGTCCACGGCTTGCTGGGCGAGAACGGGGCGGGCAAGTCCACGCTGATGAACGTCCTCTTCGGCCTCTACGCGCCGGACGAAGGACAGATCGTCATCGACGGTCGGCCCGTGACGATCGACTCCCCGGCCCAGGCCATCGCCCACGGCATCGGCATGGTTCATCAGCACTTCCGGCTGGTGCGCCCCTTCACCGTGACCGAGAACGTCATTCTAGGGATGGCGATCACACCGACACTGCTGGACCTGAAGACCGCGGCGCGGCGCGTGGCCGCAGTGGCGCGCCAATATGGCCTCCAGGTCGACCCGACGGCGCGCATCGAGACGCTCTCCGTCGGCCAACAACAGCGGGTGGAGATTCTGAACAGCCTCTATCGCCAGGCCAACGTCCTGATTCTGGACGAGCCGACGGCCGTGCTGACGCCGCAAGAGGCGGCCGAACTGGCCACGACGCTGCGCGGCATGGCCGCGCAAGGCAAGGCCGTCGTCTTCATCAGCCATAAGCTGGAAGAGGTCATGGGCGTAACCGACCGGGTCACGGTGCTGCGTCAGGGCCGCAAGGTCTTTGAGGCCCTGACCGCCGCCACGTCCAAAGGGGAGTTGGCCCGCGAGATGATCGGCCGCAAGCTGGAAGAGCTGAAGCGCGAGCAAAAGACGTTTGTGATGAGCCTGGCCGGCGTGGCCGACGGCCCGCTGCCCGCCGCCCACCACGGCCGGCAGAAAGCGGCTCAGACAGTCCTGCGTGTTGGCGATCTATGCGTCAACGACGATCGCGATCTGCCCGCCTGTCGCGGCATCAGCTTCAACATTGCCGCGGGCGAGATCATGGGCGTGGCCGGCGTCGACGGCAACGGCCAGCGCGAACTGGTAGAAGCCATCATCGGCCAGCGGCGCGCCCACTCCGGCGCGGTCACCTTCAACGACCAGGACGCGACCCACTGGACACCACGCCAGGTGATCGACCACAACGTCGCCGTCATTACCGACGACCGCCAGGGAGAAGGCTTGATTCTCAGCTTCGACCTGGCGCGCAACGCCGTTCTCAAACTATTTCGCCGCCCGCCCTTCGCCCGCCGCCACATGCTCCAGCGCGACGTGATTGACGGCTTTACCCAGAAGCTCGTCGCCGACTACAGCATCAGCACACCCAGCACCCAGATGACCATGAGCAAGCTTTCGGGCGGCAACCAGCAAAAGCTCATCCTGGCGCGCGAACTCAGCCAGTCGCCCGCCCTAATTGTCGCCAACAAGCCGACGCGCGGGCTTGACATCGGCGCGGCGGCCTACGTTCACCAGCGGCTAACCGAGGCGCGCGACCGGGGAGCGGCCATACTGCTAGTCAGCGCCGATCTGGACGAACTGTTCGCCCTCAGCGACAGGATCATCGTCCTCTATGGCGGGCGGATCATGGGCGATCTGCCCATCACGGCGGCCACCCTGGAGAAGGTCGGCCTCATGATGGCCGGAACGCCGGCGGCCGAACCGACCGCCCCGGCGTCGGCACAACCATCAAAACACAGCCGGCCGACAGCGTAGCGAGGCGAGAATGGCGGCACTTTCCAAGCCCACGAAGAGAGTCAACTGGGGCGCAACCGTGACCAGGATTCTGCCCGCCGCGCTGGCGTTGGGGCTGGCGCTTCTGTTTGGCGCGCTGCTGCTGCTGGCCAGCGGCCGCAACCCCATCGAGGCCTACGCGGCGCTGCTCCAGGGCGCTTTCGGCTCGCCGGCCCGGCTGGCCGAGACGTTCGTCAAGATGACCCCCTTTCTGATTCTGGCCATCTCCGTCTCCATCTCCTTTCGCTGTGGCGTGTGGAACATCGGCGCCGAAGGGCAACTGATCCTGGGGGCCATCGCTTCGTTTAGTGTCGCCTGGCTGCTCAACGCCTGGCCGGCGCTCGTCGCGCTGCCGCTGTCGCTCCTGGCCGGCGTCATCGGCGGCGCGCTGTGGAGCGGCATCGCCGGCATGTTGAAGGCCCACTTCAACGCCAACGAGGTCATCACGACCTCAATGCTCAACTTCATCGCCGTCTACCTGCTGGCCTATCTGGTCAACGGCCCGCTGAAGGACCCGGAAGGCTTCAACTTTCCCCAATCGCCCCTGATCGCCGAAGCGTTTGAACTGCCGCGCCTGCTAACCGGCAGCCGGCTCAACGTGGCCTTCCTCGTCGCCATCGCCCTGGTCATCGCCGCCTTGCTCTTCTGGCGCAGCACCCTGGGCTTCCGCACCGAGATCGTCGGCGCCGCCCGGCGCGTGGCCACCCACGCCGGGCTGAACGTCAACCGGACGATCGTGCTCGTCTCGCTGATCACCGGCGGCGTCGCCGGCATCGCCGGCTGGGGCGAGATCTTCGGCATCCACTACCGGCTCATTGATGCCATCGCCGTCGGCATGGGCTCACTCGCCGTCGTGGTGGCCCTGCTGGGCGAACTCCACCCGCTGGGCATGGTCGTGTCGGCCTTTCTGTTCGCCGCCCTGGTCGTCGGCGGCAACGCCATGGAGCGAAGCGCGGGCGTGCCCTTCGCCCTGGTCGACGTGATCCAGGGCAGCATCATTCTGCTCGTGCTGGCTCGCTCCTTCATCTTCCGCGGCAGGCGCTCATGAACCTCGAACTGATCACCTCTACGTTCTTGATCGGCGTCCTGGCCGCCTCGTTGCGCCTGGCCACGCCCATCCTGTTGGCGGCCCTGGGCGAAATCTTCGTCGAACGCGCGGGCATCCTCAACCTGGGCATCGAAGGCACGATGCTAATCGGGGCGCTCAGTGGCTTCCTCGGCGCGTATTGGGCCGGCAGCCTCTGGGCCGGCGTGCTGGCCGGCATGCTGGCCGGCAGCCTGTTCGGGCTGCTGATGGGCTTCATGAGCATCACCGTCAAGGCGAATCAGGTGGTCGCCGGTTTGGGCATCACCATCCTCGGCGGCGGACTCTCGACGCTGCTGTTTCGTCTGGCGTTCGGCCTGCGCACCACGCCGCCGACGCTCGACATCTTCCCGACGCTGCCCATCCCCGTCCTCAGCCGCATACCCTGGCTCGGCCCCATCCTGTTCCAACACAGCGTCCTGGTCTACCTGGCCCTCATCCTAGTTCCCGTCGCCTCGCTGGTGCTCTATCGCACGCACTTTGGCCTGAAGGTGCGGGCCGTGGGCGAAAGCCCCGACGCGGCCGACACGCGCGGCATCCGCGTCGAGTTGATCCGCTATCTCTGCCTGATCATCGGCGGCGCAATGGCCGGCCTGGGCGGCAGCTACCTGGTGCTGGGCAGTCTGGGGCTTTTCTGGACACAGATGACGGCCGGCCGCGGGTTCATCGCCATCGCCGTCGTCGTCTTCTCAAAGTGGGACCCAGCCCGCGCGCTCCTCGGCGCATGGGTGTTCGGGCTGGCCTCGGCAGTGCAGATCAGCCTGCAGACGCTGAGCGTGCCCATCCCGTCCGAGATTCTGCTGATGCTACCCTACGCCATCACCATCATCGTGCTCGTCGGCGTTTCACGGCGGGCCGAATTCCCCAGCGCCTTTGCCGTGCCCTACTATCGCGGCGGCAAACAGTAGCGCGCCACGCCCGCAATCCGACAGCGAAAAGGGAGTAACCCATTATGGATTTGGTTATTCGCAACGCGCGATCCGACACCACCGGCGACCTCGTCGAGGTCGGCATCCAGGACGGCACGATCGCCGCCGTCGCCCCGAGCGGCCTGCCGGCAGGCGCGCAGGAGATCGACGCCGAGGGCGCGATGATCTCGCCCGCCTTGGTCGAAACCCACTTTCACCTGGAGAACGCGCTGATCTGGGAAGGGGCGCTCAACCACAGTGGCACGCTCGAGGAGGCGATCGAAGTCTATGCGGCCATCAAGCACGACATGCCTGTGGCCGACATCGTCGCCCGCGCCTCGATCGCCCTGCGCACGGCCATTGGCCACGGCGTCCAGTGGTTCCGCAGCCATGTTGACATCGACCGCGTCGGGCGGTTGCGGCTGCTGGCGGGCAACGTCGCCGTGCGCCGGCGCTTCCACGACCTCATCGACCTGCAGCTGATCGCCTTCCCCCAGATGGGCATGGCCCGCGACCCGGAAGTGATCGACCTGCTGTGGCGGGCCATGGACGCCGGCGCCGACGTGGTCGGCGGCATGCCCCACGCCGAGCGCGACATGGACGACGCCGCGCGCCACATCGAAATCGCCTTCGAAATCGCCCGCGCCCACGACGCCGATATCGATATGCACATCGACGAAACGGACGATCCCGCCTGGCACAGCCTGGAGTTGCTGGCCGAGCAGACGATCGCCAACGGCTGGCAAGGGCGCGTCACGGCCGGTCACTGTTGCGCCATGTCGGCCTGGGACGACGCCCTGGCCGAACGCGTCATTGCCAAGGTGGCCGAGGCGCAGTTGAACGTCATCACCATCGCCCCGATCAATCTGATGCTCCAGGGCCGCGGCGACAAACACCCCAAACGTCGCGGCATCGCCCGTGTGAAGGAGTTGCTGGCGGCGGGGGTCAACGTCTCCTGCGGCCAGGACGACTTGCAGAACATGTTCTACTCCTATGGCAATATGGACCCGCTGGAGGTGGCCTTTATCGTCGCCCACGCGGCCCACATGAGCGCGCCCGAAGAGATCGAAACAGTGTTCAATATGCCGCGCTATCACGCCGCGCGTAACTTCCGGATCGAGAACTACGGCGTCAAGGTCGGCGCGCCGGCCAATCTAATGATTCTCGACGCCGCCTCGGCCGTCGACGCGCTGCGCCGCCGTGGCGACCGCCGCTACGTCATCCGCCACGGTCGGGTCGTTGCCCAGACGCGCACGGAGACGGTCTGGGCGTAAGGAAAGGCAGTCATGAGCTCCTTCGACTTCATCACTCCCCCAACGTTGGCCGAAGCCTGTCGCGCGCTAAACGCGCCCGGCAGCCGACCCATCGCCGGCGGAACCGACATCATCCCCCAATGGCGCGCCGGTCGCTTCCCGGTCGATACCCTGGTCGATCTGAGCCGGCTACCGGGCCTCAGCGGCATTGCCCTGCGCGACGGCGAGCTGGTCATCGGCGCGCGGACCACCTATACGGCCCTGTCTGACTCGCCCCTGTTGCAAGCCCACGCCCCGCTGCTGGCCGACGTCAGCGGCATGGTCGGCGGCGTCCAGACCCGGAACCGGGGCACCATCGGCGGCAACATCGCCAATGCCTCGCCGGCGGGCGATACCCTGCCGCCCCTGCTGGCGCTAGACGCGACGGTCGACCTGGCCGGCGAGACGAGCCGGCGGTCGCTATCGCTGGCCGACTTCTTGCGCGGCCCAGGACAGACGGCGCTCGGCCGCGGCGAGGTCATCTGCCAGGTGCGCTTTGCCCCCCTGCACCCCGGCGCGGGCGCGCTGTTTCTGCGCCTGGGCAACCGCCAGGGCATGGTCATTTCCATCGTCAGCGTCGCCTGTATCCTGGAAATGGCGGCGGACGGGCAGGTGGCGGACGCGCGCATCGCTCTGGGGGCCGTCGCGCCGACGCCAATCCGCTGCGCGGAGGCCGAAGCGCTGCTTAGGGGACAGCCGCTAAATGCCGGGCTGATCGACCAGGCCGCGGCCGCCGCCGCCGCCGCGGCTCGGCCGATCGACGACGTGCGCGCCTCGGCCGCCTATCGCCGCCACGGCGTGCGCGTTCTGGTGCGTCGCGCCCTAACCCGGCTGGCGACGCCGGCGGAGGTCGAACCATGAGCCAGGTGACAGTTACCCTGACAGTAAACGGCCAGAGCCACACCGTGACGACCGCCGCCCACCAGACCTTGCTCTACCTGTTGCGCGACGACCTCGGCCTCTACGGCACGAAGGACGGTTGCGGCGAGGGGGAGTGTGGCGCTTGCACCGTCCTGATGGACGGCCGGCCGGTCAATGCCTGTCTGGTGTTGGCCGGTCAGGCCCACGGCCGCGCCGTTCTCACCATCGAAGGGCTGGCCGGCGACGGCAACCTACACCCATTGCAACGCGCCTTTGTGCGCTTGGGCGCGGTTCAGTGCGGCTTCTGCACACCCGGCCTACTCCTGTCGGCCGTCGCCCTGTTGGAGCGCCACCCCAACCCCAGCGAAGCGCAAATTCGGCAGGCGCTAACGGGCAACCTGTGCCGCTGCACAGGCTACGCCCAGATCATCGACGCCATCCGGCAGGCCGCGCAGGAGGTGGAACATGCCTGAGTTACAGGTTATCGGCCGGACAGTCGAGCGCCTCGACAGCTGGGCCAAAGTTAGCGGCCAAGCCGCCTATGCCGCTGATATCGCCGTGGACGGCATGCTGCATATGAAGATCGTCTTCGCCGGGCGGCCGCACGCCCTGATTCGCTCGCTCGACCCCGCCGCGGCCCGGGCCTTGCCCGGCGTGGTCGACGTGATCACCGCCGCCGACGTGCCGGTCAACGTCCGGGGCCTCATTCGCCCCGACCAGCAAGTGTTCTGCGACCGGCGGGTGCGCTTCGAGGGGGACCAGGTTTGCGCCGTGGTCGCCGAGACGGTGGAAGCGGCCGAGGCCGGGGCGCGACTGGTGCGCATCGACTACGAGGAGCTGCCCGCCCTGACTTCGGCCGAAGAGGCGCTGCGCGCAGACGCCATCCAGCTCCACGACGACTGGCCGGGCAACGTCTGCCATCGCATCCACCTGCGCCACGGCAACCCCGAGGCGGCGCTGGCCGAAGCCGACATTGTGCTCAGTGGTGAGTTCAACACGCCGATGCAGGAACACGCCTACCTGGAGCCGGAAGCGGGGCTGGGCTACATCGACGAAGAGGGGCGAGTTACCGTGCGCACCTCCGGCCAGGCAACGCACGATGACTTGCGCCAGATTGCCGCCGCGCTCGCTCTGCCCGAAGACCGGGTGCGCGTCATCTATGGGGCCATCGGCGGCGCATTCGGCGGCCGCGAGGACGCTTCGGTGCAGGTGGCAGTGGCGGTGGCCGTCGCCAAGCTGCGCCGCCCGGTCAAAATTGTCTGGAGCCGCGAAGAGTCTATTCGCGGCCACGGCAAGCGCCACGCCTACACGATCCGCCATACGTGGGGCGCGCGACGCGATGGCACCCTGCTGGCGGCCAAGGTAGACATCATTTCGGACGCCGGAGCCTATAACTACACCAGCAGCGAGGTGCTGGCCAACTTCCTCTACTCAGCCACCGGGGCGTACCAGTTCCCTAACGTCAGCATCGACGGCGTTACGGTCTACACCAACAACGTTCCCGGTTGCGCCTTCCGGGGCTTCGGTTCGCCGCAAGCGACATTTGCCGGCGAGATCATGATCGGACGGCTGGCGGAAGCGCTGGCGATAGACCCGATAACCATTCGCTTGCGCAATTGCGCGCGCAATGGGGCGCGCTTGTCCACCGGCTCCCCGATAGTCGGCGAGGTTAGTCTGCCGGAGTTGATCGAGGCGTGCGCCCGCCGGGCGGGGGCCGAGCCGGACGGCGATGGCTGGCGTGTGCCGACCCCGCGCGCAACCGCGCCGGCGAAGCGCCGCGGCTTTGGCCTGGCCGCCGGGATGAAGAACTCCGGCTTTGGTTGGGGAATCCCGGAGGGCGGCGAAGCGCATGTCGTGCTATACGGCAACCGCGAGATCGAACGCGCCGAGGTCTACACCGCCGCCGCCGATGTCGGTCAGGGCGCTCACTCCGTTCTGGCCCAGATAGCGGTCGAGACGTTGGGTGTCCCGCTGGGGCGAGTGGAGATGATCGTGTCGGATACAGCTCTGGCCGGCAATGCCGGGCCTTGCTCCGCCTCGCGGATGACGATGTGGGGCGGAGGCGCTGTGCGCGCGGCCGCGGCTCAGGCGCTGGCCAATTGGCAAAACAAAGACCGGCCGGCCAGTGGCGGCGGGTGGTGGGCCGCCCCCCAGACCACGCCGCTGCTCCCCGAACGCGAAGCCAACGTCAACTTCGTCAGCTATGCCTTTGGCGCGCACGCGGTTGAGGTGGAGGTCGACCTGGAAACAGGCGTGATCGAGATACTCCGCATTGTCGCCGCCCACGACCCAGGTCGGGCGATCAACCCCCAGCAGGTCGTCGGCCAGTTGCAAGGCGGACTGGCGCAAGCGCTCGGCTGGACGTTGACCGAGAACTTCCTGACGCGCGACGGCTACATCCGGACTGACCGGCTGAGCACCTACCTGATCCCGACCATCCGCGACGTGACGGCCCCGGTGGAGTACGTCATGATCGAGCGGCCGGACGACGAGGTGAGCGCCTATGGCGTGCGCGGTGTGGGTGAAATCAGCATGATTTTGCCCGCGCCGGCCATTGCCGCCGCCATACACGACGCCACCGGTGTCTGGTTCGATCGCTTGCCGCTGACGCCAGAAGCAGTCGCCATGCGCCTGATGGAGCAGGTTCCGTAACCCGCCCGATGCGCCACAGGTTCGGCCGCTTCGCTTTGTTGCTGGTCGTGGCGGCCGTCGTCGCCGTCCTGGTGGCTCGCCACGCCCAGCCGTCGATCACCGGCCGCTGGCGCGATCAGTCGCCGGCGGCCCTGCTCTATGAGTTCCGCGATGACGGCAGCGTGTGGTTGATGGGCGCGGGCCGGAACCTACCCGTTTTTCGCTATGAGATCGCCGGCCGCCGTTTGACGCTACACGACGGCATGGGGCGGCGGCGCGCCTACCGGTTCTGGCTAGAGGGTGACAGGCTTAGGCTGCGCGAGCTGGGAACGGACGACAGCGCCGGGACGGTCTACCGGCGTGAGACGGAGCGAGTTCCATAGGACAACACAAAAACGAGTCCGGTTCTATCCGGACTCGTCTTGGGCAATGCACCCGATTCAATTGGGCGTTCGGGCCTCAGCCAGGCCGACGCCGCGGTTGTGTCTGTTCGGTGGGCTTCTTTCATGGATTCGCATCGCTCGCTCTCCTGATTGTGTTGCCGCGGTACCGTTACTGCTCGACTGTGTTGTTGTTATGCTCCTCATGTTAATCGGTAGTGCTGACGCTGAGAAGGTTGCCGGCGGCCATCTGGCTGCCGCTAAACTGGATGAAACCTGTCGTCGGTCTGTCACCGACCGTTGCCGTTGCGATAGATACCGTTGCTATGGCCGTTGCCGCTAAGGTAGGGAGCGTAGCCATTACCGACAACGGCTGTCGCCTGCGGCTGCGCCGGGCGCGGGGCCTGGTAGATGGTTAGGGCAGGCACGTCGACCAGCGGGCGCGGGGCGGCCGGCTGCGGGGCGGCCGGCGGCCGACCCTCACGGACCGGCCGACCCTGGGGCAGGTCGGGAAGGCGACCGGTGACAGGCGTCACGCTGCGGGCCGGGCGCGGGGCCGGGGCCGCGGGCCGGGCAGCCGGCTGCGCCACAGGAGCGGCCTGGGCGGCCCGCAGCAGCGCCCGATCCTCGGCCCGCTCGCGCACGTTCAGGAAGAGAACGTAGGTAACCAGCGCGGCCGGGACGACGATGAACGCCAGCCCCAGGGCGTAGGTCAGGTTGATGACGTTCTGGTACATCCCTTGCTTGAAGCTAAGGTCGGCCAGCGCCTGGCTCTGCCGCAACTGCTCGTTGAAGACCATCGCCTCGCGCGCGATCCGGTCCATCTGCTCCCGCGTGAGTCCCTCGCTGCGCAGTTGGGCGATCAGTTGCTGGGCCTGCTCCGCCTCCACAGCCGGCATGTAGGGGATCTGGGCCTCTAGCTCCGCCCGCATTTGCTCGGCGTTCACACGAAGCAGGTCGGCCTGGGCGGCCTTCATCTGGTGGTTCGACCAGCCCAGCACGGCCAGCACGCAGAAGACGACCAGCAGCACCACCATGACCAAGATAACCTTGCCCAACATGTACATCCCCCCGCGGTCGTTCATGTTGCCTCCCGTCGAATAGCCGTTACCGTAATACTGTCCGTTCATGGCTTCATCCCCTTGGCCGCCGGAGCGGCCCTGATACCCTCTATCATAAGGGCGTCAACTGTCACACGGGGCAGAAAGCCAGGGCGCAAACGGGCGGTAATCGGCCGCGCGAGGGGTGGGAAAGGGCGTGGAAGCTAGCGTGAACCTGTCACGCGACTGGCGATGTAACTGGACACAATACAATCCCCAAAAATGGACAGATAGAATTCCCCACTTTGCTCGGCGGCGAGTCCCTCAACGACAATAGCCTGGACAGCCCGGTCGTTGAGGAGGACGCCGCCCATGGTACAAGTGGAGGAACGATTCATGATTCAGGAGCTTTTTCGTAGTGGAGTGTCCATCAGCGAAATTGCCCGCCGGACAGGCCGCGACCGCAAGACGGTCCGCGGCGTCATCAATGGGCCGCTTATCCCGGCGACAAACAAACGGCTGCCAAAGACCCGCAAGATAGACCCTTTCGTCACCTATCTGGAAAGACGAATCGAGCACGGGGTGCTCAACGCCGAGAAGCTGTACCAGGAGATTTCCCGCCAGGGATACACCGGCACGGCTCGGTCCGTCCGCCGGTTCATTCAGCCGCGTCGCACCGCAAAACAAACGGCAGCCACCGTCCGCTTTGAGACGGAGCCGGGGCAACAGGCACAGGTCGACTGGGGCAGCTTCGGAACGATTGACCACTTCGGCCGGCAGCGGCGTCTGTATGCATTTGTGATGACCCTGGGCTGGTCGCGGGCCATGTACATCGAGTTCACGGTGTCGATGGACGCGACGTGGTGGCTGCGCTGCCACCTGCACGCGTTTCACTACTTCGGCGGTGTGCCCCGCGAGGTGCTGCACGACAATCTCAAGACAGCGGTCCTGGAGCGCACCGCCGACGGCATCGTCCACTGGCACCCCCGCTATCTGGACTTCGCCCGTTACTACGGCTTCAGCCCACGAGCCTGCCAGCCTTACCGGGCGCAGACGAAGGGCAAGGTCGAGAGCGGGGTGAAGTACGTGCGCGGCAACTTCTGGCCGGGATTGTTCTTCGACGACCTGGCGGACCTCAACCGGCAGGGTCGGGGCTGGCTGGACAACGTGGCCAATGTCCGGGTGCATGGCACGACCGGCGAAGTCCCCTTTGTCCGGTTGACTCAGGAAACCCTGCAACCCCTGGCCGGCAAACCCGACTATGACACCAGCCTGGTCTGCTATCGCCGCAGCACCAAGGACTGCCTGGTCAGCTACGAGAGGAACTACTACTCTGTGCCGGCCGCCCACGCCGGGCAGCGACTACTTCTCAAGGAGACCGAGCAGGGCGAGTTGGGTATCTACACTCTGGACGGTGCGGAACTGGCTCACCACGCTCTGGTAATGGGCCATAGGCAGCAGAGCATCATCGCCGGCCACTACCAGACCTTGCGCGTCAACGGGCCGGCTAGGCAACGTCCTGGGGCCGTGCAAGGGGTGGGTCACGTGGCGCCAGCACGCGTGCCGGATGCTCCGCCGGTTGAGAAGCGCGCCCTGTACCAGTACGAAGCCTGGGCGGAGGTGACGGCGGCATGACCGACATCACTTACGACCGGGTTCAGCACTATCTCGGCCGGCTGAAACTCAACCGTATCGCCGAACAGCTGGACCCTCTGGCTGAGCAGGCGGCCAAAGAGGAGTGGACTTATCTGACGTTTCTGGAACACATCCTGGATGCTGAGGTGTCGGCCCGCTATGCCCGCGACGTGGTCATGAAGACCAAGCTGGCCCATTTCCCGTTCCCCAAGACCCTGGATGAATTTGACTTCGCGTTTCAGCCGTCCATCAACCAGCGACAACTGCATGAACTGGCTACCATCCGTTTTGTGGCCAACGGCGAGAACGTCCTGTTCCTCGGTCCGCCGGGAGTGGCCAAGACCCATCTGGCCATCGCCCTGGGTATGGCGGCTATTGCCCAGTCCATCAGTGTCTACTTCACCACCGTGGCGGACCTGATGGAGATGCTTCACAAGGATGCCCAGGAAGACCGCCTCGACCAGCGCCTGAGGACGCTGTGCAAACCGAAGCTGCTCATCCTGGATGAGATGGGCTGCTTCCCCCTGGACCGCCTGGCGGCTCAATTCCTCTTCCAGCTGGTCGGCCGGCGTTATCTGCGAGGCAGCATCGTCCTGACCAGCAACAAGTCCTACGGCGAGTGGGCCGACATCTTCGCCGACCAGATCCTGGCCGCGGCCATCCTCGACCGCTTGTTGCACCACTCGACGACAGTCAATATCCGCGGCAACAGCTACCGCCTGCGCGAGAAACGCAAGGCCGGCGTTTTCAGCGAGCTGACCGAACCGGATAAGGAGGGAACACCCTTATAGAACAGCTGGTCTGGGGAATTCTGTCTGACCGAAATTGGGGAATTGCAGATGTCCGTTGACATCGACAGGGGGATTCGCTTCCTGCCGGCCAACAGGAGAGGGCAGGGGCCAGGGTCCCCCTTTGGTTGAGTGGCCGGAGGGTGGCCAGAGGGGCCGCCGGCCTCAGCTCAGATAGCCGGCCCGCTTCATCAGTCGCAACCCCTCCAGCCGCCAGACGCGGGGCAGCAGCGCGGTGTAGAGGTTGCAGTTGGGGCTGCGCACGTCCCAGCGGCCGGTAGCGCGGAAGGTCTCCAACGGGCAGCCGCCGGCGCACTGGTGTCGGAAGGCGCAGTCGCGGCAGCCCTCCTTCTCGCTAACAGGCAGGTTGCGCAGCGGCCCAGCGGCCACGACGGCCAACAGGTCGCCGCTCAGGTCGCCTTGCACGGGCGCGCCGAGGTGCATGGGGCACTGGGCCAGCGCCCCGATGTGGCCGATGACCAGGTAGTTCTGGCCGACGCCGCAGGTGTGATGGTGGGGGGCGACGGCGGCGCGGTCGAGCAGACCATCGATGAACGGCTGGGTCGGCAGCTCGGCCTCGATGGCGTCATAGGCGGCGCTCATGCCGGCGATAATGGCCTGCTCTTCAAAGGCCAGCTCGGCCCGACCGCGGCTGAGCGGGTTGGGGCGATAGAAGCTAAAGCCGGTGGGCAGGCCGCGCGCCAGCAGCGCCCAGCGGGCCACGTCGGCCGCGCCGCGGGCGTTGAGGCCGGTGACGGTCATGCTGACGTCGGGCCGGATGCCGCGCGGCCGCAGGATGCGGTCGACGGTGTGCTCGACGGCGGCGAAGGTATCGAACTGGGCGCGACCACGCAGCGGCCGCAGGCGGTTGTGCAGTTCGCCGACGCCGTCGAGGGAGAGCATCAGCTTGACCTTGTGCTCGGCCAGCCAGTCGGCGTCGGCCGGGCGCAGGCGGACACCATTGCTGAGCACCACTTCGCGCAGGCCGATGCCGCTGCGTTCGGCCAACTCTTTCGCATAGCTGTGCAATTGGCGGATGAGAGCAAAGTGGAGCGTGGCCTCGCCGCCGGCGTACTTTAGCTTGACCTGGCGGAAGCCGCGTTCGGCCGCGGTGCGAAAGACAGCGGCCACGGCGCGCCGGCCCGTCTCCAGGCTCATGCGCTCCGACGATTTGCGCACGTAGCAGTAGGGGCAGTCGAGGTTGCAGGCGTTGCTGACGTGGAGCCAGGCGGTTAGCGCCAGCGGCGAGGCGCGGCACGCCAGGGGCGGCCCGTCCAGGGGGTGGAGCAGGGCCAGACCGGCCAGGCGGCGATCAGTGGCGTCGGCCAGCGGCGCGGGGTCACGAAACCGGCGATAGCGGCGGTAGGGGTGCGGCCCCAGCACCGCCGGCCCGGCGGCATAGGGGGTGTGGGCCAGGTAGAAGCCGTGGGGCAGGGGGGCGGCGTAGGCCCCGGCGGGCAACACGTAGGGCCGGCCGCCAACCGCGACCAGGGGGGTGGGGGGCAGGTCGGGGTGGTGGCAGTCGCTGTCGAAGGCCAGCGGCGCGGATTGGCAGTCGCAGTCGAAGGAGTCAAGCGGACTGCGCGCCGCCGCGTGAATGATCAAATCGTCTGCGCTGTCTTGAAAATGGCCGTTACGCTGGCCGAAATACACTGTGGTCGCCATGCGTTGCCTCTAATCTCTGCCAAAGAATTCATCGAAAAACTGGCTCAAACTCGATACGCTACGATCGGCCAGCATCGGGTAGCGCTCTCCAGTAATCTCCAATTGCTGGCGAAACACATTCAGCTCGCCGCGATTGAATTTACGCATGCGCTGGAAAAGGTCTCGCTCCAGCGAGCCGATGGTACGGCTGCGCGGCGAGTAGAGAACGGCGTAGGCATAAGCCAGAGCGTACGCTTCGGCCGCCGCCCCCAGCGCCTTTTTGGCTGCGACAACCGTCGCCGGCTTCGTCTGGTTGTCAGCAAACAGCCTGGCGCGCTCAGTCTTCGCTTCGGTTGTCTCCCCCGGATAGTCGCCCTTGAAAGCCTTCATCTGGCCCTCGAACCGCTGGAAAGCGATCCAGCCGCGAAGGCGATGGGCCACGCTCAACTGCCGGAAAGCCCAATTGCGGTCGCGCAGTCCGGGCTTGGCCGGCCACGCCTCGCCGATCCGATGCTCTTGGATGACGCTCTCAGCAAAGAGCGCATCCAGAATCTGCTCACAGGTGACCACGTTTTCAGCGTGAAAGTGAACTCGTGCCTGGTTCACCTGCGCATCGATCAGATGCTGCCCGAAGTTGTTGGCCCGGGCATCACGCTCGGCCAGGTCAAGGTAGTTCAACGCCTCGTCTACGTAGAGGCGGCGGGTCTGCTGGTCCAGCGGCTTGCCTGTGGTCTGTGGCTCAATGTGCAGACGATCGCGGAACAGGCTGCCCAATTCTATATTGACCTCGATCTGGCGTTCGACCTCGCCCAGCTTCAGGAAGATGTCGCGCGCCTGATTCAGCAACTCCTCGGCCGTGTCGAAGAGCTGTTCCGGGCTGCTGGCCGCGCGCTGGCCGGTGTTTAGCCGTTCGGCCACGTGGCGCAGCGACTCGGCCATCTGGCGCAGCGAAAGGCCTAACTGCCGCTTCTCGCTGGCCCGCCGGCAGTAGGCAATGGCCTTAGCCGATAGCAGCGGTGCGTCTTCATAGCGCCCCATATCGTCGTAGATGAGGGCCAACGTGTTGTAGGAACCCGCTAGAGGCACTTCCTCCGCCACAGCCCGGCGCAACTCCAGCCCATCCAGGCACGGCCCCAGGGCGTCCCAGCCCAACTCTGATAGCGTCCGTGACTTATTATTCAGGACTAAAGCTTTGTGCGCCATCAGCTCCTTCTCAGACTCTGGGCGCACGTACTCGAGCGACCGGCTATAGTCCTCTCCAGCCTTCACCATCCGGCCTAACGTCCTGTAACTGTAGCCGACATGGTTGTAGGCGTGGGATAGGAGCCGGCGCAGGCGCAGATAGCCGGGATGAGGCTGGCCGCCATCCTCGCGCGGCGCAAACCCTTCCTCGGGATAATCGCTGCCCGTTGCCGCGGGCTTGCCCTGTGGCGTGTTATAGAGCATCTCCAGTTTGCCGATGGCGGTCTCCAGTACTCTTTGCGCTGAGACAACCTCACCCAAGCGGACGCGACCGACCTGCGTCCAGACCTCGCGCTCCTGCTCGGCCAGCGTGTGATTCCAGCTGCGCCATACACCGCGCATTGGTGAACCATCATCACCCCGCGGCAGGTTGTAGATCATAACCTTGACCCTGTCGCTGAACTCCACGCCACGCTTCGCCGAGCCACGCAAGACGAAGCGCTTAATCCAGCGCGCAACACTCTCCTGCTCGGCCACGCGGCGCAGAACCGTGATGGGCGTTTCCTCGCGCCGGCGCGCCGGTTCCCGTTGCGGGCGCATCCGCACAAACTTCATCAACCAGTCGTCAAACAGCGCGCGCCACATCTCGGCCTGGGCCCAGAAGTCCTCTTCGTGGCGCGCGGCCTTGTCGTTATCATCCTCTAAAGTCATATACTCCGAGTTGATATTATCTTCAGGATGGAGCAGCAGACGATAGATCATCCGCTCGATCTCAAAGAAGGTCTGCGCCTTATGGAGGCGTAGTCGCTGGTGAGCATGCCGTTTGGAAAGCGCCCGGAAGCTGTAGCTTTCGGGGTTATCGAGTTGGAATCGTTCCTCGAGCTGCTGCTCATCGGTGTGCAGGAAGGCACGCTTCTGTTCCAGCGCCTGTTGGTAGTGATGGTCGGCAAAGAAGGCCAACTTCTCATAGAGCAAGGCCCGTTCGCCCGTTTCCCACCTGGCGCTTTCTCCATAGCGCGCCTCCTCGTTGGCCAACATCTCACGGATAGACTTCGTTTCAGGGCTGTGTGGCTCTGCGAACAGCCCCATATGCTCAGCATAGATGCGGTAGAGTTCGTCCTGCAAGGCCACGCGAAAGATGGTTGCAGGCGCGTGGCCGGCCTCATCCGGCAGCGGCTCAAACGGTGGGCGGCTACGGCCCCAATAGTCGGCGGCGATGACCGAGAGAAGCGCCAGATAGTCATTCAGTTCCGCCGCACGCTCGCGCACCGTATGCTCGAAGTAGGCGGTCCAAGTTGCCTTGTCAGCGTTCGTCGTCAGCACATAGTGCAACTGCTCAGCAGTTAGCCCACGCGGCGCGCGCAGAAGGCTTAGGATCATGGCCTGCCGCAGGCTGCCGGGATGGCCGAAGAGCAGCTTGACAAACTGCTCTTCAATCTCCCACCGCGCTTTCAAAAGCTTTTCAGGTACAGGCAACGACTCATCTATCTCTTCGTGTGGCATCGTTGCATAGCCGGCTCGACGCCACGCAACCTCATACGGCACCAATAACGCGGGCGGGATGGTCTTGCCCTCGGCCAAGAGTTGGGCGTAGAGAGCCAGGCGCACGGGGATGCCGCCGGTGTAGAGCCAGATGACTTTATAGCGGTCTTCCTGGGTCGCCAGAGCATACCTCTCAGCGATGCGTGGGGCATGGTCGCGCCAATCCGCGGCATACTGTTCAAAGAACGCTCGTGTCGCGTCCTGAGATAGCGGTTTGAGGGCGATTTCCTTTAGTTCCCGTCCCCGTTCTTTTTCTTGGGCGGCCACGGCCGCGGCGCGGATGCGCTTGAAAAAGACACGCCCTTCCGGATGCACTTCATCCGTTTGTTCGCGCCCGGACAAGACCAGCGTAATGTTGTCAAGATCGAGGTTGACACCGTCTGGCTTCTCAACAACAGGGTCGGCAATGAAGCTCTCCAACCAATGGTGAGTGCGAATCTCCAGGTCATCAGGATTGAGGATGTCACCCTTCAACAACCAGTCCGGCCCAACGTAGCTCAACCGCTCCACCGTATCAACAAGGAAAACAACACGCCGCTCTTTGGTGATGTCGCGCAGATCGTCAACGAACGCCTTGACAAGCGCCTTCTCTTCCTCGATGAGTCTCTCGTAGAGGGCGCCGCTGGCTTGCAGGTTTTCGACGATGCCCAATTGAGCATCGAACCTGGGGAAGCGCAGGCCAGCACGGTAGGGGCGCTTCAGGCTGTTGCGGAGTTCAACAACGAACTGAAAGCGGTCGTGCAAATGGGTGTCGATGACATCGACGATGTCACCAATAACGGTCGCTCCTACCGGAACGGGCTTAGGTGGCGCTCCATACTCGTCTTCATCGTCAGTGCTCGGCTCTCGCCCCAGTTGGCGCAGCGCGTGTTCCAGTAAACGTGACTTGCCTAATCCACCACGGCCGTGGATGAGAACCACCCGGAACGGCCCTCCCGGCTCAAGCGTCGCCCTCAGCATTTCCCATGCCTCGTCCCGCCCGATCATCTGCCGTGCCCGATGGGCCAAGGAGACCTCCTGCAATAGTGCATTGCTTTTCATGACGACTCGTTTCTCCTCCTCCAAGACGCGTTCAGGGCAAGTAACGTATAAGCACCACGACGCCCGCTTCCAGCTGGTACCCAGGTTGACCGAGATTCTCGACCACGCCGGCCTTCAGCAGAGAGTCCATGGTAGGCTCGCTCATCCGGCCAGTATAGAGGCTCTCGCTAAAACGCCCGTCGGGCCAATAGCCTGGTTGCCTTTTTAGCCCAATCACGAACTCGACCAGATTCGGTACTCCAGCCCGCTCCATGTACTGTTCCAGGCACCAGCGGTAATCGCCGGCGCCCAATTGCCAATCTGGTTGTCCCAGCATCCGCCACAGCAACAGCAGGTTGATGTAGGGATTCGGCGTCAGGTCAGAGCTTAGCGCTTTAAGGAGCGCGGCTTGTTGGGGCGCGGTGAGGTGGGCGGCAACAATACGGTTATTAACTGCCTGGTCCCAAGCCGACCAATGCATTGCGACGTGGCCCGCCAGGGCCAGCCTTCGCTCGATCTGCTCGCTTGGTAATGGATTAGGCAGCGGATCCAGCCGAATTTCCCTTTGCTTGCTAAACAGATAGGTATTCACAAGCGCATACTCATCGCGTCGAGGCAGCACGACGCGGACGTTAGCTGCCTGCACTACGCGCGCCAGGAACTCTTCGATCCTCGCGCGCCAGTCGTCTGAAGCCTCTTCGAACCCTTCGACCAGCAAAACCTGGCAAGTGGCGTCGCACTCGTTACAGAGGCGCTCGGCGTCGAGACCGAGCAGTTCAACATGAGCCACACCCGTCGGCGCAAAAGCAGGTACGGCGCCAGCGGCCCGCAAGAGCCACGCTTGAAGGGTGGTCTCATCGACGACATCATTCAAATCCAGAATTGGGAACACGAAAGGGTGTCGGTTTTGCGGTAACTGATTGAGGGCGATTTCAAGCTGGCGCAGCATCACTGACTTCCCGCTACCTGGTGGTCCAAGCACCGACAGCAAAGACCACCATCTCCAATCCCACTCGTCCGGGACATTGACTGGAGTGGGATTCTCGGGCGGCGGCGCTGCCCAGTGGATAAATATAGCCAACGGCGGCGTGCGTTCGATATAATACGACTGTGGAGGAATGGCTGGGCCCATGGATACACCGTAGCGGCGGCTATCGACGCGGAGGACAGACTGACACACCGGACATGGCACAGTGGCCCGTGGGCCGAGGGTGGCGGCGAGTGGCCCGTCGTCTCCCCAAATCGCGCAACACGGGCTTGTTGCAGTGTACCACATCTTTGGGCCTTTGTCTCTACTTCAGCGTAGGCAAAAGATGAGAAGACTGTGCCCCGCGCGCCTGTTTGGCCCCGGTCTTAAACCGCCATGCGCGCCTCCGCCAGGGCCACGGCGGTGTCAAACTCCGCCCGCGCAATCGGCCGCTCCACCGGCCGGTCGGGGTCTCCAATGTGGACATCGATCAGCGCATTCAAGATCGACAACAGCCGCCGCGGATTGCCCCTGGCGGCCTTGATGAGCAGATCGTCGAGCGGCCAACGGCGGCGCTCGACGGCTATCAACGATGTGTTGTTCCCGGCAGGCTCAGTGAGACGGTCATCGCCCTCTTCCCGCGCTTCCTCCTCGACCAGATCGCTTAGACTGTGCCGCCGCGACCGGGCCGCCCGATAGCGCGCCAACACCAGCGCGCGCAGCCGCTCGTCGGTCCAGGCCAGCACGACGACACGCACCTCGTCGACCGGAACGCCGTGGGCTTGTAAGCGCCCGCTGACCAGGTTTTCTAACTCGACCGGCAGGAACGCCTTTAAGCTGACCTGCTGCGCGGCGAACTCCGGCAGCAGACGCAGCAACGGGTCGAGCAGGCGCAACATATCCGGCGGCCGCCGCCAATAGGTGTCCAGGCCGTCGAGCATGATGAAGACGCGCTCAAAGCCCCACAACTGGGCCGTCTCGATTGACCGTTGCCACAGAGCCGCGCCGCTGAGCGGCTCCTCGTCCGGCTCGCGCCGGCGGTGGCGCAGCGCGTCGAACCATTGGTGCATCTGCGGCGTGCGCACAATCGGCCGGACGATGGGCCGGTCGAGCCGCCGCCATAACCAGGCGAACCCCCACAGGTCGGCCGGCTCCTCGCCGCGCATGAGACGCTGTAAGACCGCCTTCAGGCGCGGCTCGACGGTGGTGATCAGGTAGCACAGGGCGTCGTTCTGGCGCTCGGTGGGCGGCTCGCGCCGCAGGCCAAACTGCTCGATGATCTGAATGAACAGATCGACGGCCAGCGCCGCCGCCAACAGCCGCAGGTGGACGTCGGTCGCCGCGGTGTTGGGGGCGTCGGGCGTTGCCGCCGACTCGTCGGCCATGGCCCCGACGATCTCGTTTTCCACCGCCCGCCCCGGTTCATAGGTGACGACCAGCGTTTTGTCGGGAAAGGCGCGCGCGTAGGTCTCCACAGCCAGCCGCAGGGTCGTCTTGCCCGCGCCCGGCTCGCCATAGACCAGGGCATGCCCCGGCGCGCGCAGATCGTCGAACACGGAGCCTATGCGCCGGTCGGCGTAGCGCGGATCGACGTAGTAGGCGCGCGGGAAGACGGGCGGAATGTCGTCGGGGTGGGGGGAGAGGGCTTTTTCGTCGCTGGCGGTCGGAATGTGAAGGGTGGGTGTGTCGGAAAAGCCGTACTCCTGCTCAGCATTGGGCTGGGCAAAGGCGTCGTATTGAAAGCCGCAATAGCGTAAATATCGCTGGCGATACGTCAGTTGATTCGAAGGTGTGGCCAGGCCCGATGCGGTCTCGTCATCGGTTCCTAGTCTGTCTGCGGCGGATGTCATCGCGCCTCCTGTCCGCCGAGCCGTAGCAGCGCCGCGGCCAGACCGGTTGGGGACAGGGCAATGATCACCCGACGGGGTGCGTGCTATGACTTCCCAATACAATAAACGGCGATCATCGACCGCCCGACGACGTCACGATCACACCAGTAGTCAGACAACGTTCCCAACCACAACTGGCAACACTGTATGCGACTCACAAAAATGCGTCAATTGATAACGCCCGCCGCGAGCGCTCCCATTCGCCCGGCGATGGCGGACAGACGTGAGCGCTTCGTCTCGGCCGACTCTGAAGGGGTGAGGTAACCGGGCGAACGCCAGCGCTCGTCCGCGTCGCCTCGCCCCTTCAGGGGCTTCGAGTCTGAAGCGCCTTCCTTTCATTTCCCATCATAGGCGTGGCGGCTGACGCGCTCCAGCCGGCGGCCCCGGCCCAAGCTGACCTCAACCTGTCACCAACCTGTCAGCCACGCCCGGCGCGCAGTTTTCCAGCCAGTAGCCGCCGTCATCGCCGCGGCGGTTGCACAGGTAGACCTGGTGGTCGGCCACCGGTTCGATGGCCCGGCGGGCGCGCGAGGCCAGGGAGTGGACGTTGCCCTTGCTGCCGGCGAGCAGGCGCAAGGCGTCGTCGTCCCAATTGACCGGCCGCCCGCCGCGCTGTTGCAGCAGTTGCAGAAAACGCAACGGCTGCTCGTCGAGGGGAACAAGGCGCGGCCCGCGCCAGACGCCACCCCGGCGCGGGTCAAGCGCTAAGCGGACGTGGCGGCGGAAGTACTCGGCCTTTAGCCAGGGCAGGGTCGTCGGCGGCAGCGGCGCGGGCAACCGCTTTTCGGCGCGACGGGTCAGATAGAGCAGCGTCTCGGCCAACGCGGCCCAGGCCGCCGGAGTGGGGCGGCCATACTCGGCCGCCACCAGCGCGTCCAGGTCGGCCAGCGCCTCGTCGGACAGCCAGGCGGCCAGGGGCGCGGCCGGCGCTTCGGGCAGCGCGGCGCGGATGTGGCGCTCGGCTACGCGGTGACAGGCGGAGGGCGTCCAGTCCGTATAGACCAAGCCGGCGCGGCCGCGGGCGCGAACCAGCACCGAACCCGCCGCCAGCAGTTCGACCGGAACCACGGCGGCCACGGCGAAGCCCGGGTTGTCGGTCAGGTCGAGCCAGCCGAACAGGTCGGCCAGCCCGGCGGCGTGTTCCGGGCCAAGCGGGGTGGGGGGGTCGATCACGTAGACGGCGCGCCGCAGGCCCAGGCCGCGCAGCAGTTGGCTCAGCTCTTCGATCTGGCTTTGCACGCCGCGCCAACTGTGGCCATCGCCAAAGAAGTCGTCGGTTACGGCCACGGCCAACAAGGCCTCGGCGTAGGCGTGGGGCAGGGCGGCCACAAACCGCCGGTAGTGGCGTTCGCCGCCCATAAATTGCAGCAGGGCGCGCAGGAACTCGCGCTGGAACGCGTCCAGGGCGTCGAGCAGCGCCGGCTGCTGCTGCAGGCGATCGGCCACGGCCTGCCCGGCGGCGGCCATCATCTGCGACAGGTGGCTGGGGTTGTCGGGGAACCACGCCTTGGGCGAGCCGGGCCAGCGCTCCGGCGGGTAGGGCAAGACGAGCGAATTGCCGGTCTGGTTGCGCTCCCAGGCGCGGCGGGCGACGGTCTTGCCGCTGCCGGGGCCGCCAACCAGCAGAAACCAGTGGTAGGCGCTCTGCAACTGGCGGTCGGCCGCGGCGGCGACGTAGCACTCGTCCCACCAGCGAGCCTGGTCGGCGTCGGAGCGCCGCTCGGGCCAGAAGGGCCAGTTGGCGTAATCAGGCAGGGTCATGGCTCGCTCTGCTGTTGATGGCCCAGTCGATGTCCTCAGCCGTGATCGGTTGGTCGACCCGTTTTTCGCCGGCCGCGTCGCGCCACAGTCCCATGAAGCGGGCCGGGTTATAAGCGCCGTTGACTTTGGCCGCGTCGATCAGCCGCCCCAGCCCCGCCTCGCCGTCGGCGAAGCAGCGCCCCAGCGCGCGGCGGCGTTCACGTTTTGGCCACAGGTTGGCCGCGTCGAGATACTTCTCGAAACGCCACTCCAGCATGGCCCGGAAGTAGGGGCGGTCGTCCTCTTTCCAGGCCAGTGGCCACTCTTCAACCTGGCGCGGCAGGCCGATGAGCGGCTCGCCGGGGAACGACTCGTCGACAAACAGCCAGAAGTGGATGCCTTGCTCGTAGAGGGATTGCAAGCTGCCCAGTTTGGATAGCCAGTCGAGGTCAGACACCTCGGGGCCGATGACGAAGACGACGTTCTTATACCCTAGGGTGTTGGCGCTGTCCAGGAAAGCGTCGGGCCAGCCGGTCGTGTCCAGCGCCGGCGGCGTGGGAGGCGTCGCGGGCAGAAGTTGCCGGAAGCGTTGCAGCTCTTCGTGGGCTTTGTCGCGTTCACGCCGCGCCTCGCCGTCGGCTTCGTCGGCGGCCAATTCGTCCAACCGGTTGCGGATCGAACCCTCCAGTTCGCCGGGGCGCAACCACGACGCCAGGAAGTTGGCCACTCGCTGTTGCCCCGCCACGCTGCGACTGCCCAGGAAACCCGGTTGTCGCCGGGCAAATTGCAGCAGTTGGCGGGCGACGGCCTGGACGATGGCCCCACGATCGTCGCCGCGGCCAATTCGCACAAACAGGTCGGCCGGGTCGTTGACGTAGGCCAGGGGCAACATCCGCGCCAGGGCGGTGCGGCCGCTGCCCGACGCGCCGCGGACGATCAGGCTGTGGTCGCCACGGCGCAGCCGGCGCAAGAGCGGGTGATTGCCCCAAAAGGCCTGGCCGTCGCGCAGAAAACCGATCTCCTCCTCCCGGCTGGCATCGCCCCAGGCAAAGGGGGCGCTCAGGCGGTGGTCATCCAGGCGATAACCGGGGCGCGGGATAGCGTGTAGTACCGGTCTGCGCCCCGCGGCATCGCGCAGGCGTTGCTCGTTGATGCGCTGCTGCTTGGCATACAGCCGATCCCTCGTGTCCAGGTGGATGGCCCGGCAAGCCTCCCAGATCTCATCCAGAAATCGCCTGAGGGCATTATGGACGAGGGTAAAGTCCAGCGCAGGGTCATAGTACCCGGTTTCCAGGCTGCGCTCTTTCCAGCGTTCGTGGGCCAGGATGGCGGCGGCGACGAACTCGCGCGGCCACGTGGGGCCTGACTCCACGATCCAGGCCTCGGGCCACTCGTCCCAGCGCGGGTCGGCGGGGTCGGGCAGGGGATAGCCCAGGGTGGCCAGCGCATGCAGGCCGTGGGCCAAGTCGCGCTCCACGGCGCAGTGCTCCCGGTAGCGCGTGGGGTCTAGCTCCTGGAGCGCGGCGGTGGCGCGGTCCATTTGCCGCATACAGAGGTAGCCGCGAAAGCGCTTGATGGTCTGCTCGCATTCGTCGGCGCGCCGCTTGCGCCGCGCCGCCTGTCGCCCGTCCAGCGTCTTCTGGGCCCACACCGCCAGCCCGGGCACGGCCAACAGCAGCAGCAGGATGATGGGGCTGCTCTGGTTGATGGTGCTGGTGACGAAGCGGCGCGCGGCGTAGCCCTGACGCCCCTCGGGGCGAACGGTCAGCGCCAGGTCGTCGACGCACGCGCCGCCGGGGGCGCAGAGCGCGATGGCGATCGTCGCCGCCCGGCCGCGCCAGCCGCCGTAATGGCCGCTGTTGACAATGGCGATGCGCCGGCTGCCCGGTTGGCCCAGAGTCAGGGGGACGGCAAACGAGCGCCGGCTCGGCCCGCCGGCGAGGGCGAAGGCCAGGGTGTCGGACAGGATGACGGTGGCGGTGAGCGTTTGCCGGGGCAGGGCGACGGGGGTGTCGGCGCTGAAGGAGAAGCGCAGAGTGTTATCGGCCGCGTCGGCCAGGGCCACGGACGGATATTCGACGGCCGCCGTCAGGGGCACGCCGTCGATGGTCAACGCGGTGTGGTCGCGCGCCGGCCCTTGCTCCTGGGCAGCCCAGTGGTAGTTGACCACGACCCACAAGACGGCCGCGCCGACCAGCCAGCCGGCCAGGAGCAAGGCCGCCAGCAGGAGGGGGCTTTCGATCCACCAGTCACGGGCCGTGGGCCGCAGGAGGGCGATGAGGAGGGCCAGGGCGGCGGGCAACAGGAAGATGATGGCGAATGTGGCGCTCTGGGCCCACGCCAGGAGAAGGGCCAGCAGAACGAGCGCCAGCGCGACGCGCGTGCCCGTTGGCCACCAGTCGCGTTGGGCTTCGGCTGGTGTGGGCGGCGCTGCTGGTGATGTCGTCTCGGCCATGCTGCCTGCCTGGTTGTCGCGGGGCGCTGCCCTAAGCAGCTACTTGCCCTTGGGCACTCATCTTCCATTATACACCCGGCTCTGGCGGACACAACAACCATAGTCCGGCCTATCCGGCTGCGGGCGAGGCAATCAGACGGGCTTCTCCTGTTTGCCGGAGAAGGCATTCGAACCTTGGGTTGTGGTCTATGTCAACCTGGTGCCCATCCGGTTGGGTACCTGCTGGAACCGTCGGAGAGGGAGGGGTGGGGAATAACATAGTTAAGATAATCGACGTTAAAAACACCATGTAACTCTACGCACAACCAACACTTCGCCGCGCTCGCCCAACTCCTAGACATCAGGGTAGCCGCAGTACTTCCAGCGGCCATCTTCGCGCACCATCAACCACGTATCATCGACGCGTCCGGGGACGGAAAGCAGAAGGATGGAAGTGCGCAACTCACCGCTAATTCGCACCACGGCCCGGTCACCCGTCCGGCTCACGACGGTAAACTCCAGATCGCTCAGGTCGAAGTCGACGTCTTCGAGGCCCATATCCACGTAGTAATTAGCGATCATATTGAGGGCAGTAATAACCAGTCCGGCCTCCATGAGCGCCTGTTGTTGAGCAGCACAGGTGCGGCGGGCCAACTCGTTGCCGTCGTAGGCCACGGCGGCCTGCAAATAGCGCCGCGCCGCGCCGGCCGGCCCCTCGAGCGCCCCACCCAGCACACGCAGGCCGACGACCGCCGCGCCGCCGACGAGCAGCACAATCAGGACGAGACGCCAGGGAAAGGCGCGACGCGCCGGCGCGCCCCAACCATTCCCCCCACCCCACCCAGGGTCGGGCAGATCCCAGCCGCGGTTGTTGTTCCAATTGTCGTCCCAGTTGGCGGTCGGCGGGCGTCTTGACATGGCAACTCCTCCTTAATAGAGAAAACATCCACAGATTTCACAGATTACGCAGATTTCTCAGAGGTAAATCTGTGAAATCTGTGGATGCTTTTTGTATTAGAACAGGTCTCTTGGCCACTGGTCCTGGTGTGTTATTTCGCGGGTGTCGGCCGGCGGCTCGGTGGCGTCGGCCGGCGGCTCAGCGGCGGCAGGCTCATCAACGGCGGAGTCAGCCTCGGTTAGCGGAGGCACAGCCCCAGGAGGCGGGGGGGCGAAGATCCCGCCTTCCTGCGCGGGCAGCGTCGTCGGCTGCTCCGGGATGTCGGCGTCGGGTGGCGGCGCGGTTGGCTTGTGGCCGATCGGCGCCGCGCCAACCACAGACGGGTCGGCCGTCGGCAGAGCGGACGACGCCAGCAGGGTTGCCAGTTGGGCCTCCACTTGACGCACCCTGGCGGTAAGCGCCAGCCACTCCGGATTCGGCGGGGCAGTATCCGGGAGATCGGAGGCGGGCGGCAGCGCGACCTGATCGATGACCGGCGCGACCTGCTCGACCGGTGGCTCGGCCGGCGGCGACGCGTTCGGCTCAATAGGCCGCGCAATAGATTCACTCACCGGCGCAACCTGACCGACCGGCGGCTCGGCCGGTGGCTGCGGCGCGGCTGGCTCATTGGGCAACACGCCGCCGGCAGCCGCTGTTAGCGCGGGGGGTTGATGACACGGGTAGTGCTGAAAAAGCTCGCCGTTGAGTTGCAAGGATAGCGCGCTGGCGTTGACCGGCATGGTCAGCGGCTGACCGTCGGGCGACTGGATGGTGACGGCCCCAGCGTTGACCGGCATTATCAGCGGTTGGCCGTTGGGCGACTGAATGGTGACGGCAGCGGTGTTAATGATCAGCATCTCGGGTCCGCTGTTGGGGTTAGCGGCAACGTTAGGCGGCGGGGATGGCGGCGAAGCGGCGGGCAACCGGATAACAGTCCAGTCAATCCACCAGGCAAGTAGGGCGAAGGCCGCCAGCGTCAGCCCGGGAAGTATTAGTGTTGTCCAACTCGCATCGGCCAAAACGACAACCGCGACTTGTGTCAGCGCCCACAGCACCAGCACCGCCACAACCCCCATCAGGAGCAGCCAGCCAATGAAATTGCGGACGGCCTTACGCTTCTCGTCGGTCGGCCGTGCGGCGCGTTGGGGAGGATACCAGTGGCGCATCGCCTCCGGCAGGCCGAAGAGGTAGACGATGAAGATAGCCATAAAGGGGATGAAGCCGTTGGCCCAGGGCGGCAGCAGGAGGAAAGACATGATGCCCTGGACGGCGGCACGGATGGCGTCGATTTCCATCTCCGTCGCGTCTTCGAAGGTGATGGGCTTCACTTCCGCCGGCGAGTCAGCCTCGGTCGCTTGGACAGCGGCATCTTCCCCGGTCGCATCGATGATAGTAAAAAAGACCTTGGCCGTCGGCCGCAAATCCGCCTCGTCGGTGCCCGATGTCCCATTGGTCGCCGCGCCTTCCCCGTCGCCGCTCGCCGCCTGCGACAGGCCCACCACTTCGATGGTCAGCTCCTGAGAAACGCTCGCGCCTGGCGCTATGTCGGAAAACAGCAGATAGCCCCCTTCTGCCAATGTCGGCTGGCTGCCGTCCGGAACGCTCAGAAAGACGTAGTAGTCGGCGTCCTCAACACACGGCGTTGGCGACTCGCCGGCACACTCCAACACGATCGACGGCACGACCTTTACCGTCACGCCATCGTCCACCACACTGGTAACACTCAGATAGAGCGTCTGAGTCGTCAGATTGGAAATGTAGTTTGGCGCGGCAACCTTGAGCAGCACCGGTTCCTCTACCCCATCCTGTGTCAAGCGCTCCTCCGTATAGGTAAAGGCCTGATTGTTCGCTTGCTCCAGCTGGGGGTAAAACCATTTATAGTAGACGATGATCAGGCACACGAGTAACAGTCCGGCTATGAGCCAGGACAATCGATCCTGTGGCAGAGGCCAGGTGCTTCTCATCGAAACAGAAGGCTCGGTGGCGTTGGCCATATGAGTTACTCTTCTTAGCGGCGAACAAGGGTCGGCGGGCCAGCCTAAGACTGATCGAGCGCGACTTACTGGCAGTTCAAAGCGTAGTCCGCCGTCTGTTCACACACGACTGACGGCCAATCAGGCCGACCTTTCCACTCGATCAGAAATGCCTCATAGCCGCAGGTCTCCAGCGTATAGCGTGGAATGAGCCCGATCCAGAGTACTCCATCCGACAACTGCGTGGTGTCATAGGTCGTCACAAGGCTCTTAGCATTGTCGCTACCCCATGCGTCCAGGTCTTGCCTGCTTAGGTATCGCGTCCCGTAGCCGTCGGGCGACGAGGCGGTCAGCTTGCGACAGGCCTTGGTGTCATCGCTCCTACCGGCGACGGCCACTGTCCCCACGTCCTCTTTGGGCAACGTGTTCAGGGCGTAGATCAGGGGCGCAGGCAGCGCGAGCCCCGTCTCCGGCCAGTAATCCTCTTGGACAAAGTCGAACGTAACCTCAAAGTAGCAGTCGCCATCGCGCAGCGAAGACGGTTCCTTCGGCTGTGCCGCGTCCGTCGCGCCGGTCGGACAGCCGTCGCGGTAGACTGTAGAGCGGCTGAGGCGCGGGATGTACTCGTTCGTGATCGCCAAGGGCCCAACCGCGGCCACAACGGCCCGCTGCGCCGGCGGGCCGGGGGGCTGGGCGTCTTCGCCGTCCGCCCGCGCCAGGTTTTCGACCAGATCGACGCTAACCGACAGCGAGGTGTGGGCCGTGGGATTAAACCCATAGTCGAAAAACACGGCGCGGCCACGCAGTTCGGGGTAGACCATCGCTAGCGGAGCGAGTTTGATCCGTTCACCCCCCTCGGCCGTGTTCAACTTGACCCGCAACTCATAGCAGTCGGCGTTGCCCGGCTCGCCCACCTCTTCCCTGACCTCGAAGTTCACCTGGATATGCCCATTGTTCACAATGGTGTTTTCTTCCAGCGCGGCGCGCACCGAATAGCGCACCGGCTGTGTTTCCCACCAGGCGAAGCTGACCGACCCTGGCCCCTCGACCCACCACTCGATCGGCCCACACAACTCGCCCGCGGCGGCCAACACCTCGCGCAGCACGTGGTCTTCCGGGCCAATGGCGTAGACGTGGCCGGCGTTGGCCTCGTTGAGCGCATAGCGGAAGGTTTGGCCGCCGCGCCGGAAGAAGACGCTGTAGCCGCCCGACCCGCCCGACGCGGCGACGAGGCGTAGGGCAAAGGTGGCGGTGTCGCCCGGCAGAGAGCCGGGCGCGTCGCGGCTGGGCAGGCGGTGGGCGGGCGCAATTTCTTCGCCGCCGGCCGTGACGCAAGCCTCCGTGGCCGCCGGCCCAGCGGCATCCGCCGGCGACAGCCAGCCAGAGCCGGCCAGTCCATAGTCGCCGGCCAGGGTGATCGGCGGGCAGAGAGCGGGCACGTTCAATTGGGCCAACAAGCTCTGGGCCACCGGCGCGAACGATTGCCAGGCCGCGACCAAGTCGTGGCGCGGCCAGGCCGACCGCGGCAGGTTCAACGGGTAGAACTCAATGCCCCGGCCGCCGTCGTCCTTAAGCTCCGCCAACTCCTGCCACATATGGGCATCATCCCTCATCATCTGCTCTTCCTTATAAAGGCCATCGGGCGTGGGCCAAGCGCCCAGGTCCGTCGCCAGATTGGGGCAGTTAAACTGCACGACGTTGAACTCAATGTTCCCGGGAAGCTCGCTCAGTTGTTGCCCAAATTGGCGGCGCACCTCAGACGGCTCCTTGGCGGGGGCCGCGCCGGGGGCGGGCGTCGGCGGAACCCCGGTGTAGCCGTCGGTCAGCAGGATGACCACGTTATGACCAGTCTCGCCCAGGTCTAAGACGCTTGGCAGCGGGGCGGCGCCGCTGTCCGTGCCGCCGAGCCAGTCTACATCCCAGCCATACATATTAATGCTGCGGGCATCGAGCAAAGCGGCCATCGGCTCATCCCACCCGGCGCGCAGTTCGGCCACGTCCTGGACGGCCACCAGTTCGCGCAATGGCTGGGCTGTCCACACATCATGGTAGGGGTGGAGCGCATAGACGCCGACCTCGATCGTTAGCGACGGGGTGCCGGAGCGCGTGGCTGCGGCGCGCTCCAGTTCGCCGAAGAGGTTGACCAGGAAGACGACCATATCGCTCATGGCCTGCCGGGCCTCGCTATGGGCCGGCTCCTGGCGAATGGCGAAGCATTCCTCAACCACGGAGTCGGAGTTGTCGAGGATGAAGATGACCCGCCGCGCCGCAGGAGTGGCGGCATAGCCCGGCAGCGGTGTGGGCATTGGCGTTTCTGTGAGGATGATCTCCGGAGTGGGCCAGGCGCGCGTGGGCGTGGGCGTCGTGCGCGGCGTGCTTACCACGGCGTCCAACACAAGTGTGGCCGGGCTGCCTGCCGACGTCGGGTCCGCTTCGTCGTCTTCGTCTGCGCAGCCGACGATGAACAGCATTGACAGAAGCAGCAATGTGCGCAGAAAGATAGCGAGGCTATTCTTGTGTCGCATACCAGCCCTCCACCACGACCCTTGTCAACTTGCCCGCCACCCGCGGCCGCTCCATGGCCGCAAGCACAAGCGCAACCGGCGGCTCGACCAGAACCGGCCACCCACAGGCCAGGCCGCGGCGCGACCTGACCCACTCCTCCCGTTCCCCGTTGTCCTAAAGTCCCAAAAGCGGCAACCACAAATTGCGCGTGAAGAACAGCGCCAGGGCCAGAATGATCACCAGCAGGATGATCCAGCCATAGTTGCAGATAAAACAAGTCGGTCGTTCCCACCACTCTTCGTTCATGTCAATCCTCCATGTGCGACCCTCAGTGGGCCTACTCCTGAAAAAACGAGTTTTCGCTCTCATAGCGACGGCCAAATCCGGCTGCGGCCAGATGGCCGATGCCCAGCGCCAGGGCGATGTCGAACGGCACACGGGCACAACTGAACACGGTAAACAGCCCCGGCTCGTCGCGCACCACGTCGCGGCCGAAGACGAACAGCCACACCAGCAAGACCGTAATCAACGCCGCGCCGACGGCCGCGCCGCGCAAATGGCGCCCCGGCTCCAGCTCGTCGCGCTGCGCCCGAACCTGTCGCTCGGCCGCCTGCCGGGCGACGACGAACACCACGACCCAGCCCAAGAGCCAGGCGATCAGATCGGCCGTGTTCCAGTTTTGCAGCGCCAGGCCGAGCACGGCGTTGACGCCGGCCACCACCAGCCCGCCGACCAGCCCCAGCCGAAAACCAGCGTTGGCCCGGCGACGATCGTAGCCGCTGGGGCCGATCATGACGCGCGCCTCCCCAGCGCCTGGAAGTGCTCGCGCCACGCCGGCCAGTCGGGATTGGCCCCGTCAACCGGCAGCGGCGCTTCGATCAAACGCTGGGCCAGCTTGTCCGGGTAGCCGCCATCGATCAGGCGATGGACCGTCGCCCGCCAGTCATAGGTCACGCGCCGGAACGTCACCGTGCGCCCAACCGTGTCGAGCAGGGCATAGGCCGCGCGCCGGTTCAGGTCGCGCGGCTGGCCGACCGAACCGGGGTTGACCAGTGACAGCTCGCCCAAGACATAGGCCACGTCAGGCTCAACCCACACCGGCTGGGGTCGTCCGTCGTCAAAGTGAACCAGCGTTGGCACGTGGGTATGGCCGAAGATCTGTACCTGGGGCCGACCAGCCACCGGCGCGCCGGCGACCAGGATGGCGAACTCGTCCGCCTGGTAGCGCGTTTCCCAGGGGAAGATGTAGCGATGGTAGTAGCGGCCGTGGGCTTGGGCGCCATGGACGAGCGTATAGTCCAGCCCATCCACCGTGTGGCGGCGCGGTCGGGCGCGGTCGTCTACAAACTGCTCGCGCCAGAAGGCCGTGGCCCACGGCTGGGCGAGCAACACGGCGCGGTTCAGCGCGATCGCCTCCAGCGGCGTCTTGTTAGTGTCGGCCAGGTCATATTCAGCCAACAGCCCGGCCAACATGGCGTCATGGTTACCCAAAACCCAACTGTCCGGCGCGACGGCGTGAACCAGTTCTGACAGCCAGCGCAAGCACTCGACCGGCTCCGGGCCATAGCCAACGACGTCGCCCAGATACCAGCAGGCGGCCACGTTCGCGGCGTCCATATCGGCCACGACCGCGGCTAGGGCCTCGAAGTTGGCGTGAATGTCAGACAAGAGCGCGATGTGCATAGACCTAACTCTTCTTCCATAGTCGCTGCAGCAAACTACCCCGCGCGTCCTGGCCGGACATATCGGCCAGGACGCGGCTGAAGTGCTCCAACCGCTTTTTCTCGTCGTCGTTAACATAGCCGACTGTCTGGGCGCGGTTAACCATCGCCTCGAGCGACGCCCGGCTGGTCTTGGAAGCGTCGCTGAACTGTTGGGCTGTCGGGAAGGCAAGCGCGGCCTGGTGGGGCATTTGACCCTGAATGTAGTAGCGCCACTGCTCGGCAGCATAGCGCGCGACCTTGGCCCGCTCCTCGATCAGCTTGGCCCAACGCGTGCGGACGGCTACCGGCTCCTCCTCCAGCAAAACGGGTTGGTCGAGAGCAGTTTGAGCGTCGCGCAATGCGTCGTCGACCTTGGCCCAAGCGTCGCGCTTCTGCACCATCGTCACCGTCGGCGGCAGCGCCTCGGCCGCCAACCGCAGCGCCTCGGCCCGTTGCATGTGAGTGCTATAGGCATACTCCCACACCGTCCAGGCGTTGACCTCGGCCAGGCGAATGGTCGCCGCCTCCTCCACATGATCCCAACCGCGCAAGGTCTGCCCCTCGAACACGTCGGGAACCACCACCAGCGTGTCCATGAGCTTGTGAATGCGCGCGTACTCATCCTGGCCTAACTGGAGCCAGAGAGTGCGGCCGTCGCTGCGCGTCGACGGCAAGTGTTTCAGCGTGCGCAGGAGGGTTAGCGCCTCGCCGAAGTTCTCCACCTTGTCGGTTTGGCCGTCGCTGCGGGGCAACTCGATGCCGCCGTTGAAGTTACGGCTAATGGCGGCAATGCTCTCCATGAGCGTCGTCCGGATCTCCTGCCACTCGTCCAGCCGCAGCTGGAAGGCGACGGCGTCGGGCGACTGGCGCAGGCCGGTATTGACGACAAGCCCGCGATGCGTCTCCAGCTTGGCGAAGTTGCCCGAAACAATGGCGTCGTCCCATAGGGCGCGCGCCTTCTGGCCGGTTTCGTGGGCTGGGTTGCGGTCGTCCACCTCGTTGAGCCGCGTTTGCAGCGTGAGTAGTTGGTCAACCGTGCCGCTAACACGCGGCCCTTCGCGCTCCAGGTCACTTTTGAGCGTGCCCAGCTGCACCGCCAGGGCCGGCGCGACGCGCAAGAAGGTTTGCAGGCGGGTCGAAAGGTCGATCGCCTTGGTAATGGCCTGATCAAGCGGGTGGGCTTGGGGCGCGAAGCCCGCAGCATCGGCGATCGTGGCCTGGATGATGGGCGCGAACTCCGTCTCTAAGGGCTTCAGCTCGGCCGCGGCGCGCGCCTGGCTGTCGGGCACGCCCGCCAGGCGCTCGACTTCGCCCAGTTCAGCCAACAGCACGACGGCACGCGTCTTGCTGTCCTGGCTGGCGGCGGCCAGATGCCCTTGCGCCTCGGCCAACAGCTGGGCGCTCCCCTCGTTATAAATGGCCTCGCGCAACTGCAACAGCCGGCGCGAGTTGGCGGCCTCGTTGTCCTTGCCCAGCGCGTTGCTCAGGGCTGTCAGCGCCTCTTTATAGCGCCCCTTCTCGCGTTCGGTGGTGGCACGTGTCTCCGCCTCGACGATGATCTGTTCGCGCCGCAGCCAGCGTTGCTTGGCCAGCACCTGCGTATTGACCTCGGCGCGGCGTTTGTCGTCCGCGGGCAACAGGTCTTCCACACGACGCACGGCCGCGCCGGCGGCGGCAAAGTCGCCTTGCGCGGCGTAGATGTCGACCTGCTTCAGGTAGAGTTCCCACGACTCACCGATCCCGCGCGCGGCCAGCGCCTCGTCAATGACCGCCTGCGCCTCCGCGGGCCGGCCCTTTCGAATGTGGCCGTCGGCGGCGCGCAGGGCCAGCTGAATGCGGGCACGGCGCGTCTCGGCCACAACGCGGCGCGGAAAATCGACGTCGAGCTGTTGCCATAACGTCACGGCCTCCGACCATTGGCCGATCGCCTCCTGGTGGCGGGCGTCGGCCATGCCCTGGAAGAGAATAAGTTCGTCAGCGTCGGCCTTCTCGGCGGGCGTGTCCAGCAAGGCCGCCTCGCGCAACAGGCGGGCGTAGTCGGCGGCGTTAGCGACGTCGGCCGCGCCCAGCTCGACGCTCCCGGCGCGTACCTTGTCGGCCGCCGCGGCAACCTTGCCCAACAGGCTCTCGCGCAGCTTGCGGCGCAACTCGGCCGCTTGGGCAATGGCCTGCCCCGTGACCAGGGACAGAGCGTAGGGCGGCCACCCCTCATCCGGCGTCTGGCCCATGTCGCCGGCCACATGGCGAAACAGCCGCAGCGCGGCGAACTGCTTAGCCGGATCGGCTTGCGCCGCCAGGCCGACCGCCCTCTCATAGAGCGGCGTCATCGTCGTCTCTTTCACGGCATCCTGGATCTGCGCCCTCTCCTCTTTGAGGCGGTCCTTCAGCAGCGCGTCCAGTTCATCCCGCGTCGCCCCCTCGGGCGTGCGCCGCCACAGGGCGTTGAGCCGATCGCGCGCCTCCGGCACACGGCGCGCGGCCAGTTCGCCCAGCGCGGCGGCGATCTCCAGTTCGCGCGTCGCCTGCAGCAGCAGGCGGTCGACCTCCTCGGCCCGTTCACCCGCCTTGCCGGACTCCAGGATCGCCTTGGCCAACGGCTGCACCTCTTCCCACTTCTCGTCGCGGGCGAAGCTCATAACCTCGGCCAACTGTTCGCCCGTGCCCTTGTGCTGGTTCACAAAGACGCGCAATTCGATCAGGTCAGTCTGCAGCGGCGCATAGCGCGTGTCGCCCATGACCTCCTGATACATCTCCATGCCCTGGTTGCGTTTGTCGGGGTCGAGCACATTGGCGCGAATCTGATTACTCAGGCGATCGAAGTCAACGCGGAGCTGGCGGCGCGCCTCTACGTCCTTGCGCAACGTTTCGCTGGTGCTCTTCAATTGGGCCAGACTGGCCGGCAACTCGCTTTCGGGCCAGACGTTCGGTGTCTCATCGGCCGATTGCAGCGCGGCCAAGGCCTCATCAAACTTCTCGGTTTCCAGCGCGGCGCGGGCGGTGTTGTGGAATCTCTGCATCTGCGTGCCCAATCGGCGCGCGGCCGAGTTGCGGGCCAAGCCCAGTCGCGTCTGTAGGCCGAGCATGTTGGGGTAGAAGCTGTAGGCGCGCAGCAGAAAACCCAGCACCGTTAACTCGTCCGTCGCCGCGTCGGCCTTGGTGACTTCGGCTTCGGCCAGCCGCAGCTTGGCGACCATCTCGCCGACTTCCGTTAGCCTCGGTTTCAGAAATTTCTCGATCGTCTCCGGCGCAAAGTCGCGTACGTACGGCTCGCCCACTTCCCCGTCTTCGGGCGGCCGCGTCTCCAGCAACGCCTCCAGATGGCGTTGCGCCGCCTCCGGATGGGCGGGCAACATTCCCTGCACCAGATTCAGTTCATAGTTGGCCAACTCTTCGGACTTCTGCTTGTAGTCCTGTTGCGCCTCCTGCAGCGCCTCGCCGGTCGGCACATACTGCTGGCGTCCACTATCGAAGACCACTGTTCGGGCGTACTTAGTAATCTCGTCCGAGATACGCTGGACGGCCTGCCGTCGCGCCTTCAAGTTGCCGAAGTGGGCGAACGTCGTCATCTCGCCCTGTTGCCGGCGGCTCTCATCCCAATGCCGGCGCGCCTCCCTGAGCCGCTCGACCAGATGTGTCGGCAGCCGGCCTTCGTCTTGTCGCACCTCGGCGGCGCGCACGGCGCGTTCGAGAAGCTGCATGTCGAACCGCTCGCCCAGTTCTCGGGCCAGGCGGTTGAGATCGGCGTCGCCGGACTGGGCGGCGACGGCCCGGTCGATCTCCAGGATGGCCGCGCCGACGCGGCCGTCATCGCCGCCCAACTGTTGCACGATCTCATACTGACGGCGGGCGGCTTCAAACCCCCCTTCGGCGCGCAGGTGGTCGCCCATGCGACGGGCCTCGGCGATCCGCCGGTTGAGCAGGGTCATGACCTGGGCGTCGAGGGCGACGACGTCCGGCTCGGTCGGGTAGCGCTCCAGCAAGCCGCGAATTTCGGCCCGGGCCAGAGCCAGGTCGCCAGGGTTACCCGTCTCGGCCGCCTGGAGTCGCCCCGTTACGCGGGACAGTTCGTGGCGCAACGAGCGCGCCTCGTCGCTCTCCTCAGCCGCCAGCGCAGGAGCGGCCTCGGCTGGGGACGGGAGCGCGCCGTCGCCGGATGGTTCCGGGGCGTCGAAGGGCGCTTCGGGCGGCGGGGCGGGGGCCTCGGGCGGCGGGGCAAGGGCTTCGGACGCTGCCCCCGGCCCGTCCAGCAGGTAGGTATAGTCGTCAATGGTCGGCAGGCGGCCGCCGTCGCGCAGCCACGTCTCCAGCGCGGTGGCGGCCGCCGCCAGGCGGTTGCGCTCGGCCGTCTCGCCCAGGCTGTCGGCCTCGTCCTGGGCTGCATGAAGAGCCACCACTAGGCGCTCAATCTGATCTCGGGATAGCTTCTTGGTACTCGCCATCACTTGCTCCTTCCGACAGCGCTGCTTACTACTCGACGCGCAACAGAGCCACCGCGTCAACAGCGGCCGTCGCACCGGTCACGTTGTCGCCCATCCGCGCCGTGGCAAAGACGCTAACCACGGCCTCCGCCGGCAGGTCCCACAGGCCGATATCGATCCACCCCCCGGCAAACTGCGCCTGATCTAACTGGAGGGTGGAACCCACCGCCACGCCGTCGGCCACAATGTCGTATTCGACCTGGGCGGTGCTGCCGGCGGGAACGTAGGCCCACAGCTGATACTGCCCAGCCGGCAGCCGCCCGACGGGCAGCCACTCGACGCGCAGCGCTATGTGCGCACTCGGATCCAAGACAACGGCCTGGTATCGCCCATTCCAGACCAGCGACTCGGACTGGGTGGAATTGGCGGCTGCGGCCGTTCGGGGCTCCCACTGGGAGCTGCCCGCGTTGAACGCCCCCGGGTCGCCGGAGAAGGTGTAACGCTCGACGGTGTCGTCGTCCAGCAGAGCCACCAGCGGGCGGCCCGCGTCCGGCGCGGGCAGCGCCTCGAGCAAGGCGCGCTCTCGGTCGCTCAGACGGGCGACGAGCAGCGCGGGCACGGCGAACGAGCCGACGGCGGGGTCGGCTGTCACCTGAACGCTCAGACGTTGCCCGGTGGCCACGCTATAGGCGCCGATGGACAGCCACGCCGCCTGGCGCTGGCCGCCGTCCCAGTAACCGAAGGTCACTTCGCCCTCGCCGCGAAACGGCATCACCAACTGATCGTCGAGCCGCACCTCAAAGCGCTGCGTGCCCCGCGATTGGACGGTCGTGTCGAGGGCGTAAAGCTGATAGACCCCCTCGGCCAGCGGCTGGTCGTGGCGCCAGGTTAGGCTGACAGGGTCGGTGAACGCCTCGATGTAGAGGAAATCGCCGCTCACTTCATCCGTGGCCGTCAGCCACAGGCCGCTGTCGAGCGCCGGCTGCACGGCGTCATCGGCCGCGCCGATCAGCCAGAGCGTCGCGTCGCTGACCGGCGGCGGGGGCTGCACCAGAGTCGGGTCGGCCCGATGGTAGATCGACGCCTCCGGCGGCGGGGCTGTCGCCGCCGGCGTGGCGGTAAACGCCAGGGTTGGCGTCAGCGACAGCGTTGGGGTCACCGTGGACGCCACCGCCTCCAGCGTGGGTGTGAACTGGATGGGCGCGGTGGCTGTCGGCTGGGGCGAGGTGGTCGGTGTGAACGGAACCGACAAGCCGCCCGGTGTGGGCGACATTTCGACGATGGCGGTCGGCGTCGCGTCGGGGCCGCTACCCAGGCCCAACCGGTCGCGGAAAGCATAGCCCAGGCCCAGCAGGGCCAGAATCAGGACGAGCGCGCCGCCGATCGCCGGCCACATCCAGCGCGGTTGGGCCGGTGGCGGCGGGGGCACGGGCACAGGCACAGGCTCGATGCGGCAACGGTCGAGCGCCTGACGCCACAGATCGGGCGTCAGCTCATCCACGGCGCGGTCGAGGTCGGGGGGTGGCGGGGCGGATTCGACCGCGCGCCGCAACGCGGCGGCATCGTCAGACACAGCCGCCGCGGCCACGGCATTGAGAAAGTCGGCCGCGTTCCAACTCTGGCCGCGGCCATCGGGCGGAGCCTGGGCCAACCGTTGCGTCTGGTTGGCGTCGAACCACCACTTGATGAGGGGCAGATAGCTCTCCGGGCCGCGGCCGACGTTGGCCGGCGCGCCGCCGGTAGCCGGGCGGTAGGGGGCGTAGGGGTCAGTCGCCCGCCGGCTTGTGTCACCGGCGGTGTAGGGGTCGCGCGGGTCGGTCGGCTGCCGAAGTGGGTCATCGGCGTAAGGGGCGTAGAGGTCGGCCCGTGTCGGCGCGCCACCCTCCGACCACGACGGGGCGCGGCGCAGCGACGAAGCGGCCGACCAGGGCTGCCGCGCCAGGCCCATCTTCTGCTGGGCTTCGGCCGCGGCGGCGGCGGTCGTGCGGCCGAGCCAGTCGGCGGCGGGCGACGCGCTCCGGAACACAGCCGGCAGCGCCACAGGCCACCAGCGGCGCAACTCGGCCAGGGCCTCCGGCTGATAGGGCGCAGCGGGGCGGCCGGTAAAAGTGTCGGCGAAGTTGCGCCAGACCAGGGCCTCCTGCAACCGCGCGTCGAAGGCGTCATACTCCGGCGTGCCGGCGTAAGGGGTCAACTGCACCGTGAGGAGTTTGTCGCCGTCGTAGTGAGTCTCGCCGCGCGCCAGCGCCTCCTCGGCCGCGGCGATGGCTGCCTGAAACCGCTGCCAGCGCTGGTCAGCCTCGCCCTTTAACCCCTGCCACCCCTGTGGCCGCAGGTAGTCGAAGCGCGCCGCCGCCCGACCATACCACTCCAGAACATCGCGGTCGTGGGGATCAACGACGGTCAGATACCAAGAACTACTCAGCAGCACGTCGCGCGCGGTAGACAGTTGCGCCTCGCGGTCGCCGCCCATTGCCGGGGAAACAAGCGAATCGGCCAACTGACGCAGCCGGGTGCGGGTTTGCGTGGCCTCAGCGCTATGGCGCTGGATTATCTGTTTGACCTGCTGTTGCGTGCTCTCCAGCGCCTTTAGGGCGTCTCGGGCGCGCTTCGCCAGCCGCTCGGCATCTTCGAGGCGATAGCCCAGTCGGCGCGCCAGGGCCTGGGCTTCAGCGGCCTTGTCAGACGCTTCTTTCAGCGTGCGGTGGGGGTTGTCCAGGGCGTGGAGGCACTTTTCTTGCGACCAGGCGCTGAAAGCGGGGCGCGGCTCGGCTTGTCCCGCGGCATGAAGTAGGGCTTCAACCTCTAGAAGCGCTTCGTCAACATTAGGCTGTAGGCGTTGGCGCTGGATGGCCAAGCGGCGGTCGGAATCAGTTTGCCAGTTATCGATGATGAGCTGGGCTTCTTTGTTGAGTTCGTCCCGGTGCGTGGCAGGCATCCGCGACTGCCCGGCCAGGGAACGCAGCAGTTCGGCGTCGCCGTCGGCGCGGGCCCTGGCGATGGCCGCCGTCAGCAGCGCGCCCAGCGGCGCGTTGCCGTCGGTGCGGCGGGCGATGGTGTCCACCCGGGCCGTGAAGCGTGTCAACTCGCCCAGATCCAGGTCGCGCTGGGCGGCGTCCAGCTTATTGGCTAGTTGCCAGCGACGGCGTAATTCGGCCGACTCGCGCCCACCCAAGAGGGCCACGTAGGCCAGGTTGGCGGCCACGTCGTAGCGGCCGGCGGCCAGGGCGTCGTCAACCAGCGCGGCCAGTTCGCGCTGGCGGTCGGGCAAGGCGGTCGGCTCTTCAAAGCTGAAGGCCAAGCGGGCGTGGTCTACGGCCTGCTCAAACAGGCTGTTTTGGAACGCGGCGCGGGCTTCGGTCATCTCCTGGGTGCCGCGGCCGCCTTCCTGCCGGGCGCGGACGATCTCGGCCAGCCGATCGCGCTCCGGCAACAAGTGGCCGGTCTCGTCGCGCTCAATGGCCTCTTTTTCGTTCTGGGGCAAGCTATTGAGGGCGACCAGGGCGTCGTTGTAGGCGGCGGCGGCGGCGGCGGGGTCGTCGGCCTGTGCCGCGGCGGCGCTGTCCAGAGCACTGTAGAGGGTCAGGTCGGCCTGTAAGTGCGCGAACGTCTCGGCGCGGCCCAGGCGCGGCTGAAGTTGCCGCAACTGGTCCTGGGCGGCCGACCAGTTGCGCCGGCCGATCAGGTCGAGCGCACGCTCGAGCCCCTCACGGTCATCTTCGGTCAGGTTGACGCCGGGCGCGCGGGCGCAGCGCGCCGCATAGCTCCAGCGGCGAAAGAGGGCGATGCGCTCCGGTTCATAGCTCTCGCCGCGTCCGCGGGCGAAGAAGGTCTCGGCCTGGCTGTCGCTGCCGGCGCGGAAGAGAGCGATGCCGTTGGCCAGGCTATCACTCTGCTGGAGCAACCGGTCTAGCTGTTCGCGCTCTTGGGCGACCTGATCCTGATCGGCCTGCGGGTTGCGCCGGGCCCAGATGTCCAGGACGACACGGGCACGGGCCAAATAGGTCAGGCGGGCCGCACCCGTGGCTTCGGTCCCTCGCGCCCAGGCGCTATCTTTGATCTTCACCAGACCGTCGGCCGGGCGCGTCCAGTAGTCGGCCAGGTTCATCAGGCCGACGAGGCCGCTCAGGTCGGGGGCGTCGGGCGTGCGGGGCGGACCGGGGTCCAGCACGTCGGCCGCGGTGCGGGGGCGGGCGGCGGCGTTAGGGTGCAGCAGGCGGGCCAGCAGTTGGCGTGAGCCGAGGCTGATCTCTTCGACGCGCTGGATGCGAGGCACCTGGTTGCCGCGCAACTCGCCGGCAATGTGGCTGGGCATATAGCCGGTCAACATCTTGCACAAGTAGGTGGCGGCCACGACCAGGTCGCGCCGTACGCCGCGGTCGTTGCCGGGCGTGATGTCGTCGAGTGTGCCGAAGTCGGTCATGCGTAGTCGGCCGCCGTCGGGCGTCTCTTCCCACCAGAGGTTCTCGAACTTCAGGTCAATGTAGCTCTTCCGGAGTTCAGTGTGCAGCACGTCGAGGGTGTGGAAGAGTTGGAAGCCTAGCGTCAGGGCTTGGGCTTCGGGCAGGCGGCCGTCGGGGGCTTCGGCCAGCAACTCCGGGACCAGACGCCCCTCAACAAAGCCCATCACCAGATATTCGACATTGCGGCCGCGGCTATCGCTGTAGCTGTCGCTGCCGAAGTAGGCCGGGGCCACGTGAAAGTCGGGCGGCAGGCCGCGGCCACGCTCCTTGTTGACCTTTTGTTCTTGCACCGGCAGGCCCGACAGCGTTTGCCCTTCGCCGCGAAAGTAGCCGAGCGCGCCGGCGAACTCCAGTTGCTTCATGGCCTTGATGACGACTGCGCGTCCCTCAGCGCCGTCGCCCAGCTTCCCGCGGTAGACTTCGCTGGTCGCGCCGGCACCAATGAGCTGGATGATTTGCAGCCGTGTGCCATTGAAGAGAATGGTCTGTCCGGAGGGTAGCAGGTCTGCGCTGTTGTCGTGGGTCATGTTTTCACCTTCGCCATAAGCCGGCTAGAGAACGCCGGGGCGTTGCATCTCGATCTCCAGGACACTAAAGAACGCCAGGGCCAAAGCGTTGTCGGGGTAGCGTCGGCGCCACTCGCCCAGGCGGTTACGCAAAGAGAGGACGCGCCGGTTCATGGCCTCATTACTGCTGGGGTGTTCGTGGGCGGCAATGATGGCCGCGCGCAACGCGGCCAGAAAGGCCGGGCGGTTGTCGCGGTGGAAGGGGTGGATCAGTTCGGCCTCGAGCGAGCGGCCATAGGGTAGTTCGAGCGTGAAGGCGCGCATGGCGTCCCACAGACTTGGCCACTCCTGCACCGGATCGTAGGGGGCCAGCGCCAGCCACTCGCCGGTCGGGTGGCGGCTGTTGCCGGACCGCTCGTCGCCCTCCGCCACTTCGGGAGGAGCAGGGAGCTGGGGGGCGTGTCCGTCCCATGGGAAGGCGGTCGCCTCGGCCGAGACGTCGGCTGGGTGGAAGGGAACCGTCCAGTGGGGCGCGCCAGTTAACCGGTCAGTCAACCGCACGCCGATGAGACCGGCCATGACGCTGTGAAAGAAGAGACGCACTAATTCGGCATCGGTCAGCGCAACGACGAAATCGGGTGGAAATTGGGGCGCAGACCGCCCCGCCCCACCGGACAGCCGAGCCTCATATTGGGCCGCCAATCGCTCCTGGTCATAGAGATAGAGGGCCGTGGGTTGGCCGTAGGTCTGCTGTGTCGGCTGGGGCAGGCGCACGACCTGGAGGGGAATGTCCTTCTGGATGAGCAGGGCAGTTAGGCGGGTCGGTTCGGCGCCATCGAGTCGCTCGACGCCATCGACCGCCGCTGGAAAGACGTGGCCGGCCACGGCATCGAGCGTCACGGTGTCGGGTCCGATGAGATAGGGGCGTGTACCCAATGTCTCCAGGTGTTGCTCGCGTGCCTGGCGGGCGTCAAAATCGAGGTAGACTGATTCGGCGCGGCGCAGGAAGTGGCGGTTCTCCGGGGTGCGCAGGCGGTTGAGCATCCAGCCCGCAGTCAGGTTTTCGGCCGTCTTCTGCGCCTGCACTCCGGCAATATCAAGCAGGACGTGGACGAGGCGTTGGCCGTCGTCCGGCCCAAAGGTGGCCCCGTCGGGCGGCAGGGCGCTGTCGCGGCGCAACGCCAGGTCGGCCGGCAGACAAACCAGCCGTAACTCCGGCGGCTGGCTGCGGGTCAGCTTAATCCACCAGTAGAGGCGCTGGGTAATGGCCCGGAAGTGAGGGCTATCGGTCGTCAGAAACTGATCAATCTCCGGCCGGATGGTGTCGCGGTAGTACTTTTCGGCCTCGCTCAGACCGTCGAAGCCGCCCGGGCGGGGTTCGGCGGTCAGCGGTCGACGGACGCCGCTGCCAACGACGGCCTGCAGCCGGCGCTCGGCCTGCTCGCGCTCATGTTGCAAGAGGTCGCGCAGGGAGGCGCGCGGCGATGGCGTGGTCGTGCCTAGCGTTGCGCCGCCGCTCAGGGATGGCAGGCCGCGCGGTGTAGCAGCCAGAGGCGGTCGGCCGAAGAGGCCGGGCAGACCGGCGTTTGTCGGTGCGGCACCAGGCGGGGCAGCCACGCCATCTAGCCCCAAAGCCCTCCGCCAGGCGCCGATTTGGTCATGCAAAGCGGCGATTTGCGCCTGCCACTCGCCCAGGATAAAGGCCAGAGCGCGCAGTTCGTCAGTCGCTCGAGCGTTGTTGGCGGCGTTGCACCAGTTGATCCAGTTGGTCAGATAGCGTTGCACGTGGCTCAGGCCAGCTTCGGCGCGCTCAAAGGCGTCGGGCTGCCCGTCGTTAAACAGGACGGCCAGTGCGTGGGCAACCTGGGCCGGCAGCAGGGGGACAAAGGACGCCGGGGCGGCGGCCACGGGCGGCGGTTGGTAGAACGATTCCGGGCCGGTCGCCTCCAACAGCCCATTGAGTAGACGGTGGGCCAGGGTGTCCTGGCGCAACCAGGCGCGAGCCAGAGCAGGGCCGTCGTTGTCATAGCTGACAGGCGGGGTGCGATGCGCCAGCAAGCCCTCCGGCGTATGGGCGCGCTCGCCAAAGACGGCCGCCTGGGCCAGACGCGCGGCGATGTAGGCTTGCAGTTCGGTAACTGGGACGAACAGGGTAGCCACACCGGCTGTATGGAGGTAGGGCGTGTGGGTCAACTGTCGCGCACTACCAGCGGTAGTCAAGTCGTTTTGCAGATGTTCCCATAGATCGCGGCCGGAAGGGTGGAGCAGTAGATAGGTCAATTCGGCTAACGCCTGACCAACGGCCAGATCAAACGGCAGCGAGTCCGCGCCCGATGCGGTGGGCGTGTGCAAGCCGCCGGCATTCTGCAGCAGGACGAAGTGGTCGATCAGCGCGTTGATGGAGGCATTATCGGGCTGCGAGGCCTGGTGGGGCATAACGTGGGGCCCGAGGAAGGTCAACCGGCCCAACTCGCGCAGAGCGGCCGCCTGCTCTACCGGCGTCAGCTCCGAGGCCTGAGCGTCGACACTCAGCAACGCCACGCGCCGCGAGATGCCGCGCCCGCCGCTGCTGGTCAGCAGCAGCAGCATCAGGTTGCCCAACAGACCGATCTCCGGCTCGCCCAAGCTGCCGACGACGATGACCCGCATTTCCTGGTCGTCGGTGGCTGCCGACCGCAGGTCCTTCTGCACGTTGCTGAAGTACAAATAGATCGGGTCGTAGAAGGCGGGATGGAGAAAGCGGTCGAGCAGAGAGGCGCGGGGCGAGCCGGCGGCCGCGGTGTGGGCGTCGGTCGGGCTGATGCGGCCTAGGTCGAATTGCCGGATGGGCACGCCGACGAGCGACAGCGTCGGCGCGGGCCGGGTGGTTAGCAGAACGAGTTTGACCTTGCGCTGGGGGCCGGCCGGATCTAGGGCCAATTCGTTGCTGAGGGTGCGCAGAACGTGTTCGCCGCTCTGGCCAAGGCCGATGACCAGCGCGGAGTCGTACTTGACCGGCGAGGTCAGCCCTTCAGCAGCGCGCGGCAGGGCTGGTAGGTCCGTGCTGCGGCCGGCGCCGATGCCCTGGATGGCCGGCGGGCCGTTCCAGGGTTCGAACAACGAGGGGCCGCGCCCGCCGCTTTCGCTCCGCCGCCAACGTTCGAAGAAACCCATGTGCTTGTCGCTCCCTGGGGCGGTGGTCGGCCGCCGCCCCACCGTTCTTCGCTTAGGCGCTCAACGAATCGATGGCCATTTGCAGAACAATCTGGCTTACATCGGCCAAGTCGGTCAGCTCCTGGGTCACCAGCGGGCGCAGCTTCTCGTCACTCACAGTCTCGCCCAACTCCTTGGCCGCCTGCCGGATGTCTTTGACGATGCCCTTGTTGATCTCGTCGCGGTACTTTTTGGCCGCCGCCGCGGGCGTCAGGCCGCGCTGGATGTTCAGGATGGTCTCGCGCAGTTTGGTCCAGTCGACGCGAATACCCTCGCCATGGCCGAGCCGTTGGTCGTGGCCGACGATGACGAAGTTATGGATGATCTGGAAGAAGTCGTCCTTTTCGTGCCCTTGCAGGGTATCGGCGGGGGCGGTGATGTGCATGGCCTCGCGGCTGCCAGGCAGCTTATAGCTCCAGTAAGGTTGGGTGCGTCCCGGCTCGCGGGTGATAAGGCCCAATGCCTTTGCCCGGAAAAACATCTCAAAGCGCTCGCGGTCCTGCAACAGAGCCACCACTTCCGGGTGAAGCGTTTTATAGGGCACACGCAGCAAGGTAGGTATGGCCGTTTCGTAATAGCAGGCGTTGATTTCAGCCGGGAAGATGTGGAGTTCAGCGGCCGGCACGCGATGATCGCTAGTGACTTGACGGATGTAAGCCTCGCGACAGGTCCAGTACATGGCGAAGTCGGTGCTTGGTACCAAGTCGTCGGAACGAACGATGGTCATCTTGTGGCGGTCTTCGGAGTCAACCAACTGCGCTTCGGTCGTGGCTTTACTTGCCACCATCTGCTGCCGGAACTCCGCGAAGTATTTGTTCGTCTCTTCGTCCACATCACTGTGAACGCGCACGTAGCAGGCGGTCATCTGTGGGCCGAAGGGGGTGGAGGCATCCAAGTAGAGTGGCTCAGCCTTGCCGAAGACGCCGTCGGCCAGAGTGGTGCCGTTGGCGTAGGTTTTGGTGATCTCGCGCGCCAATGGCCGTTCGCGTTGCAGGTTATGGAAAGGCTGCTCGGCCATGCGCAGGATGACACTCAGGTTCTGCTGTTCCGGCCGGACACCATCGCGCTTGAAAGGCGCATACCGCGCCGGCTGGTCGGGATTGTCGCTGGGGTTCATGACGCCACAGGTGATGAGCAGCCGGTCGTCACGCGACTCAGCCGACCAGACAATGCGCGACAGAGCGCCGTTGACGAACTCCTGCCGGGCCTGATACTCATGCTCGCCGATCAGTTCGCTGACACGGCTCAGGCGCTTGTCGGTCGCATGGTTGACGACGACGTTATTGAGCGACGAGACCGCCGCGCCGTAGAGGCTGTTGACCCCCGCCGCGCCCGTGGCCAGATGAGCGACCCAGGACTCTACCTCCTCCAGTGTACGGGCAGCGTACTCTTTCATGGCCAGCGCCGTCTCGACCAGCTCGTCCATGAGGATGTCGTCTTTGCGCACGTCGATGCTGCGCTGCTCGGCCTCCAGGTAGTAGCGCTGGGCGCTATAGGCGTCGGGGTGGGTGAAGCCATCCCAGAAAGTGAACCAGCAGCGCTTATCCTTTTCGCGCTGATACCCCTGCTGGGCCTGGCCGGCGGCGTTCTTGGCGCGGGCGCTGATCTTGTTGATCTCGTTGCGCTGCTGGCGAACTTTGTTGAGGAAACCGACGAAGTAGTTGAAGGTTTCCTCCAGTTCGCGGAAAAACAGTTGCACGTAGCCCAGCTTACCGCCGCGGGCGACGTCGGGATCGGAGCTTTGGCCGTTGAGGGCGCTGAGCGTCCAGGCCATGAGCAGGCGGCGGAAGCGGCCCATCTGCACCGACTGGGCGCTGTCGAGGGCCAGGCCATATTTGCCCCGCAGCCGGCTACCGCTGACGTCGTCGAGGCCGTAGTGCTCGTGGCGCACCTCGGCCACGCGGGGGACGATACGCGAGTAAGCTTGGGCGGGGGTGTCGCCTGCCTGGCGGCTGGGGGGCAAGACGTTCCAGAGCAACAGGTTCAGCTCGGCGTTAATGTCGGCCATGACCTTCTTGCCGGCGTCGTCCTGGCTGACATCGGCCAGGGCGCGGACGACCGGGTGGCCGGCCCGCGACAGACCGCCGTTGGCCCATTGGGCGATCATGTTGCCGTTGTCATGGCCCTGGCCGTCGCGCACCTGGGCGATGAGGGGCATGAGGGCGGTGTTGGGGATCTCCTGGCCGTTGAGGTTCAGCGCGCTGGCCGACATGAAGCCGCGCACGGCCGGCCAACCGGCGTTGCCCTGGGGTACTTCGTGATTATAGGTGGCAGAGACACGATTGACAATACCGCGGTCGCCCTTCTCTGGGGCCAGCAACTTATCGAGCACCTCCAGCGCTAACTGGTGGGTGAACCTCTCGTGAGCATAGTAGACGGGAACCTTAAGCGTATAGGAGCCGATGGCCGAGTGGTAGGGCTTGCGCGGCAGGCTGGCAAGCTTACCCTGCAGGTTGGTGGCGACGAACTCGGTATACTCCTTGCCGGCGATGTCGTCGAGAATTGCCGAAATGCAGTTGGCGATGGCGGGATAGACCCCTTCTTCGGCCTTGACGTTTTCCAGCGAGTTAACCGACTTACGCGCCGAGTCGATCAGATAGCTGATGTCAAAGGCCCGCTGCGCGACGCGCAGACGCAGGTCAGGGTTCTGCTGACTATAGTTGACCTGCTGAGCGCCAAAACGCTCACTGACGATCATAAAACGGTCGAGTTCGCGCCAGGCGGCAAAGGAGCGGGCCAGCATGTCGCGGTCTTCGCCTAGCCCGCCCGCCGTGAAGGCCCGTGGTAGGAGAAAGAAGCCGCGCAAGATATAGTTTTTCTGCACCAGGGCATGAGCCTGGGCACGGGCCAGTAAGGCCATGTCGACCATCATGCCCGCGCCCGTGCCGCCGGCCAGGGAAGAGACGATGATAATCTCCAGTTGTTGATCGCGATCAACATCGTTGCGCAACGACGTCATCGCGGCCCGCAGGCGGGACAGGATCTCCGAGCGTGTGGCCGCCGACAGATCACGAAAGATGGAGATGCGCCCCATGTGGCGTATTCGCCCGCTACCTGACTTGGTGTTGAAGGCGGCTGGCGAAAGCTTGCTGAGAAACGACTTGGCCGGAAACCATTGCAGGTGGGGGTGTTGTCCGTCCGCGATCTCCGAGGCTAATTGGCTGACATTGTCGCCGATGGGGAAGAACTCGATGTTCTGTGTCAGTTCAACGGCGCCCGCCCGCACCTCTTCCTCTTCGTTGCCGCGGCCGCCGCGCCTTCCGGCCTCGGCTGTGGGCTGCGACGTGGTGTCGAAGCACAGCAAGCGTACGCCGGGTGGCATCTGGCCGTTGCCCAGCTCTAACAGGTCTTTCTTCAGAAACGTTAGCACCCACTGCCCGGTGCCACCCAGGCCGATGACGATTGCAGGACGTGACATGATCTGTTCTCCTTAATGTTATGCACCTTGGCCCGACAGCGAGCTATGAGCCGTTTTGACCCGACTCCAGGGGTTGGTACTCCATAGTGATGGGCGTGTCGCCGAGCAGAACGGGCATACGCGGCGACAAAGACTCAGCGCGACGCTGGCCGTTGCGTGGGCGATACTCCACGCGCACGGACGCCGCACTGCTGCCCGTGTCCCAGGCGGTGGCGAAGGGCTCAGCCTGTGGGGCGCGCCGGGCTTTGGGCGGCTTGCCCGTCGTGCTGACGCGGAGCGAGTCGAGCAAGAGAGCCGGGTTCTGCTCCAACTCGCGCTTGCTGACGACGCGCTCGTTCTTGCCGTTGTTCAGTGTAAACGTCGCCAGGGGGGTGCCACTTTCGCTGAAGACGAGCTGGCCGCGCACGGGGTTGTTGCGCACGGCAAAGTAGTGCCAGATGAGCAGCGCCAGCAGCAGCAGCAACAGGGTCAACAGGGCGTAGTAAGTGGCGGTGGAGGTGAGCAGACTGTCGGCGCGGGTGAAGGTGGCGCGCGCCGGCTCGCTGGCCGGATCGTAGTCAGGGAAGCTATAGTCTACGTCTACCGTTAGCGTTTGTTCGCCGCGCTGACCGCCACTGACGATCTCGCCGACGTATTGGCCGGGGTTTTCTTGGTCCGGCTCCAGATAGATGCTGCTCACCGTGTTGGCCACGTCCAGCGTGGCGGAGATAACCCGTGGGGCATAGACCATGACCGCCACCGGGTCGGCATAGGGTTGGCCGGCGGCGTCAACCAATTCGACGCGCACCGGCAGCGGGCGCACTTCCAGCGGCCAGCCGCCATCCCACAACGGGCGGTGGATGGGGCGTTGCGTCTCCCCATCTTCCGGCGAGAGGATGTGAAACCGCCACGTTTCGTCGGCGCGGTTGAACGTCACCCGTTGGCTCGGGTTGTCGGGGTAGTAGTCCTCGTTCAACAGGGTGATGTCTTGCAGGTCTGACAGTTGCACTGTCAGGGACTGCTCGCCAACGACTGTCGCCCCCGGCAGTTGGCCGACGAACTCGCCTGGCGTCTGCGGGTCGGGCAGCAACGGCACGACGATCGTTTCGCCGTCCACTTCCATCTGAGCCACAAACGTGCTATCTAGACGGGGCAAGGCGATGGCCCAATCGACAAAGGGTGAGCCGTCGCGGTTGAGAAGCCGCAGCCGTACCGGAATGGGGGCCAGCGTCGGTGGGTTGTCCGGCCCCGGGGCGACATGGACAGGAACCAGTGTCTGGCCGGCAGCGGGGCTGACCACATCGAGGCGGAAGGGAATGACCGGCCGCACCTGAAAACCGGAGGTCTGCTCCAGCAAGACGCGCTCGGCATTGAAAACCTCGATGTAGTCGGTGCTGACGATGTTCGGCTCGCCCTCGTGCCAGTTGGTAGTGATGCGGAACTTGACGGTGTAGTTGCCGGGCGTGCTGACCGGCAGTGGGTCGGTCGTGCGATAGCGCTCCTCGTTGGGAACCTTTGCCAGGGTGTAGGTCTGCATGCCGTTCGGGCCGCTGACCTCGGCTGTGACGCCCAGGGCGAACTGTGAATGGTCCGCCTGGGGCACAACTTGGCGCGTCTCGGCGTCGATGAACTGGAACTCTAAGTGTAGGGGGGCGTCGGGGTTATAGAATGGCGGCAGGTCATATTGGGCCACAACCGGCGGCAGCAGCACCGATTGGGCCGCGGCTTCGATCGGCTGGTAGAATGCATCTAGGTTGTTGCAGTCTTCAGACGAGATCGCCCACAGACCGGGGTAGGGATAGGCCAGTTCGTAGCGCTCGTTGGGGCCGCTGATGAGGTGTTCGGTTACGTTAAAGCCTCCGTCGTGGGTGTTGTCAACCAGGACGTGTTCCACGCCGCCGGCGTCGACGTAGGACAGCGTCACCTTGACCGACGGCTCGAACTTGTTGAAGTTGAAGACGGCTTTCTTTAGGTAGGGGTTGACGGCGAAGTTGCCACACTCCAGTCGCTCGGCACGCACGCCCGTCAGTTGTTCCAGGATGCCGCGGAAGGCGGTAGGAATCTCCTGGCGATTGTCGCTCAGAGGAATTACCTGTCCTGCATAGTGGTTGGCGATATTTTCCCAGATATTGTAGACGCTTTGGGGGTAGGGTCGCCCGCCGTTGCGCATCAGTAGCACCCAGATGAAAGTGCTGTCGTCATAGCTCTGTGGGCCGGCGGGGTTATCGGTCAGGCAGCGCTGTCGTTCGTCAAAGGGCAGTTCCGCTTCGGGGTCAGCCTGGGCCTGGCGTACGGCCTGTAAGCACTGCTCGCGGGCTAGGGCGATGGGATCGAAGGTGAAGCCGGCGTTGATCTCGTTTTGCAACCGCACCATGTACTGCCCGGCCGGGTAGTTATCGTTGCACGAGCCAAGGTCATTATCAACACAGGGGATGCCGTCGGTGACGAAGATGATGGCCCGCTTGCGCGCCTGGTCGCCGTCGTTCAGCGGTGCGACGGCGTCGAGCATGGCCTTGGCCTCGGTAAAGGCGTCGGAGGGGTTGGTCTGGCCCAGTGAGGTGGCGCGCGCGGCGGCCCGCAACTCATCACGCCGACCATAGGCCACGTCCGGTTCGGCCGGGTTGAACGGCCCGATCGCCGACAGCGGCAGATCGACTTCGGCTGCAGAGCCGTAGGAGATGACGCCGACGCGGTGGATAACCCCTGGGCAGGAGTCGAGAGCGATGTCGGCCATCAGGTCAATGGCCACTTGCACCGCGTATTTACGTTGTTCGAGCGGGTCGTTGCCGCTGGTGTCACTCATCGAGCTGGATTGATCGATGAGAAAAACGACATCAATGGGCGAGCAAGCCTGATAGTCAGTCTCATGGGCCGTGGCGACAAGGGCCGGCATGGCCAGCAGCAGGCCGAAGAACAGCAATAGCCAGGGTAGAGTTCTTTTCATAGCGGGGTTCTCCCTTACGAAGGCAGTGCGCGGCAGCGCTCACTGCGGCGACACGGGCGATAGCGGCACAGCCGGTGGATCGGCAGTGGCAACAGGGGTCGGCGCCTGTTGGGCCAGCCACTCGTCGAGGCCACGACGTGGAAAACGCCACGTGCCACCGACCTTGCGCCCGGGAAGTCGACCGTTTTGGGCCAGCCGGTAAACCGTCGAACGGGCTAACCGGAGGTAGTGAGAGACCTCACGAACGGTTAATACTTGATCGGGTTCCACTAGCGGCCTCCTTAATTGTTTACTATTCATGGCCGTCTGTACGCTACCGATGGGAGGGCACGATCTCCCTTTGATTAGAATATGCGTCTTTTACTCGTCTTTCTTACATCGTGTCGAAGTTTGTCGTCTGATTCATGACAGATGTCACCTTTCGACCATGACATTTGTCACATGTTGTTCAAGTTTGTTGTTTTTCCTCATAGCTCTAACTATACTGAGGGTGTTCTGTCGCGGTTCGGTCTGTGTATTGAGTACTGTTTGACGCTTTTACCCTTTACTGGTAAGCCCCGTTTTATCGTTTGGCCGGCCGTTGCAATATCACTTGGCAGGAGCAATGGATGTCGCACAGCCTTGCGCCCCTCAGCGCTCCACTACGGGTAGCGCCCAGTGCCGCGTCGCTCAACCGGGCTGCCCCGCAAGCGCCTGTTACCCCTGACTTGCCCCAGAGCATTGGGGCGATCCTGCTGGCCAATGCGCGCAGTGGGCGGATGGGGAGGGCGATGGCGACAGGTCGCTATGCCACGAGCGACGAGTACACCCGGGCCGTAGCCGACTACTACCAGACCTGGCAACCCACGCTTCATAGCCTGGTGACTGAGGGCGATGAGCCGTTGTGGACTGAGTTATTCGCTCGGTTGCAGAGTGTCAGTCGACGCTATCTGCGACACGCCGCACCCCACTTGATTGACGGCCTGGAGGAAACGGCGCTGGCCTGTGTTGAAGACACCGTCATCGCCATTGTGCACGGCCGCTACCCCTTTGACTGCGACTTCATGGCCTGGACCTTTGCCACGTTGCGCACCCTCTGCCGGCGGAGCCTCTATCAGTTGTGCAACGCAACTGACCTTTCCGCCTACTGCCAGGCACTGCACGACATCAATGAGATGCAGGCCGAACGGGAAGGGGACTGTGATGAGCGGCTGGATGACCTTTTGATTGACGTGGCCCAGGCCACACCCTGCCTGGCGACCGCCAACCGGCGCCAGTTCGCCCGGCTCTACTATTTCGAGGGGAAAAGTTACGAGCAGATAGCAGTCGAGATGGGCAAGAGCATCAACGCGCTCTATAAGCTCAACAGCGATACGCTGGCCAACTACCGGCAACTTCTCAACCCGTTGGGGCAACCTGTTGCGAGAGGGAAATCATGAGCTGGAATGACGACTGGCCCAAGGAGCAGGACAACTGGCCGAAAGAGAGCAATACATGGTCAGATGACGGCGGGCGGAACGGCGCGTCACGCCGCCCCAAGTGGCGCTACCTCATCGGCGTGCTGGCTCTGGTCGTTGTCGCCGGGCTGCTGCTCACCATTCGCAACTGGGGCGACCAGACGACAGTCGCTGCCCCAGGCACAACCGCAGCCCCCACCGCGCAAGCGACGGCGGCGGCCACGGCGGCAGCAACAACATCCTTGACCGGTGGCGAGGCTGACCCAACCGCGACCACCGACGCCATATCTGTTACGGCGACCACAACCACAGCCAATTTACCCGCCAGCGACATCCAGACCTTTCCCTTTGAAGACCCGCTCTACACCCTGGCTATGGACCTCATCAACCAATCGCGCCGTGAAGCCGGCTTGCAGCCGGTCGTGTGGGACTCGGTCGCCGCTGAGGTCGGCCGCCGCCACGTGGTCGAGATGGCCGAATGGGGCTACTTCAGCCATTGGAACCTAGAGGGACTAGGCCCGGAACACCGCTACAGCCGCGCCGGCGGGGCCAACGCCGTCCGGGAGAACCTCCACGCCCTGGCCTCTATTCGCCCGCCCGACGATTGGCAGGCGGTCATTCATCAGGCCCACGCCGGCCTGATGGACAGCCCCGGCCACCGCGCCAACATCCTGGACCCGGCTCACACCCATGTCGGCATCGCCATCGCCTACAGCGCCACCACCGGCCAAATGCGGATGACCCAGGAGTTCACCAACCACTATGTGACGCTCAACCAGTGGCTGCCGCTGACCGCCGAGCGGGGGGCGCGTCTAGCTGTCGACGGCTTCATCGCCTCCCAGAACGTCAGCAACGTGCTGCTCGACGTCGCCTGGGAGCCGTTGCCACAGCCACTGTCGGTCGGCGAACTGAATGGAACCAACTCCTATACTTCGGCCGCCCAAAGTATCGATACACGCCTCATGGAGCCAATCTTTATCGAGGAGGTTGCCCTGGACAACGCCGGTCGTCCGGGTATCTACCACATCCGCATCTTTGCCGATCTGAACGGTGAGCAGGCGCTTATCATGGATCATGCGGTGTGGGTGCAGTAGGCGGTAGGCCATCGGATGGCCCGCTTCTTCAAGGCTTTGCAGTAGTCGACCGTCGGGCGAAGGCCTGACGGGTCTACGCGTTTCCATCGACTACTGAAAGGTCGGCCCGCTCCTTGTGCTTAATTGCAGCGGTAAGTGACGACGGGCATAATAGTGGTAAGTCACTCGACTACCATTCGAGCACCTTGTGGCGCTTTCCCTAGACCGCATTCTGTACAATAGTGTTATGGCCAAACTCCTCTCGCTCGGCACCGCTCCCGTCAACGAAGGCGAGCGCCTGGTAGTTGACTGGTTGCGTAACGAGCTGCCAAGCACTTACACCCTGATCGCCAACGTCGAGCTTGCCTATCAAGGGCGCATGCCTTATGACTACGACCTCATCGTCCTGGCCCCCCACGCCCTCTACGTCATCGAAACGAAGCAGTGGCGGGGCGGCATCCGCGGCAACGACTACGCCTGGACAGTGGCCAACCGCGACCAGCGGCCCAACCCCTTTACCAATGCCAACAACAAAGCGCGCGTCCTGAAGAGCCGCCTGTCCGCTCGTCAACCCACAGCCGGCCTATGGGTACAAGCTGTTGTTGCCATAGCCGACGGGCAGGGCGTACTAGACATCCAAGGCGCTGCCCGACCTTGGACGCGTCGCTACACCGATCTACCCGATCTGCTAATCGACCCCCTGGCGCTGCCCGTACCGCCGGCTGATCTGCGCCCCCTGCGCGGCCCGTTGGAAAACGACCTGCGCGCCCTCTTCGTCGGCCGCCAATCCCGCCCGCGCCACATCGGCGACTACGAAATCGTCGAAACGCTACTGCGGCGCGACCACGTAGCTGAATATCTGGCCCGCAACAGACTCCACGATACCGTCCCACCAGCCCGGCTGCGGGTCTTTTCCTATGACCCCTACCTGCCCGAGGCCGACCGGCAGCGACGTATGGCCGCCATCCGTCGCGACGTGTTAGCTCTACAGCAGATCGGCCCCCACCCCAACCTGGTCGCCGCGTCCGATCTGCGCAGCGACCCGTTCGACTCTAATCTGCTTTTTACCGTCGGCGAGTGGGCCGAAACGGGCACACTCCGCGACGTGCTGGCCGCTGCGCGCGGGCCGCTCCCCCTTAACGATACTCTCGAACTGGCCCAGGGAATCACTGCCGGGTTGGTTGCCGTCCATGCCGCCGGTGTTATCCATCGCGATCTGCGCCCGGAGCACGTGCTCATAGGCCCCGGCGGCACGCCACGCCTCATGAACTTTGACCACGCCCGGCTACCCGTGCCCACAGGGGTAACAGTTGGCCCGCCTAAGCCCGACCCGGACGTGAGTCGCGCCTACGTGGCCCCTGAGTTGCTCAACCCCGCCCACCCGCTCACAGCCTCGGTCGATCTCTACAGCCTGGGCGTTATCCTGTTCGAGATGCTGACCGGCGCGGTGCTCTTCGATACCCCCGAAGATGCGCTGCGCCAGAACACCTCGGCCGGTGGTCCGCGTGCCCTGGCGGCTATCGACATTCCCAAGTCACTAAATGACCTCATCGCCCGCCTCTGTCAGCCCGACCCCGCCCGCCGCCCCCAAACTGCGTCCGAGACGCTGGACGCATTTCGCGCCATTTCGCGCCAGACGCGCCAACCTACCCCACTTGATGCGCCACCCACCCCCACCGTCAGCGAACCGACCCTCTTCCAGCCCGGGCAAATCATTGGGCTCAAGTATCAGGTGCGTCGTGTGATCGGCAGCGGAGGTTTTAGCACTGTCTACGAGGTCTATGACGAGATACTTGACCGTGTGGCAGCGCTAAAGCTATTCAAGCAACCCGACATCTCCCTGGATCACCTGCGGCAAGAGGCGGCAGCTTTACGCGGCCTGAACCACCCCAACGTCGCCAAACCGCTCGATTGGGGTATCCTCTCCCACTCGAATCGTGCCTATCTGGTGTCCGAATTTGTCGTCGGCGAAGAGTTAACCGCCTACACTCAACCCGACCGGCGTCTGGGTGCAAGCGAGGCCTCGCGGGCCATCATGAGCCTGCTGGCTACGTTGGGCGATATCCACCCCGACGTAGACCGCATTGACGCCCTGGATGCCAAAGGGCACGCCGACGAACTGACGGCCGAGGAATGGGCCGAACGAGAAGCGTTGCGCGCCCACGGCATTTTCCACCGCGACATCAAACCGGCCAACCTCATTCTGACGGCCGACGGTGAGATCAAGCTGGTTGACTTCAATATTGCTGCCTTGGCTAGCGCCGCCGGTGTTACTCAAGCCGGCACACCATCCTACATGCTGCCCGAAGCGGGAATCATGCCGTGGAACACCGACGCCGATCTCTTTGCAACGGGCATCGTCCTCTACGAGCTAATCACAGGCCATCATCCCTACCCTGACCGTCGGCCAACGATCGATAGCGAGCCGACCGACCCAAGCATCTACGCGCCCGAACTCCTGCCGGCGTTTACCAGCCTATTGTTGCGCGCTATTTCGTTTGACCCGGCTGTCCGCTACCACAGCGCCCGCCAGTTCCACGCCGACCTCGAAGCGTTAGGCGGCCGCTATGTCCAACCAGCGCGACCGTCCGGCGCACAGTTCGACGATCTATGGGGTGAAGGCCCGCCGCCACCCAATACCAATCCCTTCGTCACACACCTGCTAACACTCTATAGCCAGGCCCGGCATAACAATAGCGGTACACGCGGCTTAGCCCCCATCGCCCGTCACACTTACGTCGAAACGCGCCTGGACCATCGCCTCCAACCCGCCGCGCTCAACGGCCGCTACCGGCTGATCATCATCACCGGCAACGCCGGCGATGGCAAAACCGCCTTCATCCAGAATCTGGAACGACAGGTCGAGAACGAGGGCGGGGTTGTAGCCCGACCCACCACGAACAGCAGCCGCTTCACCTACCGCGGCATCCACTTCACCACCAACTATGACGGCTCGCAGGACGAAGGGGCCGACCGCCTCAATGGCGCCGTCCTGAGTGAGTTCTTTGCCCCTTTTGCCGATGACCCTGCCCCCACAGCACCCCAAACAACGCACATAATCGCCATCAACAAAGGGCGGCTCCTAGACTTCTTCCTAGACCAGGCCCAGACAACGCTCTTTTCCCGTCTAGCAGCCATCGTTAACAGCTTCTTCGATCCAACCAACCATGCTGAAAGCGACCCCGCTGAAAGCGCTATGCCCAACTGGTTGACCATCATCGATCTCAATTACCGCTCCGTCGTCGCAATCGACCCAGAGCGCGATGGTCACTCTATCTTCGACCGGCAGCTAGACGCCCTGCTCCAGCCCGTGCTGTGGGCGCCCTGCGGCAACTGCGCGCTGCGCGCTCGCTGCTTCATCAAACATAACGCTGACACACTAGCCGACCCTGTTTCCGGCCCGACAGTGCGGACGCGACTGGGCGCTCTGTTCGAGATCGTTCACCTGCGGCGCAAGCTCCACATCACCATGCGCGACATGCGCTCGGCTCTTTCCTGGCTGCTGGCGCGCGATCACGATTGCGCCGACGTGGCCGCGCTGCTAGCCCAAGAGCCGACGGCCGACGACCATGCCCGCCTACTGTACTATAACGCCTTTGCCGACGACGACGCGCCGGGCGAAGGACGGAGCGATGACCGGCTGGTGCGGCTGCTGCGCCAGATCGACCCGGCCCAGGTTTCGAACCCAGCCGACGACCGCGCGCTCCACTCTGGCGGACAACCCGGCGGGCGACTCGCCTTTGAAGAGCGCAGCGCGTGGCCGGCGCAACTGCTGGAGGCCTCGGACCCGCGCCAAGGCGATCCCGCGCCCGAAGCTCCGGCCCAGCAACGCCGGCGACACGCCATGCTACGCCGCCGCGCGTTCTATGAACGCCGCGACAACGGCTGGCGGCACATGCTCCCCTATCGCGCCCTGCGTGACTTTCAGGCCGCTGTGGCTGATCTGGGCGGCAATACCGAAGCCGTCAGGCAGACCTTGGCCCAGGGCATTTCGCGGGCCGAAGGCACAACCGACAAGGTGCTGTCGGCGCAGAACGTTTGCCTGCGGGCGTCGCACGCGGAAAAGGCCCGAGTCCGCTCCTTTCGCCTCTTCCCGGTCGAGGAGTTCGCGCTTCGCTTGCCGCTGAATCCCAACGGCCAATATCTGGAGTACGCGCCCGATCAAATCCTTTTCCGCCACGAACCGCCGGACGCCACATTGCGGACGAGCAGCGCGCGACCAGCTCAGTTGGCCGTTTCGCTCGACGTGCTCGAGCTGCTGACACTCATTGCCGACGGCCATCGCCCCTCGCCCGACGACGCCGAAGGGGTCTACGTCAACCTGACTATCTTTAAGAACGCTCTGGCTCACCTGCCCTACCGGCGGGCGCTGCTGACGCGCGATAATCGCGACTTCTATGAGGTCGAGCGCATTGGGCCGGGGCAGGCGCGCCTGCGACCGTCGGCGCGATCCGGAGAAATGGCATGAAGCTTACCCGCCAGGACTACGCTTTCAACGAACCGAAGATCGCCCACATCTACCCTAAGGCATTGGAACTCGATCGTGTGCTCATCAGCCTCTACGTGCTGTTGAAGCATAATGGCCGCCGACCTGTGCGCAAGAAGGGGGCGAAGGAGGTGACTCTGGAGGCAATTGTGGGCGACCTGTTGCGCTTCCACACCCATGCCCTGGAAGGCTTCGCCGAACACGCCGAATTGGTCAGCGATTGGGCCTACAGCGATTTGGTAGACGTTGTCAACCGCGGCAACCCGGACAAGGAAAAGGTCGCCGCCCCGCGCCCGCTCCATCTCAACGCCTACAAGTTGCGCAACGACAAGCAGGTGCGAACCAGCGATTCCGGCGCGTCGGAACAGATCTATAGCATGCTGACGACGGTTGACGAAGAGCTGGTCGGCCGGCTGAAACGCTTCCTGGGCCAAGGCATGCGCGCGCCTACATTCGACGCCTATGACGAGACGACGCCGCTCGACCTCGACACGCTGCTCGTCGTGCGCATGGTGGACAACGAGGACCTGAAGGACAGCCCCAACCCCAACCGCGAATTCCTGGAGCCGCCGCTCTGTGGCGGCCAGGCACGCCTGCTGGTCGACGACCTGCGCCGGCTGATGACCTATGAGGCCCACGTGCCGCGGGCGGTGCTCATCGACTACATGCGCACGCTCGTCGGGCTTCATTTGGGTCTCTATCTGCTGCGCTTATTCCACCAACTGCCGGGCTGGGTCGCGCGGCGGGCCGCCCACCCCACCTGTCTGGAATGCCCGGTGCAGCCCGAAAGCCACGCCCAACCCTTTCACGTCTGCCCCTACGCCGCCCAAAACCCACAGCCCGACGCCGCGGCGCTGCCCGAACTGCTCATCGACATGGGCGACGACTACGACACGCATATGGCTCACCTGGCGCGCGAGAACTGCGCCGTCCACTACGCGGCCATCACCGACTACGTCCACGACGTACTGGCCGTTAACCAGTTGTTCCGCTATGCCGACAGCGGCAGGGCCCGCGCCTACTACCGCAGTCGCGGCCAAGCTAAGCCGCAATCGGTCGTCGACGTGCTGAGCCTGCTCGACGAAGCAGACCCCAGCTTCGGGGTCTACTTTAGCCTGCTCATTGATCAACTCTTTGAGGGCGAGTCAGAGAGCGACGAGACGGAGCGTCCCGAAGTCGTCGCCATCCGTCAGATGCACACCCTCACCCCATTCGAGAGCTTCATCGAGCTCATCGCCCTGGAACGGACAAAGTACTATCGCTCTCATCTTATCAAGCAGCTCGACTCGCTATTCATGAAGAACGCCGACACGGGACTGATGTCGCAGGGCAAGTCGGCCCGCCACCAACGGCGCTGGCGCATGGGCAGCCGGCTACTGGAGACGCTGGTGCAACTGGCCGTGCTGGAGCCGGCGGCTAATACACCAGAAGGTTACCGCTCGCGCCCTATCCTGATCGACACCTTCGTCGCCTGGCTGCGCGAGCGCTACGGCTTTGCCCTGGCCCCCGCCTGGCCAGAAGCGACCGTCCAGGACCTGGCGGCCTTCAACGATAACTTGCGCCAGCTCAAAGCGCGCTTGCGCGACATCGGCTTCTACGTCGATCTCAGCGATGCCTATAACGCGCAGCAGATTCGGCCGCGTTACACCATCGCCACAGCGGAGACGGCTCAATGACGCCACTCATCGACCCGACAGCCGAATCGACCCGGCAGCTCATGGTCAACGTCGTCTATGAGCGCATCGCCATGGCGCTGGCCACGGCGCGCCCGGGCCACTGCCTGCGCATCAGCGCCCTGCCGGAGCCGGTCATGCGCGCCCTCTGCGCACGTTTTCAGGCCGAAGGGGCGTCAGCCGACGTCGTGCTGCTGCTGGGGCCACACCAGACCCCCCGGCTGCCGTTCGAGGTCAGCGCGACCCGGCTCATCGCCCTGCGCAACGCGGAGACGCGCCCACTGTTGGCCTTCGTGCCGCCGGGGCTAAAAACAGCAGCCGAAGACTCTTTCGACATCAGCACCTTCAGTGAGATCAAATTGACCGACGTGGCGGGTCAGCTTCGCCGCCGGCTGCACGAGCAGTTGCCCGAAAGTCTGCGGCCTGCCGTCCGCGCCGTGGTCGAGTTCGTGGAAAGTAGGAACAGTTACACAGACGACGAGATCGTCCTCTACTACCAGACCATCCTGACTAACGGCGCGACGCCGGCAGCCGTCGGCGGCGCGCTCTATCGGTTTGGCCTCATCCCCCACTTCAAACTGGCCGACACACTCCATCAGATTTACCCCGAATTGCGGCGCAACGCCGTGGTCATGGAGACCCTGAGCGACAACGCCTGGCCGCTCCTGGGGCGCATTCATAAGCTCAAGCTCCGCCCCGACACGC
>OEIV010000062.1_pt1 | contig 64967 bp, 42 predicted proteins | sample 1539231 | NCBI WGS metagenome assembly OEIV01 (sample SAMN03794762, study PRJEB22550) | activated sludge metagenome | feature: wastewater treatment plant; material: activated sludge; isolation source: Wastewater treatment plant of a petroleum refinery complex | place: Argentina: Buenos Aires ...
AACAACCAAAACCATTGCTTACTTTTGAATACACAAAGGTAGTACCTGTGGTATCGGCTGTAGGAGTTGGTATGGGAGAAAACAAACCCTGATCAGCAAAATATTGTACAGTAGTGCCCACAGCAAAGCCTGAAACTGGACCGTCAACCGTTGTTAAATCGAAGATAGCACCATTACTTCCAGCTGGACTTTCACATAATGAAATGGTATCCTGGTAAGCCAAAGGCGTTGGGTCAATGACTAAGTTAACGGGTATACGACAAGAAGAAGAGCCAACACAAGCAGCATAAAAGGTAGTTGTGCCGGGAGTGTTTGAATTGGTAATACCACTTCCTGGCGTCGTAATAGGATTGAAGGGCGAAAGATTATATAAGTTGCCCCCACCCACAGCTACATTATACCATTCAAAGGAAGCCGGTACATATTGGTAATAAATTTTCAAAGTAGCTATCGTTGTGCCACCTCCAGCATTGATACCTACATCAGAACCATTGACAATGTCATTATAACTTTCCCAATACCCTAAGTTGAGGGTATTACCAGGAAGTAATGCAGAAAAAATAGCTGACAAATGTGTTTGTGGTACATTACGCTGATAGATAAAATTGGGGTTTGTAGCACCTATTCCACCTTGTGCACCTGGTGAATAAATATTGGGAGCTTGCAAATTGGGTCCGTATAAATTCATTCGAACTTCACTGACAAAGGAGGATCCAATGGTAGACAAGTTGGTGACCGTAAGTATACCTGGACTTGTAAACGAAGCACCAGGTGGTAATGCAGGAATGATCGTATTTGCAAAAGCACATGCATAAATATCTTGACAATTGGCAAGAGGGCCTGTACCCGCTTGGGTTGCACCGGTATTGTCTGTGCAAGGACCTGTGATGGTAAAGTTGAGGGTAACAGAATCATTGATAGGTGTGGCACAACCTGTAACAGTAAGACCTTGTCCAAATAGTATATTGCTATATTGACATAAATGAAAATCAGGTCCAGCAGTTGGTCGATAGTTAATTCTGACTGCTGGTGGATTTAATGAATCATTGTAAAGATTTGCATTTACTACCCCACCTGCGTTACCAATAATAAGAGAAGTATTCATGGTATAGGTTCCGCCAGCATACATGTTGACACCCGAAAATATAACAGGTACTACATTAGCAGCAAATGGTGTTAAAGTACCTGAAGAAACGGTGGAACTGAGATTGATTAAACCATTCGGGCCATTGATATAAAAATATAAAGTAACAGGGTTTGTGGCGAGATTAATTGGGATTGAACCATAATTAACCAGCGATACCACTAAGGTTTGATTTGCAGTATAACAATTCCCAACAGCCCCTGTGATTGCTGAAACACCAGGGTCATATGTACTGGGTGGTATAAACTGGTATTTACGCTGGGCTCCAGGCCATGCTGTATTGTTATCATTCAATACTGCAATACTACTTGTATGTGTTGCGGTTGTGATAATCTGAAAATCATTGGTCAATTTTGCGATACCTACAGTAGCACTTGTAACCGGGATACCATAATCATATACAAACGTTATGCCCCCTGAGTTTTCTTCTAGCCAAACTTGAAATTTTTTATCTGCCACGCCACCGACACCTCCACCAAAACTTCTGACTTCAAAATCAACTACTAGTTTTCGGTTGGGAGCTACACCAAACAACTCATAACGAATACCATTACCTTCCGTATATAAATCATCCCACAAAGGCATTAAGACCGGCATTGTTGGTGTATTGGCAGGAAATGCGTTTGTAAATGTAGAAGGCACTATAAAACCTAACCCACATAATCCATTACTTGAAACACTCATTTGGGTATAACTAGTCCCTGCAAAATTGAATGAAAAACCAATAGGGAATAAAATAGAAGCTACATCATCATTACCCGCTCCAATTAAAGTGGTAGGGGTTACTAAAGTTTGAATGGGTGTTACATTATTGGTAATAAAACTATAAGTAGCTGCTGGTTGAGCAAATAATTTAGTAGAATAAACTAAAATAAAAAATAGAAATAATTTTTTCATAAAAAATGATTTAGGTTTGAGTTAACAAATATAAGATTCATTTAACAAAATTCAATCATTCAAAAAAAATTAGATCCATAGCCATCTTTTACCAAAGTAATTTAAAATTATACCAATATTCTTTAAATCTTAAAGTAGTAAATGCCGATTAAAATTTGGTACAACGACTTAGGTTAATACCAACGATACATGAAAGACAGTTCAATGGTTATCAGCTTAATTAAAATGCTTATAGGTAATGTATCGATATTTTTCAGACTGTATCGTAAATACATTTGATATAACATAAACATTGGTTTATTGATTATATCACATCAGTTTCATTTTACAAATTAATACATGAAAATTTTAAACATAAAAAATCCGCTCTTTTTAGGGAGCGGACTTTTGTTACTTTTTGCAGATTAATTTTTTCTAATGGTCTGACTAAATTGTAAACCTTTATTATTCGTAATTTTAATCATATAAACACCATCAGCAAGACCTTCCATGCTGATATCGCTTTTATTGTTACCTGCTTGCAATTGCATATCTACTGCTCTTACAACTCTACCCGTTGCATCCATTATTTTAATTTGTGCAATAGAGGCATTAGGTATGTTAATTTCAATATTCAATTGGGTATTTACAGGGTTAGGATAAAGGCTCACCATGGTTTCATTACCATGATACACATTCACTACTTTGCTATAACTCATGTTACCATCTAAGTCAGTTTGTTGCAATCTATAGTAATTGTTTCCACCTAATGGCGACTGATCAACAAAATCATACGTTAATTGAGTGGCACTATTGCCATTGATTGCTTTGCTGTAAATCTTATTTGACAAGGTATTAAATTGTTTACCATCTTTACTTCGTTCCAATACAAAATGACTATTGTTTTGTTCACTAGCAGTAATCCATTGAAGCAATGAAGTGTTTTCTATTTTTTTGCCAGCAAAACTTAACAAAGATACTGGAAGTGGCACATTGCCTGGGTTGGCTGAATGTGCATAAAAATAAGAAAAACCACTCACTGGGAAACAAACTGTCCATACCGTTGTTAATGGATCATAACTTGTAGTAATATTTGCATTAGGTATTGCAATAGCTGTATGACCTGGCGTATTGATATCACCATTATCCACTTTTGAAATGGCTAAATTTACATTTGGTACAATTTGTGGCCAACCATTAAAAATAGCATCCGCATTGTAAATATTAAAATCATCATCTAAATAATACAAACAAACCAATGCTGTATCTTGTGTTGTTGGTGTGATTTGGTAATGTCTGTTGACATAAGGTTGTCCATTGTGATATTGTGTACTTGCATCAATATCTTCACACATAGTCACACTCCCTAAACTAGTACCATTACTGATATCAGTTACAGTAGCAATTTTTCGACAGTCATTTGGCGTCACTAAAGTTTCTGTATTGCCATCTAAAATTGTCACGTTACCACAACCCACACTTCCTGGTATTGAAATATTAAACGCTCCTTGATTGGCGATTTCATCACTTGGCGGCAAGATATTGATTTCTGCAAGTGCAGTATCTGTACATGCAGGAATCGTATTAGTCACAAATACAATATAAACCGTATCAGCTGTCGTGATATTATGAGGGTTAGGATGAGGTGTAAAATTGTTTGTGTAATAAAGCGTATCGGTTCCTGGAGGTACAGTACTAAATTGATCTATCAAAGAAGCAGCATCTAAACTATAAGGAGCGCAAGCAAATGGCTGAAATAAATTGGTAGTAAATTCAGGTGCAGAATGTACGGTTAAAATAATAGAATCGGAAGATACACAACCAGTAGGTAAAGAAACTTTAGAATAAAGGATGGTCGAAGCAGAATTGAAATTAGATGGGTTGTTGATTAATTGTGTAAGTCCTTGATCCTGGTAATAATCAACAGAAACATTCGGATTATTGTTTCCTACATTATTCGTCAAAGTGGTTAAATCAAAAATACTATTCCCAGTGGCTGGAATTAATTCGCATAAAGCAATTGAATCCTGATTGACAACGGGTGAAGGGTTTACCTTAATTTCAACAGATACACGGCAAACACTATCTGCACTACAAGCCGCAAAGAAGTTTGTACTTGCTACAGTATTGGTATTGCTAAGTCCACTACCTGGGGTTACAAAAGGATTAAAAAGATTTGCATTTAAGATAGAGCTACCACCGATATTAGCGGTATACCATTTGGAAATAGGTGAAATAGTATAATTTATTTTTAAGGTCACTTGCGTTGGCAGGGTTTGTGCATTGATGAGCGCATCTGCACCTACCGCTTGATTTAATGATTCCCAATATCCAATACTATAAGTGCCTCCAGCACCTAAAGCGGCATACATATTATTTAATACCACATCAGATATTACACTGGTATAATCAAAATTGTATACTGCAAAAGCCAATGGACTTCCCGCAGTACCAGGTAAAAATGGAGTTGCCGGCCCATTGGGCGGCGGGCCATAAATATTAAAACGAGCTTCATTACCAAATGAATTGACTACACCAGGTTGTCCATTCAAATTGGTAATCAATAAGGTGCCTCCTGTAATCACAGCACCCATTGGCAATACAGGCAAAGTACCTGTTGCAAACAAAGCCGCAGTAGCATCACTTGCACCATCAGGTTGTTGAGGAGCATTGACTGTTCCATTGGTATTTAACTTCACCGTTTTTGACAAACAATTACTGGCATCAAAACCTGCAAATAAACTACCATCAGAATATTGACAAACACTATCAGTGATTGGTGTGACGGTTGGCTTGTAATTGGTGACTGAATCGGTATAAGCATTATTTACCAAATTGTTATCTACTAAACCCGCTATACTTGCAGTAGCAGTGGCGTAATAAGTTCCTGGTTGGGTATAATCAATACCACTGGCAAAAGCAATAGTACATTGACATGGTGCTAAAGTACCTGTATTTAAAGTAACCGTTGGTGTTTGTGCTGGTACTGGACCTGTAATATTATAATTAACGGTAATATTATTGGTTGCTAAATTGATTGTATTGGGTGATTTATTACAAATTTGGGCAAAAATACTATTGGTAGATCCTGAACATACAGTATTAGGTAAACCAGCATTTTTTACATAAATATCTGTGTAAGCATTAGGCTGTGCTAAAGTAACACTGCCATCAAAAAAATAGGCTGTACCTGAATTGCCTAAATTTTGCCAGCCAAAATAACCTACTTGTGCACCTAATGATACATTATTGCCTACAAGCAAATCGATGCCACCGCTAGAGAAAATATTTGGTGCCACACCACCCCGAACTGCTGTACCTTTTGAACCCTGTAAAGCAAATCGATAAGTAGTCATTGGCGGAATTGTAACCCCAATACAATCGAAAGGTGTTACAAAAGTGATAATGGTGGAAGTCAAAGGCAATGATGTAGCTGCTAATATCCAGTTAGGTGCTGCTACTAAGGGTGGCCCAGCTAAAGATACTGCAGAATAGTAAAGCGAATAGACATTATCTTCATACAAATTGGCTTGTAAATTTGTCAATTCCGTTAAAACTACCGGATACGGGTTGTTGTTGCGAATAGCAAACGTAATGTATGTAAGCCCAGTGCTAAATGTTGTAGCAGCAGGTGGATAAATAGTGGTGATCGTTTGCGATTTAGCCTGCACCATTGCTAAAAGCATGCAGGTAATTAATAAAAGTTTCTTCATATGATTTAAATTTTGTCACATAATTACACCAATTCAGCGTATTTAACAAATCATTTCTGATTTTTTTTTTAAAATTTACCAAACTTGAACTTTACATTTGTTGCATGAACTATCAATTACCTCAAATACCTGAAAGAACAAAAAAACCTAGAAAAGACGGCATTACTATGGTGATGGATAAAGGATTAAGCATACAAGAAACCCATAATTTCATTAGTGTTGCTGAACCTTATATTGACCTGGTGAAATTAGGTTTCGGCACCTCAATGGTAACCCCAAATTTAAAAGAAAAACTTGCTGTATATGCTGAAAACAATATACCTGTCTATTTAGGAGGTACCTTATTTGAAGCTTTTTTAATTCGAAACTGTTTTGATGAATACTTACAAATGATTCAGGATTATGGATTAAAATATGTGGAAGTTTCTGATGGATCCATAAGTATACCACATAGTGAAAAATGTGGCTATATTGAAAAATTAGCGAAACATGTTACTGTATTGAGTGAAGTAGGTAGTAAAGATGCTGCACATATCATACCACCATATAAATGGATTGAACTGATGAAGGCAGAACTTGAAGCAGGTAGTGAATACGTAATCGCTGAAGCTCGTGAGGCAGGAAATGTAGGCATTTACAGAAGCAGTGGAGAAGTAAGGGAAGGCTTGGTGCAAGAAATTCTTACACAGATTCCCAAAGAAAAAATTATTTGGGAAGCCCCGCAAAAAGCCCAGCAAGTCTATTTTCTAGAGCTTTGTGGCTGCAATGTTAATCTTGGCAATATTGCACCCAATGAAGTGATTCCTCTTGAAGCTACCCGTATTGGTTTACGTGGCGATACCTTTATGTTTTATTTAGATAAATAAAACGAAAATCTGATGGATATGTTTGGTCTGATAGGATATCCTTTATCTCATTCTTTTTCGGTAAAATATTTTGAACAAAAATTTGCTCATGAACAGATTCAAGCTGTTTATAAAAATTTTGAAATAGATACCCTGAATGAGTTATTGCCCTTGATTGAAAACCATCAATTAAAAGGATTTAATGTAACCCTGCCTTATAAAGAAAAAATCATTCCTTATTTAACTGAATTAGATGACTCTGCCGCCATCGTTGGTGCTGTCAATTGTGTTAAAGTAAGAGCCAATAAACGAATTGGCTACAATACAGATATAGCAGGTTTTGAAATATCATTAAGCCATTTATTTGCTCAACATACCCTGAACATGCATGATTACAAAGCCTTGGTTTTTGGAACAGGGGGCGCATCCAAAGCTGTCTGCCATGTTTTACAAAAAAATCAAATCCCCTATTTAATTGTTAGCAGAACACCCCTATTCAATAGTATATCTTATCTCGATATCAATCAAACACTCCTGTCTACACATCGATTGTTAATTAATACCACACCTGTCGGAATGTATCCCCTTATTGATGAATGCTTACCGCTGCCTTATCAGTTTATCACACCGCAACATATTGCCTACGACTTAATCTATAATCCCGCAAAAACAACCTTTTTAGTACAATGTGAACAAAGAACGCCATTTGTCAAAAATGGATTAGAAATGTTGGAGATACAAGCCGAATTGAGCTATAAGCTGTTTATACAAGCTTAAAATCTATAACAAATTCTATCAAATACGATAAGTTATAAAATAGTATTTTTTTATAAAAACCATTCTCAACGTATCTTGCGCCCAACAAAATTCCTATGCATTCAAAAATAGTTATTTTACTACTGAGTTTTCTTTTTTGTGTACAGCAAATGCTTCATGCACAAGATAAAAAATATACAATCAGTGGCTATGTAAGAGACCAAAGTAGTGGCGAAAATTTACCAGCGGCCAATGTAGGTGTGGTTGAATTAAAACGCGGTGTCAACACCAATAATTATGGCTTTTTTTCCATTTCAGTCCCTGAAGGAAACTATCAATTAAAAGTAAGTTATCTTGGATTTGAGACCCAATTGATCAACTTAACGATCCAGAAAGACATTGTATTGAATGTGGAATTGTTACCTAAAAATCTTGTTCAAAAAGAAATCATTGTAAAAGATATTCGAAAAGATAATAATGTAAAAAGCACCGAAATGGGAATGCATCAGTTGAGTATGGAAAACGTAAAAAAACTGCCTGTCATCATGGGTGAAGTAGATGTATTGAAGTCGTTGCAATTATTACCAGGTGTGAGTTCAGCAGGTGAAGGGCAAAGTGGTTTTTATGTAAGAGGTGGAGGTCCTGATCAAAATTTAATCTTACTTGATGATGCTGTGGTTTATAATACAGGTCACTTATTTGGTTTTTTTTCAGTGTTTAACGGTGATGCCATTAAAAACGTAACCCTTATCAAAGGTGCAGCCCCAGCCAATTATGGAGGACGTTTATCGTCAGTAGTTGATGTAACAATGAAAGAAGGCAATAATAAAAAATATCAAGTGGAGGGCGGCATTGGCTTAATTGCATCAAGACTTTCTTTACAAGGCCCTATCCTTAAAAATAAAGCTTCATTTATGGTGAGTGCCCGCAGAACTTATATAGATGCATTAGTGAAACCCTTTGTTCGATCTACCAGTACTTTTAAAGGTTCAGGATATTATTTTTATGATTTAAATGCCAAGGTAAATTATATCATAACAAAAAAAGACAGATTGTATTTGAGTGGCTATTTAGGCAAAGATGTTTTTACTTTTAAAAATACAGAAAGAACATTTGACGTGAATGTACCTTGGGGAAATAAAACGGGCACCCTCCGGTGGAACCATGAATTTAGCAATAAACTATTTTTAAATACTACCTTGATGTACAACGATTATAATTTTACATTCGCAGGCGGACAAGAAAACTTTAAAGTAAAATTCTATTCAGGTATAAGGGACTGGAGTGGCAAATTTGATTTTGACTATTATAGCAAGTTTAACCACAATTTTAAATTTGGTGGTCAATATACATATCATACATTTACCCCAAGCACCGTAAGTGGCGAAGCTTCAGGTGTTGAGTTTAAACCCGATCAAACATTTCGAAAGTATGCACACGAAATGGGCATTTATGCATTAGATGAATTTGATATTGGCAAAAAAATAAAAGTCAATATGGGTATTCGTTATTCTCAATTTTTACAAGTAGGTCCCTACAAGAGATATACCTTTGACCAAAACAACAATAAACAAGATAGTACAGTTTATGAAGCTGGCGATATAGCAAAAAGTTATGGTGGACCTGAACCTCGTTTAAGTATTCGTTATAGCTTAGATGAAACATCTTCTGTGAAATTGAGTGCAGCTAAAACCTATCAATACTTACATCTTGTAACCAATAACGGCTCTACCCTTCCTACCGATATTTGGAGCCCAAGCACTTACTTTGTTAGACCACAAAAAGCTTGGCAATACAGTGCGGGTGTGTTTAAAAACTTTTTTGAAAACAAAGTGGAAACATCAGTTGAAGTATATTATAAAGACATGGAAAACTTACTTGAGTATAGACAAGGATATGTACCCTCTTCCCTTCGTGATGTTGATTATGATTTTGTGTTTGGACAAGGATATGCTTATGGTGCTGAATTTTTTATCAATAAAACGAAAGGCCGTTTAACAGGCTGGTTAGCTTATACCCTTTCATGGACTTACCGTAAGTTTGACCAATTAAATAGTGGTGAAAAATATTTTGCTAAATATGATCAACGTCATAATATTTCATTTACGACCACCTATGAGCTTAATAAAAAATGGACTCTTTCAGGTGTATTTGTATTTGGCTCTGGCAATAGGGTTACTTTACCTACAAGTTTGTACACCATCAATAATCAAGTGTATCAAGAATACAGTAAATTAAATAATTATTCGCTTCCCCCCTATCATCGTCTTGACTTAGCTGCTATCTATACACCCAAAGCTGCGTCTACCAAAAAACTGAAAGGCAGCTGGACTTTTTCAATCTACAATGTATACAGCAGACAAAACCCTTATTTGGTTTATTTAGACGTACAAGGAGGCATTGGCAACACCAATGGAGTAGAATTAAAAGTGAAACAAGTTTCTATCTTTCCAATATTACCAAGCATTACCTACAATTTTAAATTTAATTAGGGCTTGAATATTTAAAGTTAAAAACTTATACCTAAAGCATTTAAAAGAAGTTTTAAATAATTCGGTTTATTGCAAACACTCATTATATTTAAAGCTAATATCAAATGAACTATCTTTAATATGTTTCGTTGGTATTATTTAATTCCTCGGGCATTCAAAGCTTGTTGATATTTTTTGGCATTCGCCAGATGTGAGGTATAATCAATTGCAAAATTATGATATCCACTAAAATCTTCCTTCGCACAAAAAAATAAATACTTAGTTTCATCAGCATTTAATACGGCATCTATGCTACTTTCTGATGGGGTACAAATAGGACCTGGAGGTAATCCCGCTACTTTATAAGTATTATAGGGTGAAGCGATTTGTGTGTGAACCTGTAAAATCCTTTTTAAGGCAAAATCACCTACTGCAAACTTGACCGTGGGGTCAGCACCTAAATTCATCCCTATACGATAACGATTAATATACACACTCGCAATCTTTGGCTTTTCATCCTTTTTATTGGTTTCTTCTTCTACAATCGATGCAATGATAATAACTTGTATAGGGGTAAGATGTAAAATTTCTACTTTCTTTTTACGCTCAGCATTCCAAAAATTATTTTTGTAGGCAGTCAGTTTATCCATCACTTTTTCGGGACTTACATTCCAATAAAATTCATACGTATTGGGCATCAACAAACATTGTATCTGGTTACTATCAATTTGATGTTTTGTTAAAAAATCCTGGTTTTGAAATAATTGATACCAGGCATTCGCATCGGGTTCAAGCTGTGATGCCAGTTTTTTGACAATGTCATTTTTAGTCCTCAATTTATTAATCACCAATTTTACTGCACTTTGTCTTCCTTTTTTCAGGTTATTAATGATGGTGTAATTACCCATTCCTTTTTTTATTTCATACCTACCGGGGTGAATATTATTCGACAAACGTAACCACGAAGCGATGCGTTTAAATGAATGGATGTTTTGTACAATTGCACTATCCTGAAGGGTTTGTAGCACTTGCTCATAGGTACTGCCCGTTTTGATATATAAATATTTCTTATTCGAAAAATGACCTGTGTTAGATGAAAATAATAAATATAGTATGATGCACCCAAAAATTAAAATAAGCGAAATAAACAACAACCATTTTTTTTGCATGATTTTCATAATGTGAAATGAGTAATTTAACTAAGCCTAAGATAGATATGTAATGATAAAAGCTTGAAAGGTAATTAATAAATTTTATTTTAAAATCCCTTGTACTTTTTGAATGGCGGTATCTGCAGGATTGAGCTGATAGGCTTTAGCCCAAGCTTCTTTAGCTTTAGCATAATCCTGTGCATTATAAGCAAATCCGCCTAAGTCATACCAATAGCGGGCATTGGATGGATTTATGTCAACAGCTAATTGTAAATACGATTTACCTTCTGACCATTTCTGTTGTCCCCCTAAATTAAATCCAACCCGATAGTAGGAATCAGCAAGTAAATCATAATACAATTTTTTACTCGGGTGACTTGGATACATTTTAAACGCTTTATCCCAACAAATTTTAGCACTATCAAGCTGTTGAAGTTTAGCATAGGCAATACCCAAATTTAAAAATCCATTTACAAATCCGGGATGTAGTTTAACTGCTTTTAAACCATACTGAATAGACTTGCGTACATATTCATTTTCTTGTGTTTTATTGCGTGGTAATTCTGACAAATCAATATTTCGTGAGGCAGCATTGCCATTCAATGATATACTTTCGGGCATGGTTTCTACATCGGTAAGTGCCAGTGTGATATCACTATGCCAGGCAAAATTTCGACTATATGTCTTAATAGAATAAAGCAATAAGATAGGTAATGTAATCACCATAATCAGCGTTTTGTTGTTGAGTTTATTGGAAATCCAAACTATACCAAAACCTAAAACCATACAATATCCAAGTGAAGCATGAAATACTAAACGTTCACCCATGGTAGCACCCACATTAAATATCAAATTGGTAACAAGCAAAATAGTGAGCATGTAAAAAGCAATTGCAAATGCCATCCAGCTTTTTTTCTTTAAAGCTACCCATCCACCAACAATTAAACCAATCAACAACAATATAGACAACCACACCAAAGGATTTGAAAAATTCTTGTATGGAATACTGTTATATCCATAATCAGAACTCAATGGATGAGGAAAAATCTGTGTAATTAAATATTTTAAAAATATAAATAATTTTGTAGCCAATTTTTGGGTTTCATCAGCAAGCAAATACGGATTATTCATGAGTTCTGTATCCTGAACATTCGATTTTCCAATTACGATTCCTGAACGAATAAAATAATAAATAACAAAGGTCACTACAAGACCAACAAACACAGGTAAGTACTTTTTCATGTCTATACTGTCTGGTCTTAATGACTTTTCCTTGCTGGTAAAAAGGTATAAAGAAAGGGGAACCAATATCAGCAATGTTGCTCCATATTCTTTTGAAAACATGGCACATAAAAACGAAACACAAACCAAAAGAAGTACTTTCAGTGAGGGCTTCGATTGATATTTGTGTGCGCCAATGAGGGTAAGTAACATAAACATCAGCGAAAATATTTCATCCCTACTTTTCACATTTGCTACGACCTCTGTATGAATAGGATGTGCTAAAAAAAGCAATGAAATAATTAAAGCCAGCAATTTATTTTGTTTAAAAACAATGGTACTTAAAAAAACAAAGAGTATTGAAACAGCAAGTATATAAAACAATACATTATTAAAATGTCTCATGCCAAAGCCTTTGACACGCGTATCTTTATCATTATACAATCCATCTTGATTGGTATCTTCTGCAGGCTCTCCTACTCCGTTTTTGTTTTCATCCCAATTGGTTTTTAAATAATTGTCTAAAAACGAATTGGTTGCCAGTCGGCGTTGATCATCATTTGACATATTGACAATCGATTCAGGCAATACCATTTTACCAATCAACTCTTGTTCAATAGCAAACGTTGCTACTGAAAGCGGACGATAACGACCACCTGCTAACTGTGCTGTAGTATTCATTTGTTTATAAAAACTGTCGAATAAATCTTTACTGAAAATATCTGGTATACCTTGCATGCCTTGCAATACATATTCATTTTTACATATTACAATATCGTCGTCTAAAGCAAATTGGGCATTGAATGTATTTGAATAAATAGCCAATCCTAATATGGCTATAATGATATAAGGCACGAATCCCTTGGTTATTTTTTCAACCCAACCCATAGTAGCAGATTCGGAAGATGGATTCATATCAACTGAAGCTTTTACTTCCTGCTTAGGGGATGTTGCTAAAGGTGTTTTATTGACCTTGCTTGCGGGAGATTTATGATTGTTTTTAGCCATATTGCTTTTTTCAGATTTTAAAAATAATATTGAAATTCGTTTTTTTCTAATGAATATTGTTTTCGATAAAATGATAGGCTTCTTCCAAAATAAAAAAACTACCTGTTACTAAAATCACATCGTTTGCACTTGCCCGACTCATGGCCGATTGCAAGCCTGCTTGTATCGTTGGTGCCTGTTCTCCTTTCAAACCGATTGCTGTTGCCATTTCATATAAAATTTCTTTTGGCAATGCACGTGGAATAGCTGCTTCTACAAAGTAATAATTTGCCTGTTTGGGAAATCGTTGTAAGATTTCCTGGATTTCTTTGTCTTTTACAAAACCGGTGATAATATATAAAGTTTGATAAGTCAGGGTTGCGATTTGTTCAAACAAAGCATTGATTCCTGCTTCATTGTGCGACACATCAAAAATAATAGTAGGTTGTTGATGAACAATATCAAAGCGACCTTTAAAACCAATCAATGTTTTGGTATTTGCAAATACATTTTCAATAGACCAACCTGACAAATCCCACCCTTTGTTTTTCATCACATCTAAGGTTTTTAGTACTGTAATGATATTTTTCGATTGATAATTACCCATCAAATCAGTACAGATATTCATGAGTTGCATCGTTGATTTGTCAATGATTTTGAGCCATTGCTTACCTGCTTTCATTTCACTATAAACAGCACTATAGGTATTATCAGCAAAAAACAATGTACTGTCATGCATGATGGCTGTTGTTATAAATATCTTTTGTAATACTTCTTGCGTTTCGCCAATCACCACAGGTACCTTATTTTTTATTATCCCTGCTTTTTGCAATGCAATTTCTTGCAACGTTTCGCCTAATAGATATGCATGGTCATTACTGATATTGGTAATAACTGACACTTCAGGTGTAATAATATTGGTACTATCTAACAATCCTCCTAAACCCGTTTCAATAATAACAATATCTACCGATTGTTCTGCAAAGTAAGTAAAGGCCATCGCCACTGTCAATTCAAAAAATGAAGGTTGAATGTCTTCGATCAGTTTTTCATGATTTTTTACAAAATCAACCACAAACTGTTTTGAAATATCGATACCATTGATTTTGATTCTTTCTCTGAAATCGACGATATGCGGACTTGTATAGAGGGCTGTTTTGTAACCACTTTGTTGAAAAGCTGCAGCAAGCAGGGCACTGCAACTCCCTTTACCGTTCGTACCCGCTATATGAATACTTTTAAATTTTGATTGTGGATTCTTTAATTTTTCGCACAATAAAAGGGTATTGTCTAAATTGGGTTTATAGGCTGCTACACCGATGCGTGTAAACATGGGCAACTTCTTATACAACTGTTGCAAGGTAGCTTGATAGGTTTGTGCTAAATCCATAGTAAAAGGCTAAATCAAATCTTTGATTAAATGTTCTAATTCTGAAATAATCATGGCTGTAGCACCCCAAACAACGGTCTTGTCATTTAACAAGTATACAGGCGATTCTAATACTATGTTTGATGAAGTGGTAATCACCCTCATTTCTTTTTTAGCATCATCAAAAAGGGTTTGCAAGGGCATTTTAATCACCTCTTGTACTTCATAAGGAGAAACATTCATCTCAAATGGATGATTTAGTAGTCCCACAGCTGGAGTTACATGAAAATTACTGGGTGGTATATATAAGGGTGAAAGAACTCCGATAATTTGAATAGCCTCTTGTTTGATTCCTATTTCTTCTTCACATTCGCGTTTGGCAGTTTCTACGATATCTTTATCTAGTTCTTCCTTTTTTCCACCTGGGAAACTAATTTGTCCACTATGTACATGTCCGTCGCTAGCTCTTAACATCAACAAGGTATGCCATTGATTTTGTTCCTCAAAAAGCAATACCATCACACCACTTTGTCGTGCATCCAATGGAGCATCGAGTTGATTGATACGACTTAAAGGTGCCATCTTCATTTGGGCTTGTCTTCCCGGTAAGGGTTGACTCATACGGGCTTTGATTTGTTGAATAAAATCACTCATCTATATTATTTTTCAAATGCAACAAAACAACATTTTCTACATGATGGGTATGTGGAAACATATCAACAGCCTGCGATAATATTAAATCGTATTTTGTTGAAAGCAATTGTAAATCTCTTGCCTGGGTAGCTGGGTTGCAACTCACATATACTATTTTGGGAGAAGCAATCTCAAGCAATTTTTCTAATAATGTTTGATGACAACCTGCTCTGGGCGGATCTATAATCACAATATCAGGTTGACCATGTTTGGTAAAAAATTCTTGGTTGCACACTTTAATTACATCCCCAACATGAAAACTTACATTTTGAACATCATTCAAGGCAGCATTGATTTTGGCATCTTCTATTGCATTTTCCACAGTTTCTACACCAATGATTTTTTTTACCTGCTTTGACAAATAAATACCAATACTGCCTGTACCACAATACAAATCATAAAGGACTTCATCCCCTGTACAATGGGCAAATTCCCTCACAATATTATAAAGATTTACCGTTTGGGAAGGATTGGTTTGAAAAAATGATTTGGGACTGATTTTAAAAACAAAAGTATCTAATTGCTCTTCAATATATTTTTTACCTGCATAATTGATGACTTCCTGATCATAAATTGAATCATTCATTTTTAAATTTAAGGTATAATTTAATGAAGTGATTTCAGGAAATGCAGTTTGAATGGCAGACATAATCAATTGAATGGAAGCTTCATCGTCTTCACCAAATACAACATTGATCAATACCTGATGGGTACTACTCACCCTAATTTGGAGGGTTCTCAATAAACCAACATGGTTTTTAATATCATAAAAAGTGAATGCATGTTCGGCAGCAAGCGCTCTGATAAAATTTTTAATTTCATTGCTCGGAGATGATTGTAAATAACAGGTTTCAATGTCTATCACTTTATCAAATAAACGAGGTGCATGAAATCCTAATACATTTTTTTCGAATGAAATACCTGCATTCAGATCCTCTGAAGTTAAATATTGTTTGTTTGAAAAAGTAAATTCTAATTTATTACGGTAAAAAGTTGTTAACTCACAACCTTTAATGGGTAAATATTCTGCGACATTTACACGACCTATTCTTGTCAATTGGTCTTTTACTTGTTGTTCCTTATATTGAATTTGTAATGCATAAGGGAGCATTTGCCATTTACAACCACCACAAATGCCAAAGTGCTGACAAAAGGGTTCAATTCTATGTTCAGACTTTTTAGTAATCCATTTCACACCGGCAGAGGCCCAGTCTTTTTTATTTTTTGTAACGTATACCGTGGCTACATCGCCAGGTACCACCCCTTCTACAAATATTACTTTGTCATGATGTCTCCCAATACACTTCCCCTCTGCAGCATAAGATTCGATGGTTAAATCTTCAATAATCGTTTTTTTTCGTTTACTCATTGTTCAATATTACTCATTGTTCACGATGATAACTGATTCCTTTTTAATCTTGAATAAAATATATGTCAATTTCTTCATTGTGTTAAAGTGCTGCAAATGTAACAACTTCATATTTTTTTACTCCGTCTTTATTGAGTAATTTCGTTCACTTTTAAAAAAAAACTTAAAATGAAGTCAAAGATTTTCAGTTTATCCCCTGTTGTATCAGGAAAATTCAGTCATTCACAAATACGGTCCTTAGGAAATAAAGTGATTTTAAGTTTAATCGTTTTTTTAAGTTTCCAATCGTTGCTGATGGCTAAAGATGGTTATCAAATCAATGTAAAATTTAATGATGCGAAAGACTCTTCCATTTTTCTTTGTCATTACTTTGGTAAAGGAAGTACCGTATTTAAAGATGACTCATTAAAACTAAATAGTAAAGGAGAAGGTCTTTTCAAATCAGATAAAAAAATAGTAGGTGGTATTTATATGCTACTCTTTGCTGACAAATCTGCTTCTATGGAAATCATTCTTTTGAATGGTGATAATTTTTCGATAGAAGTATCAAAAAGCGACATTTACAATACAGCCGTTTTTAAGGGTAATACTGAAAATAACAAATTTTACGATTATCAAAAATTTCTGGGTAATTATGGTAAAGAATACCAGGCATTAGAAAGTGGTTTATTAACCGCCAAAAACAAAAAAGACTCTTCGGCAGTGTATGATAAATTGAGAGAAAAAGGAAAAACCTTAAATCAATATCGTTTTGATTATATCGAAAAAAATCCAACCACCTTTCTGAGTAAATTATTTAATGCTTTAGAAGAACCTGAAATACCAACCGTATTGCCTACAAAAGCTGATGGAAGCAAAGACTCCTCTTACCCAAGAGAATTTTATAAATCAAATTATTGGAAAAAATATGATTTCAGAGACGACCGATTAATTTATACCCCCATTTATGAAAGAAAATTAGATGATTACTTAACCAAACTGGTTGTTCCAGTACCCGATACCGTTGAACGCGAAGCGGATGCATTATTGAAAAAATGTGAAGGCATGGAAGAAACCTTTAAGTATACTTTATGGTACCTGACAAGATGGAGCGAAACCAGTAAAGTGATGGGTATGGATGAAGTGTTTGTTTACTTAGTAGAAAACTATTACATGAAAGGAAAAGCAACATGGATAGATTCAGCCCAATTGGCTCAATATGAAGACCGTGCACGCAAAATAGCACCAAACATGATAGGTCAGCCTGCTATGGATATGCGTATGTTAGACACCACAAACAACAATGTGATTCCTTTATCAAGTGTGAAAGCAGATTATACCATTGTTATTTTCTGGTCACCTACTTGTGGACATTGTCAAAAAGAAATGCCCAAATTTGATTCTTTGTATCATGCAGTGCTCAAAAAATACAATGTAAAAATATATGCAGTAGAAGCCGAAGACGAAACCGAAAAATGGAAAACGTATATTCGAGAACATAAACTAGGTGAAGGTTGGATACATGTGCATGATCCAAAACGCACCACCAACTTCAGGGCTTTTTATGATGTTTACAGCACCCCTACTTTATATTTGTTAGACGACAAAAAAATCATCCGTGGCAAACGAATTGATCATCAAAACGTAGTTGGCCTCATCGAATGGCTTGATAAAAAGAAGAAACGAGAAAACGAAAAAAAATAATCATTAGAAACATCCTATCTTCAAACCCAAAATAAAAAACAACGCATTTAAAATTATGAAAAAAATTGTTTATTCAATATTTATGATCGCTACATCCATTATTGCACTGAGTGTTTCAGCGCAAAAAAATAACGGGGATGCTGAATTGTTTACCTACGGAGGCAAATCAGTAAGCAAAAGTGAATTTTTGAGGATGTACACTAAAAATATAAATAATCAAAAACCAGATTTTAGTGAACAAGCTTTGAGAGACTATTTACAACTGTATGCTCGATTTAAAATGAAAGTAGCAGAAGCGGTAAAACTCAAAATGGACACCTTACCCAATATACAAAATGAGTTAGGTGGTTACAAAAAACAATTAGCCAAAACCTATCTGACCGATAAAGAAGTGACTGACAAATTAGTGAAAGAAGCCTATGAAAGAAAAAAGAAAGATGTAAGGGTTTCACATATTTTAATTGCCGCACCTCGTGGTTCAGATGATACCACCGCCGTTTATAGAAAAATTGATAGCATTTATAAATCTATTCAGGCTGGTTCCGACTTCGACAATATTGCAAAGGCAATCAGTGAAGATAAACAATCGGGTAAAAACGGAGGTGATGTAGGCTATTTCACCGCATTGCAATTGGTTTATCCTTTCGAAACAGTCGCTTATAATACACCAGTTGGCAGTGTTTCAAAACCATTTAAAACAGTTTATGGCTATCACATAATTAAAAAGACAGGCGAAAGAGCCGCCAGAGGTGATATACAAATAGCACAAATCTTGGTTGCCGTACAAACAAGTAAAGGAGCAGAAGGTGAAGCAGCTGCAAAATCTAGAATAGACTCCTTGTATACTCAGCTTAAAAAAGGCGTTAATTTCGAAAAATTAGTGGATGAATATTCTGAAGATAAATTTTCAAAAAACACCAAAGGTACACTCCCAACATTTGGTGTTGGACAAATGGTAACCGAATTTGAAGATGCTGCATTTGCACTTAAAAACCCAGGCGAAATTTCTACACCTATCAAAACAAAATTTGGCTATCATATTATTAAACTCATCAAGAAAACTCCACTTCAACCATTTGATACTGTAAAAACAGAAATGTCAAAACGAATTGAAAAAGATGGAAGAATTGATATTGCACGTCAACAGTTTACCGAAAATTTAAAAAAGAAATTGCATTATAAAGAAACCCCTGAAGCCTTGACTAAATTGATTAATGCCATCCCTGATTCTACCTTAACCAATGGCAGCTTCAAAGCAAGTACTTACAAAAACATGAATGCCAATTTATTTGAAATGGATGGTGGAACTGTATTTACACAAGCTGATTTTGCCAATTATATCGAAAATTACACAAAAGGAAAAATCTATGGTGGAAAAGAAAGTACTTTACGTTCTTTATTCAAAAACTATACTGATAAGGCCTTATACGACTACCAGGAAAATAAATTGATTGATGAAAATGAAGAATACAGAAATCTATTGACTGAGTATCAGGATGGTATCATGCTCTTTGAATTGACTGACAAATCAGTATGGAGCAAAGCGAGTGTTGATACCAATGGATTGAAAAATTATTATGAAAACAACAAAGCTAAATATATGTGGCCACCAGCCATTAAAGCTGAGTTATTTAGAGCCATCAATGAAGACGCTGCTAAAAAAGTGATTAAAGAATTGAATAGCACCCCTGCAAAATCACAGGATGAAATTGCAAAAGCGGTGAATGGAGATGGTGTTCAAGACAAAGTAGTTTATGAAAGTGGTAAATTTGAAAAAAGCAAATTCCCGGCAGGAACTTCTTTTGTTGCGGGTAAATACAGTCCTTATTATAAAAATGAAGACGGTTCTTATGGCATTATCAATGTAAAAGAAGTATATGACCAACCCACCCAAAAAACATTGAGTGAAGCACGTGGTTATGTTATTTCGGATTATCAGGAATATCTTGAAAAACAATGGATTCAAAACCTGGAATCATCTTACCCATTAAAAATAAATGAAACTGCTTTGAAAAGCATGGTGAAAAAATAAACCAATCTTTAATATTATCACAAATAGGCTGTCATAAAACGACAGCCTATTTTTTTATTAAATCAATGTTTTATGATTTTCCAGTAAGTTGCCTAAATTCAAATTTAGTATGTTTATATACTATGTTGTTTTCCACTTTTGCCTTGATGCAAAAGTTGAGCAAAAAATCAAGCCTGTCGAAAAATAGCTAAAATGTGTCAAAAAAGTCGAAAGCAATTACTTCAACCTTTTTATTTCTTTTTAATGGAATCAGTGAATGCTTCGCAGTTGAGTCACATCTTGAAAATAGAACCAAGCGTGTTCAGGACTTTTGGCCAACTTAATCAAGTCATCATCCTGCTAGGAAATTGCTTTTTGCGACTTTTTTGTCACATTTCTTAACGCCATTTTTCTAAGGGCGTTCAATCAACATTATAGAAAAATACTCAATAGAAGATAAATGGTCCTAATTGCATATCTTATACTTGAATATTTGAATAAATTTATGGTTACTTTAAGGATAATCTTTCAATGTTTTAATCCTCCCAGATGTCAAAAAAAATCATTCATTTTTGATTTTTTTTTAACGAAAACCCAGTTGTAAATATTCGTAATCTAAAATAATTTTGTGTTCCTAAAATCATCATACCATGCGAAAAATAATCTATTTATCATTATTGTTACTCTGTACTACCCCAATTCATCACAGTTTTGCACAAAGTGCACCACAACAAAAAAATGAAAAAAGCGAAAAAAGCAACAAAGAAAACGAAGGAGATATTTCGTTGGAAATTAAAAATGGAGAAGTTTATATTGATGGCAAAAAAGTGATTGAAACTGAATCAGCAAAAGATCAACAAGGCAATAAGATTACAAAAAAAATCATTATCAATGGCAAAGAACTCAACGAAGAAGAAATGAAAGATTTCGAATCTGATTTTGGGTTTTTCAATACCGAAAAAAATAAACCCATGCTGGGGGTTAGTACAAAACCTGCCAAAAACAATGAAGGTGCTGAAGTTGAAAGTGTGGTTCCCAATTCTCCAGCCCAAAAAATTGGATTACAACAAGGTGATATCATCACCCGGGTGAATGACATCAATGTATACAACCCCAAAGATTTGGTAGAAGCAATCGGTACTTTTAAACCTGGAAATGAAATCACCCTTACCTGGGATCGTAACAACCAGTTTTTGACAAAGAATGTAGTGTTATCAGAAAAAAAAGATGCAACCACTTTTAACGGTACCCTACCCTTTAATGATCAAATGTTTCGTCCATTTGATTCACGCGAGAATCCTTTTTTGATGAATCCTTATCTGAACAACCCAATAAATCAAACCCCAAAAATTGGACTCAGTGTGGAAGACCGAGCCGATGAACAAGGTGTATTGGTACAAGAGGTTAGCCCAAATTCAGCTGCACAAAAAGCAGGTATCGAAATCAATGATGTCATCACCACCTTCAATGCAAACAATATTGCCAATGTAGATGAGTTACTTGAAGCTATTACCCAGGCCAAAAACAAAGAAAAAGTAAAAGTTGAATTAAAACGAAATGGGGTTAAAAAACAAGTTGAACTCATCATGCCTAAAAACTTGAAGAAAAGGAATTTGTAAGGAAATGGTGAAAGATATTAGCTGATGGCTTTTAGCTATCAGCTTTTTTTTATTAATAAGTGTCAATCTGTAATCTGAACATCATATTCGAATTGTCATTAGAACAATAATGCATGGGAAAATTGTAATTTTTCTCTTCCCTTATATATTTTAATTCCCGTTGTCGGGATTAAATTGAAAGAATTCGCCACCTCAATCTGTATTTTTCCCCGGCGATGCATTTTAGGATTCTACAGAAGTAATTCTGTTTTGAGTTTAATAAAGCGGACATCTGCTTATATTTACTTAAAATCCATTTTATGAAAACAACTTTTTATGTACTTCTAATGTGTTGCGGTATGCTTTTTTCCTGTCAAAAAAAGACAAAAAATGTAAATAACCAGATCGCCAATATTGTCAATATTTTTCCTTTAGGGCCAAACAATTTTTGGAAAGCCTATTATCATGCTCCGTATGGTGGACCGGGTGTTTATGAACGTGGGGTTGATTCTTTTTATGTAAGTACAGATACGGTTGGCTTATATACTATTTCGAATAATAACAATATCATAGACACAAACTGGGTAGTGTACAACATTATCAAAGTGAAGCGCACACGGAAAAATTTCAATGATCTGCAGATCTATACAGGTACTGAAAAAAACTACGGCATCGTAAGGGTAGACACAGCAACGCTGCGGGTGTATTCCGCTGTGCCAGCATGCTTATGCTGGACCACACCTGCTCAGGTGCCCAACTATTCCTACTTTAATGAACGCCTTCTTTTTGATTACAATTTGCAAACAAATGATACGGCTTATATTAAGGCCGTTTGGACTTTTTACAATACGACACTTGCTGTTGACAGTTTTGTACACAACGGTAATATCATAAAAAGACAGGTTTTTTATGATGTACAGAATCCGGGCGATACTGTCACTACCCGAACCCAGTTTGGATGTATATTTAATACCAACACTTTCATTTCAGAAATAGTAACGGATTTTCTGCTCACGCCAAATGCCTATATAGACAGTGTCTTCTTTTTCTATAATATGAATGACAGTGTCAAAATCACCAGGGATACTGATATTTATCCATAAGTGAGCGATGATCGCAATATGAATGCTGATCAAAACTATTATTAGTTATCTAAGTTTGAAGAATGATGTTTTTTTACAACTTTGAATCAGTTAAATAGTCGCATTTTATCGCAATAATGAATCTAATCCATAATCAGAATGACAAAAATCTTAGTCATTAATTCCCTTACAACTCATGCTTAAAATCGCTCGTTACAAAGAATTTAATCTCAGGGTTATTGGTGCGCTCCGTATTCAAATACCATTCACTCTCTGCTAAGTACACATAATGCCCTTCTTTGTCTTGTACAATATTGGCTTGCTTATACCTGATAAAATCATCTACTTTGTTGGTTGCACCTTGTATCCAACAGGCCTTAAAATAAGGTAAGGTTCTAAAACTGCAGGCTGCGCCGTATTCTTGCAATAGTCTATATTGTATCACTTCAAATTGCAAATCACCCACACACCCAATAATTTTGCGATTGCCTCCATGTTGGGTAAACAATTGTGCAACGCCCTCATCTGTTAGCTGTCGGATGCCTTTTTCCATTTGCTTGGTTTTCATCGGATCATTATTGACCAACTCTTTAAATATCTCTGGCGAAAAACTTGGTATCCCGATATATGTCATGTCTTCACCTTCGGTTAATGTATCGCCTATCTTAAAATTACCCGTATCAAAAAGTCCCACTACATCACCAGGATATGCATCATCAACCACATTTTTTTCCCGGGCTAAAAAAGTGTAAGGATTACTAAAACGTACATTTTTATCTAATCGTACATGATGATAAAAGGTATTGCGTGAAAACTTACCTGAACAAATGCGTAAAAAAGCAACGCGGTCTCTGTGTCGTGGATCAATATTTGCATGTATTTTAAACACAAAACCTGTAAACTTATCTTCAGTGGGCATCACCTCTCTTTTGTCAGTCAATCGGGCACGTGGCGATGGTGCTATTTCTATAAATGTATCTAACAAATCTTTAATGCCAAAGTTATTAACAGCACTGCCAAAAAATACGGGTGCTAACTGTCCTTGCAAATAGGCATTCACATCAAAGCTATCATATACACCCATTATCAATTCCATATCTTCACGCAGACTGTCGGCATCTTGCTGTCCTACAGCTAAAACGATCTCGTTACTACTCAAGTCGGGTAATAAAATATTGTCTTCATCTGTCGCTTTTTGGTTCGCCTGAAACTTCAATAAACTTTTATGATGAATATTATAAACCCCTTTAAAGTCGCGCCCCATATTGATAGGCCATGTCAAAGGCTGGGTTTTTATATTGAGTTTCTTTTCCACTTCTTCTAACAAGTCAAATGGGTTTTGACCATCCCGATCCATTTTATTGATAAAAATAATCACAGGGGTATTGCGCATTCTACACACTTCCATCAGTTTCTCAGTCTGTTCCTCTACACCCTTTACACAGTCAATCACCAATACTACACTATCTACGGCAGTTAGGGTTCTGTAAGTATCCTCAGCAAAGTCTTTGTGACCGGGAGTGTCTAACAGATTAATGAGTTTATCTTTATATTCAAAACTCATTACTGAAGTAGCCACCGAAATACCTCTTTGTTTTTCGATTTCCATAAAGTCGGAGGTCGCATGTTTCTTTATTTTATTCGACTTCACTGCACCTGCCGTTTGTATCGCACCCCCAAAAAGCAGAAATTTTTCGGTGAGTGTTGTCTTTCCCGCATCTGGATGTGAGATGATGGCAAAGGTTTTACGGGCTTCAATTTCTTGTATATATTTCATAAAAAGTGTGCAAAGGTAATGAAATTCTCCTACTATACGTTGCATTGAAAGCTTGGGGAAATTCTGTAAAATACCAACCACAGATTAAAGATTTTCCATTAGTTATTCGCTTAAATGTAATGGGTATGGGTATGATACCGAATATTTTTAGACTACTTATTAATTACATAAGATATAATTTGGAGCCTGGCGATATCACTATATTTAGCAAATGCCCGCTATACGCAGCGCATGGCGCCTGCTGCTATCGGGGCTATTGCTCAAGGTCTTCTTCTTTATTCAGCTGCGATTGCTTGACCCTAAGTTTTTGTCTTTATACATAGTATTGATCCATTCCAACAACCCTTATCTAACTTCATGGATATCCTTTCCATTCAAGTTGACAAACTCTATAGACTATAAAAATTTCAACATCAATTCATGCTTTGTGGTTACATGAATTCTTGTATTTTTGCCGTTTATGCTAAGTAACACTCACCAAGACAAATTTGTACCCTTGTCAATGCAGCCGATTGAACCCTTAGCAGTCTTATTCACTCATTTCTAAATACACACATGTCTAAAAGAATCATTAAATCGCCCATCGGCACTACCCTCACTTGCAAAAACTGGATTTCAGAAGCGGCCTATCGTATGATACAAAACAACCTTGACCCCGAAGTCGCCGAACGACCTGAAGACTTGATTGTATATGGAGGCTTAGGTAAAGCAGCCCGAAACTGGGAAAGTTTTGATAAAATATTGGAATGTCTCATCAAGCTCAATGAAGATGAAACCCTTATGGTGCAAAGTGGTAAACCCGTAGGCGTTTTACGCAGTCATAAAGATGCCCCACGTGTACTCATCGCCAATTCAAATTTAGTTGGCAAATGGGCTACCTGGGAACATTTTCGTGAATTAGATGCCAAAGGACTGATGATGTATGGTCAAATGACTGCCGGTAGTTGGATTTATATTGGCTCACAAGGCATCGTGCAAGGTACCTACGAAACGTATTTAAGTTTAGCATCCCAACACTTCAACGCTTCGCTGAAAGGTACCCTCAATGTTACCGCTGGACTCGGAGGCATGGGTGGCGCACAGCCCCTTGCAATCACCATGAATGAGGGTGTTTGCTTAGCTGCTGATGTAGAAGCGTGGCGCATTCAAAAAAGATTAGATACACGTTATATCGATAAAATGTATACTGATATTGATGAAGCCATCGATGAATCACTTCGCGCAAAAGCCAATAAGGAAGCTATTTCAATTGGGGTTGTGTGCAATGCCGTTGATTTACTCCAACGATTGATTGATCGTAATATCACTCCCGACACCCTCACAGACCAAACCTCGGCACATGATGAATTGATTGGGTATTTCCCAGCAAACATGACGGTAGAAGAAGCCAAAATATTAAGAGAAAATAATCCAGATGAATATTGCAGACTTAGTCTCGATACCATGGCAACCCATGTGCGTCAGATGTTGGAACTGCAAAAGCGTGGAGCCATCACCTTTGATTATGGCAATAATCTTCGTGGACAAGCCAAAGACAAACGAGGCGTTGAGAATGCGTTTGATTTCCCTGGTTTTGTACCAGCCTATATCCGTCCATTGTTTTGCGAAGGCAAAGGGCCTTTCCGTTGGGTAGCGCTCAGTGGTGATGCTGAAGATATTTACAAAACAGACGAAGCCCTCAAAAAATTATTTCCTGAAAATAAGGGATTGATTCGTTGGCTCGAAATGGCCAAAGAAAAAATAGCCTTTCAGGGACTTCCAGCACGAATCTGTTGGTTAGGAATGGGTGAACGCGAAAAGGCAGGTTTATTATTTAATGAAATGGTTCGCAATGGCGAACTCAAAGCCCCTATCGTGATTGGTCGCGATCATCTGGATTGTGGCTCAGTGGCCTCCCCTAACCGTGAAACCGAAGCGATGAAAGACGGCAGCGATGCAGTCGGTGATTGGCCTATACTCAATGCACTTATCAATACCGCTGGTGGCGCAAGCTGGGTTTCTTTCCATCATGGTGGTGGTGTGGGTATGGGTTATAGTCTTCATGCAGGTATGGTGATTGTCGCTGATGGTACAGCAGATGCTGATGCACGTCTCCGTCGGGTATTGTACAATGACCCAGCCATGGGCGTTTTAAGGCATCATGATGCAGGTTATGAAGAAGCAACTCAATGTGCAGAGAGAAATCATTTAAAAATTTAAGGACACAGTGCATGATGAGCAAACAGTGTTTCATTAAACACTCAATACTCAGCATAGTAGGAGGATTCATTATTATCCGCTTGTCATAAAAAAACTTAAAGCGGATATTGACTGAGCCATAAAATTACTTATACCAACGACACATTAAAGATAGTCCGTTTGTTATGAGCTTTAATGTAATGTGTGTGGGCATTATACCAATATTTTTCAGACTACTTATTAAATACATTTGGTATTAAAAGAAAAATTAGTTAGCCTATTTATATCGAACATGATTCTGAATAGTTTAAGAAATTCTGAAAATGACCTCGATTCTAATCACATACTCATTTCTCACCCCTTATCACTTCCCCCCTTACTCTTACCCCCTTATGACTTATACCTTATGACTTATCACTTACCCCTAACCCCTGTTTTTCTACAAAATAAATATATCTTTGAAAAAAATATTTTCATGCGTATTTACAGATTCCTCATTGTAAGCTTATTCTTGCTTCACATTCAATCTTTTGCCCAAACTACCATTCCTTTTGTACAACAAATCAATGCGGCTTCCAGCAAAATATCTTTGGCATCCATTCAATTTATATATACAGAAGATACTGCCCTTTTACAAGAAATCAATACGTTTAATATCTTTTTAAGCAATGCAAATAAACCATCTTTAAAAATAAAAAAGAGTGATACGGCTTCTATCAAGTTGGTATGGAATGAAACGATGAAAGATGAAGCCTATAAGATTGAGCTTGTGGGTAAAAATATTCATATTAGTGGTAAAAAAAATGGGGTCTTTTATGGTTTGATGACCCTTTTTCAATGGATGACACAATCTGTTGACAAACAAAATTTTGTATTGAGAAACGATATTTACGATTACCCTGCATTTGTTTGGAGAGGGATGCATTTAGATGTTAGTCGTCATTTTTTCCCTACAGGATTTATCAAAAAATATATCGACATTTTAGCAATGCATAAAATGAATACTTTTCATTGGCATCTTACCGATGATCAAGGTTGGCGCATCGAAATTAAAAAGTATCCATTACTTACAGGTGTTGGAAGTAAAAGAAAAGAAACCATGGTAGACAAGCATTTTGACCCTTATCTGGGTGATCATACCCCCGTAGAAGGTTATTATACCCAAGATCAAATAGCAGATATCGTAAAATATGCGGCACTACGTCATATAACCGTTGTACCGGAAATAGAAATGCCCGGTCATGCACAAGCTGCCCTTGCTGCTTATCCTGAATTTAGCTGTAATAAGCAGGCATCTGAAGTACTAACCAAATGGGGCGTGAGTGAACAAGTATTTTGCAGTGATGACCAAACCATAGCATTTTTAAAAGATATCTTAGATGAAGTGATGGCTTTGTTTCCCTCAACTTATATTCATATAGGAGGCGATGAAGTACCCAAAGCAAGCTGGAAAGCTTGTGCAGTGTGCCAGCAAAAGATGAAACAACAAAGGCTCAAAAACGAGAATGAATTGCAAAGTTATTTTATTCGTCAGATAGACGATTATGTAACGTCAAAAGGCAGACGTATCATCGGTTGGGACGAAATACTAGAAGGAGGACTTGCCGAAAACGCTGCGGTGATGAGTTGGCGTGGTGAAGAAGGTGGTATCAGTGCGGCAAAACAAAAACATCATGTAGTGATGAGTCCGGGATCACATTGTTATTTTGACCATTATCAATCAAAATCAAGCGATGAACCTTTAGCGATTGGAGGATTTACCCCAATTGAAAAAGTGTATAGTTACAATCCCCTTCCAGCAACCTTATCAGATAATGAAAAAGAATATATACTTGGCGCACAAGGCAATGTGTGGACTGAATACATGCAAATTTCTTCCCAGGTTGAATATATGGCTGTTCCCCGATTATGTGCCTTATCAGAAGTGCTATGGTCAGGCGACCATAAACCTGGCTTTGACAACTTTAAAACCAGGCTTAGAACCCATTTTAAAACCCTTGACCGTTACCAGATATTATATGCTAAAACCATTTTTGATATAACAGCAGAAATCAATACTGTAGGTGAAAAAACCACTGTTGCCTTAAAAAATCATTTCAAACAAGGTCAAATACATTATACCACCGATGGCAACCCTCCCAATACAATGTCAGCGATTTACAATGAAAAAAATCCATTGGTGTTTACCCAACATACCCAATTAAAAGCCCAATACTTTGAAAATGGTAAAGCAATGGGTGCTGTGTTTAAGACTGAGATTTTAACAAAGTAGCAAAGGTTTTTTTTAAACGCATTCGTCATTTATCATTTACATTTGCAAAAAAAATTTGAATATGTACCCAGCAGAACTCGTTTTACCTATGAAAGCCGAATTGGTTAACCATGGATTTAAAGATTTAAATACCCCCGAATTAGTTGACAACGCAATGAAACAATCAGGAACAACGCTATTAGTGTTAAACTCAGTATGTGGTTGCAGTGCAGGTACTGCGCGTCCGGGAGTGATCATGGCTGTACAAAATGCGGTTAAAAAACCAACCCATTGTGCTACTACCTTTGCTGGCTTTGATACAGATGCCGTAAAGCAAGCCAGAACATACCTGATGCCTTACCCGCCTTCTTCACCTTGTATTGCATTGCTTAAAGATGGTCAATTGGTGCATATGATTGAAAGACATATGATTGAAGGTCGATCAGCCCAGATGATTGCTGCTAATTTGAATAGTGCCTTTGAACAATATTGTTAAGGGGCTTTGCCAGGTAAATGCAGTAATCGTTCATCCTTTTTATCACCAAAATCCGAAAAGGGGCATGAACATCAAAAGGGACAATTGTTTGTCAAATGATGCCATGCAATAGAGCGTATGATGAAGATAGTTGTCGCTTTTAGTTTTTTTGGTAATTAGAAACTCCGTCGCTTGTATAATAAAATGGTCACCTTAACTCATGATACCCTTTCAACCCTATAAATTAATCACATGTACCCCGATTTTTATCATTTATTGAAATCACTATTTGGCATTGAAATTCCAGTTTTAAGTTTATTTAAAACATTTGGTTTTCTGGTCGCCATGGCTTTTTTTGCAGGTGGCTATGTGATATATTCCGAACTCAAACGAAAAGAGCTATTAGGGATTATTGGTTTTACGATAGATGAAATCACAACGGGTAAAAAAGCAAGTATCTTCGATTATTTAATCGCCAGTATCATCGGTTTTTTGGTAGGTTATAAATTTATTGGCATGTTGATCAACTGGAAAGAAGCGTCACCTGATCCATTGAGTTATATGTTTTCAAACCATGGCAATCTAATGATAGGTTTGTTACTTGCAGTGGCAGCCGTAGTGTATAAATTTATCGAAAATAAAAAATCGTCTGCAGAGGGTATTGTCGTAAAAAAAGTCAAAACTTATCCTCATACACGTGTGGGAGATATTGCCGTGATAGCTGCCATTGGTGGATTTACAGGAGCTAAAATATTTAATGCCCTTGAAACCTGGGATTCATTTATTCAAGATCCAATGGGTAGTTTATTATCAAGCAGTGGACTCACTTTTTATGGCGGATTGATAGTTGCCACTTTTGCACTTTGGTATTATGCGCGTAAAATAAAACTTGATTTTAGACATTTATGCGATGCGGCGGCACCTGCATTGATATTGGCATATGGCATCGGTCGCCTTGGATGTCAAATCAGTGGTGATGGTGATTGGGGTATCTACAATGCCGCTTATACCACTGACCAGCATTATAAAGTAGTGCCTGCCACACAAACTTTTGAGCAACAAGCCCTTCAATACAAAGACCATATCAATAGTCATTTTAAGGCCAATGAATCGGTTCCTCACAGTTATTGTAAAGCACCATCCATATTACCCATTTGGATGGTTGCCTATAACTACCCCCATAATGTAAACAATGTAGGTATTGAGATGAAAAATTGTCAGGATAACTATTGTAGCGTATTACCTATTCCAGTATTTCCCACTCCTTTATATGAGTTGCTGATGGGTTTGTTGATTTTCTTTATTTTATGGAAACTTCGAAAACGCTTTGATATTCCCTTAAGTATATTTTCTATCTACCTGATATTGAATGGCATCGAGCGATTTTTAATCGAACAGATTCGGGTAAATTCTACGTACAACTGGGGTTGGCTTCAACCTACACAAGCTGAAATCATTGCTGTATGTATTTCTTTATGTGGCGTGTTGCTGTTTGTATTTAGAAAGAAAATTGATACGCTATTACCCAAAACAATCATCAATCAATAAACGGTAAAATATTGTTTTATTGCTTTTATTAAAAGTCACCCTTAAACATAGTCAGTATTTCTTCTTTGCGATGTCTGCTAACAGGTATGGAAGTACCATCGGTTAAAACCAAAAATCCACCATCTCTTTTATTGTATTGCTCTATAAACTTTGCATTAATAATATAGGATTGATGGGGTCGTATAAAACCCAATGGGGCTAAAATATCTTCAAAATGTTTCATGGTTTTTGAAGCCATTACCTTTTCGCCATTTTTCAGTTGCAAGGTGGTATAATTGTCATTGCTTTGACAATAAATAATTTCATGAGGGTCGTAAAAAACAATTTTATCCTGAAAGGCTACAGCAATTTTATTGTTGTGATTCACATGATTGTTTATTGAAACGGTTGGCGTAGCATATTGTTGCAATAAGGATGTTATTTGATTTTTGATATCATGTTGTCCTTTTAGTTTACGAAACTTTATAATCGTTGCATTGAGCAATTCTTCATCGAGGGGTTTTAATAAATAATCAAGGGCTGACAATTTGATTGCTTTGATGGCATATTGATCAAATGCAGTGGTAAACACTACATGAAAATGGTATTTATCAAGCTTTTCAAGCAAATCTATCCCGGTTAAAAAAGGCATTTGTATATCAAGAAATACCAGATCAACCTGATTGGTTTGTAAGTATTCAAGGGCTTTTTTAGAAGAGGTAAATGTGGCAACAATGGTTAAATCATCAAAACTTTGCCGTATCAGTATTTCGAGTACTTCTACACAGTTTTGTTCGTCGTCGATGATGATTGTTTTGTACATGATTTGTTTAATTTAAAGTGGAAGATTCGGTGGTATTTATTTTTGAGGGTATCACAATGTCTATTTTTGTACCGCTTGGTGTATGGTCATCATTGTATAAATCAATGACATCTACTTTGGCTGTCTGGATGTTTACATGATTTAACAACCTGATTCTGCTTTCACCCAATTGCATGCCAAATGATTTTCTGGTATTCGGTTTTTGTTCAATTTCTTCTGCTGCTTTTCGCCCCACTCCATTATCTTCAATGGTAATAGAAACTGCATGTTCATTGATTTTTTTTATGGAAATGAGGATATTTTTTTCGCCCTCTTTATGTAATAACCCATGCCAGATTGCATTTTCAACATAAGGTTGTAATAAAAGAGATGGAATATAGATCACCCCAGTATTCAAGTCTTTATCTATTTCGATATGATAGCTAAATTGATTGCTAAATCGCATGCCTTCAATAAGCATATACAACTCAATGGTTTTTAATTCTTCTTGTAACGTTATATAAGGACTCGATGAATTATTTAAGATGTTTCTTACAAGTTGCGAAAATTTGACCAGATAACGTGAAGCTTGTTTGGTATCATTTTTTAAAATATAATTGTTGATTGAGTTTAAAGAATTAAAAAGGAAATGAGGATTGATTTGAGCCCTTAGTGCTTTCATTTCAACCTCAGCCAATTCTTTGGTAAATTGTAATTTAATTTTTTCTTTATCATCTCTAAGCTTCAAGCGATATTTATACAGCAAAAAGATAGACAATAGTATGGTAGCGATGATGAGCATATAAAACCACCATGAAGCATAAAAAGGCGTGGCGATGTGAATAAATAATTGTGTCGGAACTTCATTCCATACCCCATCATAATTAGCTGCTTTTACTTGAAATTCATAATGGCCTGGCGGTAAATTGGTATAAGAAACATAATTTCGTTGTTTTGATTCTATCCATCCTTTGTCATAACCTACAAGACGGTATTGATAGGATGTTTTTTCTGGCATCGAAAAGCCTAAAGTATTGAATGAAATCGAAATCGCGTTTTCATAATGATTGAGATATACCTGATTGAGATAGGTAATATTAACGTCAGAAGTCAATGGGTTATTAAAAATTTTAAACTCATTGATATACACTTTGGGTTTAAAAGGATTGATGGTAATGTCTTTTGGGTTAAATATATTGATACCATTTAAACCGCCAAATACCATATCGCCATTTGAAAGTAAGGTATAAGCACCTGTATTAAATTCGTTTGATTGTAATCCATTCAGTTCGTCATAGCTTTGAGACTTTAAAGGTTCATTGCTATAAATGTTTTTTTCGTTCCAGCAAATATTACATAAACCGGCATTGGTACTAATCCAAAACGATGAATCATTTTGAGGCAATATGCCGTATACTACATTATTGTTTAAACCATTGTTTGTATTGAAATTTTTCAGTATTCCATAGTTTTTATCCAATATCACAATGCCACCGCCATCAGTTGCCAACCAAAATCTTTTTTTAACATCTGTAAACACACTTTTGATTGATTTGAAAGAACTTTCTTTATCGGTTAAAGGAAATACTTTTTTGATTTTCGCTTTCGCAATATCAAATACAAATAAGCCTTTTTCGGTACCTAAAAGCAATTCGTCCGGCTTAAACTGATACATACAACGAATACCATTTTCAATAAATTCAGGATAGGATGCTTTATCGTATTGGGTAATTTGATCACCGTCTTCATTTACTTTATTTAAACCATTTTCTCGTGTTCCTACCCAAATCGCATTGTTATTATCTTTTAAAAAAGACCATATTGTACCATTGCTCAATTGATTGGCATTTTTACCCGTTAAAATATTTTTTTTAACCTGCAATGTTTTGATATCAATGATACCTACCCCACTCCCGTTATAGCCTAACCATAAGTCATTGCCATTGTGCATCATTTCAATAATAAAGGCTCTGTTTTCGGTCAAACTTGATTTGAAATTATAAAATGTCAATTGGTTAGTAGCTTTGTTTAATTTTACCAATCCGCTTTCTGAGGTACCGATTAACAAATTTCCATCATCGTCTTCCACTATTTTACGAACATATTTTAGGGTATTTTGATCGTCAACTGCATCTTTTTTTACGGTAATAAATTTTTTGACAAATGGATCAATCATATCGATTCCCATGCCATCATAAGCAATATAAATCACCCCATATTTGTTTACACAAAGCGACAATAAATAATTGCTTGAAATTGGAAACGCCTCATCGCTTTTTTTATATTGAAGTAATTTACCCGTTTGATACTCATAAATAAATAAACCCTGACCATAGGTTGACAACCATAATACATTATGAATGGAGTCGTATTTCACTTTGTTGATTGCAATGAGTTTTTGATTTTTAGTGTACAAATCAGTCTTGTTGAAGCTAAGGTCATTGATATTAAAATATAAAAGATCTTCGAGATTAGAAGCTAAATATATCCTTCCATTTTTGTCAATATCTGCAGATAAGAATGCACTAAACTTACTATATTGATTGGCATAATGGGTCATCTGATGACCATTTAAATCATATAGATAGATATCGCCATTGCGCATAACAAAATAAAGTAAGTTATTCTTTTCAAAGAGTTGTAACAAGCCGATATCATTTTTAATTTCAATGACAGTGTTTGGCATCAATTGATATGAGAAGTCTCTTGTATCAACCAATAAAAGCCCTTTATTATTGCAATAATACCAAATATGATTTTTGTCTTTACTACCTACCCACGATGGCTTAAATGTTTGAATTAAAGAGGGCCTTATGATTTTTTCTGTTTTACAATCTAAAATACAAAAACCATCTGTGGTAAATAAATAGAGATGGTCGTTTTCGTCTGCTACTAAAGAAAATATTTTGGAAGAAATAATTGAATTGCTGTCTTGGGGATTATGCCTAAAAACTTTAATATTACTCCCATCAAACCTGTTTAAGCCATCAAAAGTACCAGCCCATATAAAACCCTTTGTATCTTGAATGATGTCAGTTACTACACATTGCGATAAACCATTTTTTAAATGAATATTTCTGATAAATAATTTTTGGGGATTAAAAAATGCGGAAATGGATTGGTTCATAAAAACCAATAGATAAATAAAAATAAATTTAATTAACTGTTTCAACGTTTATTTTATAATGCTAATGTAACAGATTCAATCATACGATTGAAAAAAAATGAGAAATCGGTAATTATTTCAAGGTATTTGGTAGAAATTTGCTGAAATTTGGCAAATTCACTTCTTTAAAAACATCCATGAACCAATCTGAAAATACGATTTTGGGTTTAAAACTACCTACAGACCCGCGATGGGTCAACTTAGCATCTATCTCATTAGAAGAAATATTGACAGATCATGCGTACTGTGAACAAAAAGCAGCCAGTCATTGTATCAGCTTAATACAACGTTACCCACAACACAAAAGATTAGTGGCTGAGTTATCGCCTATTGTAACCGAAGAATGGGGACATTTTAGGATGGTACTTTCTGAAATCAATCAACGCAATCTGGTATTAGGTGTACAACGTAAAGACACTTATGTCAATGAGTTGATCAAATATGAAAAGAAAGGTGGCAGTCCTGAAGATAGACTTTTAGACCAATTACTCATGTTTGCCTTGATTGAAGCTCGAAGTTGTGAACGTTTTAGGTTGTTAAGTGAACAACTTGAAGATGACTATTTAAAAGCATTCTATCGAAAATTTATGATATCGGAAGCTGGTCATTACAAACTTTTTCTTTCACTTGCCAAAGAATATATACCAGAAGAGAAAGTCAATGCACGATGGAAACAATGGCTGGATATTGAGAAATCGATATTGCCAAATCTTGAAATCAGGGGCGATCGTATGCATTAAGGCATTAGCACTTCTTGATTAAAAAAAATATAAAATTCAAATTTGAAAATTACCTTTGCGCCATGAATCCAAACAGACATTTAATGACATTAGATGAATTTACCATTCATCAAACCCGACAATTTAAGCATGCTACAGGCGAACTTTCTACCCTATTAAGAGATATTGGATTAGCTTGTAAGTTTATTAATAAACAGGTAAATAAAGCCGGACTTGTAGACATATTAGGTGCTCATGGTGCGGTGAATGTGCAAGGTGAGGAACAAATGAAGCTTGATATCTTTGCCAATGAAGTACTCATTAATGTATTGCGCAATAGCAGTGATTGTGCAGGTATTGCCTCAGAAGAAAATGATAGTTATGTTGCATTTGAAGACGAACATTCAATCAATTCAAAATATGTGGTGATGTTTGACCCATTAGATGGTTCTTCTAATATTGATGTGAATGCTTCTATAGGCACTATCTTTTGTATTTACAAAAGAGTAAGCCCCTTAGGCAAACCCTGTAATGAAACAGACTTTTTACAAAAAGGGAAAAACATCATGGCAGCAGGTTATGTAATCTATGGCTCAAGTACCATGATGGTATATGCTACTCGCTTAGGAGTCAATGGGTTTACCTTAGAGCCAAGTGTAGGTGAGTTTTGTTTATCACATAAGGATATGAAATGTCCTGAAGATGGTAAAATTTATTCGATTAATCAAGGCAACTCATCAAAATATGATGCTAAATTGCTTCAATTTCTTCAATATTGTATGGAAGACGATAAGGAGACTTCACGCCCCTACTCACATCGGTATATCGGAAGTATGGTGGCTGATTTGCACAGAACACTTATCAAAGGGGGATTGTTTATGTACCCGGCTGATACCAAAAGTGTGAAAGGTAAACTCAGATTGCTTTATGAATGCAACCCAATGAGTTATATCATCGAAATGGCAGGAGGAATTGGAACAGATGGACAAAATGCCATTTTGGATATAGAACCTTGTGAATTACATCAACGTGTTCCTATTTTTATCGGCTCCAAAAAAATGGTAGAAAAAGCCTTAGATTTTTTAAAATAATTAGTTTGTAAATATCTTGTTTCATGAACAAGTATTGAAAATAATTCAATAAGCTGGTTTGGGATTAACCTATCATATCCTTGACAGAACCAAAGCCTATGATGTCATGCAGTACTTCGGTTTCGCGCATTTCTACAGCTTTGATCATTTTGTGATTGCCAAAAAGTTCCTTGATATGATAAACCGTTTTGCGTAATTGATCACGTTTGAGATTCTGGTCAAAAAGTTCATATTGTACATAGGTATCAGGAATAAATTCATTGACCACAACCCCAATTTTACGTATATCACTTGAAAAAACATTTCTTTGTAATGATTTTTCAGATAGGTCTATTTTTTGTTTAAGGTATTTAAAAATATCAGTTCCGTCCTGAATCGGGTGTTGTAGTCTCACATGAAACGCCCAATGAGATTGGTTTAAATAAGTTGACTGAAATGCAATTGATTTTGCAAAAAAATGATGATGAACCAATCTGCTTTCAAGCTTCATGCAAAGTGCAAGTAAGATTTCATACAATACTTTTACATTGTTTCGTTGTAAACTTGATAATGTTCTAACAGCAGACATTGATTTATAAGCACTGCTATGTAAATCGACTTCTGCAAAATTGAGTCTATAATGCCAATGATAACCCGCAACTCCCCCCATGATATGTTTTAAAACTTCGGGTGATGTATGACGCATCGTAAAAGGAGAATGAATACCTGCTTGTATGAGTTTTTTTTCCGTTCGTTGTGCAATACCTGGCAAATCTGTTAAACGCAAGGTCTTTAATATTTCATCAATATTGTTTTCATGAATTTGTACTAATCCATTAGGTTTTTGCAAATTGGTAGCCAATTTAGCCAAAAAAGTATTGGGGGCAATACCTATTGAACATTGCAACCATTCACCTACTTGATTTTGAATAGCTTCTTTTATTTCACGAGCTACTTTAAAAGCGTCTGGATATATTAACTGGTAATGACTCAGGTTCACTACAGCCTCATCGATGCTTTTGGGAATGACATCTTCTGAAAATTGCCTCAACACATTCATGATACCTATATGATACTTTCGGTATACATTTGAGTGAGGTGTAATGGCAAATAAATGAGGACATAATAATGTAGCCTCTTTTAAACGCATCCCCGTTTTGACACCAAATGTTTTCGCTTCAATCGATGGCGCTATGATAACTCCATTGGCATGTCCTCCACAAACAACGATAGGTTTCCCCCTTAAAACAGGATTTTCCTGTTGTTCACAACTTGCGAAAAAACTATTCATATCTATAAATAAAATCACTGCTTTTTTATTGGGTGAGGTAACATTTTGCCCTTTTCGTTTATTTGGTTTGTCTTTTACAGAATACATTTTATACTAATTTTTTCAATGAAGGAATGATTTGACCTGATAAAAATCGTATTTAACTATGCAATGTGTTTATGTAGTCAATAAATAAATTAAAAAAAAATATTTAAAGATTTTATAACTTTATGGAAATTTTCCATCCAAAATGAAACAAATATTCTTCTTTTTTGCTATTGTTTTTTGCATGTCAAACACTACGCGTGCACAAGTGAATGCTATTCCATTTTCCCAATCGATTGATACTTTTCAATATATCAATGGAACTATTGTAGATGCCCCCAATGAAGATGATATTTTTCATGACAATTTACCAATTGGGTTTAATTTTATCTATAATGGAAATACAACAGACAAATTCGGTGTATGTACCAATGGATTTATTGTGTTAGATAGTTTAATGCATTCAGGTTTCTGGAATTTAAATGTTAATAGCACGAATCAAATCAATGTGTTGTTTGGCGATTTAAGAAACACAAATATCGGCGGATCCATTGAATATGTTACAATTGGCACTGCGCCTAATAGAGTGTGTATTATACAATGGAGAGACTACGATATGTTTGGCAATCCCTATTGCCATTTGAATGCGCAAATCAGACTTTTTGAAACAAGCAATTGTATTCAATTATATTATGGTACCAATGCCCTATCTGGCAATACTGGAAAAATATTTCATGTGGGTTTAATTGGCGATACCGTATCTGATTTCAACTTGCGTACGACCAATACCAACTGGGTTAATAGTTCGGTGTCTACCACTTTCCCTGGTGATGGTATGTTGTTAAATCCCTTAATTAATCTACCATCAGGTTTGGTATTTTCATTTGGCAATTGTCCCCCAACTGGTGTACAGTTTTCATATATCTCAGGCAAAGTGTATAATGACATCAACAATAATGGCGTGAAGGAAGCAGGCGAAGAAGGTATTGCCAATGTTTTAATACATGAATTGTCACAAAATATGTATGCTTCTACTGATTCATCGGGTCAATATGCCTTATTTTTTGTTGATTCAAATGCTACCTATACACTTACAACGATTCCTATGATGTATTGGAATATTTCGACTACACCCGCTACCTATACCATTACCCCAATCAACCAGGCCACCAACAATCGTGACTTTGGATTATATGCCACACCCAATATACATGATGTAACCGTAACAACACTTGCTGGCTCTGTACCCTGGCCCAATGCCAATGTAAGCTTCTATACTACTTTTCATAACAATGGTACGGTAATAGAATCTGGTGATTCATTGTTTTTAGTAAAAGACAGTCATTATAGTTTTTTAAACAGTACCCCTGCACCTGATTATATAAGTGGCGACAGTATCGTTTGGATTTATACTAATTTATTAATCAATGAATACAGAAATATCAATCTTTTGATGCATGCAGATACGCTCATTACCATGGGCGATACGCTCCACTCCTATTGGACCATCAAACCTATAGCAGGTGATGTGGCACCAAGTAATAATTATTTTGCCAAACATCAACCTTGCTTAGCTGCCTTTGACCCAAACAGTAAAGAAGTAAGTCCTGATGGCAATATTGAAAATACAGACGAATTATCCTATACCATTCATTTTCAAAACACAGGTACAGCACCTGCTTTGAATGTATTTTTACACGATACCTTAGATGCCAATTTAGATGTGAGTACATTTAAAATCGTTGCTTACAGTCATCCTATGACCCATTCAATAAACGGTAGTGGTAATTTGTTATTTACATTTGCCAATATCAATCTGCCTGATAGTAATGCCAATGAACCTGCTAGTCATGGTGCAGTATCCTACACCATTAAGCCTAAAGCGGGTCTTGCTGTTGGTTCTACTATTCATAATACTGCTGCTATTGTATTTGATTATAATTTACCAATTATCACCAATACAACTCAAAATATCATTATTGAAAATATACCGAATACCCTTCATTCAGTAAAAAAACAAGATGATAGAATCACTTTTTATCCAAATCCTGCTGGCAACTCAATCAATATTGAATCAAATACCATTTTAAAAGATGCCAATGTGCTTATATATGATATGACCGGTAAGATAGTATTTAAACAAACTATTAAGCAAACTAAGCAAGCTACTTTAAATGTAAGCGCATTAAACAATGGTATGTATATACTGGAAGTGATTCATGATCAGTATACTACCCAAAAGAAATTGATTAAACGATAAGGGGTAGTCATGATGATTGCTTTTCTTACTCTATGTGTAAAGCTATAGGGTTTTGAATATTCATTTATGAATGAAGTATATTCACTAAGTTAATGTGATGTATACTATTAGATTATTTGAAACTATAAGTGAGAAAACTTGAGCGCAACCTGCGAAAATGTGGATTTGTAGATGGTAATTAAACCTGATTATACTGTAAAATCTATTGAGAGCCAAAATTGTTGCAAACTGCAGCATTTGCCAGACATTTTCTTCTCAATATCAATCAGGGAAATCAAATAATATTTGATTATTCATGCCTGAATGCTGTGTATCAAAAGAATTAGAGTAATACTCCTTTTAAAAATATAGTAGCAAAAGAAAAATAAATGAGAAGGCCGGTAACATCTACCAGGGTTGCTACAAAAGGCGTAGAAGAAGCAGCAGGATCTGCACCCAATCGTTTGAGCAGTAGTGGTAACATCGAACCCATCAATGTGCCCCATAGTACCACGCCTATTAAAGAACAACCTACTACTAAGGCAATTAATAAATAATGATCGCCAAAAGCTGGCGACACAAAATGCCAACAAGTAATGACACTAAAACTGATCACACACAAAGTACTGCCTAATAAAAGGCCTGAAAAGATTTCTCTACGCATGATCCGCCACCAGTCTTTAATATTGATTTCATCAAGCGCCATTGCCTGAATAATGAGAGAAGCGGCTTGTGAACCACTGTTTCCACCACTTGAAATAATCAAAGGAATAAATGTGGCTAAAATAACCACTTTCGCAATTTCATTTTGAAAATTAGTCATGGCGGTAATAGTCAGTAATTCGCCAAAAAACAAAATAATCAACCAAATAATTCTCTTTTTATAAAGTTGTATCAAAGTGACATCCAGATAGGGCTCATCTAAGGCTTCCATACCCCCTATCATTTGAATATCTTCGGCATATTCCTCTTCAGCCACCCATAGTACATCATCAATGGTGATAATGCCCAACAATACATTTTTATCATCCACCACCGGCAAGGCCACCCGATTATTCATTTGAAACACACTCATGGTTTCTTTTTGATCATCGTTCACATTTAATGAAATATACCTACCATCAATCAAATCTTCTACTTTGGTAGTTTTAGGGTCCACCAACAAAAAATCCCTGATTCGAACGTCATCAATCAATTTACCGTTTTCATCTGTTACATAAATCACATCAATGGTTTCTGAACTTTTACCATAATCTCTGATATATGTAAGCACTTGCTCTACCGTCCAATGTGGCTCCACGTCTATATAATCGGGGGTCATGAGTCTACCCACACTTTCTTCAGGATACCCTAATAATGATAATGTAATTTTCCGCTCTTCAGGGTTTAAATGCTTAATAATTTCTTTTACTACACTACTTTTCAAATCACTCAATAAGGCTGTTCTATCATCTGGTGGTAAATCATTGAGCAACTGTACCAATATATTGGATGGTAATAGCTTCAATAAATCTTCTTGAACGCTTAAATCCAAAATACGGAATACGGCAAGGGCACGTTGAAAATCAAGTTGCTGAAAAAAAGCTAATGTATGCGTTGGCATTTCATTGATCAACTCAGCAACATCGGATATGTTTAAATCATTGATATACTCACGTATTTCTACCCAAGCATCAAGCTCTATCAGTTTTTTAACGCGCTCTATGGTTGCATCTATATCTTCCATGCTTATTTTCGTGAAGTAAAGATGTAAAAATAAGTGAATTATTGAGTAAGTTTGTCAGGTAATCCTATATATTTAATAATTAGTTTACATCGCTTAAAAAGAACGGTTTTCGAAGGCTAAAGTGACCTTTAAAAAATTATTATTAAATAACTAGTAAAAATATTTTTTTTCTACGGAAATAATTCCTTACTTTTGCGTTCCCAAAAAAAAACAATAGTCATGGCGCGTATATGTCAAGTAACCGGTAAATCACCTCTTAAAGGAAATAAAGTATCTTTTTCAAACAAAAAAAGTATACGTCGTTTTATGCCTAACCTGCAAAGCAAACGTTATTTCTTGGCAGAAGAAGACAAATGGATAACCTTAAAACTTTCAGCTGATGGTATGCGTACGATCAACAAACTAGGTTTATTTAATATTGTAAAAAGAATGCGCGCAGCTGGCGAAAAAATTTAATCTGATTTTATTTAAAGAATAACAACATGGCAAAAAAAGGTAATAGAGTTCAAGTGATATTAGAATGTACAGAGCATAAAGATTCAAACATGCCCGGTACAAGTCGCTACATAACTACAAAAAATAAAAAAAATACAACGGAACGTATCGAATTGAAAAAATACAATCCGATTCTTAAAAAATATACAACTCACAAAGAAATAAAATAATAAGTCATGGCAAAAGCAGCTAAAACCGCACAGAAAAAAGATTTAAAAGCATCAGCTGATGCAAAAAACTGGACTAAAGTAATACGTGCAGTACGCAGTCCAAAATCAGGGGCTTATACTTTTAAAGAAAATATTGTACATAAAGACAAAGTAGCAGATTACTTAAAAAAGTAAGCTCATGGCTTTAATATAAATGATTACCATCCTCTTAAGGGATGGTTTTTTTATTTGAAATGGGGTTTGCTTCCTAGGTATTAAACCTATTTGGGTTAACTTTATCGTCTATTAAGTACAAAAAATGAAAAGAAGGCAATTTATACAACAATCAGCATTGACAGCTATCAGTATCGCAGTTCCCTGGTCAAAAACCTTTGCACAAACGCAAGACACCTCAATGGATAAATATGTAGGAAGCAAAACAATCGGTGAAGGTCCTAACAATATTCACTTTCAAGTGCTTATTTACAATGCGATCAATACCACATTTGAAACCGCAACTGCAGAACACAAAGTCATTCAACTGACTGCATTTAACAAATTACAAAACAAAGATGCTTCGCAAACATACCAGGCAAGTTTAAAAATCAAATCAATCGTTCCTTATAAAAACAAACAATCGGGTTTGATGGATGACTTCAAAATAGAAACATCCTTGCTACAAACCATCAAAAAAGAAATCGAATTACCCAAAGATATAAATATTCATAAACTAAATATCCTCCTGCATGAAGACCTTAAGCAAATAACCTTGTTGGATAAAAAAAACAATCCTTTTATTACACTTAGCATATCAAAAGAAGAGGAAGACGACTGTTTTTTAACCACTGCTTGTGTAAGCATATTGGGCAAACCCGATAACTGCCCTGAATTAAACATGCTGAGAAAATTTAGAGATGAAATACTCAAATCGAGTGTTACTGGTAAAAAACTGATCAAAGACTATTATGAAATAGCCCCACAAATTGTAAAAGCCATTGCATTAAAAAAGCATCAAAAAGAAATCTATACAGAAATATATCAACAAATGATAGTGCCTACTTTAGCTTGTATCGATCATGATGACCATCGAGGTGCCATATCCATTTATAAAAACTATACCTTAAAGCTCAAAGAGACCTATTTATAAATCAATAAACATAGGCCTTATACCTTAAAAACAAAAGTCCCAAAAAAACCATGCAGATTCCATTTTCGATCAACTGTAAAGGACGTATGTTGAGTTTGGCAAAACCTATTGTTATGGGTATTGTCAACGCTACACCCGATTCGTTTTTTAACAAAGGTCAAGAAAATTCCCTTTCCGAATTACTCCTTTTAACAGAAAAAATGCTTACGGCTGGTGCTTCCATCATCGATGTAGGAGGTATGAGTTCACGACCAGGAGCTGCTGAAATCAGTGAACACGAGGAGCTCACCCGTGTAATACCCCTTATTGAAAATATCAAAACCCGATTTCCTCAAGCATATATTTCAATTGATACTTACAGAAGCAAAGTGGCTAAACTGGCCATCGAAGCAAGTGCCGATATCATCAATGATATTAGTGCAGGCACATTCGATATCGAAATATTAAAAATAGCTGCTGAATATAAAACCCCTTATATCGCCATGCATATGCAAGGCAAACCCATCAATATGCAGCTACAACCTTCCTATGAGCAGGTAAGCCAGGAAGTATATGATTTTTTTGTTCATAAAATTAAACAATGTCATTCATATCAAATCAATGATGTGATTGTAGATGTAGGCTTTGGATTTGGTAAAACGGTGGCACACAATGCGGAATTGTTAGGACATTTAGCCTTGTTTAAAAACCTATATAAACCTTTATTAGTAGGCATTTCACGTAAGTCAATGATTTGCAAACCCTTAAACATTTCGCCAGCACAAGCTTTAAACGGCACTACGGCTTTGCATATGTTGGCCTTGCAGCAGGGAGCCAGTATACTTCGCGTACATGATGTAAAAGAAGCAATAGAATGTATAAAATTATATGAAATATATAGTCAATACAGCAATACATGACACAAAATCTTTATTTTGCACCCTACTAATAACTCATGAGCCCACACGTCATCATCATTGGTCCAGCACATCCCCTTCGTGGCGGTTTATCGTCGTTTAATGAAAGGCTTGCCAGAGAATATATTACCCAGGGAGCTCAAACAGAAATTTATACTTTTTCGTTACAATATCCTGCATTCTTATTTCCAGGCACTACCCAATATTCATCTGAACCTGCGCCAACGGATATTCTGATTCATGAAAAAATAAATTCAATCAGTCCCTTAAACTGGTTATGGATAGGTTATGAATTATGCAAAAAAAAACCTGATATCATTGTGGTTCGTTTTTGGCTTCCCTTTATGGGTCCTTGCTTGGGTACTATTTTGCGATTGGTCAAAAAAAACAAACACACAAAGGTGATTTGTATTGCTGACAACATTATTCCACATGAAAAACGATTTGGAGATAAGGCTTTTACCAAGTATTTCATCAAACCGATAGATGCCTTTATTACCATGAGTGATAAGGTATTGGGCGATTTAAAAGGCTTGACCGATAAACCTGCAAAGCAAATTGTGCATCCATTGTATGATAATTTTGGAGAGGCCGTCAACAAAGAAATAGCCTGTGAACATTTAGGGATTCCCACCAATAAAAAAATCATCCTGTTTTTTGGATTTATCAGAAAATATAAAGGCCTTGATGTATTGCTTGAGGCGATGCTCTTATTAAAACAACAAGGTTTTTTTGAAACCAACCCAGTGCAATTATTGATTGCCGGTGAATTTTATGAAAACCCCGCCCCTTATCTTGATACTATTCAAAACACCGGTATTGAACCCTACATTATTTTAAAAAATGAGTTTATTCCTGATAGTGAAGTGAAATATTATTTAAGCGCTGCCGACTGTGTAATACAACCCTATAAAAATGCTACCCAAAGTGGCGTAACTCCCCTCGCCTATCATTTTGAAAAACCCATGTTAGTGACCAATGTAGGTGGATTAGCGGCATTGGTTCCTCCCACCGTAGGGATGGTTTGTGAACCCAATGCACAAGCGATAGCCGAACAAATCACGCGCTTTTTTCATTTAAATCCACTTATATTTATACAAAATATTAAAGAAGAAAAGAAAAAATACAGCTGGAAACATTTAACGGCAGCCATTGCTTCCTTTACCAATCATGAGACCGATCAGGAAGATGTAAACACAACAAAAACTAAAAATATTGAATTATGATTTACCGCAGTAAAGCTCCCTTACGAATCGGTTTAGCAGGTGGCGGCACCGATGTGAGTCCATACAGTGACTTATTTGGTGGAGCCATTTTAAATATCACTGTTTCGATGAGTGCACACGCCAATATTGAAATCATTGATGGCCATGAAATCATCATCGAAGCCTATGATAGAAATGAAAAACAATGTTTTCCCATTTCAAACCAACTACCCATTGATGGCAAACTGGATCTTGCCAAAGGGGTGTATAATCGTATACAAAAAGATTATCCATTTGTGCCAAAAGCCCTTAAAATTTCCACTTTTGTAGATGCCCCTGCAGGTTCAGGTCTTGGCACATCTTCAACCCTCGTAGTAGCAATACTTGGAGCCTTTGTTGAAATGTTGAAACTACCATTGGGTGATTACGATATAGCCCATTATGCCTATGAAATTGAACGAAAAGATCTTCATTTATCAGGTGGTAAACAAGATCAGTATGCAGCAACTTTTGGGGGTGTCAATTTTATGGAATTTTATGAAGATGATAAAGTGATTGTAAACCCATTGCGTATACGAACTCAGTATTTGCACGAATTAGAAAACAATTTATTGCTTTTTTATACCGATACCAGTCGTGAAAGTGCTAAAATCATTGATGAACAAACCAAAAATGTGACCGCAAAAAACCAACAATCAATTGATGCCATGCATAAATTAAAAGAGCAGGCGCAACAAATGAAAGTAGCCTTACTCAAAGGAAAATTACATGAAATTGGACAAATATTAGATTATGGGTTTCAACAAAAAAGATTGATGGCCCAAAATATAAGCAATGACATTATTGAAAAACTATATCAAACTGCTATCAATGCGGGTGCTACCGGTGGCAAAATCAGTGGTGCTGGTGGAGGTGGTTTTATGATTTTTTATTGTCCTGGCAATAGCCGTTACCAGGTCATTGAAGCATTAAAACAATGTAATGGTATCATTAGAGAATATACTTTTACCAAACATGGTTTACAAACCTGGACTGTTGAATAATCAAACTAGGTATACAACAAGCAATCAGATTATATCTTATTTTTTACAATGGGTTAAAAGGTTTATCATTTAAGTTTATCACAATATTAAGACTGACTGATTTTTTGTCATAAAAAAAATCATTTGCAAGCCTGCAAACCATTGATTATTCTTGTAGTATGAAATATTTATTACTATTGATTTGTATCACAAGTCTATTTGCCTGTCAACAGCCTCAGGCAGACCTCATCATTAAAAACGCTAAAATCTATACGGTCAATAATCAATTTGATACGGCCTCAGTGATGGTGATAAAAGATGGTAAATTTATCGCCATAGGCAACGAACAATTATTAAGTCAATTCAAAGCAGATAGTATGCTGGATGCAGAAGGACAATATATCTATCCGGGATTTATTGATGCCCATTGTCATTTTACAGGTTATGCAAAAGACCAATATAAATTAGCCTTGTTTGGTACCAAATCGTTTGCAGAAGTAATTGAAAAATTAAACACCTATGCGTTGACCAATAAACGGGCCTGGATAGAAGGCAGGGGTTGGGACCAAAATGATTGGGAGAATAAAAATTTTCCCGTTAAAGACACACTCGATGTATTATTTCCCAATACACCCGTGTTTCTCATGCGTATAGATGGACATGCCATATTATGTAATCAAAAAGCCTTAGACCTTGCTCAAATTGACCAAAACACTAAAATAACAGGTGGGGAAGTGGAAATAGTGAATGGCAAACTCACTGGAATGTTGTTTGACAATGCCGTAGACCTCATGAAGAAAGTATTGCCACCAAGAACCAGTGATGAAATCATACAAGATTTTGTACAAGCCGAACAAGCTTGTGTGCGATTAGGATTAACATCTATCGTTGACTGTGGAATCAATAAATCAACCGTTGAAAATTTACAAACCGCTTACAAAGAAAATAAACTACAAATCAGAAGTGCTGTGATGCTGAGCGATGAAAAAGAAAACTATGATACTTATCTGCATCAAAAGCCATACAGAGATGACAAAATGCATATTGTTGGCTACAAAGTATATGCTGATGGTGCTTTAGGTTCAAGAGGTGCCTATTTGTTAGATGCTTATAGCGACAAACACAATCATTATGGTTATTTGCTTACCCCCATTGACAGCATGCAGTCGATTGCCCAAAAAGTATACCAAACCAATTATCAGCTTTGTACCCATGCCATTGGTGATAAAGCCAACAGAGAAGTACTTAAGATTTATGCAAGCGTATTGAAAGAAAAAAACGATCGTCGTTGGCGTATTGAGCATGCCCAGGTATTGAATAAGCTTGATTTTCACTTATTTGGCGATTATAGCATTATACCCAGTGTGCAACCCACCCACGCTACCAGTGATATGTATTGGGCAAAAGACAGAATAGGCCCCGAAAGAATTAAATTTGCCTATGCCTATAAACAATTACTTACGCAAAATAATTGGCTCCCTTTGGGTACCGATTTCCCTGTAGAATCGCTTAATCCGTTGTATACCTATTATGCTGCCGTATTTCGGGTAGATAAAAATATGTACCCAACGGAAGGGTTTGAAAAAGAAAATGCCTTAGATCGAATAGATGCCTTAAAAGGAATCACGATATGGGCAGCAAAATCGGTATTTGAGGAAGATGTGAAAGGCAGTATTGAGCCAGGTAAAATGGCTGATTTTGTAATCGTCCCCATTGATTTATTACATGCTGATGCCAAAAGCATTTACAATGCAACAATTTCCCAAGCATTTATTGGGGGTAAAAAGGTCTATCAGCAAACGAAGTAGGCACCTCATTTTAAAACCTTGCAACGATTACATAAGCAGACCCATTTCAAGAATATGCAATTGGTGAATCACAACGATATAACAGATTGCATAAAAAGAAAATGTTTAAATCAATCAAGTTAAAATCACATTTAGATTTGTTGATAGCAGATAGTGAAATGTGCATGTCGAATAGCAATTTTTTGCCTTACATTTGCGTATATGGAATTTCGCCCCTCTCGATTTGAAGTCATCCCTCCTGTGGTAAAAAACCTATTGATAATCAATGCCCTCGTGTTTTTTGCAACCATCGTCATTGGAAAAATGGGTTTCGATATCACCGAATATTTAGCTTTACATCATTGGAGTTCAGACAAATTTAAAGTGTGGCAAATAGTCACGCATTTATTTATGCATGGCGGCAATATCAATGATCCCGACGGAGGATTTTTACATTTGTTTTCTAATATGTTTGCCCTTTGGATGTTTGGTGCCATTCTTGAAAACTATTTTGGTCCCAAGCGCTTTTTAACTTTTTACTTCTTGTGTGGCATTGGCGCTGCTATTTTATATTTAGGCGTACTCACATACGATTTTAGTCTTATCAAATCAGCCATTGCAGATTTTAATGCAAACCCAACCTACAAACAATTAAGCAGATACATCACACAAAATCATATCAGTGAAAATACATCATTGGGGCAAATACTGTACAATATCAGAGACCAATGGGCCGAAAATCCAATGAGCACTGAATATGCATCTACCGTTTCAGGCACTTTACAAGCCTTTTATACATCACAAATTGATCAAGGTTGTGTGGGTGCTTCGGGGGCTGTATTCGGCATTCTATTTGCCTTTGGGTATTTATTTCCCAATACTTTATTATACATGTATTTTTTATTTCCAATAAAAGCAAAATATTTTGTTGGATTTTATGCATTGTTTGAATTGTATGCTGGCATCAAAAACAATGCAGGCGATAATGTAGCCCATTTTGCCCATATAGGTGGCATGATCGTTGCTTTTATTGTAATCAAAATTTGGAATCGAACTCACAGAAAAAACTTTTTTTAATGGCCTCTTTCAATTCAAAATCAATCTTTCAATTTGCATCTAAAAGTGATATTATAAAGATCATCACGGCAACATCTTTGTTTTTTGTGATCTTGCAATTTACACGCATTACTTTTTTAATCAATGGTGAATCAGATGCACCCTTTTATCAGTATATCTACAATAAGCTGGCCTTGCCTGCTACTTTTCGTGAATTGCTGTATCAGCCATGGAGTTTGATAACCTATTTATTTTCTGAACTTAACTTTATGCGAATACTTGGCAATATGATTTGGTTATGGGTATTTGCCACCGTTATAGAAGATTTGCGAGGCAGTAATCGGATACTTCCCATTTATTTAACAGGTGGTGTGATTGGAGGGCTTTTCATGATGCTTTTTAACCAGTTTAAACCCGCTATTACCATGAGTCATTATACTGGCTCACTAGGTGCATTAGCTGCTGTTGCATTTGCCACTTTAATCTTTAGACCTAAGTATAAATTCTCGATGTTTTTTGGATTGGAAATTCCTATTTGGGTATTTGTGGGTATCTTTTTTGCTTTAAATATTGCCACAATTCAATCACATACCGTATCGCAACTGTTTCTCGCTATTGGAGGCTCTTTGGTAGGATTAGGTTATACCAATATTTTACAGGTCTATTTTGAAAAATGCACCGAATGGTTTACACGTATCGGCAATTATTTTACCAATAATGATAACTTTGTAACAAATAAAAAAAAACCAATAGGCAACAAACGATGTTGAATGTGACTTATAAAAAAACACAAAACAAAACCAAAACCATTGATGACATTTTAGACAAAATACACGAAAAAGGCATGGATTCGCTGAACCCCACAGAGAAGCAACTCCTTGAGGAATACAGCAAAAACGCATGAGAAAATTTATAAAATATTCATTCCTTTTCAGTAGCATTCTTTTTGCATTGTTACTGGCATTTTGTAAAACCATTCCCAACCTCAACCCATACGAACAAAGTTTTGCTGGTATATTAGGCTTAGCCACTCCCCTCCTTGCTATCATCAATGTTATATTTTTAATTACCTGGCTCATCTTGCGCAAATACTTCATTTTATGTATCCCATTGCTGGCCTTGATATTTAGCTGGAAAGTGTATTCAGTAACCATTGGTGGGCATTTATTTTCATCCCAGCATTTTGAAAAAACGCCCAACTCATTTTCATTATTGAGTTACAATGTACGTCTGCTTGATTTATACAACTGGAGTGGACAAAAAAATACTAGGGAGCTGATGATTCAATTTTTTGCAAAACAAAATCCCACTATTTTATGTCTGCAAGAATTTTACACAGGTAATGATTCTGTCGGTAAAAATAATATACGCGATATTGCCAACGCTTGTCATTATGAGTATTGGGCCAATTGCATCATCAACGAAAACAAAAGAGGTAAATGGGGCTGTGTTATTTTTTCACATTTACCCATTGTTAAAAGTCAAAACCATGATATTGATGTATTTGGTAATAATTTGCTGCAACAAGTAGATGTGCTGTTTCAAAAAGAAACCATCAGCATTTTCAATATCCATTTAAAATCAAATAAATTTAGTGCAGAAGAAGCTGATTTAATTGTCAATGGAGAACAAGTAAACTTGAGTGAACAAACAACCAGCAAAACCAAATTGATTTATCAAAAACTTGAAAAAAATGCCATTAACAGAGGATTGGAAGCTGCTTTGGTTTCAAAAATCATTACGTCCTCAAAAAATAAAAAAATTGTTTGCGGCGATCTCAATGATATACCCAGTTCCTATACCTATTTTAAAATGAGAAATACCTTAAAGGATGCTTTTTTAGATAAAGGAGTGGGTATTGGATCCACTTATATCACTAAGTTTCCAGTACTTAGAATCGATTATATATTTCATTCCAAAGAATTATACACCCTAGGTTTTCAAAAAATCAAAATACAATATTCTGATCATTATCCACTGTTGGTACATTTTGGGATTGACCACTAACGAAACAGGAATTTAAACAATGATAGAAGGTCCTAATTACTATCCAGACGTAATACTTTATTAATGCCTTCCAACTCTTCTAAACGTTTGCATAATACATCAAGTTCCTCTTTGTGATTCACAAACACCATGATGGTGCCTTCAAACACGCCATCGGAAGAATCAATACTCATGCTACGCATATTCATTTTAAGCTCACCCGATACCACATTGGTAATTTTATTAATTACACCTACATCATCAATACCATTAATTTTAACCCCTGTTAAAAAAGAGATTTCTTTGTTTTTAGCCCATTTGGCTTTTACCACTCTATGACCATAATTCGCTAATAGCGAGGCCGCATTGGGACAGTTGGTTCGATGTATTTTTAAACCCTCCCCTGAAGTTACAAAACCAAACACATCATCTCCAGGTATGGGTTGACAACAGTTGGCGAGTTTATACATTATTTTATCACTCGACTCACCAAACAAAATAAGTTCATATCCTTTGCCTGGTATTTCTTTCGCATCTTCAGTGCTAAGTAATTCTTTAATGGGTTCCTTTTTTTCTTCAACCACAAAAATCACTTTGTCATTGAGGTATTTGATGCTTGACAAGGCTTTGGTTTCAAAACTACCAATGGCTATCGCATAATATAAATCGAGTGGAGATTGAAATTTATAATTACTGGCAATCTCATTAATAACTGCCGTGGTGGTGGGTATTTTTAAATTTTCTAATTTTTTAAACAATATCACTTTACCATCCTGAGCAATGACGCGTTTTTCTTCTTTCAAATAATATTTAATACGCGATTTGGCTTTGGCCGTTTTTACAAATTTGAGCCAGTCTTCATGCGGTTTTTGTTTTTTTGAAGTGATGATTTCGATTTGATCGGCATTCTTCAGGGGATGACTTAATGGTACTAATTTATAATTCACCTTTGCCCCAATACAATTTTTACCCAATTCAGAATGGATATCAAATGCAAAATCTAAAGCAGTAGCCCCTGAAGGCAATATACGCATATCACCTTGTGGGGTGTACACATAAATTTCATCTAAAAAAATATCACTTTTAATATCTTGTATAAAGTCTAAGGCATTGCTTTCAGGGTTTTGAAGTAATTCCTTGATATGTTTAAGCCATTCATCTAATTTAGACTCTTGCCCTGCATTGCCCTCTTTGTATTTCCAATGGGCTGCCAAACCTTTTTCGGCTATTTCATTCATTCTTTCGGTTCGTATTTGCACTTCAACCCACCTACCTGCAGGCCCCATCACAGTAGTATGTAAGGCTTCATAACCATTACTTTTGGGTGTGCTAATCCAGTCGCGCAAACGATCTTTGCTATAAGTATATAAGTCAGTTACAATCGAAAAAACTTTCCAGCAATCTTCTTTTTCAGCATTTGTTTTTAAAATAATACGAATCGCAAACAAATCATATACTTCTTCGAACGTGACATGTTTCGATCTGATTTTATGTAATATGGAATGAATTGATTTAGGGCGGCCTGTAATTTCGAAATCGAAATGATTTTTTTCAAGTTCTTCTTTGATGGGTTTAATAAACTCATTGATATACCGGGTACGTTCACGACGTGTATTTTTGAGTTTATCTACTATTTCATCATACACTTCTGTTTCGGTATACTTCAAGGCCAGATCTTCCAATTCTGACTTGATTTCGTACAAACCAAGACGATTGGCCAATGGGGCATATAAATAGGTGGTTTCAGAAGAAATCTTTAATTGCTTTTCTCTGCTCATACTCACCAATGTGCGCATATTGTGTAATCGATCGGCAATTTTTATCAATATCACACGAGGGTCATCAGCCAGGGTAAGTAATATCTTTTTAAAGTTCTCTGCTTGCTGTGTGGTGTTTTTTGATTCCACCACAGTCGATATTTTTGTCAGTCCTTCTATGATTTTGGCCGTTGTATTGCCAAATTCCATTTCAATTTCTTTTAAGGTTACTTCTGTATCTTCTACAGTATCATGTAGTAAAGCACAAATCACTGAAGTAACGCCTAATGATATTTCTTCTACTACTATTTTTGCTACAGCAAGAGGGTGTAAAATATAAGGCTCGCCTGATTTTCGTCGCATATGCTGATGTGCATCTGCAGCAATTTCAAAGGCACGTCGAACTAACTTTTTATCTCCTTTTTTCAACCTGAGTTTCAATGCCCTTAACAAGGAACGGTACTCACGTAAGATTAATTTCTTCTCTTCTTCTTCGGTCAAATTGTATTTTTCTATCTCCACCATTATATAATTTAAATCAATGATTTTCTTGCATATAAAATTAAGGATTCTTCGGTAAATAAAATGGCTTTTTTTCGATAAAAGCAATGAAATGCAAAATCATTTTCATTTTCAATGTGTACCTTTAAGCCATGAAATTGTATGTAGTACCCACACCCATTGGCAATTTGCAGGATATCACCCTGAGGGCATTAGAAACGCTCAAACAAGTAGATATTATATTGGCAGAAGATACCAGAACCTCTAAAGTATTACTCAATCATTTTCAGATTGCTACCCCACTTTGGCGTTATCATCAACACAATGAACATAAAGTATTAGAAAACCTGATTGAAGAAATGCAGGCTGGCAAGACCTTTGCGCTCATTTCTGATGCTGGCACACCTGCTATTTCAGACCCAGGATTTTTATTGGTGCGGGCTTGCATTCAGCATCAAATACCCGTTGAATGTTTACCAGGTCCAACGGCTTTGATACCAGCGTTAGTGGATAGTGGATTTCCGATTAATCGCTTTGTCTTTGAAGGGTTTTTACCACCTAAAAAAGGTCGTCAAACTTTGCTGAACAAATTAAAAGAAGAAGAAAGAGCCATTGTATTTTATGAAAGTCCACATAGAATATTAAAAACACTCCTTGAATTGAAAAATTATTTTGAAGCTACACGTAAAATATGTGTATGCAGAGAACTGAGCAAAAAATTTGAAGAAATCGTAAGGGGTAATTTAGAAGAAGTAGCATTGCATTTTGAGAAACAGGCTCCCAGGGGTGAATTTGTCATTGTAATAGAAGGCGTACACTAAGTTGAAAAACCAGAAGCAATATATCATTATTATCCTTATGGGGGTTTTACTCTTTTTATTGGTGAAAACGCGTCATGAAAGTTATTTTCGTTCACCCAATGATACTCATATTTTATATGATACAAGTGCCCAGCAAATACAAGAATGGGTGCCCACCTTTAAGCAGTATGATAGTGTTGAAATTGCCCAGGGCCTTACTTTGTCAAGAGAAGTGATGCTTATCAATGAGCAACAAACAACCTTAGAAAAAACAACCCGAATTGGTCGTCATTTAATTGCTTCCTTTCATGCCTATTTAGGTGATCCGGAATCATTTGTATTTAAACAAACGCCTTTACAAGCCTATTATAGTATCAAAAACCGACAAACGGATTTGTATTGTACACAGTTTAGTGAGCTATTTACTTTTTTTTGCAGAATCAATCACATTATCACGCGACGAATTGAATCGTATGGTAGCAATGATCGTCATACCTTCAATGAAGTGTATTTGCCTGAAACCAACGAATGGGTATATGTTGACCTGACCTATGCGATATTGTATATAACCCATCATCATCATTACGTTTCATTGAGGCAGTTACACCAAGCATTGCAATCAAAGACAAACGCAACTGAAATGTTAGTACATACCTATATTAATCAACATGACAGTGTGGTAGATTTATCTTTATTCAGCGACACCTTACGTTATAATTTTGATTCAGCTGCACAATTTCTATATCATTTTGAACAAGCAAAAACCAACAATTTGTGGATTGAAAAAATTAAAAATTATTTATTAAGCCATGCGCATTATCGGTATTATGCGGCTACACCACCCAATAATCGTGCTGTTTATATCAAATATTTAACCATGCTCTTGTTATTAGGAGCTGGATTCTATTTATTGAAACAAAGAAAGAAAAAATAAAATTGTATTTTTGTAAAAATTGCAAGTAAGGTTATCGCTGAGGCTTCAATGCCTAAGAGGAAAGTCTGGACAGCATAGGGCAACATACCACCTAACAGATGGTGTTGGTTGAAGAACCGACAAGATAGTGCCACAGAAAATAACCGTGTCAACTTTTTAAAGTTGGCATAAGGGTGAAAATGTGAGGTAAGAGCTCACGGGTAAGTATGGCAACCTATTTACCGGGTAAACCTTATGTGCTGAAATGTCAAATAAGTGAGTGCTTGAGAACGGCCCGTTCGATGCTCATGGGTAGACAGATACATATTGGTGGTGACATCAGTAGTAGATAAATGGTAACCATTCCAACTTGTTGGGATAACAGAATCCGGCTTATTTACTTGCAGTTTTTTTTATTTTTTTCAGTTTTTCAAATTAAAATTTGTTAAAGTAAAATCTTCTTTTATATTTGCACTCCCAAACAACGAAAAGGGAGCATAGCTCAGCTGGTTCAGAGCATCTGCCTTACAAGCAGAGGGTCCGCGGTTCGAACCCGTGTGCTCCCACTCACTAACAGAAAGGGTTTCAGACAATTAAAATTTGAAACCCTTTTTTCATTTGCACATAATTTGCACATAGAATTTCTTAGATCTAATCATAAAACTATATCTATTAATTATAGGCTGTTAGTCTCAATTTAGTAGCGACAATAAAAATGTTAGGCGAAAGCGCTGGCTAAAACTGCGATTATTTTTGTAATAATCCTATGATTTATAAAAATAATCGATTGGTATATTTGCCAATTGAATTATTTTACTTAAAATTGTATTTTAAAAATAAAAGTGACGGCATCACTATAAACTCGGCATTCATAATATGACACAAGTCAATTTTTTAGACAGTACTACTATTGAAGTAGTTATCCCAAATGGAGAAATGTTAGCATTAAAAAGCTATATACCTGTTCACCATACTAAACAAAGGGCATTGGCTCTATCACTTGCAAGACATTTTGATGAGAGCCTTTCCCACGACAAATTTGATATGACGTATTGGGTACTAATGAAAACGATGGCGAAGGATGGATTTGCCTTTTATCATGACAATAGTGAAAAGAATGTTGAACGTGAACGAATTGGCGAAAGAATTCGTCAACTGAGAGAAAGTAAGGGAATGGAAGCGAAACAACTTGCAATGTTGACAAATATCGACGCCTCAAATTTGTGTCGTATTGAGCAAGGTAAATATTCAGTCGGTATTGATATTTTAGTGAAAATATCTCAAGCACTTGGGGTTAAAGTTGATTTGGTGGATCTGTAGTAAATTACTTTCCTAAGGCACCTGACACAGCGCAACAAGGTGAGAATAAATGCTAGGGTAAATCTCTATTATTGTTCTACACTGCTTCTGCGGTCAAAACGATACCCGAGTAGGACTTTAAGGTTAAAAATTTTGTTATGAGAAATAGTGTGTAACGGTTACTTTTGAATCCGCTAAATTCTGAATTCTATTTAGTGTTTCAATAATAATAAAATTAAAAGTTAGTTGCCCACATGAATATTAAGAATATACAACAGTATAGGAGTTTTTACAAAACTACCAGGCCAGTATCCGAGGACTTAGAAGAACATTTTATCGGTAACTATTACTATGATAAAAATTTGCAACAAAAAAAATACGGTTGGTTCACTATGTACCATGGCGATAAAGACGGCTATGGCACTCCGACAGCAGGAATAGAAAACTTCTTACAGAGTTTTCTTGATATGGCAAAAGATGGGCAAGCCGTATATGAATTTTTGCAAAACGCTGTAGATGCAGGAAGCACTCATTACACGATGGTTTGGGGCAAAGATGAAATCGATGGTAATCACTACTTACTTGTCGCAAACAATGGTAAAATGTTCGATTTAAACAGTATCCGTTCCATTCTCAATGTAGGTTCGTCTACGAAAACAGCAGATAGCCAAACCATTGGAAAGTTTGGAATTGGGTTTAAATTGGCGCACCGGCTTGTAGGTAAAGACAATGGATTACAAGAATTGATAAATGAAAATTCAGGCCCATTATTGTTTAGTTGGAAGAACTATGAAATAGACGATTTAGCAAATGCTTCCAATCCAGTACCGGTTGCTGTTCATGTTTCCACTACTGCTAAAGGTTCATTAAGCATAAACGATGAAAATCCATGGCTATTCAAAATACTAATAACGTGTTTTCCTTGTTTGCCTGAAAATAATGAGATAGTAGAATTGCCAAAAATGGCGAATGGTCTCCAGGCTACTTCATCTCCCTTCAGTAAATCTGAATACAAAGTATTATCCCGTTGGGTTAAAAACAATCAAAGTATTTTAAACCACGAAACCTATAACGAAGGGGCATTGTTCTTTATAAAATTAGGTTCTGGTAAAGAAACCGAACTTGCTGAAAATAATTTGAAGGAAGGTGTAAAATTCGCCCTAGCAATTTTAAAGGAAACAGCAGATTCAGCAATAAAAAAAGATAAGGTTTTGCGTACAGTTCAATTAAACAATGAGGAAGCTATTACCTATCCGGATTTGGAATATATAAAACTTTCCGTCAATAAGGAAACGGAAACGGATACGTATGCTTATATCCGTTTTGGAGTAGATACATATGAAAATTTAACACCGGAGCAAAGGAAGAAAATTACAGCGGAAGCTGATATAGAAGCTTTATTTGGATTCAGAAGGCATAATGAAATCAGCAATTATTTTCAAGGAGCTCCCAATCTCTATTTATACTTTCCATTATCAGAAGAAGTACATAATTTTAATTATATTTTGCACTCCAATGCATTTTATAAAGGAAGTTCCAGAACTTTTTTACACAAAGGCAGTAGTAACGAGGACGGAATAAATGAACGCCTTTTAAAAACTATTGTAACAAAAATTGATATTGAATTAAATAGGCTTTCCTCTTCCACAGTTAAAAAAGATCGACACCTTTTCCTAAATTTCTATGCTGCTCTACTTACATCAGCCAAGAGTTTAAATAAAGATAGACTTTGGATTGAAGCACCATTTATTGACCCAATTGATGAATTACTTAAAAAATACATTCCAATTCGGAAATCTTTGGATACAAATACCTTCGAAATTACTGATAACGCTGATGAAGTGTTCATCAAAAAAACGAAAATTAATATAGATACAGAAGCATGGGATCTCGAAAATGTAAACTGGTTTTATTGGGGTGAAGATGCAGAACAGAGCATTCTAAATAATGCTTTTACAAAGTTGGGCGTAAAAGACTTTTCCATCTACAATCTCCTCTCTGAAAATGATACTATCAGTGACTTTTTAAATAGTTGGTTGAAAGCAGATAACGATAAAATCCGATGCATACTTAATGAAATAGCCGTATTGGATTCAGAAATTGTTAAAGAATCTTCATTTAAAAAGAACTTATTCAATACTAAACTTTTAAAGTTTAATAACAATGAAATACTATCTATCAATGAATTTCAAGAAAAGGAAGAAGAGGGTTACTTTATAGTTTTCAATAAACTAAATGATATCAAAGACCTATTTCAAAAATTAGATCTAAAATATACAATTGATAATTTTGACGATTACAGTTTCAATCCAAAATATTTCAGTCTTTTCACTAATGACTCACAAGTAAGAAGCTATACGATTCTGACAAAGTTATTCAGTAATGTGGTGGAAGATGAAATACTGAATTCTCTAAATAAGAATGAAAAGCATAGAATATTTGATGCGTTCAGAACTCTGAATGACAGCCCAAGTGAGAGAATTGGTGATCTGAAACTATTAAAAAACAACAACAATCAACCTGTTTGCTTTAAAAATCTATTTACAAAATCATCTGTCGGATGGTTAAGTAAATTTTGCATTCATCCTTCAGAAGACAGTGTAGATTATAAAAAGTATCTCACGAATAAAGTTGAAGATGTCTATCAATATATTGTGTTTCCTTTTTGGAGACAAATTGCTGAATTCACTATTTCCAATTCTTCAAAGTCGAAAGAAGTTTTGGATCATGTTGTAAAGACTTATTCAGACAGCGCCTGGCAAGAAAAATACAAGAATCTCCTGAGCTCGAAACAGCAGATAATATTTCAACAAGAAGTGATTGAAACAAAAGAAATCTATTTTAATATTGATTTGCTAGTATTGTCGGATGAAGTTTACCAAAGCATTCAAAAAACTGTATATAGGTATTATGGTGTGCATATACCGGACAAGTATATTGTACCTTACCTAGATGAAGCTCCTTTTTCATTTACTTCAACAACCATTCACCCCGCTATTGAGAGCACAAAAACATCATTAGCCCATTTAAAAGACTTGCTACTGTTCTCCAAGAGTTGCAACATCAATTTTTTTGACGCAAACTGTATCATCCTTGAGGATGGCACATATTTTATTGAATCAGAAATACAGCAAATTGCTACTTCTAAATCAAGGATTGCAGAATATATTGAACAGTACTACCCAAATGAATATGTTTTAATTCCAGATGCCTTAAAAGGCTTTAAAAGCAAAATAGAATTATCGAATAGCAAATTAGTGGAACATTTAGTAGAGATGTATGCGGAAGGTAATGATAATCAGGAATTAGATTTTATAGAAATAATCTTAGGTGAGAGGGTTGAAGACAAGAAAGCATTATTGGACAAGCTGACCTACATAAATCTCGATGCGTCTTGGATAAATGAAAGACAAAATGAACTATACCTCAAGCTTTTAAAAGATGTTGTTGAAGCCAGCATCTCTCAGGAGGAATTGACCGCAATTCATAAAAAAATATCCATTAATTTGGATGGCCAGGAAATAAATATTGGAGATATTGACAGCGCCCACGATTCAATAGAAGTACAAAGAGCAGATAAGAAAATAACACTCTCACAATCACAAATACTGAATTTAGAAAATGCTGAAACTATAAAGTTAATTCAGGTATTTCACGATGAAACAAGGAAAAGAGATCTATTAACGCATTCAATTGCGGACAAACTGTTTAAAATTTCCAACGTAGGTATTACAGATGATTTAGTTGAAAAGTTTATTGAAAATCTAAATGACAAACAAATTGAAAATTCGCACCAACTATTGTTTCTTTGTTTGTCAGGAAAGTTTAAAAGGGAAGAGTATAATGAGTTTTCTTTACAGTCACAAAATGACATCTGGTATAAATTTGAAGGACAATTAGTTATCTTCTCTGATGAAAATGAAAATCATATAAACCCCATCTATTTGCTGAATGAAAATTATAATGGATTACAATCTTTGCTACAATTAAATGACATAGAGGTATTCAACTATAATGATAGAGAGGAAGATATAATTGCTACACATTTCTTGTTTGTAAAAGGCTTTACCACGGACATTTTGGAAAGCACGAAAGAAATAAGTAGTAAACTAAATTATTTATACAAGGCATGGGGAAATCTGCCTAAGCAAATTAGGGTTAATAAAAGGCACCAACCTTGGGATAACTATTTGGACATTATTCCAAATCAATATGTTTTGAATGGTATCCAAATTGATGGAGAAATTCTGCCTGATGAGTTTATTGCGTGGCATCAAAATGTCAAAAAGAAGGATGAATTTTTTAAAGAAATAGGAATTAACGTTGGCGAGAGTCCAATTGAAAAGGTCAGGAAGTATTTGGTAGGAATTAGCAAGGTCTTGCCAACTGATATTGACATAGAGAATTTCAATGAAACTTTACTTAAAAACACGTTAAACGGCCTTGCCGGTGACTTTGTAAATTTGAGTAATAAACCCATTATTTTTGATGAGAACTTACATTCTTCGCAAATAATACTAATTGAGCAAATTGTTAGACTTTTAGTCAATGGAGAAACTAATGACTATCCAGTACTAATACATGATACTACCAATACATTTAAAGTATTGAATTCAGAAGTGTCATTAATTTATAGAATTGATGAAACAGTGCATAGAAAAATAAAAGATGCAATTGGAAATAAACTAGATCTATTATACAGCGAGTATAATGTTCTTAAGCAATTTCTGATTTTGAGTGATAATGTCAGCATTGGTGACGAGCTCGAGTTTGAAAGGACGTTTGTCCCCAGTGGCGTTCAAGTTGAACATGATGAGCCTTTCTATCATACTTGGAAAGCAGAAAATAACATCAAATTGCTTAAAGAAAACGAACTGCAATTTGACTTAGCCATTGAAATTAATAATGAGATGACACCTATCGGAAGAATCTCTGAAGGTGTTATCCACGTCAATTATGACTTTGAGGAATTTGACATTGTGTTTTATTCTAAAAATATTTCTCTTGAGGATTTGAGTACTTCTCTCGCTGATGAGGATGAAGATCTTGCAAATGCAATAAATGATCTGATAAATAAGAGAAATGTCATGCTGACTGATTTCTATAACGCTTTGAATTCCGCTGGTAAAGGAGAATTTAAAAGTGCTCATTTAGAAGCTCTGGAATTAGCGTTTAAAGAAGAACATTTAAAGCAAGAACGTAAGGAACTCATAGAAAGCATAAAGGCAAGCCACAAGTACTCATATAGTTGGTTTGAAGCCTATTTAGAGTTATTGATGACTTTTGAAAGTAAACAGGAAACCACAGTCCAAAAATCGGTTACATTTCAGGAGATTAGAAGGTATACAATCAACGATCAAATATCCAACAAATACTTCTTGCTTTGCGGAGCAAATTCATTAGTGCCTTTGAATATCGAAGATTTTGCGGATTTTAGTATCATCTTATTTATTAAGAATAGGCAAAATGAAAAAATAACAGTTGAAGGTGTTTCAAAAAAGGGGCAAGATCTACTGATTTATTGTCGAGAGCCCATACCGCAGGCGACCATAAGTTTGTTTAACGAAGTAATTCAAATAAAAATCAACTTTACACCTGTTATCGACCTTTTGGAAAAGTTGTATCGAGCTTTTATAAATAGAGCAAATATGGATGAATGGGAGGAAATTAAAGATACACTCCCAAATTTACATTTTATTTATGGTCCTCCAGGCACCGGGAAAACGACAACTCTATGTGGCTATATTATTGATAATATTAAAGAAAAATATAATGCTAAATTTTTAATATTAACACCGACCAATAAAGCTGCGGATGTTTTATGTAAAAAACTTTTAAAACCGTCTACTTCTCCCAAAGACATTATCTCCAAGAAGTTGGCCGAACTTGACGACCATTATAAATCAATTTCAATAACAAGAGTTGGCAAACCAACAGACCCAGAGTTAGAAGAATTGAGTGAAGAAATTTATCAAGATTCAATAAGTATTGATCGATTAGATTATACAAATGTAATAGCTTCTACAATACATCGTATCCCATATTTTGATGTATATGATCAAAAAGAAAATAGAGGGATAAAATTATTCAAATTACAGGACTATTGGGATTATGTAATTTTTGATGAATCGTCAATGATTAATCTTCCATATATGGTGTTTGCGATATTAGCTATTTATAAGTTCAACCCAAATACTAAGTTCATAATAGCCGGCGACCCAAAACAAATACCTCCTGTTGTGGATGTTAGTGACAAAGATCTCGAAGAATTAGACATCCAAAATGAGAATGTCTATACCATGATGGGAATCCACAGTTTTAAAAAGTCTGAGCAAATTTTGAGGACGCAAGATAAAATCGAAAATCTCAAAACGCAATATCGAAGTGTAAAGAAAATTGGTCAATTGTTTAGTGATTTGTCATACAGCAATTTATTAAAGCACAACCGGGAGCAAGACCAGGGAAAGCCACTTCCCGAAGCTTTCAAAAACCTTATAAATCGAAATGTGACTTTTATCGATGTACCTTTGAATCGAGAGAATTCAATTTATAGAATCGATAAGCTTTTGTATAGCTCATATCATATTTATAGTGCAATTTTTGTTGCTGAGCTCATAAAGCATCTCGATTCACTTTTAGGAGAAAAGGAAAGCTGGACAATAGGTTTAATTGCCCCGTACAAAGCTCAGGCGATACTACTTAATAAATTAGTCACCTCATATGGAATTTCAGATAAATTGAAGATATATTCAGATACAGTTCATGGCTTTCAGGGCGATGAATGTGACATAGTATTTTTCATTGCAAACCCAAATAATTATTACTACACGGGGCACGAAAAGTGCCTACTTTCGAAAGAGTATATATATAATGTAGCGATCAGCAGGGCTCGGGATTATTTGATAATCCTCCACCCTTTTGAAGCTATTAAAGAAAATATATATATTAACAGAATTACTTCCTCTTATTCAAATAATTTTGAAAATCCACTTATAAGAAAGTCAGCGGAATTCGAAAAAATACTCTTCAACCAAAAAGACTTTATTGAGAAAAATAGTTACATCACTGGCCATGATAGTGTAAATGTTTTTGGACAAATTGAAATGAAGTACTTTATTAAGGCCAATGAGCGTGCAATTGATATTCAATTAAGAAAACTAAATAGAAGTGATTAAAGATTCGAAATTATTACCTCTTAAAAGATTATTAACTGCTTTGCAAGATAGCATGTCGCCATGGCGACAATAGAAAACTTGTCTTATTTGGCGACATGCTATCTTGCGGGGAAGAGTCCCCGTACCCCTCAAAAACAACATAATACATGGTTCAATTTTAGACATAAAAATTGAAACTTTGAGTATCATCTAAATACATTAAGGGCGTTTTTTATTCTTGGTAAACAAACTTTGTCAAAAATTTTATTTTCATTATTTTGAATAAGGATGAATTTCCGTTTTGATTTGGAATGGAAATTTAGCCTCAATGTAGCGCAGCCTGTTGTACCTGATCCGGCAAAAAAATCAAGAATGATAGAATCAGGTTTTGAACCAATAGCAATGAGATATTCCATAAGAGCAAGGGGCTTAGGGTTATTAAAAACCAAACCTAATTCTTGTATTTCTTTAGTTCCTTGAACTGATGGAATTTCAATGAGGGTTCTGTAAGCTCCCCATTTTTAGTACATATCAAAAGTAAACTATTTTCATTTGTGTTGTTGTTAGAATCTATGGGGCGTAGTGA